>Ga0102958_1000069_pt1 | contig 19170 bp, 16 predicted proteins | sample SalPonF2_B_D1_MG_FD_84513 | JGI IMG/M metagenome (GOLD analysis project Ga0102958, IMG submission 84513) | Salt pond soil microbial communities from South San Francisco under conditions of wetland restoration - Salt Pond MetaG SF2_B_D1_MG ...
CAGCGGCGATACGCAGCTGACCAAAACCGGTTACGTCATCGGTTCGCCCAAGTACATGGCGCCAGAGCAAATTCTCGGCAAGAAGGTAGATGAGAAGGCTGACATTTACAGCCTTGGGGTAATCCTCTACGAAATGCTGACCGGTATACCGCCCTACAGCAAGGGCGATCATATGGCGGTCATGTACCAGCATGTGCAGGGCAAGGCGCTGCCAATTCGCGAGGTCAACGCAAACCTCCCCGACCCGGTCGCAGAATTGGTCACCAAGGCCATGTCCGTCGATCGCCTGAAACGGCACCAGTCGATGGACGAACTTCGCAAGAACCTCGAGGACCTGCTTTGATTCGATCGGATGTGCTTGAATGTGCATCGCCTTCGACTATCATGTGGGCTGCTCCCGTCGGCCGATGAGATAGTCAATGGCACGTATCGATTCCTTCCTGAAACTGGGTCTTGCCCAGGGTTGCTCGGATATACATCTTGCGGTCGGGGTTCCGCCGATGCTGCGGATGAACGGAGACCTGCTGCCGATCAAGTTCCGGGACCTGGCCGATACGGAACTGGAGAGCTATATCGACGAGATTCTGACGGCCACTCAAAAGAAACATTTTCAGAGCGGTAACGATCTGGATTTCTCCTACGTTGCCGAAGAAGGCGCCCGGTTTCGAGTCAATCTGTTCCGCAAGGACACCGGACCCGGGGCAACCTTCCGCTACATCCCATCGAACATTCCGACCCTGGACGGCCTCGGCCTGCCGAGCGTCGTCGAGAAACTCTGCGACCTGCACCAGGGCATGGTGCTGGTTACCGGGTCCACCGGAACCGGCAAATCGACCACCCTGGCGGCAATGATCGACCTCATCAATAAAACGAAGGCGGTCAACATCATCAGCCTCGAGGACCCGATCGAATTCGTCCATGACAGCAAGCGCGCGCAGGTAATTCAACGCGAACTCGGTACGCACATTCACAGCTTCGCCGATGGCGTGCGTGCAGCGATGCGTGAAGACCCCGACGTGATCCTGGTCGGCGAGATGCGCGACCCCGAAACCATCAGCATGGCAATGACGGCAGCGGAGACCGGTCACCTTGTCCTCGGCACGCTCCATACAACCAGCGCAACCAAGACGATCGATCGCATCGTCGATGCGCTGCCTGCCGAGCAACGCGAGCAGACAAAAAGCTTTCTGGCGCAGAGCCTGCAGGCGGTAGTCACGCAGATTCTGGTCAAGGCGCATGAGGGCCAGGGACGCAAGGCGATCGTTGAGGTCATGCTTACTACACGCGCCATCGCAAAATGCATCATGTCCGACCAGACTCACCAGATTCCGTCACAGCTGCAAACCGGCCGCGACATCGGCATGCAGTTGATGGATCAGGCGTTGTTGCAGGCCATACAGGCAAAGGAAGTGGACCCCGACGACGCCTACAACTACGCGATCGACAAGAAGAGGTTCCAGCGCTTCATTACCGATACCGGCCTTTTGCCAAAAATCGACCTGGTCGAGTAATCGCGACCGCCATATCCGAACCGTACGGTAGGAAACGTGAATCAAATCGATCAATACCTGCTTAAGCTGCTAGAGAAGGAAGGGTCCGACCTGCATTTCCTCGCCGGCGGGCCGGCGCGCATCCGGGTCAACGGCGACCTCACGGTTCTTGACGAAGCAACGATTTCGCAGACCCTGGCCGAAACGGCGCTGATGGAGATCATGCCGTTCAACGCGCGCGAAACACTGGAGCAGCGCGATGGCGCCGATTTCGCGTATCAGCTCGAAAACGTCGGCCGCTTCCGGGTCAACGTATTTCGCCACCTGAACGGCATGGGCGGGATTTTTCGTGCCATCCCGTCGCAAGCGCTGACGCTGCAGGAACTCGGCATGCCGAGTGTCATCTACAACCTGTGCAAATACCGCAGCGGGATGATCCTGGTCACCGGTAAGACGGGTTCGGGCAAGTCGACCACGCTGGCGGCCATCATCGACGTGCTGAACAAACGTCTCAAAGGCCACATCCTGACGATCGAGGATCCCATCGAGTTCGTGCACCGGCGCCAGGGTTGCCTGATCAGTCAACGCGAAATCGGCGCTCACTGTGGAAATTTCGCCGAAGCACTTCATTCTGCCCTGCGCGAAGATCCCGACGTCATTCTGATAGGCGAAATGCGCGACCTCGAGACGATGAGCATTGCCGTTACAGCTGCGGAAATGGGAATCCTCGTGATGGGCACGCTTCACACCAACGGCGCGGCTGCCACGGTGGATCGAATCGTCAACGTTTTTCCGTATGAGAAACAAGCGCAGATCAGGGCAATGCTCTCAACCTCGTTGCGTGGCGTTATTTCGCAGCAACTGGTCAAGCGTGCGGACCAGCAGGGTCGAATCGCAGCCCTGGAGATTCTGGTCAATACGCCGGCCGTGGCAAACCTGATCCGCCAGGGCAAACTCGACCAACTCGAGAATGTGATGCAGAGCGGCGCCCAGGCAGGTATGCAAACGATGGACGGCGATCTCCAGCAATTGCACCGAAAACGTCAGATCACCGGCGACGAGGTCTATCAGAAGGCGATAAACAAGAGCAAATTCGAAGACCTCAAGGGTCAGGGCGTCTGATCGCACCCGCTTTTTGCTCATAATTTTCCGCGCGCATGCGGGCGCGGGCATGTGGCATAATTTCCGCTTTGCACCATTTGCCACGGACTGCAGCCGGAATGCCTTCCAAACCACGTAAAATCCTGGTCACCAGCGCCCTGCCGTATGCCAACGGCTCCATCCATATTGGTCATCTGGTCGAGTACCTGCAGACTGACATCTGGGTGCGATTCCAGCGCATGCGAGGCAACGAGTGCATCTACGTCTGCGCCACAGATGCTCACGGCACACCGGTAATGCTCAAGTCACGCGAACTGGGAATCGAGCCGGAGGAACTCATCACCACGATGAGCGCAGAGCACCAGCGTGACTTTGCCGAATTCCAGATCGACTTCGACAATTTTCATACGACGCATTCGGCGGAAAATCGCCAGCTCGTGGAAACCATTTTTTCACGGCTCCAGAATGCTGGTTATATCGCCGAGCGAACGATCACCCAGTCCTATGACGAAAAAGAGGGCATGTTTCTGCCCGACCGTTTTGTCCGCGGCGAGTGTCCGCGGTGTCGCGCCGCGGATCAGTATGGCGATAGTTGCGAAGTATGCGGTGCGACCTACTCCCCCTCCGACCTGAAAAACCCGTTGTCCGTGTTGTCGGGAACCACACCCGTGCAGCGCGAGACGACCCATTACTTTTTCAAGCTCGCCGAATTTGAAGATTCGCTGCGCGAGTGGATTGAGGGCGGGCACATGCATGAAAGCGTTGCCCGCAAACTCAGCGAGTGGTTCGATGCCGGTCTGCAGGACTGGGATATCACCCGCGATGCGCCATACTTCGGCTTTCGAATCCCCGGCACCGACGACAAGTTCTTTTATGTGTGGCTCGATGCCCCGGTCGGTTACATGGCGAGCTTCCTCAACCTTTGCGCGCGACGCGATGAACTGGAATTCGACAGTTTCTGGGGCGCGGACAGCGACGCGGAGCTCTATCACTTCATCGGCAAGGACATCATCTATTTCCACTCGCTGTTCTGGCCGGCGGTACTGGAGGCAGCCGGCTTTCGCCGCCCGAGCGCTATTTTTGCGCATGGATTTCTGACCGTAAACGGCCAGAAAATGTCCAAGTCGCGGGGGACGTTCATCACGGCCCACACCTTCCGTGAGCACATTGAGCCTGAGTATCTTCGCTACTACTACGCAACCAAGCTGGGCCCCGGGATCGATGACCTCGATCTAAGCCTCGAGGACTTTGTTGCGCGGGTCAATTCCGATCTGGTCGGCAAGCTGTTCAATCTGGCAAGCCGTTGCGCCGGATTTATTTCGCGAAATTTCGCCGGAGATTTGGCGGACACGCTTTTCGACGAATCGGCGTTTGCCCAGTTTGCACATCGTGGCGAAACTATCGCCCAGTATTATGAAGAGCGTCGCTATGCAAAGGCGATGCGTGAAATCATGGCGCTGGCGGATCTGGCGAATCAGTTCATCGACGAACACAAACCCTGGGTAATGGCGAAAGAAGATGCGACCTCGAGCGCTATCCAGGCTGTATGCACCCAGGGGCTGAACCTGTTTCGAACATTGATGATTTACCTGAAGCCCGTGCTCCCTGGCCGCGCCGCCCTGGCCGAGGAATTCCTGCAGTGCGGACCATGGAGTTGGGCCGACGCTGCCAGACCGCTACTCGGGCATTCGATCAGTCGGTACAAACCGCTAGGTGTCCGGGTCGAACAGAAGGCCGTGGACAAAATGCTCGCGGCCGCACGCGAACCCGGCCCCGGCCAGGCGCAGGAGGCCGCCGCAGCAAGTGAAGATGCGGGCCCGACTATTTCCATCGACCAATTTGCCGCCATCGATCTTCGCATCGCGCGGATCGTCGCTGCCGAAACTGTCGAAGGCGCTGAAAAGTTGTTGCGCCTGGAGGTTGATATCGGCGAATCGACGCGGCAAATTTTCGCCGGCATCAAGTCCGCGTATCTCCCGGACCAGCTGGTGGGCCGGCTGACCGTCGTGGTCGCCAATCTCGCACCGCGCAAGATGCGGTTTGGCGTCTCGGAGGGAATGGTCCTCGCAGCCGGCCCGGGCGGCGAAGACCTGTTTATCCTGTCGCCGGACGATGGTGCGACACCGGGCATGCGCGTCAAGTAGTCAGCCTGCTGTGACTGATCTGGCGCTCATCATCCTCAGCGCGGTACTGGTCAACAATTTCGTACTGACCAAGTTCCTCGGGCTGTGTCCGTTCATGGGTGTATCGCGGCAGACCGAGAGCGCGATCGGTATGGCCGCCGCAACGACGTTTGTCCTGACTCTCGCAGCCGGACTGAGTTACCTGGTCGAACTGTATCTGTTGCAGCCGTTGCAGCTGGAATATCTGCGGACTTTGAGCTTCATACTGGTAATTGCCGCGGTGGTGCAATTTACCGAAATGGCGGTCGAGCGTGCGAGCCCGCTCCTGCATAAGGTACTGGGCATTTACCTTCCACTGATTACGACGAATTGCGCAGTGCTGGGCGTTGCATTGCTAAATCTGCAGATGAGCCACAATCTCATGCAATCGCTTGCTTACGGATTCGGCGCCGCACTGGGTTTTTCGCTCGTCTTGCTGCTGTTTGCCGGACTACGCGAAAGACTTGATCGCGCCGACGTCCCCGCGCCATTTCAGGGTGCCGCCATAGCGCTGGTGACAGCCGGACTGATGTCGCTGGCGTTTATGGGCTTCGCGGGACTCGACTGAGCCGGTATTGAGATGGAGGGAATAACGGCTATCGTGGCGCTCGGCATACTCGCGGCTGCACTCGGTCTGGTACTCGGAATCGCCGCACGCAGCATCCAGGTCGAAGGCGACGAGGTGGAGGAAGAGATCGATGCCCTGCTTCCACAAACCCAATGCGCTCAATGCGGTTATCCGGGCTGTCGTCCCTACGCAAAGGCGATTGCCGCTGGGGAGGCCGACATTAACCTCTGCGCGCCCGGTGGCGATGCCGCAATCAGGGCGCTTGCCGATCTCCTTGGACGAGAGGTCAAGCCCATGGCGCACGATGTCGACCCCGAGGAAAACACGATCGTCGCCGTTGTGGACGAACCGCGTTGTATCGGATGCACGCTATGCATACAGGCATGTCCGGTAGATGCAATCATCGGTGCGCCACGCCAGATGCACACAGTCATAGCGACCGAATGTACCGGCTGTAAACTGTGCCTGCCGCCCTGCCCTGTCGACTGTATCGACCTGACACCAGTCGCCGATGCGAATAGCAAGCCGCAATGGACACGCCCCGACGTGGCCACTTCGACGATATGAGGCGGCGCTGGCAATGAATTCGACACGCATTGCAGTGACTCCCGGGCGGTTCCATGGCGGGCTCAAACTCGATGGACATCGCAAGCTCGCCACTGGCAAGCCCATTGCCTCGCTGCCATTGTCCGAGCGCTACTATCTTTGGCTCGAGCAGCATCACGGCCCAGCCGCGCTGCCCTGCGTCGCCGTCGGCGACCGGATATTGGGCGGCCAGATTGTCGCGGCCCAGGAAGGCCGGCCCGGGACCGCGATACACTCCCCCACATCCGGGATTGTGGCTGATTTTCAGGATCTGCCGGCGCCGACTGCACAAATGTCGAGCGCCCGCATGCTGGTCATTGAGAGCGACGGGGAAGATCGCGCTTGCCACGAATTTGGCGCCATCACTGACTGGGAAAACGCCGCACCGGAGTCTCTCACGGAGCGCATTGCGCAAAGTGGCATCGTTGGACTCGGTGGCGCGGTATTCGCAACCGGTGCCAAGATCGGGCGCGCAGCGGCCAACGTAACGCTGATCCTGAACGGCGCCGAATGCGAACCCTACATCAGTTGTGACGATGGCCTGATGCGCGAACGCGCCGACAGTATTATCACCGGCGCCCGGATTCTGTTGCGAGCGCTTGGCAGCAAAGACTGTCTCGTCGCAATCGAGCGCGACAAACCCGAGGCTATCGCGGCGATGGAGACAGCGATTCGCGACGCAGGCGACGAGCGGCTCCGGCTGGAACGCATTTTCAGTCTCTACCCGGCCGGAGGCGAGCGACAACTGATCGAAGCGCTTACCGGACGCCAGGTGCCGCGCGGCGGCCTGCCGCAGGACATCGGACTGGTCTGCCTGAACGTCGGCACCGCGGCCGCGGTTGGCCGTGCTGTGTGCCGTGGCCAACCGCTCACCTCACGAATAACCACAGTGACCGGGCCGGCATTGGTTGCGCCAGGCAATTTCGACGTGCGCATCGGCACTCCGATACGGGAACTGGTCGCGGCAGCCGGCGGATGCAACGATCCGTCAGCGCGTCTGATCATGGGCGGCCCGATGATGGGCGTTCCGTTACAGGACGATCGCGTCCCGGTCGTCAAGGCGATGAACTGCCTGCTTGTTCTGCCGGCCAACGAATTGTCGGACGGACAGAATCAGCGCCCGTGCATTCGATGCGGAGACTGTGCCGAGGTCTGCCCGGCCCGGCTGCTGCCACAGCAAATGTACTGGGAGTTGCGTGACGAGCGTTTCGAACCGGCACGGGAATTCGGCCTCGACGCCTGCATCGAGTGCGGTTGCTGTGACGTCGTTTGCCCCAGCCATCTGCCTCTGACGCAGTATTTCCGTTGGGGCAAGAGCCAGTTGCACAAACAATTTATCGAACACGAACGCGCCGAACATGCGCGGCAGAGATTCGAGGCACGCAATGCCCGCCTCGAAAAACAGAAAGCGGAGCGACAGGCACGCCTGGCCGCCAAACGCGAAGCGCTGGAGAAAGCGCGATCGGATAGCGGCAGGCGTGCCGCGATTGACGAGATCATGGCGCGCAAAAAACGCGCTGCCGACGAAAACAACGAACCCGGACAGTCCGAGTGACGCCAGTATCTGCAGCTGCGGCGCCTTTTTTGCACTCACCTGGCAGCGTCACACAAGTAATGCTCCGGGTATTGCTGGCCCTGTGCCCGGCAACGCTCGCACACATCTGGTTTTTTGGCCCGGGACTCGCGTTCAATATGGCCATCGCCGTTACCGCATGCGTCGGCGGCGAAGCACTGATTCTGCGGCTGCGGCAACGCCCGGTCGGCCCCGCGCTCGGCGATCTGAGCGCTGTCGTTACAGGCGTCTTGCTGGCTTTCTGTTTGCCCCCGCTGACCCCCTGGTGGATCACCGTTTGCGGCGGCGTCTTCGCGATCGTGTTCGCCAAGCAGCTTTATGGAGGTCTCGGTTTCAATCCCTTTAACCCGGCAATGGCCGGTTACGCGGTCGTCCTGATTTCTTTCCCGGTTGAAATGACGCGGTGGCTGGCGCCACGCGAACTCACGGAGACGGTTCCGGGAGTTTTTTCGTCCCTGAAGTCCGTTCTTACCGGAAAACCACCCGGTGCGGTCAGCTGGGATGGCATGACAATGGCGACGCCGCTGGATTTTGCCAAAACCGAGATAGCGCGACTTCAGACCATGCCGGAAATTCGCGCCGATGCAATGTTCGGCGACTTTGCCGGGCTCGGCTGGGAGTGGATAGCAAACTGGGTGGCCATCGGCGGCATCTGGCTGATCTACAAGGGGGTCATTCGCTGGCATATTCCCGTCACAATGCTGGCCACCCTCGGTTTGTGCGCTTTCATTTTCTGGGTAGCTGATCCTGGCAAGTTCGGATCACCCGGTTTCCATGTCTTTGGAGGTGCCGCCATGCTCGGCGCCTTCTTCATCGCGACGGACCCGGTTTCGGCCGCGACAACCACGCGCGGCAGGGTGATCTATGCCGCCGGTATCGGCCTCCTCACTTACGTAATCCGCACCTGGGGAGGCTATCCTGACGGAGTCGCGTTTGCCGTATTGCTGATGAACCTGTGTGTGCCACTGATAGACCGTTATACGCGCCCTAGGATATACGGCGATGGCAACTGACACTGGCGGCAGAGGCGGGCTCGCCGGCGCAATCGGCCCGGCGCTGATTCTGGGAGTCGTGACGGCCGTCGCCGTTGCTTTCCTCGCATTCATACATGCCACCACCGCCGCGCGCATCGCAGCCAATGAACGCGCATTCATACTGCGCAATCTCGATGACCTGCTACCCCGCTCCGAATATGACAACGATCCTCTGGCCGACATCGTCTACGGGTTTGACCCGGAACTACTTGGCCGCGGCGAGCCATCCGCCATCTGGAGGGTCCGCAGAGAAGGGCAACCCGTCGCTGCAGTACTGCAACCGATTACTCCCCATGGATACAGCGGCGACATCGCACTGCTGGTCGCGATCACCGTTGACGGAGACCTGCTCGGGGTCCGGGTAACGTCGCATCGGGAGACCCCCGGCCTTGGCGACGCGATCGAGCGCCGCCGCGGCGACTGGATTCTCTCGTTCAACGGGCGCTCGCTGGTCGACCCCGGCGCCGAAGGATGGGGCGTGCGGCGAGACGGCGGCATATTCGACGAGTTCACCGGCGCAACCGTTACGCCGCGCGCAGTGGTAAGCGGCGTTTACAAGGCCTTACAATATTTTGCGCTGCACGGAGAGCAGATATTCGAGGCTCCCACGGGCAGCAATCTTGCACCCACCCGGCTACCCGAGTCAGCCCCATGAGCACAAGTGATTACCGCCAGATTTTTGCAGACGGGCTCTGGCACCAGAACGCGGGAATCGTGCAGCTACTCGGCCTGTGTCCGTTGCTCGCCGTTACGACCAGCCTTATCAATGGCCTGACGCTTGGTCTCGCCAGCACCCTGGTCATGCTCGGCGCAAGCGTTTCGGTATCGCTCGCCCGCAACCATATTCCGCGCGAGATCCGCTTGCCGGTTTTCGTACTGGTGATCGCCGCATTCGTCACGGCAGTAGACATGCTGATGAGCGCCTATCTCGATGGCCTGCACAGAGTGCTGGGCATTTTCGTACCTTTGATCGTCACCAATTGCGCAATCATCGGCCGGGTAGAAGCCTTCGCCTCGCGCCAGGCGGTCGTGCCCGCTGCAGCCGACGCCGTGGCTACCGGCCTCGGATTTACCGCGGTTCTTGCGAGTCTGGGCGCGATGCGCGAACTGGTCGGCTTTGGCCGTATCCTTGGCGAATTGAGCGCGGGAGACTCAGACTCTGGCGGGCTGCTGATCGCTATTTTGCCGCCTGGTGCCTTTATTGGGCTCGCGTTGCTGGTAGCACTCAAGAACTACCTGGACCAGCGTCGCGCCCAGCGCCTACAGTCGGCAAGCGTGGCCATCGTTGAGGGCGGCGCAGCGTGAACGGGCGGTACCCAGATTGAACAAGACACGCAGGATCGAGATTTTCTCGCGCTGGCGCGCAGCAAACCCCAGTCCCACCACCGAACTTGTCTACTCGAACCCGTTCCAATTGCTGATCGCGGTCATTCTCTCGGCGCAGGCGACGGACAAGAGCGTCAATCTCGCAACGGCCGGGTTGTTTCGCGACGCGGGAACCGCAGCCGAAATGCTCGCGCTGGGAATCGAAGGAGTTCGAAAACACATTCGCACGATCGGTCTCTTCAATACCAAAGCGCGCAACGTCATAGCCACCTGCCGGATTCTCGAACAACGCCATGGCGGTGAGGTGCCGCAGACGCGGGAAGAACTCGAGGCATTGCCCGGCGTCGGGCGGAAAACAGCCAATGTCATTCTGAACACGGCATTCGGTAAACCCACTATCGCAGTCGACACCCATATTTTCCGCGTCTCTAATCGCACGGGCATCGCGCCGGGGAAAACCGTGCTGGAAGTCGAGAAACGGCTGCTTCGACTGGTGCCAGATGAATTCAAACCGGACGCACACCACTGGCTGATCCTTCATGGACGCTATATCTGCGTCGCCCGCAAGCCAAAGTGCGGCGAATGTAACATTGCCGATCTCTGCGATTACAAACATAAGACCGTGGCGGCCGTACCCAAGCCAGCGCGAAGGCCGGGCAAGACCCGCGCAAGTCGGAAGAGCTGATGTTTTTTGGCGACGATCGTATGCAGTTACGCCAGCGCTACGTCGATGCCTGGCGCAAGGCGCGCGCGGGCCAGCCGCTCGAGCCACTGGAGCATCTGATTGCCGCGGTCGTCGAGGCGCACCCTGAATACCAGCCGGAACTCGAGCACGAGGCGGCGGCATTGACGGCGGAATACCATCCGGAGGCCGGCGCAACGAATCCGTTTTTGCACATGGGCCTCCACCTGGCGGTGCGCGAACAGATCGCGACGGACCGCCCTCCCGGCATCAGCGAGGTCTTCTCCGCACTGTGTAAAAAAACACTCGATCATCACGAGGCCGAACATGCAATACTCGACTGCCTGGCTGAAACGCTTTGGGAATCGCAGCGTCAGGCGGTCGCCCCCGACGAGCGCGCCTATCTGGCCCGGCTGCGGAAATTGCTCGATTAGTCGACGTCTTTGTAATAATTAGCGGTAGTCCCCGGTCTACGGTGACAGAATTCATGAACAGAATCGGCGGAGGCAATTTGAAAAGTCCGGAGCAGCGTTCCTATGCAGTCAACGGCGCGGGCCTGGGTTTGCGGCGGAGCTTTATGGATGCGATGCGCAAGTCGCCTCCGACCGATGTGGACTTCTTCGAGGTCGCTCCCGAGAACTGGATACGCATCGGCGGCGCGTTAAAAAAGAAATTTCGTTTCTTCACCGAACGTTACCCGTTTGTAACTCATGGATTGTCGTTATCACTCGGCGGCCCGCATCCGCTGGATGAGCAATTACTGCACGAGATCAAAAAATTTCTCGACGAGCATAACGTCAGGATATACAGCGAGCACCTCAGTTACTGCGCCGATGATGGCCATCTCTATGATTTGATGCCAATCCCCTTTACGGCCGAGGCAGTCACTTATGTCGCCGCCAGGATCCGCCGTGTACAGGACATCCTGGAACGGCGTATCGCCATTGAAAACGTTTCGTATTATGCCGCGCCGGGACAGGAAATGGACGAGGCCGAGTTCGTATGTGCGGTATTGCAGGAGTCCGATTGCGACCTGTTGCTCGACATTAACAACATCTACGTAAACAGCATCAACCATCGGTATGATCCGCTCGAATTCCTGCAGTGCATGCCGGCCGAGCGTATCGCCTATCTACATGTCGCCGGCCACTATGTCGAAGCCGAGGACCTTCGGGTCGACACCCATGGCGCAGACGTTTGCGATCCGGTCTGGACCCTGCTCGAGTCGGCCTACCGCCGGTTCGGTGTGATTCCGACGTTGCTGGAGCGCGACTTCAACATCCCGCCGCTACCGGCGCTGCTCGGCGAGTTACAGAGAGTACATTCGCTGCAGTCGACGCAGGCCGGGGGACTCGCGCGGCATGGCTGAGCGACAGAGCTTCAAGGCGTTGCAGCGGGCATTCGCAGCGCACATTCGCGACCCGCAAAATTCGCCACCACCGGAAGACATCGAGGATCGCCGCATGGCGATCTACCGCGATCTGTTTTTCAACAACGTAGTAAGCCTGCTGGCAGGGACGTTTCCGGTATTGTGCCGGATCCTCGGCGAGGACGACTGGCGCAGACTGGTCCGCGACTATTTCTCGATACATCGCTCGCACACACCCTATTTCCTCGAGATGCCGCAGGAGTTTCTGCACTATTTGCAGAACGAGCGCGAACGGCAAGAGCGCGACCCGGATTGGCTACTTGAGCTCGCTCATTACGAATGGGTCGAACTGGCCCTCGCGATATCGGAAGAAGAGCCCGACTGGGATGCAATCGATCGCCACGGAGATTTGCTCGGTCAGCGTCCGGTTCTGTCGCCGCTGGCGTGGCCGCTGAGTTATCGCTATCCGGTACACCGCATCGGACCGCAGTTCCAGCCGTCTGCCGCACCCGAGGTGGCAACGTATCTGGTCGTATATCGCGATCCGGACGACAAGGTCGGTTTCATGGAAATCAACATCGTGACGGCGCGACTGCTGGAATTGCTGCAGCACGACGATCAACGCGATGGCGCGGAGCTGCTTGCCCAGATCGCCGGGGAACTCGACCGGTCCGACGACGAGCAGTTTCGCGAGGCCGGACGTCAGGCGCTGGTCGAACTCAGGGACCGGCATATACTGCTGGGCACACAGCAGCAGCAACCGGCACACGAGCAGTAACCGGGGAAATACATGATTGAACTCAGCAACCGGCTCCAGGACTTACTGGACGCTACGAAAAAATTGGATTTTCTGGGACCGCTTGCACTCCGGCTTTACCTGGTCCCGGTATTCTGGGTCGCCGGCATGAACAAGGTAAGCGGGTTTGACAACGTGGTCGCATGGTTCGGCAACCCTGACTGGGGTCTCGGCCTGCCAGCTCCGGCCCTGATGGCTTTTCTCGCAACTGCAACAGAGGTCGTCGGTGCTGTTCTGTTGTTGTTCGGAATTGCAACTCGCTGGATCTGTATCCCGTTGATGGCGACGATGATAGTTGCAGCGACCTCGGTGCACTGGGACAACGGCTGGCAAGCCGTCCATGACTCCAAAAGCCCTTTCGCAAGCGAATATGTGGGAGGGATCGAAGCGGATGACGCTGCCGCCGCGGGCGATCGCTTGCAGCGCGCCAAAGCGATTCTCGAGGAACATGGCAACTATGATTGGCTGACCGAGACAGGGTCCTTCGTGATCTCGAACAGCGGAATCGAATTTGCTGCAACCTACTTCGTAATGCTGCTTGCCCTGTTTTTCATTGGCGGCGGGAGGTTTTTCAGCGCAGATTACTGGATCGAGGAGCGATTTCGCAGTTAGCGTCTCAGCGAGCGCCGCGAACTCATTTTCTTTTCGGCGCGTAAAGATCGGTAATCGTTCCCTCGAACATTTCCGCGGCCAGCGCGACGGTCTCGGACAACGTGGGATGCGGATGAATCGTCAATCCGATATCGGCTGCGTCGCAACCCATTTCGATAGCCAGTCCGACTTCCGCAATCAGGTCACCCGCATTGGATCCGACGATTCCGGCACCTATTACGCGGTCGGTTTTAGGGTCGAACAGAATTTTTGTGAATCCCTCGTCGCGCCCGATCGCCAGTGAACGGCCACTCGCCGCCCACGGGAATACCCCTTTCTCATATGCGATTCCCTGCTCACGCGCCTCGAGTTCTGTCACCCCAACCCAGGCAACCTCGGGATCGGTATACGCCACCGATGGGATAACGCGGGCATCGAAGGCGCGCTTGAGGCCGGCCGCAACCTCCGCCGCAACCCGCGCCTCATGGGTAGCCTTGTGGGCCAGCATCGGATTTCCGCAGATATCGCCAATGGCAAAGATATGGCTGACATTGGTACGCTGCTGCTTGTCCGCAGCAATAAAGCCTCGTTCGTCGACACTGACGCCGGCTTTTTCCGCCGCTATGCGGTGGCCATTGGGGCGCCTGCCTACCGCAACCAGGACCCGACCGAAGGTCTGCGGTTCGGGCGCATCATCGCCCTCGAAACTGACTCGCAAACCATGCTCGAGCGCGTCTATCGCGGTCACCTTGACTCCCAGAAGAATCCGCTCGTAACGTTCGCCGATTCTCTTCGCCAAAGGGCGCACAAGGTCCGGATCGCAGCCGGGCATCAATTGCCGGGTCAACTCAACGACTGTCACCGTGACGCCGAGAGCGTCATAGACGGTCGCCATCTCGAGGCCGATTATTCCGCCGCCGATTACCAGCAAGCTGTCCGGCAGCTCCTCGAGTTCCAGCGCAGCGGTGGAGTCCATGACTCGCGGATCATCCGGCAACCCCGGCAACATCAGGGGTTCCGAGCCTGCGCCAATTATGCATTGATCGAACCCCAGCAACTGCGTACCGGCAGTGCCGTTAACCGCAAGGTGATGGGCGTCCACGAATTCGGCCTCACCGGTCAACACCCTGATCTTTCGCTTTCGAGCGAGCCCGTCCAGGCCACCAGTCAATTTCGCCACCACGCCGTTTTTCCAACCGCGTAGTGCATCCTTGTCGATGGACGGCTCGCCAAAACGAATCCCGTGGGCAGCCATGGCTTTGGCATCCTCGATCACTTTTGCGGCGTGCAACAACGCCTTGGAAGGAATGCAGCCGACGTTGAGGCAGACTCCGCCGAGGGTCGGCCAGCGTTCGATCAAAACGACATCAAGGCCAAGATCCGCCGCGCGAAACGCGGCCGTGTAGCCGCCCGGTCCGGCACCGAGAACCGCAACCTCGCAGCGCAGGTCCGCGTCGCCCCGCTCCGCCACCCCGTGCTGCTCATTCTGTGGCTGCGCCTGCGCTGCGGTCCCCGGGGCCGGCTCGGATGCCTCGGCGGACCGATCTTGTACCTGATCGCTGACGCAAACTTGCAGAACTACATCTCCCGCCGACAATTTGTCCCCGACCCGCACCTCCATTTTTTCCACCACTCCGGCAAACGGGGCCGGCACGTCCATCGTGGCCTTATCGGTCTCGAGTGTGAGCAGCGGCTGATCGACGGAAATCTGATCGCCCGGTCCGACCAGCACTTCTATGACATCTACATCACTGAAGTCACCGAGGTCGGGAACCACAACTGGCCTGGTGTCGCTCACGGGATCGCCTCTAGCAAACCATCCACATCCGCCAACGCATCTGCCAGTGCGCGGGTAAACCGCACCGCCGCCGCGCCGTCAATTACTCGATGATCATAGGACAGAGATAGCGGCAGCATCAGCCGTGGCAGCCACGCCCCCTGCTCGTAGACCGGTGTCATCGTGGAACGCGACACGCCGAGAATCGCTACTTCAGGAGCGTTGATAACAGGCGTGAAGGCCGTGCCTCCGATACCGCCAAGGCTCGATACCGTGAAGGTCCCGCCCTGCATTTCCTTCGCATTGAGCTTACCGTCGCGCGCTTTGTCGCTGAGCGTTGCAAGCTCCTCCGCCAGTTCATAGACATCCTTTTTGTCCGCATCCCGAATCACCGGAACCATAAGACCGTTCGGCGTATCGGCCGCAAATCCGATGTTGCAGTATTGCTTCAGTACAAGACTTTCGCCATCGTCATGCAGCGAAGAATTGACAATCGGAAACTGCAACAGGGTCTGCGCGCAAGCCCGCATGATGAACGCAAGCGGCGTAAGCCGAAGTCCACGCGCAGCCGCGGCTCCCTTCAGCTTGCCGCGTCTTGCTTCCATATCGGTTATGTCCGCTTCGTCGAACTGGGTGACGTGCGGGATATTCACCCAACTCGCATGCAGGCGCGGCCCGGAGATTTTCTGGATTCGTGACAACGGCTCAACCGTAACCGGTCCGAAACTGGCGAAATCGACCTTCGCCACCTCGGGCAACCCGGCCGACGCACCGCGCTGTAACTGCTGTTTCACCCAGGATTTTACGTCGGCATGCGTGATGCGTGATTTGACGCCAGTGCCCTTTACCTGACCGAGATCAGCACCGATTTCGCGGGCGAATTTACGGACGGACGGACTTGCATGGACCTGGCTAAACGACTTTTCGTCTATGCGCGGCAGGCCCGGACGCGGCGCCGCTTTTTCGGCGGCTTGCGTTGTCGCCGGCTCGCTGGGCGCCGCCGGCACGGGCTTTGGCCTGGTCTCCGGAGCCGTCCCGGCTCCCCCGACCAGGCCTTCGTCCGCAACCTCGAGGATCGCGATCAGATCGCCCTCCGAGACCTTGTCACCGACGCTAACTCTCAGATCTCGCAGCCGTCCGGCAACCGGCGACGGAACGTCCATCGCCGCTTTTTCAGTTTCGAGCGTAATCAGCGCGGCCTCCGGTGCGACGGTGTCGCCGGCAGCCACCAGTACCTCGATCACGTCCACATCGGCAAACTCACCGATATCAGGAACCCGAATCTCGCGCAGCGCCGGCACCGGCTGCGTACGTTCCGTGGCGGCAGCGTTAGCGTTGGCAACCACTTCTGTTTGTTGCGTTTCGCCTTCCCGGTCACCGTCTTCGTCGGAACCGGGTTGCGCTTCGTCGGTGGCCACACGAAGCACCAGGATCGGATCGCCCTCAGACACCGTGGCACCGGCGGCGACGGCCAGCGAAACGACTTCTCCTGCGTCGGGCGCAGGGCTATCCATGGTCGCCTTGTCGGTCTCGAGCGTAATTAGCGGATCTTCCTTGGCAACGCGATCGCCCGGTCCCACCAGAACATCGATGACGTCGACATTCCGGAAGTCACCGATATCCGGGACTGTCACTTCGAGTTCGCGCATCAGCTCCTGTCCTCCACCCCGTCCACGGCCATGATCATTAGCGACTGACCGGATCCGGTCGCTTCGGATCCACGCCCAGCCGATCAATCGCCTCGTTAACCGTTGCCGCGTCGATCTTGCCCTCGTCCGACAGTGCCTTCAGCGCTGTTACGACGATGTGATTGCGATTGACCTCGAAATACTCGCGCAGCGCGGCGCGCGTATCGCTCCGACCGTACCCGTCGGTGCCGAGCACGACATAGTTGCCGCGTACCCACGGTCGAATCTGATCGGGCACCAGAGTCATGTAATCGGTGGCCGCGATAAAGGGTCCCTCTCGATTGCCCAGACACTCGCTGACGTAGGTCTTACGCTGTGTCTCCTCCGGATGCAGCCGGTTCCAGCGGTCGGTGCTGAGACCTTCCCGGCGCAGCTCGCTGAAACTGGTGACACTCCAGACATCGGCCGGGATGCTGAAATCCCGTTCGAGAATCTCGGCCGCGGCAATTACCTCGCGGAGAATGGTCCCCGACCCGAGCAATTGCGCTCGTACCCGACCCTTGCCGCCGATCTGCAACAGGTACATTCCTTTCAGCACGCCCTGCTCGACTCCTGACGGCATCGCGGGCTGGCGGTAATTTTCGTTCATGCAGGTGATGTAATAAAAGACGTTCTCCATCTCCGCATACATCCGCCGCATCCCGTCCTGGACGATGATCGCCAGTTCGTAGGCATAGGCGGGATCGTATCCAACGCAGTTCGGAATCGTCGAAGCGAGGATATGGCTGTGGCCATCCTGGTGTTGCAGGCCCTCGCCAGCGAGCGTCGTCCTGCCGGCAGTGCAACCGATGAGAAATCCGCGCGCCTGCATGTCTCCCGCTGCCCAGGCGAAGTCACCCACACGCTGGAACCCGAACATCGAATAAAACATGTAGAACGGCACCATGTGCACACCGTGGTTGGCATACGCCGTGCCGGCCGCCGTCCAGGAACTTATCGCACCGGCCTCGTTGATTCCTTCTTCGAGCATTTGCCCGGTCTTGTCCTCGCGGTAGTACATCAACTGGTCGGCATCCTGCGGCGTGTACAACTGCCCCACCGAGGAATAGATGCCGAATTGGCGGAACAGCCCCTCCATGCCGAAGGTGCGCGCCTCGTCAGGGACGATCGGCACGATATGACGGCTTACATTGCTGTCACGCAACATGACGGTGATGATTCGCACCAACGCCATGGTCGTCGAAATTTCGCGATCGCCGCTGCCCTCGAGCTGCGCCTTGAATGCCTCCAGCGGCGGAACCGTGAGCGGCTCGATCTTGTGACGACGAACAGGAAGAGAGCCGCCGAGGCGCGCACGGCGTTCAAGCAAGTATTCCATCTCCTCGCTTTTTTCCGGTGGCTTGTAGAACGGAACCTTGTTGATTTCCTCGTCCGAAATCGGGATACGGAAGCGGTCGCGATAGTAACGCAGCGCCTCGTCGTCCAGTTTTTTCTGCTGGTGGGCAATATTCAGACTCTCGCCCGAGGCACCCATGCCAAATCCCTTGACCGTTTTGGCCAGGATCACCGTGGGCTGGCCGGTGTGGCTCGCGGCCGCCGCATAGGCGGCGTGTACTTTGTAGGTATCGTGGCCGCCACGATTCAATCGCCAGATGTCGTCATCCGACATATTTGCGACCATCGCCTTCAGCTCCGGATATTTGCCGAAGAAATTGTCGCGGGTGTAGCCGCCACCTTTGGCCTTGAAGTTCTGATACTCGCCGTCGAGGCATTCCTCCATGCGCCGGCGCAACAGTCCATTGTCATCGCGCGCAAGCAGCGGATCCCAGCGTGACCCCCAGAGCACCTTGATTACGTTCCAGCCCGCACCGAGGAACGCGGCCTCCAGTTCCTGGATGATCTTGCCATTGCCGCGAACCGGTCCGTCAAGCCGCTGCAGGTTGCAATTGACGACGAAAACCAGGTTGTCCAGGCCTTCCCGAACCGGCATCGTCAGCGCACCCATCGATTCGGGTTCGTCCATCTCGCCGTCACCCAGAAAACACCAGACTTTCTGGTCGCTGGGCGGGATGATGCCGCGGTGTTCGAGGTAACGGCAAAATCGTGCCTGATATAGCGCCATCAACGGGCCAAGACCCATCGATACCGTCGGGAACTGCCAGAAGTCCGGCATCAGCCATGGATGTGGGTAGGAAGACAGCCCTCCGCCATTCACTTCCTGGCGAAACCGGTTCAGCTGCTGCTCGCTCAGACGTCCTTCGAGATACGCCCGGGCGTAGATTCCCGGCGCGGAATGACCCTGCATAAAAACCATGTCGCCGGGATGGTCGGTACCCGGGGCACGCCAGAAATGATTGAACCCGACTTCGTACAGCGTCGCCGACGAAGCATACGTCGAAATGTGTCCCCCCAGTTCGGCGCTGCGCCGGTTTGCCTGGACCACCATGGCCATTGCATTCCAGCGAATGTATGCCTCGATGCGTCGCTC
>Ga0102958_1000070_pt1 | contig 19169 bp, 15 predicted proteins | sample SalPonF2_B_D1_MG_FD_84513 | JGI IMG/M metagenome (GOLD analysis project Ga0102958, IMG submission 84513) | Salt pond soil microbial communities from South San Francisco under conditions of wetland restoration - Salt Pond MetaG SF2_B_D1_MG ...
CATGAGTCGGTGGTCGATCGTGATCATCGCAGCCACGATGTTCCGAACCTTTTTATTTGCGATGGCAGCAGCCTCGTTACATCGGGACGAGGGCAACCGACGATGACGATCCAGGCGCTTGCCTTCAGAGCGGCGGATCGCATCCGTGATTTTTCCAAAAACAATCAGATCTGAGGAGCACAGTAACGATGAGCGTGTCGCTTAACAGAAGTCTTTTGCTTGGCGCTGCGGCGTTGTTGATGACCGGCCCCGCGTTTGCCGCGGGTTCGGCGAAAGCCGATCTCGAATACCTGAATCCTTCGCCTGAATCGGCGAAAGCCTGGCCGTTTTCGGATGCGGTAAGGGTAGGGGACCTGTTGTTTGTCTCCGGCAAGCTCGGCAACGTGCCGGGCACGATGGATCTTGCTCCCGGCGGTATCCAGGGCGAGACCCGTCAGACGATGGAAAATATCAAGAACACCGTGGAACGTTACGGCGGCTCGATGGACAGGCCCGTGAAATGCACGGTCTTTCTTGCCGATATCGCCGAGTGGGGTGCAATGAACGAGGTCTACAAGGAATATTTCCCCAACAACCGGCCGGCCCGCAGTGCGCTCGGGGTGAGCGGGCTCGCGTTGAATGCGCGGGTCGAGATCGAGTGTATTTTCGCCCTTTGACCATGATCGGCACTGGCCGCGGGCGTACGACAGAGCAGGATTCCGTAGATGATTTTCCGCCAGTTGTTTGACAGCGTATCTTCGACCTATACCTACCTGATCGGCAGCCGTTCGCACGGCGAGGCATTGATCATCGATCCGGTGCTGGAAAAGGTCGACCGCTACCTGCAGCTGTTGGCTGAACTCGATCTCAAACTGGTCAAGGCCGTAGACACCCATCTGCACGCCGATCACGTGACCGCGCTGGGTGCGCTGCGTGACCGGACCCACTGCATCACGGTGATGGGAGAGCAGAGCAAGGTCGACGTCGTGTCGCTACGCATCAGCGATGGCGACTCAATCGATATCGAGGGCGTCAGTCTGACCGCTCTATACACGCCCGGCCATACCGACGATTCGTACTGTTTTCTGATGGACGATCGCGTTTTCACCGGCGACACGTTGCTGATCCGCGGAACCGGGCGCACGGATTTCCAGCACGGTGACGCGAGCCAGCAGTACGATTCCATATTTGGCAGGTTGCTGACGTTGCCCGATGACACACTGGTTTTTCCGGGCCATGACTACAAGGGCGACAGCGTTAGCACTATCGCCGAGGAACGTGCGTTCAACCCGCGGTTGCAGGTGGAGTCGAAAGAGGAATACGTTGAATTGATGAACAATCTCAACCTGCCGAACCCGAAAATGATGGACCAGGCCGTGCCGGCCAATATGAAAATCGGGTTTCACCAGGACGAGTTGCGCGAGCGCGGCTGGTCGATGACCTGCGAGGAGGCGATTCGGCGGCTCGGTGAGCCAGGACTACTGCTGGTCGATTTGCGCGACGACGGCGAGCGCGAACGCCACGGCGAAATTCCCGGTGCGGTTCATGCCTCCTATCTCGAACTCGATCAGCATGTCGCGCCGGGCGGCCTGCTGCACGAGCTTGCCGTATCCACCGGCAAACAGCTGGTGTTTTATTGCGCTTACGGCGAGCGCTCGGCAATGGCCGTGGAAGCGGCGCAGGGCGCAGGAATCAGCGGCGCCTGTCATATCGAGGGCGGTCTCGAACGCTGGAAAAAACTGCACGGCCCGCTCGCGAAGTGAGTCGCCTCAGGCCTCGTCTGACCGCGTTGCCGCTGCGGGGGATACAGCCGGACCATCGCTCCCGGGCGCAGCTCAGGCAGGCGAATCGGCGGTTGCCGGCGCCGCTGCGCCGTGCTCTGTCTCGCCGTCTTTGGCCACCACGCCAGCCATCGCCCGCTCCGCCATCGCCGTGATCGTCAGCGACGGGTTGACGCCCGGGTTGGCCGGAACGGCCGAGCCATCGCAAATCAGCATGTTTTTGTAACCGAAGACGCGGTGACTGGTATCGATGACGCCATGGTCCGCGTCCTTTCCGATCACCGCGCCGCCGAGGATATGAGCGGTGGTCGGAATGTTCGCTGCCGCCTCCAGGATCATGCTTTGCGCGGTGCCACCGGTCTTCTCGGCAAGCCATGCTGCGGCGCGGTTTGCCGCGTCGATATAGGTCGGGTTGGGTTTTTCCGGGTCCTGCTCGGTGCTCAGCACCACCCCCGAACCAAAACGCCTGCGTCGTGCGCGAAACGCGATCGCATTATCGAGCGTCTGCATGACCAGGAAAATCACGGTGCGGCGTGCCCAGCCGAACGGCCACAGCGTCTTCAGAAACCGCACGGGATGGCGCAGCACGTTACCGATAAGCATCAACGGCCGTGTCAGACGTGAGCCTTTGCCGGTCAGCATCGTAAACAACAGGCTCATGAAATCGCCGCGCTCGCCATAGGTGACGAACTCGATGTGGGTGTTGTGATCGGTATGGATGCTGGCGCTGATCGCGACGCTGTTCCATGGTTTTACTGATTCATCGGGTAGCGTTACTGCGAGGATAGACTCGCTGTTGGTCCGCACCAGTTCGCCCAGGCGGTCGCTCAATCGCGGCAGGGAGCCTTCGAGCTTGCACTGGGCGAGTAGCTGATTCGTGCCGAGTGCGCCGGCACCGAGCACGATCCCCTTGGCGTGAAATTCCTGCTCGCGCGGATTCAGCCAGGCTCCCGGGCGGCGCGTCGTGACCGTGTAGCCGTCGCTGCCGTCCGCTGCACCCGCGGGCCGGATATCGAACACCTCGCGGTCGGGCAGTATGTGCGCGCCTTTTTCCTCGGCGAACCACAGGTAGTTTTTGACCAGCGTGTTTTTCGAGCCCTCGCGGCAACCGACCATGCACGCACCGCACCGGGTACAGCCGGTCCGGTCCGGGCCGGCACCATCGAAATACGGGTCGGAAACCGTTACGCCCGGTTCGCCGAAGAACACGCCCACCGGGGTGCGCCGAAACGTCTCGGTGGTCCCGAAATGCCCGGCGATATCGCGCAGCATGCCGTCGCTGGGACTCTCGAACGGGACCTCCGTGACGCCGAGCATGAACTCCGCGGTGTCATAGTGCGGCGCAAGCTCCGCTTCCCAGTCGGCCAGGCCGTCCCATTGCGGATTTTTGAAATACTCCGGGCTCGCGCGATACAACGTGTTGGCGTAAACAATACTTCCGCCGCCCACCCCGGCACCGCTGGCGATGAAGACATCGCTGAACGGCGTCATTCTGAGGATGCCGCGGCAGCCGAGCAGCGGCGCCCAAATAAAGCGCCCGATGTTCCAGGACGATTTGGCGAAGTCCTCGTCCTGGAAACGGCGGCCTGCCTCGATGACGCCGACCCGGTAGCCTTTTTCGGCAAGCCGTAGCGCGGCGACGCTGCCACCGAAGCCGGAGCCGATTACCAGCCAGTCGAATTCGTTTTTATTCATTCGGTTTCTCCTGGTTTGCGTCAGCGTAAGGGCCGTCAGGTCCGGTTGCCGCCATTCAGCGCAAGCAGGTTCAAGAATTCGCGCCGGTTGCGCGGTCCGTAGGTACGGAAGGCCGGCTCGGGTTTTTCCCGGTAGGCCATTCGCCGCCGGTTTATCGCGTCCTTCGCGGCGCGCCGGATCACCTCGTCCGGATTAATGCCATAAGGTCGGGTTGCATTGAGGCCGAACACCTTTGCCCGTATCGCCTGGGTGATCTCCGGATAGCCGTGTTTTTCCCGCAACTCCGGTGCGATCTGGAACTTCCTGAACGCCTGGATCTGGTCCTGCGGCGAGCCGTACCAGATCGAGTCGGTGCCCCACAGCACGTTTTCGTCGCCGACGTACTTGAGCAGCTTGCCGAGTGCGTGCGCGGCGCTGTCCGGGTCGCGCATCAGGAAACGCCAGGTACTGCCGAGTTCGGCATAGACGTTGCTGCCCGGGGCGACTTCGTTATCGATCAGCGAGCGAATCAGCGTGTCGATGCCGTCACGCGCGGCGCCATGGTCGTAGGCCAGTTCGGGGGTGCCCGGGACGAAGCCCGAGTGGTAAATCAGGAACGATACGTCGGGGAAGCGTTTGGCGACCTTACCTATGTCGCTGCACTGGCTGTGTTCGTAGGATTGCCGGCCGAACGGGATTCCCTTGTGAACCGCTATGCGCTTGACGCCAAGGCTGCGCGCTTTCTCGATGAACGGGATGCCGACGTCCTCGTCGGAGAGGAAGAACCCCGTGCCGTCGGGGCCCCACTGCGTGTAGGTCTTCCACGCCGCCACCTTCCAGCGCTCGGCGAGTTCGTCCATGGAATCGAGGTCACCGGGTTGATTCGGATTGACCCGCCCGTGCAGCAGGAGGCGGTGATCTCCTTCCATTTCGTCGATGATCCGGCGCACCGCGTCGGCTTCCTCGATGGTCAGCGGCTCCGCATCGCGCCGGGACGGCACGAACGACAGCACCATCATGTCGGTATCGCTGTCGAGAAACACGTCCTTGATGAACTCGTCCGGCCCGAGACATTTGAGATAACTGCGCGCGCCGGGTTCTTCGGCCAGCGCGCAACCGGTCTTCGGCGCAAAAGACAGCGGTTTCGCGTCGGCCGGGACACCCTCGAGCCACTTGCCGTTGGGGTTCACGTAATGGCCCTGCACGTCGAATATGAATTCGCGTTTGCCCAGTTCCGATTCGGCCAGCGTCACGTCGAGCGCGGCTTCGTCGTCTACGTCGTAAAAGCCACCGGTTTTGCCGGCCGCCGCGTAGGCGCGGTTGAAAGCGAGTAGCGTAGACGCGGCGCCACACGCGGAAACCAGGAACCTCCTGCGGTCGAGACCGACCCGCCTTGCGTTGCGGGTGGCATCCTCGAGCGCCTCGCGGTTGGCGTGCTCGTGCTCGCGCGCGAGCGGAATTGGTTCGAATTCGCCGTTCGAGGTACTGTCGAGTTTGACCGGCAGGCGCAGTCCGTCCGGGTCGATCCGATCACTCATTGGTCTTCTCCTACGATAGCAGCGACACCCCCAAGTCTGGTTCACGGCGATGGCGGCGGCAAGTTTCGCCACGCGGGGGATGATCGGGTGCGCCGTCAGCCGCTGATGGCGCGCCTTTGCGACGCCCGGGTCAGTCGGCGAAATAGGTGTCGAGAAGGGCATTGAAACGCGGGTCGTCGTGGAGGCCGCGTAACGTGGGCTCGGCTTCGAAAACGGCGCGGGCCGGCCGCGCCCGCATCTTCAGCACAGTTTCGAGAAACTCGAATGCGTCATCGTGACGGCCCGCCAGTGCGAGCCCGCCGGCCATCGCGAATCGGTTGTTCGGATTGGCTACCGCGTCGAATTGTTCTTTTTCGACCGCACGGCGACAGGCTGAAAGTGTCTCCTCGGCGAGACCCAGCCCGCCGTAGGTCAGGCACAATGCGGAGAACAACGGGCTGCCGGCAGTCGCAAGGTCGTGGCTCTCGAGTTCGGATCGGGCTTGTGCCAGCGACCGGCGCCCGGCGTCGATGTCGCCCCGCAGGATGAGGGTCAGCCCGCGCATCATCGCGGGCGGGTATATCCTGTCTCGATTCTCGGCGAACTGGCCGAAGTCGATCCGCTCCAGCGCGATCTCGTAGTCGCCCTGAACCAGCGGTAGCCACCAGTTCAGGTAGGGCAGGTCACTGAACGTGAACTCGGTGGTCTCGACGACGCGTCGGGCGTCGGCAAAAGCCCCTTGTCCGACCAACAGAGTAGCCTGCATGTATCGGGCATAGGCGAACGTCGGTCCGAGCCGCAGCGCTGTGTCGACCCAGACCTGGGCGTCGTCGAAACGATTCACGTTCACGTAGACATCGGCGAGCCCGACCGCGGTCAGCGCGTTTCTCGGGTCCAGTTCGAACGACTTGTTGAAATTGCCGATCGAGCCCTCGAAATCGCCCGCGCGGCGCCGGATCCAACCCATCAGCTGATACAGGTCGGCGTTGTTCGGCCACGACCTGGCCGCCTTTTCGAGCAGCGCCAGCGCGGCATCGTAATCGAGCTTGCCGTGGTAATAGTAGTAGCCTTCGGCGATATCCAGGTCGACCAGGTCAGGCCGAATCGAGCGGCCGGTCCGAATCGCTTCCCAAGCGGCGTCGACATATGCCGGATCGGGGTCGATGAACCAGTACCGCAGCGTGTTGATCCTTGCCCGCAGCGCCCAGGCTTCCGCGAACCGGGGATCGCGCTCGAGGGCGAAGTCGATTTCCTGTTGCGCTCTCTCGAGGTCGCCGGCGGCCACCACCTGTTCGAGATTGCGCGCCCGGCTGTAGGCGGCCAGCGCATCGAGATCGTGGGTCAGCACCCTTCCCATTTGCGCTTTCTCTTCCGGGCTCAGCGTTGCCTGCAGTGCGTCGGCAATCTTCTGCGCGATCTCCGACTGGATATCGAATACGTTCTCGGCCGTCAGCTCGCGGTCGAAATGCTCGGCCCACAGGTGTTCGTCCGTGCCGGCGTCGATCAGCTGGACGTTGATGCGCACCCGCTGTCCGGCGCGCTGGACGCCGCCCTCGAGCACGGTCGCTACCCCGAGTTCGTCGGCGATTTCCGGGATCTTCTTGGTCGTATCGCGATATTCCATCACCGAGGTTCGCGAGATCACTTTCAGCGAGCCGATCTTGGCGAGCTGGGTCAGCAGGTCGTCGTGCATGCCGTCGGCGAAAAACTGGTCTTCCTCGCGGGTGCTGCGATTGGCGAATGGCAGCACGGCGACCGAGCGGCGATCACCCTTGGCTGCCGCCGCGGCGGTTTCGCTGGGTAGTGGCGTGGAATACTCGTTTGCGGGGATCGGTTCCGCTGCTGTACCGATTGGCTGCGTGACGTCGGGTACACCGACAAACCGGTCTAGCGCCAGCAGCGTGACTGCGGCCGCCAGCAACGCGACGGTGGCGACGCCAAGTTTTTTGCTGGTTTGTTGTGTAACCGATTGCGTTCGATCGATTTCGGACTCGCGCTTGATGCCCTCGGGGGTCAGTTCGTAGACCCAGGAGAAAACGAGTGCCAGCGGGAATCCGAGCATCAGCAGGAACGCGACAAATCGCAATGTCCAGTCCGGAAGCCCGAGCAGCCCCGCCAGCACGTCCGCGACCTGCAATACGAGCCAGCCGGCGACCAGGTAAAGAGCGCCAACGCGGAATACATTGCGGCGTTTGAGCTCTGTAAGGAACGACGCCATGTCAGGTTGCCCCTCCCTGTTGCAGAGTGCGCCGCCTGATCTCGATCAGCTCCCTGAGCCCCGGCTTGTGCCAGAACTCGAGCCATGCCGGGTCGGTCGAACGCGTTTCAGGCAGCAAGAAAAATAACGGCCATGTCAGCTGCGAGTCTCTCTGCCGGTAGGCTTCCTCCAGCAGCGGCAGCGCCTCCCTCACCCCGCCTACCTCCATGGCATAGTGAGCGGCGGTCGCAGGGCTGAACTGGTTGTCGACGGCTTTGTCGCGCATCTCGAGATAGTAAGGAGTCAGTGACTCGATGTCGCCCCGGGCGAGGTGAAAGGTAGCCCACGACATCATGATCATATTCGCAAGCTCAGGCGCCTCCGCGGCGCTACCGCGTTTGGCTTCCAATTCTTCGATAACGGTGCGCGCCGCTTCGAAGTCGCCATCGATAATGTGGGCGCGTATCAGCAGGTACTGGCCTTCTACGCTCGGGTCGAGTTCCAGCGCGCGCAGGGCAAACTCTTTCGCCTGCTGCGGCCGGTCAAGCACCAGCATTAATTCACCGAGATCGCGGGCGTGCACCTCGGCGAGCATGTCGACCGCCATCGCTTTCCTCTCGGCAATTTCGGACTGCTCGTAATCGCCGATGGTATGGAGAAAATCGCCATAGAAATTGTTTATTTCGGCATCATCCGGCCGCAACTGGAGGGCCTTCGCGTACAGGCGGCGAGCCTTCTCCCAATCGAATTGATACATCGTGGCGATGAACGCACTGACATTGAGCGCCGCGGCATTGTCCGGGTCGCGTTCCAGCACCTCGCCGAGGTGACGGTTGGCCCGCGCAGCAAGTTCGCGTGAATCGGCGGCGTTGGAATAACGCGGTATCAACGCATAGGCCTTGGCCAGCGTGACGCGGGCATCGTCGAACAGCGGATCGGTCTCGAGGGCCTGTTCCAGCAGTGCGGCGCCGCGCTGCAGGTTTTCTAGCCCGCGCCGGGCAATGTAGTAGCGGCCCTGGAGAAAGAGACTGTAGGCGTCGAGATTTTGCGTCGGTGAATTTACCACTGCGAGGGCATTCGCCTCTGCGGTGTCGAGCGCGACCCGCAGCGCCGAGAGTATGCTGTTCGCGATCTCGCTTTGCACCGCGAAGATATCCTCAAGCTCGCGGTCATAAGTAGCCGACCACAGATGTGAGTCCGAAGAGACGTCAATCAGCTGTGCGGTTATCCGGACCCGGTTGCCGGCCTTGCGCACGCTGCCTTCGAGGACGTGGTCGACGCCGAGTTGCCCGGCGATAGCGGGGATAGGCTGGTTGCTGCCCTTGAACGAAAACGAGGACGTTCTCGACGCGACTCTCAAGCCGCGAATATTGGCCAGAGAGTTCAATAACTCCTCGGAAATGCCATCGGAAAAATACTCGTTGTCGGGGTCGCGGCTCATATTGACGAATGGCAGAACCGCGATTGAGGACTCTTGCGCTCCCGCTCCCGCTCCCGCTCCCGCTCCCGCCGGAGCCGGTGCGCCGCTCTCCGCCGCGGATTCCGCGAATTCTGCGGTTGCCGGGCGTGCGGGTTCGGGGCCGCTGTCGAGTTGGTTTGGCACGTAACGGTCGAGCGCGAGCATCAGTACCGCGATTGCGAGCAGGCCGGCAATGACGAGGTTGAGCTTGCGCCCGGTGTCGGCGGCGACCGGCACACTGCGGTCGATGTCGGATTCGCGTTTCAGACCCTCCGGTGTCATCTCGTATACCCAGGAGAAGATCAGCGCCAGCGGGAAACCGAGGATCAGGATTCCGAGGACCAGCCGCAGCCCCCAGCCGGGGACGTCGAGCAATCCGAACAGCACGTCGGCAATCTGCAGCAGTAACCATCCGGCGACCAGGTACAGCGCGCCGACGCGCGCGACGTTGCGGCGCCTTAGTTCTTCGATCAGTTTCGGCATCGGCGCATTATCCCGGAAAACGTCAGGAGCGCGGGGGAATGCGGATCACAGTCCCTGCGCACGCAACGCTTCGCGCTGGGCGGCAAGACGTTCCCGCAGCGCCGCCATCGCCGTCGCGAAGCGCGGCTCTTCAGCCCATTTTTGCAGCATCGGGGCAGACTCGATGAAACGGACCTGGACATAACCGCTGTCGACCAGTCTCTCGGCCGTGGCTAGGACTGCCTCTCGATCATCGCGCCAGGAGTTGTCGAGCAGCACGAATACGATCAGGGCACTGCCGCGATAGGAGATCTCGTCGAGGCTTTTGAGAACCGTTCTCACCTCGCGCATCAACACCTCGCCCTCGTCGCGACGGCCAAGCTGATCCAGCGTCCAGGCATAGGATGCGGCCCAGTAAAGATTGCGCCCGGTGACCGTCTTGCCGTCCGGGCTGCGCGTCGCTGCCATCGCTTGCTCGTAGTACTCGGCGGCGGCCGCGGGGTCGCCGGTAGTGGCCAGTGCCTCGGCGAGCGATGCCAGATGCTCCGGCACGTCCGGATGGCGCTCCAGCCGGCGGCGCGCGTTCTCGACCAGCCGCTTCTCGTCGCCGGGTCGCAGGAACCAGTAGTTGTGGTATTCGATTCGAGGGTTGATCGCGCGCGCCTGAGACATGTAGGACTCGGCCATTTCCTCGTCCTCCAGAAACAGATAAAGCGTAGCGAGGCCCTCGAGATGCTGCGCAGAACCCGGTGTGAGCTCTATCGCCTGAAGCAGCGGCGGCACAGCAAGGTCCAGCCGGCCGTTGGCAGTGTAGAGCTGCGACAGCGTCGTATAGGGCAGCGGTGTATCCGGTTCCAGCGTAATGTTGCGTTTGACCAGCGCAATGGCACCCTCGGTATCGCCGGTTTCGGCCTTGAGGCTGGCGTACGCTCCCGAGACAAACGTATTGAGCGGGTCGATTTCGTAGGCGCGGGCGAACAGGGCCTCCGCGTCGGTGAAGCGCCCGATATTGGAATAGCGGCTGCCGAGCCATACCATGACGAGCGCATCGTTCGGATTCAGTCCCAGCGCTTTTTCCAGCAGCTCTATACTTTCCTCGATCTGGTTCTGGTCGCGCCGAAGCAGGCCGAGCGTCGCGTAGCCGTCGGCGAGCTCGGAATCGAGCTGCAAGGCGCGTTCTACCTCCGTTTCTACCAGCGCCTCGACGTCTTCGCGGTCCCTCTCACCGTAATACGAGCTGAACAGAAACGCGCGGGCGAGGCCGGCATGGCCTGGAGCATATTGCGGGTCGAGCTTGATCGCCTGACGAAACGCGTCAATCGCCGCCTCGATATCCGCGGTGTTGCGTCGCTGCCAGAGTTGCGCACCGCGCAGATAGGCCTCATAGGCCTCGACACTGGTGCGCGCCGACGCCGGGTCGGTTCCGGCGAGAATGCCCGGTCGCAGGGTGGCGACGACCTCGCGGGCGATTTCGTCCTGGACCGCAAATATGTCGTCGGCGGGGCGGTCGAATGTTTTCGACCACAGGTGCGACTGGTCGCTGACCCGGATGAGCTGGGCGATGACGCGCAGCGTGTCCTTGGAGCGTTGTACGCTGCCCTCGAGCACCGCGCCGACTCCGAGTTCGCCGCCGATCGTCGCGATATCGAGGTTTTTGCCGCGGTAGGAGAACGACGACGTTCTTGCCGCCACGCGCAGGCCCTCGAGCTGCGAAAGCATATGGAGCAACGTATCGGCAATGCCCTCGGCCAGATACCCCTGGTCGCGGTTCGGGCTGAAATCCTCGAAGGGCAGTACCGCAATCGAGTCGATCGTCGTAGTGCCTCCGGCGCCGTTCTGCGCGGCGGACGAAAACGGTTCGGTGCTTTGGCCGCGATACTGCTGCCACGCAAAAAGGCCGATGGCAATGATCAGCAATGCGATCACTACCAGGTTCAGGCGGCGGGTCGTCTCGCTGTTGTCCAGCGTGCTTCGGTCCAGCTTCGACTCGCGTTGGATCCCGTCCGGGGTGATCTCGAAGATCCACGAGAAAATGACTGCTAGCGGGAATCCCAAGGCGAGCAGGAACGCGACCAGGCGCATGGTCCACTCCGGCAGGCCCAGCACCCCGTCGGTGACGTCGACGACCTGCAGGATCAGCCACGATCCGACCGCATAGAGGGCAGCGGCGCGAACGACGTTGCGACGTTTGAGTTCTGTTAATAGCGACACGCGTTGGGGCAGTCTCGAACCGGAACCGCCATCATCATGGCAGGTCGCCGCCGTCAGTCAACCGCGGCACGGGCAGCGGTTGCCGGCGGCCGGCTCGGGGGCCCGGATTTCGTGCCGATGATGGCTACCCGCCCGGTAACCGAAAGCCGGCGGTTAAAAGAGCGGTCTACCAGCCCCCGCCGCCCCCGCCGCCACCACCGCCCCCGGACGAGCCGCCGCCACCGCCGCCGGAGGAGGAGCCCGGCGGCGTTGCGGCGGAGCTGATTGCGCTGTTCAGCGAGCCGCCGACGTTTTCGGTGAAGCCGCCGAGATTGGCGGTGTCGAAATGGCCCTGGTACCAGTTCGGACGGTATGTATCCGCGCCGCTGTCGCGCATCGCCGCAAAGACGTCGGCGAATTTCTCCGCCCATTTCTGCTCCACGCCGAGCGCGAGCGCGAATGGCAGGTAGGTTTCGAACAATTGCGGGGTCTTCTTCGGTGGATTGCGCAGGGCGAGTTCGTCCTTCTCGGCAACCTCCAGGTACATCCTGAACCCGTCGACCTGGTCGAGCAGCTCCCGCCCCGACGCGGTCGGGGCCTTCAGCAACCGGTAGAACACGAATTGAGCCACGAACATCAGCACGATCAGGCCTATGACCGTCGGGGTCAGGGCGTCTGCCATGGCGAGCGCGATACCGAGCGCCACCGTGGCAATGGCCGCGGGCAACAGCAGCTGGGAATTCTTGTGGAAAAAAACCTTGTGGTAGGCGTCCTGCAGCGACTTGTGATGTTGAGCCATTGCAAGATTGACCACGCCGTGGTTCTTATTGTCGAGTTCGAGCGATGTACCTTCGCTGAACAGCGCGTCGATCAACGCCTTCTCGCCATGCGCCAGTTCGGTGTCGGAGTCTTTGTGGCGGAGGAGGTATTGGTCGCCGTACCTCTCGATTTCCAGGTGGCCCTTTACCGCGAGATTGATAACCGCAGTGGTGAAGGTCTTGCGGTCGTAACCCATTCTGCCGATGTAGCGCGCCGCCGCGGGCGAAAATCCGGCCGGCGGTTCGTAGTGCGGGAACAGCGGTCCCGGCTCGGGGTCGCGCCCGAATCGCCGCCACGCCCCGTACAGATAGACGAGCAGCAGAGCGAACCCGATAAGCGCCGCGACAACACCACGGTTGTCGGACAGCAGGCGGTTCGCTTTCTGCATCTGCGTCGGTTCCGTAACGAGACCCTTCGGGAAACCGATCGCCACCGTGAGGCCTTGCTGCGGCAAGAGCGGGCGGTTCGTAGCAATGACCGGATGGCCGAAATCGTCGATCGAGACAGTGAAATTCGTGCCCTGTTCGCCGCTGTATCCGGTGTAGCCGTCGATGCGGAGGTCGTTCTGATCGACTGCCACCGGCAACCTGACCCGGACGCTTGCCCTGTCGATCGCGAAATCCCAGCCGTTGCCCGTTACATTCCAGTAGAGTTCGTCGAAATCGTCGAAAAAGCCGAGCTGGCGGTCCGTCCGATAGGTGATCTGATATTCGTATTCGCCCGGGTCGAGGTAAGTGTTCGCGCTGCCCATGTACACGCGGACGCCGTTGCTCAGATCGTCGGTATGAAACGGCTCGTCCACGCCGTCGCGGGTGACGCCGAGCACTTCGAAAGCCACCGTGTAGCGATTGCCGAGACGGTCCTTGTAGCGAGTCGGGAAGTCGCGAAAAATGCCGCGATTGATGCGGTCGCGCTCGGCGCGCACACGAATCGACTCGGCGACGGTCATCGAGCCGTCGGCAGCGACCGTGATTTCGCTGTGATAGCCGAGAATTCGCTCCTCCGCCACGGCTGGCAAGGACGCGACCAGACCCACCGCCATTACCAAAATGGAAACCGAAATTTGCCGCAGCCAGCGGTACATTCAGTTCACTCCCACGCGCGGTGTGGCCCTTACGTCGGTGCCTGCAGCCTCGAAGAATTCGGCGGGCCTGAATCGCATCGGCCGTGCTACCAGCAGGTCGGGAAACGTATCCAGCCGGGTGTTGTAAATCCGGACAGCACCATTGTAGAAACGTCGTGCGTATTGCAGGTGATCCTCGACCTCTGTCAAATCCCGTTGCAACTCGAGGAAGTTCTCACTGGCCTTCAGATCGGGGTAGGACTCGGCAAGCGCGATAAGTCTGTGCAGACCGGCCTCGATCTGGTCTTCGAGTTCCGCCTTGTCGACCAGCCGCTGCGCTCCCTCGCTGCGGCCGCGTAATTCGGTTACTGCAAGCAGAGTCGCCTTTTCGTAGTCGCTGTAGGCTTTGACCGCTTCCACCAGTTGCGGTATCAGGTCGTGGCGGCGGGTCAGCTGTACATCGATATCGCTCCACGCCGCGCGGACCCGGTTGCGCTCGCGCACGAGGCGGTTGAACACCAAAATCGCCCCCACGATTACTGCGGCGGCCGTTAGCAGCAATGCGATCATCGGTTTGCCTCGGCGGATGCGCCGTTATTATGAACCATTGCGTCCTGATTTGCGGAAGTCGCAGGCCTGCTATTGCGACGCGCAATTTCTACCTCGCATGAGTCGCGATTTTGCACTGCTATGCTGTGTTGATCTGTGCGGAGGGAAATGGAATGACCACATCGCATGCGAACAGCGCGCGGTCTGCGGCGCTGGATATGAGCGCCGAGGAGTTTCGCGAACTTGGGCATGGCCTCGTGGATCGGCTCGCCGATTACTATGCCGCCCTGCCGCAACGCGCAGTGACTGCTGGTGAGGCGGTGGATACGATTCGCGCCGAACTCGGTCCGCGCGGATTACCGCAAACGGGAACTCCGGCGGCGGCGGTGTTGGCTCGCGCCGCTGATCTTGTGCTGGAGCATTCGCTGCACAACGGCCACCCGCGATTCTTTGGCTACATCACTTCGTCGGCCGCCCCTCTCGGTGCGCTCGGAGACATGCTTGCGGCGGCGGTCAATCCGAACTGCGGCGGCTGGCAGCTTTCGCCGATGGCAACCGAGATCGAATGTCAGGCTATCGGCTGGATCGCCGAACTGATCGGGTATGCGCCGGGTGCCGGCGGCATCATGGTCAGCGGCGGCAACATGGCGAACATCGTGGCATTTTTTGCCGCCCGCAAGTCGAGATGCGACTGGGACATCCGCGCGGCGGGTCTCGGCGACGCCGGTCTGGGCCTGCGCGTTTATTGCTCGCGCGAGACCCACACCTGGGTGCAGAAAGCGGCGGACCTGTCGGGGCTCGGCACCGACGCGATCCGCTGGATCGATTGCGATACCAGCCAACGCATGCGCGTCGGCCACCTGCGCGAATTGGTGCAGGAGGATCGAAAAGCGGGCCTGCGACCGTTTCTTGTCGTGGCCGCGGCCGGAACCGTGAGCACCGGGGCGATCGATCCGCTGGGCGAGGTCGGCCGATTCTGCCGCGACGAGGATATCTGGTTTCACGTTGATGGCGCCTACGGCGCGCCGGCGGCCGTGCTGCCCGAGCTGGCCGCCGATTTCGATGGTCTGGCAGAGGCCGACTCGGTCGCGCTGGATCCGCACAAGTGGCTCTACAGTCCGCTCGAAGCTGCCTGCACACTGGTGCGCGAGCCGCGCCACCTCACCGATGCATTCAGTTTCAGCCCGGTCTATTACCAGTTCGACGAGGGTGAAGGCTGGGAGGGACAAAATTTTTACGAGTACGGTATGCAGAACTCGCGCGGGTTCCGCGCCTTGAAAGTGTGGCTGGCACTGGCCCAGGTCGGACGCGACGGCTATGCAAACATGATCCGCGACGACATTGCGCTGGCGCAGAGGATTTTTGAGGCGGCCGCGGCTCACCCGGAACTCGAGGCGGTTACCTGCGGACTCAGTATTGCCACGTTCCGGTTTGTGCCCGCGACGCTCGATGCCGCTGCGCCCGCAGCGAGCGACTACCTGAATCAGCTCAACCAGGCCCTGGTCATTGCGCTGCAACGCGGCGGTGAAGTCTTTCTGTCGAATGCTGTTATCGGTGGCAACTACCTGCTGCGTGCCTGCATCGTAAATTTTCGTACCAGCGACGCCGACTGCGATGCGCTTACAGCAACTGTGGTCGAGGCGGGCCGGCGGCTGGACTCGGAACTGCGACCAGTGGCGCTTGCATAGCGATCGACACCGGGCCGGCCCGCGCGGCCGCTGCTGATCCTGTCCGAATCGGAATCAGGCCCGCTCGTAGGCCTGTTTCAGCCAGGCGATCAGCTCGGCGTCAACTTCGGTGGGGCTGGCGAGCCGTACCCGGTGACTGACCATTGCATTGAAGCTTCCGGATTTCTCGAGGCGCTCGGTCGCAGCAACGTCTTTCAGGTTGATACCGACATCCACCCGGGTTTTGGTGGAAGGCTGGACGAGCCCGAACTGCTTGTTGCGGCGCAGGCTGACATAGGCTTTTTTCGGCGCCAGTTCGACGTCGGCGCCAAACCCGGAGATCGTGGCGACAAGCTTGTCGTAAATCGGCCTGAGGCCGGCCTTGGCGCCGCCGTATTGTGCCGATACGAGATCGTCGCTTGCGGTGCCGCCGCCGGCCGCGGCGGCGCGTGCCTTGTGGGTAATGAGATTGGCATATCCGTGGGTAAGCCCGTGTTCGCCTTTCAGCAGTTTCATGATTTCGCCATGTTTTTGCAGGCCGCTCGCCGCAACCAGTTCGATCCACTGGTGCAGCGACTTTCCCCATTTTTCCTCGAGGTTGCGGATCATTGTGGCTTCAGCGTCCTCGGGTTTGTTACTCATTGATTCGTCCCCCTTGTTTGCCGATATGAATTTGAGCCTAGCAGAGCATTTTCGAGCTGCCAGCGGTAAACAACCCGCGACGAGGGCAACCCTGCAAGCCGCGCCTTTCAGAATCCACGGGCTGATGGCGTGAAAGCGGGACTGGCGTTTTACCGGGTGCCGCTGTAACGGTCTGGAATTCTCTCCGCAGAGGGCCGGACCAGATCCCGGGTCCGTCTGTCCCCGCAGGTCTGGCGCCTCCTGCCAAGAGGCTGACCGAAATTGCCGGGTCACGCCGCATCCGCATACGCATAATCCCGCCTCCCTCGGGCATAGAGGCGCGGTTCGGTCTGCGCGCAAGGACGATCCTGCCATGGTCAACGGAATCGACCGACCCATTGCCAACTCCTACTGGGTTGAGCCGGGCAGTCTGCTTGCCGGCGAATACCCCGGCGCTCCGGATGCCGAGCGTACCCGTGACAGACTGGATGCGTTTCTCGCCGCCGGGGTCAAGCACTTCATCGATCTGACCGAGGTGGGAGAACTCGCGCCTTACGCCGGGCTCCTGGTCGACCGCGCCTGCGCCCAGGGTTATTCGGTCAGCCACGCGCGATACCCGCTTGCGGATCGCTCCGCGCCGGAGGAGCAAGTCGTTCTCGGGAGTATCCTGACCGACATTAAAGTCGCCATTGCCGGTGGCAGGCTGGTCTACGTGCACTGCTGCGGCGGTGCGGGGAGGACCGGCATGGTAATAGGTTGCTGGCTCGCTCAACAATACCGCAGCGGCTGGCAGGCATTGGCGAGCCTGGACCGCATGTGGCTGGCAATGGACAAGGCGCGGTTTTTACCGCGCACGCCGGAAACCGACGAACAGATTCGCACGGTGCTGGCGTGGCCGGATATGACGCTAGCCACCTAGCGCGGCAACCGTCTAAAGTTGGATGGAGGCGGCGAGACTCACGCAGCCGATAAAAACTGAGACGGTACTTGCCTTGTAGCGAAACGCTCCCGGCATTCAGCGAAAAGGCAGTACCAGGGGAAATACGTCAATGGCAGATTGGACGACGAACCGAATCGCGCTGTCGGGTATAGGCCTGCCCGGCCTCACGTACATCTACCGACTGCCAGATAGTTGAGATTGTGCTAATTTGGTGCCGGTCGTCACATTCCCGGTATCGGGTGGGAGAAAGGCGATGAGTCACAAGCACAGAAAGACGTTGGAAAAGATCTACACGGAGCCGGTCAGCGGCAACATTCACTGGCGCGATATCGAAACTCTTCTGACCCATCTCGGGGCCCGCACCGATCACACCCGGGGCGCGCGCATGTCGGTATCCCTGAACGGTGTCGAGGGGCAATTGCACCGCCCTCACCACGGTAGCGCCTGCGGCAAACACGATATCCGGCATTTTCGCGAGTTCCTGAGCGCCGCCGGTGTCACGCTGTCGTCGTATCACTGATTCGAATGCGGTCGGCGCCGGGGTAAACCTGCCTGTGTCGGGTCGATCGAACCTTAGCACCCGGGAGCGTGTCCGCCTTTGGCGCTGCCGGCAACCGGTCAGGATTGAACTGCAGACCTAATACGGAGCGAATCGTTTGAGCGCTATCAGGCGTTTTGTCAGGGAGGATCTCGGTTGCGGCTGCCCCGAAGACGTTTTCGACGACATTCGGATTGAAGCTGCGCCGAGCCTGCTTGAAGCCGGTTCCAGATCCCGGCTGCTCGTCGTCGGCGGCCGGCTGATGGTGTTGATCGTAGAATCCGGTGAATCCGATCCACCCGGGATCGCTGTCACGCAACTACTCGAAAACGGGGCGCGGCTGCGCGACGAGAATGGCTGCAACCGGTTCCGGCTGGTCCTCGTGGCCGACACGGACGGTTCCGCGCTCGAACAGCAATTACGCGCTGCTTCCATGCCCGACGAGCGAACCCATATCCACGTGATTCCGGCTGCACGGTTGCCCGATTTATCGGTCTGCGAAGAAGCGAAATCGCGATAGCGCTTGATAAAGAACCATGTCTGTACTTACATTCATCTAATCAGAGTCACTGGCGGAGTCATGGCAGACGAACCAACAACTCTCTCACCGATGGGGTCCGCGCTGGTCGCCGCGTTGAAGCGGCACTACGAGATTGATCCCAGACCGTTGTTCGAAGAGGCCGGTCTCGACATCAGCCATGTCGTCGGGACGGTCTACCGATACCCGATTTCGAAAACCCGGAAGGTGTGGCAGCTGGCCGAAGCGGCGACCGGCGATACCGCGATAGGCCTCGTCGTCGGACGCTACGCGCGGGCCACGGACATCCACTCGATCGGTTTCGGGATGTTGGCCGCGAGTTCGATCAGGGACGCGCTGCAGCGCCTCATCCGCTACCGCAGGGCGCTGCATTCGACGATGGAACTCGACCTCGAGCGCGACGGTGACAGCGAAGCGCTCGTAATACAGAGCGATCCGTCCGAGATTGCATCGGTCCACGGCATCGATGCGTTTTTCCTGAGCCTGTTGAAATTCTGCAGAAATCTCTATGGCCCCGGATTCCGGCTCGTGCAGGTCGACTTGAGGCGTCCGAAACAACAGCCAGCGCGCTACGAGGAGAGCTTCCGCTGTCCTGTCCACTTTGACGCAGAGCGCAATGCAATCTTATTTGACAGCCAGGTCCTCGATTCGCCGCTGGCCAGCGAAAACCGCGACCTCGCTTTCCAGAGCGACCGGGTCATCGAACAGTACATTGCGAGTCTCGATCCCGACGAAGTGTCGTCGCGGGTCCGCGAGCTGTTGCTCGAGCTGCTGCCTTCGGGTGAGGCGAGCGGCGACTCGATCGCAAAAAAACTTCACAAGAGCATGAGCTCGCTGCAGCGTGCACTGCGCGCCGAGGGCACCAGCTACCGCGACCTGCTCGAAGACACCCGGCGTTCGCTGGCAGAACAGTACATCGCTGAGCAAAGCTACAACCTTGCGCAAATCGCTTACCTGCTGGGGTTTGCCGACCAGAGCAACTTCACCCGTGCATTCAAGCGCTGGACCGGCATGAGCCCGAGCGAATACCGGGTTCACCGCTCCGGCGAGGCGACGCCTGCGGACCAGACGTCGACCTGAAATCACCGGCACCGCTTCTGCCGCACCGCAACAATAGCGCCCTACAAGTCAAAGACCTTCCGGCCCGGTTGCCGGAGCGAGGGCGTGCATGCAAA
>Ga0102958_1000075_pt1 | contig 18925 bp, 14 predicted proteins | sample SalPonF2_B_D1_MG_FD_84513 | JGI IMG/M metagenome (GOLD analysis project Ga0102958, IMG submission 84513) | Salt pond soil microbial communities from South San Francisco under conditions of wetland restoration - Salt Pond MetaG SF2_B_D1_MG ...
CGGCCGCGTCAGTGCCCATGGCGTTGGATGTGGCCGTTAGGGACGGGCGGATCAAGCGGGGCGAGACGCTATTGCTCGAGGCTTTCGGGGGGGGATTTACCTGGGGCTCTGCATTGATCAGATATTAGTTCGGGCGGGGCCTGCGCGCGTTCTGCGGGGAGGGGGGTACTGACCCTCGCCCTCGGCGAGCACCTGATCAGGTGCCGCCGCGAGCAGTGTGAATCCGGGAGCGCCAGATCTCGAATGCGTCCCAGGCCTGGACGGAACCGGTTACGCTCACATCCTGCCGTTTTGCCGGCACGCCAGAAGGGGCATCGGTCGCTCTTCTGTGGTGTTTCGTTTGGGATTCGGATGCGGTACTGAAGTCGCTCAATCCTGCTTCCGGTCCTCGGATTATTTTTGCTTCCATTGCTTCTCCTCCGTAGAACATTAACTTATAGCTTTTTCTGAGAGTTAATTCAAGAAGTTTGAGGCGTCCAGGCTGGTCGCCATAACCGCGGAGCAGGCTGTGGTGGACGAATTGCGGGTCGAGGTCGTGCGGCAACGATCAGAATAGCCGCTTTTCGCTTGACCGGTCATTGTCGATGCGTCGGTACATTCTCTGATATAGCTGCGAACGGCGCTGCTTCAGTCTGCGCGCGCGGGTTTCGAGATCCCTGCCAATTTTGTGGCGTTTGAAATAAGCCTCACGATATTCACAAAAATCCGCATAGGCTTCGCGCTGATGGCGCAAATCCCGCAACAGCAATTCGACCATAATCGCGTCGTCAAGGTAGCCGAGCCCTGGCACGTCGTCGGGTATCAGATCGTCGGGGTCGGACAGATAGGCCAGCACCGCCAGTACATCTTCGCGTTCAAGTCGCGGTAGTGACCAGTCCTCATCCTGCGTCATATCGATTAGAGTCTCCAGCTGGGCGGCCCGGTTGGACACAAAGTCCGGCACGTGCTTGCCGCGCAGATTGGCCAGCGCCTCGCGCGCGCGAGCGACTAATTCTTCGATATCCATGCGCTTGACGGTCTTGCGTATGGCGCGCATTTCTTTTCGCAGCAGAGCAAGATCTTTTTCGGCTATTTCAATTGTTATCTTCATGATGTAAGGAAATCCATGCCTGAAGCCTTGTGAATTTGAAGTGCGGTCCTTGGCTGTGTTATTCGTCTGCCTGAAGGCGCGAGCTGCGGTCCCGGCCGCCTCAACATAATAGACCAGAGACGAGAGGTCCGAAATCCGAAAGCCGCTGTCAGATTTTCCTGCCGTGCGATTCGCCACGTTGCTGGCCGGACCGTTGCTCGGTCTGCTCGTTTACGAGTTGCTGCCGCCGAGATTTATCGATGGCAACGGCGTCGAAACGGTGTTCACTCGTGAGGGCAGAGCGACTGCCGCAGTGGGCGCGTGGATGGCCATATGGTGGATGACGGAGGCGATTCCGGTGTATGCGACTGCGTTGATACCTCTCGCGGTGTTTCCACTGGTTGGCGCAGCGCCGATCCGTGCGGCTGCCGCTCCCTATGGGCACGACCTTATTTTCCTTTTTATGGGCGGGTTTATCATCGCGCTTGCGATGGAGCGGTGGGGTCTGCACAGACGGATAGCATTTACCGCACTGCGCGTCGTCGGTACCGGACAGACGCGGGTTGTCGCGGGCTTCATGATTATCACCGCAGCGATGAGTATGTGGGTGACCAATACGGCGACTACCTTGCTGATGCTGCCCATTGCCGTTTCGATCATCACGCTTGGTGAAGGCGAAATTGCGGTGGAGCGAGCGGCGGGCCAGCACCGTTTTGCGCTGTGCCTATTGCTAGGTATTGCCTACGCTGCGTCGATTGGCGGAATTGGCACGTTGATCGGTACGGTTCCCAACGCTTTCCTGGCGGCTTTTGCATCGAGCGATCTTGGCGTCGAGATCAGCTTTGTCGGCTGGATGGCTGTAGGTGTGCCAGTCGTCTGCATACTGCTGCCGATCGTGTGGTGGTTATTGACGCGGATTCTATTCCCGCTGGGTCGCGCCCGAATAGACGCCGGTCCCGGTGTTATCGATAAGGCCTACTCCGGGCTGGGACCAATGAACGTCGGCGAACGGGTGACGCTGGTCGTTTTTTTGCTGACCGCCGGTATGTGGCTGACACGGCCGTTGCTCAACAAACTGGAGATTGGTGCGGCAACACCTTTGGCGGGTCTTAGCGACGCTGGAATCGCGATAATCGGCGCATTGCTGTTGTTCGTATTTCCGGTGTCGTTGCGCCGGCCGCTTTTTGCGATGGATTGGGAAACCGCGGTGCGTCTACCTTGGGGCTTGCTGGTATTGTTCGGAGGGGGGCTGAGTCTTGCCGCCGCAATACGGGTCAACGGTGTAGGTGAGTTTCTCGTGGCCAGCACGGCCGGGCTGACGGCAATGCCTGGCTGGGTAGTCGTACTCGCGGTCGTCACGCTGATCGTATTCCTCACCGAGTTGACCAGCAATACGGCCACGACGGCGACGCTGATACCGATCCTGGCCGCGGTTGCGCCAGCGCTAGGGCTCGAACCGCTGGCGCTGGCAGTGCCCGCCGCGATTGCCGCCAGTTGCGCTTTCATGCTGCCGGTCGCGACCCCGCCGAACGCTATCGTCTTTGGATCCGGGCGGGTCCGGATCCTCGAAATGAGTCGCGCCGGATTCTGGCTCAACCTTATCGCTATCGTGGTCGTCACCGCAGTGGGGTATGCACTCGTGATACCGGCGCTCGGCTGACTCTCGCGACTTGCCGATCAATCTCGGCCATGGGAGGATAACGGCGGGAATCCGTCTTTTCAGCCCCTTTTCGCACGCAGGATCAGTTCAAAGGATGAAATCCAAACTTGCTTCATGTTTTCTTGCTGTCATGGTGACCGCGGCCCTGTTTATGTCGGGAACCGCTGCGGCCGCAAGCTTCGTTTTGCCGCCGCCCGACATTGACGTTATCGGTGCGACGAGCACGGTCCGAGCGAGGGAAGAGGATACTCTTCTGGATATTGCACGCGAGCACGGGCTAGGGTACGAGGATATTGTGCGCGCAAACCCCGACACCGATCCCTGGTTGCCGGGCGAAGGGACCGAAGTGTTGCTCCCGACCCGTTTCATTCTCCCGCCTGGCCCGCGCAAGGGCATCGTTCTGAACCTCCCCGAATTGCGAATGTATTACTATCCGCCTGCCAAATCCGGCGAAGTTCCGATGGTCGAGACTCACCCGATCAGCATCGGGCGCATGGACTGGGCGACACCACTGGGGCAGACCAAAATCGTCACGAAAGTGCGAAATCCCGCATGGTACCCGCCGGAGTCGATACGCAAGGAACATGCGGAGGACGGAGATATTCTGCCGAACGTGGTTCCCCCAGGTCCGGACAATCCGTTGGGCGGTTTCGCGATGCGTCTCTCTATTCCCGGATACCTCATTCACAGTACCAACAAACCTGCCGGCGTGGGGATGCGGGTCACACATGGCTGCATCCGGATGTATCCGGAGAATATCGAGGCATTGTTTGAGGTTGTGCCGGTGGGCACCCCCGTACGCATCATCAACGAACCTTACAAGGTCGGATGGAGTGTCGATTCCCTGTACCTGGAGGCACACCCGCCGCTGGATGAGGACGCCGAGCGCATCGGGCGTGATCTGACGATTGTGACCGAGCTGCTCGTGAAAGCCACCAGCGAGCGCAATATTGCGGTCGACTGGGATCGAATTGGCACGATTTTCGAGACGGCGAACGGAGTGCCCGACTCTATGGCTGCTATCGATGCCGCGCCGATCCGTGTCAGCAACGACAATGCCGCAGCGACCGAGCGGGAGCAGAGCTCTCTTTAGCCGCGGTCTTGCAATTGCATTCAGGCAAAAAAAACGCCGCGGTGAAACCGCGGCGTTTTATTTGCAAAAGGTAACAGCTTACTTGCGCTGCGCCTTCTCAAACATGCGATCAATTTTCTCGCTGTTACGGTTGCAGCAAGCCTGCGAGGCCTGTGCCGCACGTCCAGCCTGATCTGCCGCACTCTGCGCTGCAGCAGACATCTGCTTGGCATCATTGGCGGCCCGTCCGGCAGCGTCAGCAGCCGACTTCGCAGCCTGTGCTTCGCTTAGAGCGCGGTCAGCGGTAGCCTTGACTTCGTCAAGCCTCGAGTTCGTGGCACATCCTGATGCGAGTACAAGTGCGACAGCAACAGCACCAGCCTTCATGGCAATTCCGATCTTCTTATTCATGAATCGTCCCCTAGCAATCAATCTAACGATGAAAATTCTAATCAATTTCAACAGATTCGAGTGGCCAGATATCTTTTCGATGAGGTCCTGACGCATTCGCCAAGTGAACATACTTCATAACGGGCAGAGCAATCAAGCGTCGCGCTGCTGCGACAGTGCGCGGGCGGTGCCGTCACGGCCGCTTATCACGCAGGATTTCGCGTGCGGCGTTGTGTCCGGGCAGGCCGGTTACGCCGCCACCCGGATGGGTTCCGGAGCCGCACATGTAGAGATTTCTGATCGGTGTTCGGTAGTTGCCGTAACCGAGCAACGGCCTGGCGCTGTAAAGTTGTTCCATGCTAAGCCGGCCATGAAAGATGTCACCGCCGACAAGTCCGAATTTTCGCTCGAGATCGGCGGGGGAGAGCACCATCCTGCCGACAATGCTGGAACGGAAGTTAGGAGCGTATTCGGTGACCGTGTCGATGATGGTCTCGGCCGCTGCGTCGCGACATTCGTCCCACTGTTTGCCGTCAGGCAGAGTTGGACTAAAGTGCTGGCAAAACAGGCTGGCAACGTGATTTCCGGGCGGGGCCAGACTGTCATCGATGGTGCTGGGGATAAGCATTTCGACCACTGGTCGCTTCGACCAACCGTTTTTGCGCGCGTCCTCGTAGGCATCATGCATGTACTCGAGTGACGGGCCCATAATAATGCCGCCCCCATGATGGCGGCCCTGAGTGGTGCCGGGCAGGCACGCGAAGTCGGGCAGCTCGGACAGTGCAACGTTCATTCTGAATGTTCCGGACCCGCAGCGGAAACCCTTGATCGACTCAAGGAATTCGGGCGCAAGTTCCGCTTCCTGAATCAAATCCAGAAACAGCAGCTTCGGATTCAAGTTTGCCGCAACCTGGCGCGCCCGGAACTCCTCCCCGTCAGCGCTTCGAACTCCGGTCACCCGGGAGTTTTCAACCAGGATCTCCGCAATCGGCGTCGCGGTGCGCAGCTCTACCCCGAGTTCCCGCGCTTCCGCGGCCATCGCCTGGGTAATGGCCCCCATGCCGCCAATTGCATGACCCCACGCGCCCTGTTTGCCATTGACCTCGCCGAATACGTGGTGGAGAAGGACGTAACCGGTTCCGGGATGATACGGGCTCGCGAAATTTCCGACGATCGCATCAAACCCGAACAGCGCTTTTAGTGCAGGTGTTTCGAACCAGTCTTCCAAAATCTCGCCGGCACTGCGTGACATCAATTGAAGTACGGATCTTTGTTGCTCGAGATTCAGGTTCAGCCAGCGGCGGCCGCTTTTTAGCGCACGCCAGGCGTCGATGAGGCCGCCGCCGGCATTCGGTGGTGTTTCGAGCAGCGTGGCGCGTAGCAGGCCTACAACCCCGTCCAGCATCTCGTAGTAACGCGGCAGGCTCGCCGCGTCTTTTTTCGAGAAGTTCGAGATCTGCTCGCTATCGCTGGCTGCGTCCGCGCCGAAGCTGAGATATCTGCCATCCGGCAGTGGCATGAAATTGGCAAGCGGTCGTTCGACAATTCGCAGACCGTGTCGGGAGAGCCGCAGGTCGGCAATGATCTTCGGGTGCAAAAGGCTAACCGTATAGCTGGCCACTGAGTTGCGAAAACCGGGATGAAATTCTTCGGTGACGGCTGCGCCACCCAGTATTTCGCGGCGTTCGAGGACTACTACCTTGCGGCCTGCCCGGGCAAGATAACAGGCGCACACCAGGCCATTGTGGCCGCCACCGACGATAACGACATCGTAAGGTTTGTTGTCGGACATTGCGCCGCTTCCGCTCCGAAAGGCGGATATTGTGACGCGCCGCGGCGCGCCTTACCAGTGGCGCTAGCCGGCAGTCGCAACCTCTTCGGCGATTTGTACCGTTTGCCCGGGTTGGAGACGCTCGCCTCCGCGAATGACGACCTGATCGCCGTCATTGATATTGCCACGCACCTCGATCATCGAGCCGTTGCCGATGCCGGTCTGCACCGGAATCTGCTCGACCTTATTGTCTTCTACCAGTTTGAATAGATAGATATTGTCCTGACGCAGTATCAGGGCGTCCCGCGGCACCGCTACGACCTCTGTGGCTTCACTGCGCGGCAATTCGACGCGGACTGCTGACCCGATCACCCAGCTATTCGGATCGAGCGTAACTCTTACTTCGATCATGCGCGACCGTTCATCGCCAACCGGGATTACGGAACGGATCGAATTTTCCGTGAAGTGACGCTGATCGCGAACCATCACAGGCATATCCGCAAACAGATACGGCGCGACCGACATTGGCGCGCGCGCCCGGACCTCGATATTGGTTGTATCCACCAGGCGCGCGATCGTTCCGCCGACGGAAATAAATTCACCAGCCTGGGCCAGCCGGTCGACAATTTGACCGGAAAACGGCGCTTTGACCTGGGCTCGCTGCAGGCTATAAAGCGTTTGCTCTCGAGATACACGGGCCTGAACCAGGTCCTGTTCGGCCATTGCCTTCTGCGCGGTCGACTCGTCCAGCTGATTGCGTGCCGCGTTGTTTTCCCGTGCCAGCTTTTGCAGCCTGTCGAGCTGCTGGCTCAGGTAAACGAGATTCGCTTCAAGGCGTTTGATGGTCGCATCGTCTTCCTGCAACTGCAGCTCGAGTTCGCGATCATCGATGCGGGCAATGACATCGCCGCTTTCAATCACATCACCAACCTCTGCAACCCAGCTAAGGCGCCCGGATATCTCGGCCGCAATCCGCGCGTCGTTACGGCTGACAACGGTCCCCGGTGCCTGGATGACAGAGGCCATGGACTGACGCTGGGCCTGGTCGACGCGCACGGTAGGCGGTGGTGGCCCGTCCTGTGCCGGGACTGCCTGGCTTGCTAGCGCGGTCACCAGGAAAAACGCGGCAAAACGATAGTCAGGTCTGTTCATGCGAACCATTCTCAACTCAGTCTCTCAGGTTTCCTACACCGTGCCGGCATCGGCTGCTGTGTTGGTGGCCGGCGCCACCTTCTTGTCTGCGGCACTCTCTCCGAGTCGGAGCAGTGTCGGCAGCAACAACAGTGTAAAGATCGTGCTTACAGACATACCGCCGACGATGACCACGGCCAGTCCGCGGTAAATCACGCTGCCGGCACCTGGCATCAATACCAGAGGCAGCATTCCGAATATGCTGGTCAGTGTACTCATGAATATCGGGCGCAGTCTAACTTGCAGCGCATGCGACACTGCGTCGCGCCGGGTCATGCCGTCATGCTCGGCACTGCGCGTCTGGTGGACCAGCAGGATTGCATTGTTGACGACGAGTCCCATCAGGATGATGAAGCCGATCATTGTCAGCAAGTCCATCGGCTGGAAACTAATCGTATTCAGAATTCGCAAAGCAGCAACGCCACCAACAGTCGCCAGGGGAAGCGCCAGAAGCACCAGGAGACTGTCGCGCATTGAGCGGAACAAGGCGCTCATCAGCAGAAACAACACCATTACCGCGAGCAGGAAGTTCTCCGACATATTCGCGATCGCGGACTTTAGCGCGCTTGCGCTGCCGCCATACTGGATCGTTCCATCCGCCGGCAGCAGCGGTTTCAACTCGGGTTCAACTTCTTGCTGCAGGATCTCGATCGCCTCTTCCAGCGACAGATCCTCCGGCGGCGTGACGTTCAGCACGACGCTGCGACGGCGGTCGATCCGGACGATTTGGCTTGGCCCGACGGTGCGCTGGATATCCACCAGTTCGCCAAGTGGCAGGACACCGCCCAGTGGCGTGGCCAGCGGCACGGCTTCGAGTTCGTCGGGGTCGGCCCATGGCTCCGCGCGCAGGATGATATCCATGCGTTTCTCGCCATCGAAATATTCGCCGACCCATACGCCGTCGCCGAGGCTGCGCACGACGCTGGACAACGTCTCGCGGGTCCAGCCTGCTTCGTTGATACGCTGATCGTCCGGCGTCAGACGCAGTTCCGGTTCAGCAAGTTCGGTGCCGGGCCATGGCTGGACCCGTGACCCGGGCAGCTTTTGCTGCACAATGCCCATCCCCTGCCGGGCTGCAGCAAGCAGCGCGCCGGTATCGGTCGCCTGCATTACCATCGAGATATTCCGGCCGCCGCCGAACCCGCCAAAGAGATTGCCCTGCATGACGAATGCAGAGGTGTCGGGGAGGCCCGCTACCACTTCGTCACGCACGATGGCTTCCAGTTCCTTGACCCGGGTCTGGTCTTTCGCGCGGACTCCGATATTTCCGCCGTTCGGCCAGACGATGATGTAGTAGTTTTTCAGGGCGGGCTCTTTCTCGCCGCTCATGTATGGTTCGAGACGATCGATCATGACTTTGACGATTTCGTTCTCGATAAGGTCGGTGTTGGCTCCTGGTGGAAACTGGAAGAATCCGTCAACTGCATCGCGTTTGACAGGCGGCAGATAATCCATCCGCGGCATCAGGACCAGCGTTACCAGCACCGGTGTCCCCATCAGGATCAGGATAGTCAGCCAGCGCCGGCGCGGCGTGTCGGTCAGACGCAAAATTGCCTCAGCTATCCGCTGCCAGCTACTTTCATGGCGATCCTTGAGGTGTGCGGATTCGAGCCACTTCGAAGCTGCTGTCGGCAGCACCGTCACGGCGACCAGCAGTGAAATGCTCACTGCGATGGCAATCGTCAACGCCAGATCGGCAAACAACTGTCCCTCGACATCCTTCAGGAAAATTACCGGCAAAAAGATCGCCACGGTCGTCGCGGTCGATGCCACCAGCGCGCCCAGGACCTGGGCCGTGCCTTCAGCCGCCGCGTCGAGCCCACTTCGGCCCTGGCCGCGCAGGCGCACGATATTTTCGAGAACGACGATTGCCGCATCGAGCACCATGCCGACTGCAAACGCGAGTCCGGCCAGCGAGATGATATTCAGCGTGCGACCGGTCAAATAAAGGACCACGAAGGTCGAAAGCAGAGAGATCGGTATTGCGGTCGCCACCAGCAGGGTTGCCCGCCATTGCCGCAGGAACCACCAGAGGACTCCGACCGCCAGCAGAATCCCGATCACCAGATTGCTGGTGACGAGCCCGACCGCACGCTTAATGAATACCGAGGCATCGAATGACTGCTCGATGGAAAGACCGAGTTCCTTCATCTGTTCATCGCGGATACCGGCTACGGCCGCCTTGACCTTCGTCAGCGTTTGTAACGCGTTGGCGCCTGACTCCTTCATGATCTCTACGCCCATGGCGGGGTTGCCATTCTGGGTCGAGAAATTTGTACGGTCGCCGCGGTTGACGCTGATGTCTGCAATGTCGCCAAGCCGCACCGGGCGACCGTCACGCCACTCGAGTATCAGTTCGGACAATTGATCCGGGGTATAGCGGCCGGCAAAGCGCAGCGTGTACTGGCGCCTGCCGACTTCGACGAAACCGCCGGACACATCGTTGGCCCGGCCGGCAATCGAAGCGACAGTGGGAATCTGAATGCCGAGCTCGGCGGCGCGGTAGGGGTCGAATACGATTTGCAGTTGCTCGCCCTGGCCGGCATGGAGTTCGACGCCGGCTACGCCGGGAATGCTCTCGAGCGTGGGTTTGAGAATTTCCTCGATGACACGCTGGTAGCTTTCGATCGGCCCGGCGGTGCCTGGCAACAACTGGACGAAGAACCAGGTCAGAGTTTCATTGGTGCCGCCGCCCCAGCCGGCACCGAGGCGTACCGATGGCGGTGTCGCGTCGCGCGGCAATGGCTGCAGACGATTGATCCGGCTGATGACATCGATAAGGGTCTTCTGCATATCGGTATCGAGACCAAAACGCATGTTGATCCATGAGAAGCCCTTGTTTGCACCGGCGGTCATCTCCTTCATGCCGGGGAGACCCTGCAGCACCTCTTCGATTGGTTCGACCAGTTCCGATTCGACTTCGCGCGGCGAGGCGGCGCGCCAGCCGGTACGGACCGACAGCTCTGGTTCGTCGATATTCGGAAACAGTTGCACCGGGAGTTTGTTGAGGCTGTAAAGCCCGAAGAACACGATGATCGCGACCACCACGGCTATCCCCGCCGGGTTGCGCAGAGATTTGATCGTGAGACTCATTGTTGGCCATCCCTCTGATGACTGCCGGTTGCGGACAGCCGGATAACGTTGTGTTGTTTTAGTTGTGCCCCAGCCTGAAACAGGCTCTCCTGTGCAGACTAGGTTGAATGCGAAAAGTTCAAGCGATGTTCTGTGGTTAGATGCGGCAGAAGGCGGATTGGTTGCAGTCGGGCAAGAACTTGCTCTCGAATTATTCCTGTATATAATAACAGTTGTTTTTATATACAGGTGCATGCCCATGCAGGAACTGACGCCACGCCAGTCGCAGGTACTGGCTTTCATCCGTGACTTTATCGTCGATCAGGGAATGCCGCCGACCCGCGCGGAGATTGCGCGCGCGCTGGGTTTCAAGTCGGTCAATGCCGCTGAGGAGCATCTCCGTGCGCTACAGCGCAAGGGTGCTGTCGAACTGATTTCAGGCACTTCCCGTGGCATTCAGCTCAAAGATGCGTTGCGCGAGCAAATAGGGCTGCCCCTTGTGGGTCGGGTGGCGGCCGGCCATCCCATTCTGGCGGAGCAGCATATCGAGGCGCGCTATCAACTCGACCCGGATCTTTTCAGCCCCAAACCGCATTATCTGTTGCAGGTAAAAGGCATGAGCATGCGTGACGCCGGCATTCTGGATGGTGACCTGGTAGCGGTGCATCGGACTCCTGATATCCGCAACAGTCAGATCGTTGTTGCGCGTCTGGAAGACGAGGTAACCGTCAAGCGCTACCGCCAGGAGGGTAAGCTGGTCTGGCTGTTACCGGAGAACCCGGACTTTGCACCGATGCGGCTGGATCTGGCTGAGCAGCCTCTGATTATCGAAGGGGTCGTCGTCGGGGTTGTGCGACGGGGTGCCGGATTGCAGTGAAACCGCTTCCCCAGGCAATTCTCGATCAGGCCGGTTTATGGCATGCCCGTAATGGCGCTCAGCGGGTAGCCACGATTGCTACCGGCTATCCCGAACTGGATAGGCAATTGCCTGGCGGTGGCTGGCCTCTGGGTGCGCTGACCGAGTTGATTGTCGGGCAGTACGGGATTGGTGAGCTGAGATTGTTTTTGCCGGCCCTGTCCGCATTGAGCCGTCGGCACGACCGCAGGTTGATGTGGATCGCACCACCTCATGAGCCCTATGCACCGGCGCTTGCTGCGGCGGGCCTGGATCTTTCCCGGCACCTGGTGGTGCGGCCGGAGCAGTCGCGCGACGTCCTGTGGGCTGCCGAACAAGGCCTGCGCTCCGGGTACTGCGCGGCAGTACTGTTATGGACAGAACGTCTGAGCGACAGGGAAGCGCGCCGTTTGCAACTGGCGGCCGAGTCGAGCGCTGCCTGGGGGCTGATCTTTCGCCCACCCGCGGCAGCGCGGGAGCATTCGCCAGCTGCCCTGAGGTTGCATATGAGCGTTGGCAGTAGTGGGCGTCGCCTGCAGATTCTGAAAGCCCGTGGTGGACAGCCTGCGGTTCTGGACGGTCTGCATTGGCTGGCCCATTGATCCGGCCCGGGACAGGGAAGTCGCCAGGTCATGAGCCGCTTACAGGAAAAGTCCCTCCCGCTTTTTTCCATCCCCGATGAGCAGTCTTTAAAACCAGCCTGTGACGCGGCGCCGGTTTCGCCGTTCGCGAGCCCCGTGCCGAGACCGGTGTTGTGGCTGGCAGTTCACCTGCCGCGTCTCGGACTCGAGGTGTTCGGTCACAACGACGGCCCGCTGATTGTCGTAACCGGGCAAGGCGCCGCGCGCCGGGTATGGATACCCAACGATACCTGCATGGCTGCTGGCATACGTCCAGGCATGAGTCTCAATGCCGCGTTTGCCTTGTTGCCGGATTTGCGAGCGGCGGAACGTAGCCCTTTACGCGAACAACAGACGCTGGAAAAAATTGCCACCCGGCTTGGGCGGTTCAGTCCGCGCATTAGTTGTGATGCCGCCGATATGGTGCTGCTCGAAGTGCAGGGTAGTCTGCGTCTGTTCGGTGGGCTGGAGCGGCTGTGCGGTGCCGTGCGCGACGTTCTGAGCGAGTCCGGATACACGATGCAGCTGGCACTCGCGCCCACGCCGCTTGCAGCAGCATGGCTGGCTCGTGCCGGAGAAGAGAAGCCGGTTCTGGAGACCGAGCAATTACCGGGGCGGCTCGGTGGAGTGCCCTTGTCATGTCTCGACTGGCCGGAGCAGTTGCAGGGAACACTGGCAGGCATGGGGATATATACATTGTCCGATTGCCTGCGTTTACCGCGAGACGGTTTTGCGCGCCGTTTTGGGCAGCAGCGTCTGGACATACTTGATCGCGCGTTGGGACGGCAAGCCGACCCACGGCAGGCTTTTACGCCACCGGCATATTTTGAGGACACGCTCGATTTTGACTTCGAGGTTCATACCGCGTCTGCATTGACGCCCTGGGTCAGTTGTTTGCTGAGTCGTTTGCAGGCGTTCCTTCTACCCCGACAGCTGGCGGTGGAACGTGTCAGTTTCGAGTTGGCACATAACGGTCATTCGTCAACACGCCTGCCGCTGGGATTGGCGAGTCCGAGTTGTGATGGCGCCTATATTGGCGGGCTTATGGCGGTGATCCTGGAGCGCCTCGTATTACCGGCACCGGTGAATGCATTGCATTTGCGCAGCGGCATACCGCTACCGTTGCGTCAGGACAGCGCAGGTCTTTTCGACACTGACTCTGATCAGCCGGCAGATCAGCATGGATTACGCGAACTGCTCGGGCGATTGCGGGTCCGGCTCGGCGATGCTGCGGTATACGATACCAACCTGGTCGCCGAGCATCGCCCCGAAGCGGCATGGCGGCGGGGCAGGGCAGACGGCGATGTCGTGGCTCCGGTGTCCGTTATGCGCCCTACGTGGATGCTCGATGTGCCCAGAGCGCTGGAAATTGTGCGGGAGCGGCCCTGGTATCGTGGCTTCTTGCGGATCGAGAGCGGTCCCGAGCGTATCGAAACCGGCTGGTGGGACGATGCACCGGTAAGCCGGGATTACTACATAGCGGCCAATCCCGATGGCGCCCGTTTCTGGATTTATCGTGAACGCCGTAAAGCGGCGCGCTGGTTCCTGCACGGGGTTTTCGGGTGATGCAGCCCGGCTATGCGGAGCTCCATGCGCTCAGTAATTTCACTTTCCTGCGCGGTGCCTCGCATCCGGAGGAACTCGTAACAACTGCCGCGGCACTCGGTTACCGTGCACTGGCACTGACTGACGAGTGCTCGGTGGCCGGCATCGTGCGCGCGCATAGCGCAGCCCGAAAACTGGATTTGCAGTTGATCGCCGGCAGCGAACTGCGACTGACCGATGCCACCAGGCTGGTGGTGCTGGCAACGAGCCGGCAGGGCTATGCCGAACTTTGTCACCTGATTACGTTGGGGCGTCGTGCTGCGGAGAAAGGCGAATACACGCTATGCCGTGACGATTTCGCCAGCGGATTACCGCATTGCCTGGTGTTGTGGTTACCGGGCGCGCAACCGAATGCGCAAACCGGTGCCTGGGTGGCGGAGCAATTCCCGGGGCGTAGCTGGCTTGCCGTCGAGCTCCTGGCCGGCGGGCGCGATCGCAACGATTGCCAGCTACTGGATAGCCTCGGTCGGCGTCTCGGTCTGCCACGTGTCGCTGCGGGCGATGTTCACATGCATCGACGCTCTCGTCGCGCCTTACAGGATACGTTGACAGCGATACGTCTGAAAACGACTCTGGATGGTGCCGGTTTCGCGCTCTACCCCAATGGTGAGCGGCATCTGCGTGCGCGTCCCCGGCTTGCGCTTCTGTATCCGCAGGATATGCTCGACGAGACGCTTCGTGTTGCCGAGCGCTGCGACTTTTCCCTCGACGAATTGCGCTATGAATATCCGCGCGAGCTGGTTCCCGAAGGACAGACACCCGCTACGTATTTGCGTCGCCTGACCGAGGAGGGCATGCGCCGGCGCTGGCCGCACGGAGCCACGGACAAGGTCAAGCGCATGATCCGGCACGAACTGGGGTTGATCAGCGAACTCGCCTATGAACCGTATTTTCTGACGGTATACGACCTGGTCCGGTTTGCGCGCAAGCATCGCATTCTCTGCCAGGGCCGAGGCTCGGCCGCCAACTCTGCTGTCTGTTTTTGTCTGGGTATCACTGAGGTTGACCCTGCCCGTATGGCAACCCTGTTCGAAAGGTTCATTTCCCGCGAACGAAATGAACCGCCCGATATCGATGTCGATTTCGAGCATGAGAGACGCGAAGAGGTTATCCAGTACATCTACCGCAAATACGGCCGCGAGCGGGTCGCATTGACGGCGACCGTGACAACTTACCGTGCCAGGAGCGCGGTACGTGATATCGGTAAGGCATTGGGTCTCGATCCGTTGCAGGTTGACAGGCTGGCGCGGGCGATGCGCTGGATCTCCGATACCGATGTCGACGAACAGCGTATCCGCGAAGCCGGTTTCAGTCCTGAAACACCGGTTATCGCGCGCTTGCTCAGGCTTGTGCGCGAGCTGATCGGCTTCCCGCGTCATTTGTCTCAGCATGTCGGCGGATTCGTATTTTCGGCGGGGCCGCTATATGAGCTAGTGCCAATCGAAAATGCCGCGATGCCCGAGCGTACCGTGATCCAGTGGGACAAGGATGACCTGGATGAGCTGGGTCTGCTGAAAGTCGACGTGCTGGGTCTCGGTATGCTGTCGGCGATTCGCCGCAGTTTTGACCTGATAGCGTTGCATCGTGGAAAGCGCTGGAGCCTGGCCACGGTGCCAGCCGAGGATCCGGCGGTTTACGACATGATAGGCCGCGCCGATACCGTCGGCGTCTTCCAGATCGAATCGCGCGCGCAGATGGCGATGCTGCCGCGTCTGAAGCCTCGTTGTTATTACGATCTTGTCATCGAGGTTGCAATCATCAGGCCCGGACCGATACAGGGCGATATGGTTCATCCCTATTTGCAACGCCGCAATGGCGAGGAACCGGTAACTTATCCCAGCCCGGACGTCGAAGATGTACTCGCGCGCACGCTGGGTGTGCCGATCTTCCAGGAGCAGGTCATGCAGCTTGCCATTGTGGCGGCCGGGTTCAGTGCCGGCGAAGCGGATCAGTTGCGCCGGGCGATGGCCGCATGGCGCCGCCGCGGCAGTCTCGGACCGTTCGAAGACAGGCTGATACATGGCATGGCGGAGCGCGGTTATAGCGAAAGTTTCGCACGGCAGATATTCAACCAGATACAGGGTTTTGGCGAATACGGATTTCCGGAATCGCACTCGGCGAGCTTTGCGTTGCTCGTTTATGTATCGTCCTGGCTCAAATGCCATGAACCGGCTGCATTTACCTGCGCGCTGATCAACAGCCAGCCGATGGGTTTTTACGCGCCGTCGCAACTGGTGCAGGATGCGCGGCGGCACGGAGTCGAAGTACGCCCCGCGGATGTCTGCACCAGTGACTACGATTGCACGCTTGAGGCGTCGTTGCAGACCCAGCCGGCGATACGCCTGGGTCTGCGCATGGTCAAGGGGCTATCCGCGGACAGTGCCCGGCGCATTGTAACGGCACGCCAGCACCAGGCGTTTGTCAGTACACAGGACCTGGTGGAACGGGCCGGACTTGACCGCGGGGACCTGAATGCACTGGCCGCGGCAGATGCCTTGCGTGAACTGGCGGGGCACCGGCATCGCGCCAGATGGGAGGTGCTGGGCGTGGAGCCGCCAACCCCTTTGCTGCCGCAGCCGCGTATCGCCGAGGCCGAGCCGATGTTGCGCGCGGCGACCGAAGGCGAGGATATTGCCGCCGATTACAATCATCTGGGCCTGTCCCTGCGGAGGCATCCGCTGGCGTTGCTGCGTGGGCTTCTGCGTGAGAAAGGGATGTGGACAGCGCAGGAATTGCGCACGCTTGGCGACGGCGAGTGGGTCGTCGCCGCGGGAGTGGTCATCACCAAACAACGCCCGGGCAGCGCCAAGGGAGTGACATTCGTCACGCTCGAGGACGAAACCGGTCATGTGAATGTCATTGTCTGGCGCAAGCTGGCCGAGCGGCAGCGCAAAATTCTCCTGGGTGCCCGATTGATGGGGGTGCGTGGCAAGTTACAGCGTCAGGGGGAGGTTTTGCATCTGGTTGCGCAACACCTCGAAGATCATACGAAATTGCTCGGGACGCTGGTTACCCGCTCACGCGATTTTCATTGATATTCATAGCCGCATCGCAAGCGCCATGCGGGAAGGACAGATGCGTTCGACCAGGATACCCCGAGGGTGATCAGTCCAGTTGATACTGGTCGAGATCATCGCCGTCGTCGAAGTCATCGAAAACCTCACGAATGTCCTGCTGCGAACGTTTATTTTCCATGTATGCCTCGAGCCGCTGTCGCGCAGTCATGCTGCCGTTAACAGGCGACCCCTTCGTAACGGCAAGCTCAACCTCAATCGGGTCGTCGTCGCTAACGTCCAGGTCGTCGTCGGAGAGATCGATGTCGTCATCGTCAAAGCCGCCCGCCGTGGGTTCCTCGCTCATTTTTCGTCACCATCCGCACGAGAATTCATACTCCCTCAGCGCGTATATAAGGCGAATTCGTTTCGAGCGCAAGCATCACAAAACTGCAACGTTCAGGGCCGCATAAATCAAGGGTGTTCGTTCGGCCGGGCAATCGGCCACCAGTCCGGGCCGCGCTAACCCACCAGTTGATTGAGTTCGAATAGCGGGAGCAGCATCGACACAACAATGGCGAGGACCACCAGACCCATCACCACGATCAGCGCCGGCTCGAGAATTGCCAGCAATGCGGAAATGATGCCGTCGAGTTCGCGTTCCTGGTTAGTGGCCGCACGATTCAACATCGTTTCCAACTGGCCACTGGTCTCTCCGCTCGAAATCAGGTGCAGTGTCATCGGCGGGAACAGCCCGCTTTTGGACAGGGATTTTCCGATCGCGCCGCCTTCGCGCACCCGCGAAGCTGCTTCGTTAACCGCTTCGCGCATCGGGATATTGCTGACTACAGCGCCGGAGATGCGAAAGCTCTCGAGTACCGGTACGCCGCTTCCGGCAAGAATACTCAGCGTCCGCGTGAAACGCGCTGTATTGACGCCTTGCACGAGGCGACCGACCACCGGTATCCGCAGCAGGAACCTGTGATATTTGCGGCGCGCGTCTTCGCGTCGCAGCAAAGCGCGAATACCGAATATCAAACCGATGACAATGGCCAGCAACAACCACCAGTAGTCGCGCATAAAATCGCTGACGGAGATGAGGATTCGCGTCGGCGCGGGCAGCAGATTGCCGGTGTTTTCAAACACACTGACGACCTTGGGCACGACAAAAGCGAGCAGAAAAGAGACGATAGTAATTGCCAGCGTAGTCAGCACGATCGGGTAGATCATTGCGCTGGATACCTTCTGCCGCAACACCTGGCGACCCTCGGTGTAATCGGCGAGCCGCTCCAGCACCGCATCGAGGTGCCCTGACTGCTCGCCGGCAGCAACAGTTGCCTGGTAGATTTCGGGGAAGGCCTGGGGAAACTCAGCGAGACCGTCGGCCAGGGCATGGCCCTCCATGACCTTGGCACGTACCCCGAGGATAATACTCTTCAGTCGTGGCTTATCGTGTTGTTCGGATATTGCCAACAACGCTTCTTCGAGCGGTAATCCGGACTGCACCAGAGTCGCGAGCTGGCGGGTCAACAGTGCCAGATCGGCTGCGCCGAGGCCGCGGCGCAAACCCAGCTGCGCGCTGCGCCGTGCTTCCGTTTTGACGACCTCGCTGACCTCGATCGGCAGCAGTTTCTTTTCGCGCAGAAGTTGTCGAACCTGTTTTGCGGTATCGCCCTCGAGGACGCCCTTGCGCTCGCGGCCGCGCGTATCTACCGCCGTGTACTCGAACGCCCCCATTAATCGGCACGGGATACGCGCAGGACTTCTTCGACCGTCGTAACCCCCTCGAGAACCTTGCGACACCCATCGTCGCGCAGGCTCGGGCTGCAAGTGCGGGCATGCCGTTCCATTTCGTGCTCACTGGCGCCGTCATGGATCATTGTGCGCAGCGAGTCGTCGATGGTGACCAGTTCGTAAATGCCGCTGCGGCCGCGGTATCCACCGCCGATGCTGGCAACCTCGCGGCGCGGGCGGTACAAAGTGGGCGGGTCGGAAGGGTCGCGCTTGAGCAGCTGACACTCGTACTCGCTGGCGGTGTAGGCTTCCTTGTCGTCAGGCGCGAGCATCCTGACAAGGCGTTGCGACAGAACTCCGATGACACTCGATGACAACAGGAACGGTTCGACACCCATGTCGCGTAAGCGGGTAACCGCACCTACCGCGGTGTTGGTATGCAGGGTCGACAGCACGAGGTGTCCGGTCAGGCTGGCCTGAATCGCGATCTCCGCGGTCTCGAGATCTCGGATTTCACCCACCATGACAACATCCGGGTCCTGACGCAGGATCGCACGCAGTCCGCGTGCAAACGTCATGTCGACCTTTGTATTGACCTGTGTCTGGCCGATTCCGTCGATGTGATATTCGATCGGGTCCTCGACGGTCATTATGTTGCGGCTGTTGTCGTTGATGCGGCCAAGCGCGGCATACAGGGTCGTGGTCTTGCCCGAGCCGGTAGGGCCGGTGACCAGGATGATGCCGTGCGGGCGGTGAATCAGGTCGTCTATGGTGTTGCGGGCCGGTTCAGACATGCCGAGATGCTCGAGTTCGAGGCGCCCCGCCTGTTTGTCGAGAAGACGAAGCACCACCC
>Ga0102958_1000078_pt1 | contig 18843 bp, 17 predicted proteins | sample SalPonF2_B_D1_MG_FD_84513 | JGI IMG/M metagenome (GOLD analysis project Ga0102958, IMG submission 84513) | Salt pond soil microbial communities from South San Francisco under conditions of wetland restoration - Salt Pond MetaG SF2_B_D1_MG ...
CAATCAGATCGAGCGGTAGCCCTGGCGGAAGCAGGAGCAGCCGGCCCGCAGCCAGGCGAAGCGCAATCGGATCCGCGCCCTATACGCTGCGGCCCGGCAACGTACCCATGTACTTGCTGATAATCGACAGCATGACTTCGTCGGCTCCACCGCCGATGGAAGCAAGCCGGCCATCGCGAAAACGCCTGACGATGTGATTCTCCTCCATAAAACCCATTCCGCCCCAGTATTGAAGACAGGCATCGTTGAGTTCGCGGGAGAGGCGGCCGGATTTCAGTTTCGCCATTGACGCGAGCTTCGTCATATCCTCGCCGCCGCAATAGCGCTCGACTGCATCCCAGGTCAGGGCGCGTAACGATTCCAGCTCGGTTTGCAGCTCGGCCAGGCGGAAATGCACCGCCTGATGATCGAGCACCGGTTTGCCGAATATCCTGCGTTCGCGAGTGTAAGCGATAGTCTCGTCGATCGAGTCCTGCATGAAAATCAGCGAAGATAACGCGGCGTACATGCGCTCTTCCTGGAACTGGGCCATCTGGTACGTGAACCCCATGCCTTCTTCGCCGATTCTGAATCGCTGCGGAATGCGCACGTTTTCGAAATGAATCTGGGCTGTATCGGATGAGCGCATGCCGAGCTTGTCCAGTGTCCTCGCCACGGTTACGCCCCTGGTTTTCATTGGCAGGCATAGCAGTGATTTATTGCGATGCGGCGCGCCGTCACCGGTATTTGCCAGCAGACACATCCAGTCCGCCTGGGCACCGCTCGTGGTCCACATCTTGCCCCCGTTTATCACGTAGTCGTCGCCATCCTTTACAGCCGTGGTGGTGATACTGGCGACGTCCGAGCCAGCGCCAACCTCCGACACGCCGAGACACGCCACTTTTTCGCCGGCGATCGACGGAGCGAGAAACTCCTCGCGCAGTTCGTCCGAGCCAAACCGCGCCAGCGCCGGTGTCGCCATTTCGGTCTGCACACCGATGGCCATCGGTACCCCGCCGCAACTGATCCTGCCCAGTGTCTCGCAGTAGACCGCGGCGTAGGAATAATCGAGTCCGAGGCCGCCGTAGGCTTCGGGTTTGTTGATGCCGAGGAATCCGAGGTCGCCCATCTTGCGGAACAATTCGTGAGCCGGAAACCGACCTTCTCGTTCCCAGTCGTCAACGTGCGGATTGATCTCGTGGTCGATGAATTTCTCCAGCGAGCGGCGCAGTTCAATGTGCTCTTCGGTCAGTTGCATGGTCGTTCGTTCCTGTAGTCACCGTCGTGGGTAATGGCAGCCTGCATTCGGCGAGCGGACCGGGCCGCAAGTCAGCCGGAAATTCCCGCTTCGGAGTCATCCTTTTTCGTGGCTCGCCCGCCGCCGTCGCACAACCCTAGAACGGATTGCGCACTGCATCAAGAAAGCCATGTCGTGTCGGCCCGGCGACAGGCGGGCGGGGCGCCGTGGCCATGCAGCGGCTGCCGGGGTGCAACCACGTCACAGTTTTGAACATAACTGCTTGTGCGCGGCCCGGGTCTGGGAGATATTCGGGTCGCTGGACCGAAAAAGGGCAAACCTGTCGAGAGGCAGGGGCGCAAAGCCACCGATCCGGGGTATCCGGACAGCGGGGTTGCCGAAACGATGCAAGCTATGACCTCTCCCAATTGTAGGAACGCAATGAGAATTCCACAGGTGCGGCGCAAGGCGCGCCCACCGCATTGGCATTCGCTATTGGTTCCAGGCTTCCTCTTGCCCGACCGGTCCGGGACATTCGTAGCCGAATATCAAAAAACAGGGGACCGTGAATGGGAAGACAGGCAAAGCCAATGCGGAACTGGGATGGCAGCATAACGAGTCGGCCGGCGGCACGGGTTAGTCCCGCCAATGTCTCTGAACTCATCGCGGTCATCACCAACACCAAGAAGTATCCGTCACCCGTGCGCGCGGTCGGCGCATTCAGTTCATCGACCCGTTGCGCAGCGGCCGATGGCGGCACCGTTGTCGATATGGGCAAGATGAACCGTATTCTGGAATACGGGGAGGGGTATATCCGGGTGCAGGCCGGTGCCCGACTCTACGAGGTAGCGCGCGAGCTGCAAAAACGTGGTCTGGAGTTTGCGGCAAGTCCGGGGCCGTCGGTAATGAGCATGGGGAGCGCGGCATGCGGTGCAACGCTGGCGCCGGCAATGCCGGGGCAAAGCGGACAGCTCTCCTCCTATGCGGTAGCGATGAAGCTCGTGACGCCGGCCGGCGAGCTACTCGAAGTTGACAACAGCAAGCCCGAATTGCTGCGTCTGTTGCGATGCAGTTACGGTCTGCTGGGCCTGGTTTACGAGATCACGTTGCTGGTGCGGCCGCAGCGTGCGTTGAAGTTGCGTTTCGATCAGCTGCCGCTCAACACGGTGCTGCAATTGTTGACGGCACTGGATTACAACGCGGTTTCGCTCGGATTGCAGGTGTTCCCGTTTCGCAAACGAGTCGCTGTCGAGCATCGAGGCGAACACACGGCCGGGCGTGGCTCGCGGCGGCTGGTGTGGCGGTTGCAGCGTTGGGTGCTGCAACAGTTGCAGCCCCATCTCGGAGAATTGCTGGCGAGAATTCCAGTGAATGCGGTTCGATACCGCCTGATCGACGGGCTCAGCCAGGCGCTGAATACCGGGTTTGGCAAGGCTCTGTCGGGGGCTGGTGTCACGACCGGCGACCGCATTGTGCGCTGGCCGGGCAACAAACGGGTAAGGCAAACGGTTTGGGTCTTCCCGGCAGTGAGTTTTGCCGGGGTGCTAAACGAGTATGTGGATTTCTGCCGGACGCATTTCGAGTCCTGCGGATATCGGTGCAATCTGCCGACCGCCTGCGAACTGATCGCAGCGGACAACGAGTCCCTGTTGTCGGTGTCCAGCGACGGCCCGGTATTTACATTGGAACCGCGTTCAACCGCGGACGAAGGCTGGAACGATTTTCTGGTCGACTTCAACGATTTTTGCAGTCGCCTAGGAGGCCGGCCCCTGTTCAATCAGACCCGTGGCCTGAGCCGGGACCAGGCACGCCGCGCCTATGCGGGGCGGCTCGCTAATTTTTCCAATCTCCGAAAGAAGGTCGACCCTCATGATCGCCTTCTCAATGCGTTCTTCGACCAGATTCTGGCCTGAAACGGCAAAACGCTGATGGATCACGAGAGCGCTGGCGGTTGCGGAAACCGCGATCGGCTGCGTTAGTATTGTGGCCTGCACGCGGACCGCGGCGAAAACCGGAGACAGTCATGGATGCCAGTCAACTCGAACAGGGATTGCTTGAACTCGAAAATCTGCTGGATCGCGCGATCGTGCTCGGCAGTGAAATCTGGTTCGAGACATTTGCTTTTCTGCTCGAACGGTTAATCGCGATTTTGCGGCTATTGTCAGGCCGCATAGTTGGATTGCTGCGGCGGGTTCTGCCCGTTGCGGACGGCGCCGCCGCGTTGGCCTGAGCCAGATGGCGGACCTCGCCGAATGCCGCGAGCTGACCCGTGGTGCTTATATTTATCTGCTTCGCGACGGCACGAGCGAGGAGTATCGGTATGTCGGGCAGACCAACGGTCCGCGGCGCCGCTACAACGGCCATCGTGCCGCGGCACGAGCCTATCTGCGCCAATTACGTACGCGTCAGCCGGAGAGCGGACGCGACCATCAACTCGAACTGGATTTACGGTTGCCGGCCGCGACCCAATTCGCCAACGTCCGGCCGCCGCGCGATGCGACCCGGCTGGTTGAGTGGCTGGCGACACGCCTCGATCGCACAGACGCGCTGGAAATGCGTGTTGTGGAACGGGTGGCCTGCAGCGGCGACTGCGATTGCTGGCCGGGTGGACAATGCGGCCGGGTGGCGCGCCGCGAGACATTCTGGATCGACTATCTCGCGCGCCGTGGACACCGCCTGTTTAACCAACAGCGACCTTTCGAATAGCGGCGGAGCGGTACAACCGGTTCGGTCCCGCACATACCAGCGTTCCGCCAGCGGAGCCGAGCGCCGCGACCTCGAACGCATACCCGCGCTCCGCGGCAAACCGGACTGCCCTGGCCTGCACCAGCCGTCCGCCGATGCGTTCGGCATCGGCCCAGCATATTTGCCTGAACCGCGGTGGCAACCCAGCCGTCACGGCCGGATCGGAGCTGAAAATTCCGTCGACGTCCTTGATCAGCCTGCACCGACGGGCCCGCAGCCGCTGTGCGACGAACAGCGCTGTCATATCGGAACCGCCGCGCCCGAGCAATGTCGTGCGTCCGCTGGCGTCGATGCCGGTGAAGCCCGGGATCACGACCGTGCCGGAAGCCAGTTTTGCATGGATCGCGGGGGCCGCAAGTGAATGCGGTCGAGCGTTCATCGGTGTGCCGCGGGTCAGCAGGCCGGCGCTTCGGGCGTCCATCCTGTGGGCGACCTGTCCGGCCTGTTGCAGCGCGAGTGTCATCAGTATGCTGGACTGGTGCTCGCCACAGGCAAGCAATTCGGCAAGCAAAGCCTCGTCGTGCGTGGCGGCAACCTCATTGGCGCGTGCCAGCAGGTTGTCTGTGTCGTCGCCCAGCGCAGACACCACGGCGACAACGGAATTGCCTCGTTCGCGGTGCCACTGGATTTCTGCGACGGCAGCCGGGTAGTCGGTGGCGGCACGTAGTACCGAGCTGCCAAATTTGAGTACCGCGATTGGTTGCTGCGGCATAGTCGTCTCCTGAGTTCCACAAAACACGAATCCTGCCCCCGGGGGGCAACGCGGACCTGGCAGTGCGGACAAAAGAATACGGAGCGGCATACGGAAGGTATGGTCGCTTTAGCCGGATTTCTCATGCGCCCGCAAGCTGACTCTCAAATCGGCGCGGTGCGAACGTTAGGACAGTGCATGAGTGCTGTCAACCGGCGCAGGCGCTTGGGTCGGCGGCGCGGCGCCGGAGTCAATTCCCTTTGCGGCGCTGGAATAAACTGTCGTCTGCGGGTATGTTTTCGGGTTTTCCGATTCCGCCTGGAGCGAGAGCATGAGAATTTTGCAGGGTCTGTGTTTTGCGGCACTGACAATGATGACTGCCGCGGGCACGGCGGCTGAGGTCGAACGGGTCGAGCGCGGAAATCTCGTTATCGAGAACATCCCTGAAATTCCCGGGCGGATATCGGATCGGCTCCGCCAGTATCGCGAAAGCCGGTATGCCGCGTTTCAGGGCTGGGACGAGGCCGGTGGCGGCATTTACGTGACGACCCGGTTTGGCGAGACCAACCAGGTTCATCATGTGGCGAAACCGGGTGGTGCAAGACGGCAGCTGACATTTTTCGATGAGCCAGTTTCGGCTGTGGCGGCACCGCCTGCCGGAGACCGCCGCGTGTTCATCTTTCCGAAAGACGTCGGTGGCGGCGAGTTCTACCAGCTGTTCATGTTCGATCAGGCGGATGGCAGTGTGACTCAGCTCACCGACGGTGAGTCGCGCAACGGTTCCGTCGTCTGGTCGAATTCGGGCGAACGGTTTGTCTATTACAGCACCCGGCGCAACCAGCGTGACTGGGACCTGTACGTCTCCGATATCGGCAAGCCGCAGCAGGCAAGGATGGTCCTTTCCGAAGGGGGGACCTGGATTCCGCTCGACTGGTCCGCCGATGACAGCCGGTTGCTGGCGATGAAGTATGTGTCGATAACCGAAACCTACTACTACGTGGTCGATGTCGGGTCGGGGTCATTGCAGCAGGTAAATCCCTCGGAGCAGAAAATCGCCTATGGCGATGCCGCGTGGGATCGTCGTGGCAACGGACTCTACCTGACTTCGGACGAGGGCAGCGACTTTCGCCAGTTGCGCCATTACGACCTGTCGACCGGCAAGCAGAAGGTGTTGAGCGGCGGTATCAACTGGGATGTGGAGCAGGTTGCAATCAGCGACGATGGACGTCGCCTGGCGTTTTCCGTTAACGAGGACGGTGTCAGCCGTCTGTACCTGATGAATACCGACGACGACAGCATGCGCCGCATCGACAACGCTCCTGTGGGAGTGATCGGCGGAATGGATTTCGATCACAGCGGCGCCAGACTGGCGCTGACGGTCGACTCGCCGTTGTCGCCCGACGACGTATTCAGTATCGATATCGAGCGTGGCACGCTGACGCGCTGGACCGACAGTGAGGTTGGCGGGCTGGATAGCGGACGTTTCGTGGAGCCGGAACTGGTGCGATACCCGACCTTCGACAGCGACAGCGGCGGGCCCCCGCACATCCCGGCGTTTTACTACAGGCCCGAAGGAGTCGGGCCGTTTCCGGTCGTAATCGTGATTCATGGTGGACCAGAGAGCCAGTCGCGGCCCGTGTTCTCTTCCTTCTACCAGTATCTTGCGAGTGAGCGCGGTTATGCAGTGATACGGCCGAACGTTCGCGGTTCGACCGGTTACGGCAAGGAGTACGTGAAACTCGACAATGGGTTCAAGCGCAAGGATTCGGTCAAAGACATTGGTGCATTGCTCGACTGGATCAAAGGACGGCCGGAACTCGACGCTGACCGGATCGCCGTTTACGGCGGCTCCTACGGCGGCTACATGGTGCTGGCGTCGATGGTCGACTACAACGACCGGCTGGCCTGTGGCGTCGACGTTGTCGGTATCAGCAATTTCGTTACGTTCCTTGAAAACACAAAGGAATACCGCCGCGATCTGCGCCGGGTCGAGTACGGTGACGAGCGCGATCCGAAAATGCGTGAGTTCCTCGAGGATATTTCGCCTAACAACCACGCCGAGAAAATTACCAAGCCGATGTTGATCGTGCAGGGTTACAACGACCCGCGGGTGCCGGTGGGGGAATCAGAACAGATGCTCGAGGTAATGCGCCGTAACGGTCAGAACGTGTGGTACCTGATGGCCCGGGACGAGGGCCATGGGTTCAGGAAAAAGATCAATCGCGACTATTACCTGAATTCGACTGCGATGTTCTTCGAGCAGTGCCTGGGGCAGTAGCGCCGCTCAAGCGCGAACGACTTACAGCGAATGGCGTGTGCTCTTTTGGACATCGCCACCGAGTTCGCGGAATTTTTCCAGGACAATCTGCCATTGCTCCGGATAACGCCAGTCCTCGGCAAAAACCGATTCAGGGTCGATCCAGTCGATCGCGCTGACTTCGGCCCACGCCCATTCGGGCACGCCGACTTCGACTCCGGGACGTATCGACGGATCGGCGGGGAGGCAGGCGTAAAGCCGGAACCCGTTTTCGAAAACGCGGATGAGGCGGCCGACCTCGGCATCGATGCCGGCTTCTTCCCAGGTTTCGCGGTGTGCCGTGCACTGCGCCGCTTCGCCGGGGTGTCCCATACCCGCCGGGAATCCCAGTTTTCCGCTGCGCCGGTCGCGCACCATCAACATCCGGCCATCCAGCCGGATCAGGCAACCCGCATTGCCACGCGGGGTTTCGGCATGCTGCGGCGAAACCCGGCACAGGGGTGGCGGCGGGGTCGGCTGCAGCGCGGCGAAAAGGAGTACGCCGCTGACCGCACCGGCCAGCAACAGCCCGCGGTAAAGGAATAGCCGGGTACTGAATCCACGCGATTTCATGGGGCGAAATCTTGGACTATTCCCGATCATTTCACCATCCTTCGGTATCACCGCAGAGCCGCTCCTTACAGTTATGACCCGTCTGATCATCAATTTTGCCATCGCGGCCTTGTTTGCGATAGCCACCGCCGAGGCCGCTGCGCCGGCGGCAGTGACGACCGGGCATGCCCGTGCCGAGTTGTTCGCGGAACATGACGCGGCCGCGGCCGGGGAGGGTACCTGGCTTGCGCTGCGCCTGACTCTCGACGAAGGCTGGCATACCTACTGGAAGAATCCGGGCGACTCGGGAGAGGCAACACGGCTGGACTGGACCCTTCCCGAGGGTGTCGAGGCTGGTGAGATTGTGTGGCCGGCACCGGAGAGAATTCCGTTCGGACCGTTCGTGAATTTCGGTTTCCACGGTGCGCCGGTGCACCTCGTCCGGCTCGATATCGCCGATGACTGGCCAGCCGGTCAGCCGGTTCGTATCGAAGTTTTTGCCAGCTGGCTCGTCTGCGAGGAGATCTGTATCCCCGAGGAGGCGCGGCTTGGCCTGGATTTGGAGGTGGCCGCCACCGCACGGCTCGCTGCCGACCCCGTTGCCGGAATCTTTGCTGCGGCGCGTGCCGCCACTCCTGCAGCGCTGGCGCTGTCCGGTTCATACGCCGTTGCGGATGGAACGCTGCAAATCGAGCTGGCCGGCGCGGACATGCGCGGCGCCGCTGAGACGCTTTTCTTTTTCCCCGACCAGTGGGGCTGGATTGAGCCATCGACGCCGCAAACGTGGGCGTATCGCGAGCAAGAGTTGATCGGGCGAATGACCCCCGGGCCAGCGCTTCCCGCTGGCGATCTCGGTGGGGTGGCGGTTTTTGTCGACGACCGGTCCGGAGATCGGCGCGCCGTGCGGGTACTCGCGACCGGGGCCGGCGTGCCTCCGCTCATCGATTCGCCAGCGGCTGCGCAGTTGGGAGTGTGGCAAGCGCTTCTGTTCGCGATCATCGGCGGGCTGATTCTGAATCTGATGCCGTGTGTACTGCCGGTTCTGTCGATCAAGGCGCTGAGCCTTGTAACGCACGGTGAATCTCGCGGCGCGCTCAGGCGCAGCGGGCTTGCCTACACCGCTGGTGTGTTGTGTTGTTTCGCCATTCTTGGCGTCGTTCTTATCGCAGTCAGGTCGGCAGGTGCCGCTGCAGGCTGGGGTTTCCAGTTACAGTCGCCCGGCTTCGTCGTGGCGATGAGCTACGTACTTTTTGCGATGGCGCTGGTGTTGTCGCTGGGTCTGGACCCGGGCGCCGGCCTGGCCGGCGCCGGCGATGGCCTGACGCGGGGCGGCGGCCTTGCGGGGACTTTTTTTACCGGGGCGCTTGCCGCGGTGGTCGCGACGCCGTGCACTGCGCCGTTCATGGCAGCGGCGATCGGGTTTGCGCTGGTTCAGCCTGCGCCAGTCGCCATGGCAGTGATGCTTGCGGTGGGGCTCGGGCTGGCGTTGCCGTTTCTGGTTCTCACTTTTGTCCCGGCCTGGACGCGCTGGCTGCCGCGGCCAGGAGCCTGGATGACACGATTGAAGCAAGGGCTGGCATTTCCGTTGTACGCGACGGTTCTGTGGCTGCTCTGGGTTGCCGGGCAGCAAATCGGCATCGACGGCATGGTTCGTGTGTGGTCCGGGTTGTTGCTGCTGGCGCTGGCGATCTGGCTGTTTTCCGTATGGCGTCATGACCGCGGTGGTTCGCGCATGGCGGCGATCGGTTGCGCGATTGCGGCGGTAATTGGGTCCATTTTTGTAGCGGTGACATCGGTACGCGCGCCGGAAGCCCCGATTCGGGTAGCGGACACTGTCAGCGTGCCTTTTGCCGAGGGCGAAATCCCTGCTATTCGTGCCTCAGGGCGGGCTGTGTTCGTCAACATGACCGCGGCGTGGTGTATCACTTGTCTCGTAAACGAGAGAGTTGCGCTCGATACCGAGGCGGTGCGTGATGCCTTGGCTGCCCGCAGCATCGTCTACATGAAAGGCGACTGGACCAATCGCGATGCCGCCATCAGCAGCTATCTTGCATCGTTCGGCCGCGCAGGTGTGCCGTTGTATGTGCTGTACCCGCCGGGCGACGGCGCGCCGCGGGTATTGCCGCAAATACTGACCGAATCCTCGCTGCTGGACGCGCTCGACGAACTGGGCGATGACGGCGAATCCACATGATGTTTTGTTACTAACCCGACCGGAGAGACCCGATGAACATTTCTACCCTGACGAAGTCCTGTATTCTCGCGCTCCTGGTGTTCGCCCAGGCTGCGATTGCCGCGCCGGGCGAGCCCGAGATCGGTAAGCCAGCGCCGCTTTTCTCGGCGACTGACAGCAATGGCAAGACCCATAACCTCGCTGACTATCGCGGCAAAATCGTGGTGCTCGAATGGACCAACCATGACTGCCCGTATGTCCGCAAACATTATGGTGCCGGCAATATGCAGGCGTTGCAGAATGACGCCCGCGAGGCTGACATTGTCTGGTTGACCGTCATTTCCTCCGCACCCGGAAAGCAGGGATATGTCGATCCGGCCGAGGCCAATAAGCTGACTGCGTCACGAAATGCCGCTCCGCATGCGGTTCTGCTGGAGCCCGATGGCGCGATCGGCAAAGCTTATGGCGCAAGAACGACACCGCACATGTACATCATCGACGCCGAGGGCGTGCTTCGATACAAGGGTGGCATCGACGACAAACCCACATCGGACCCGGCCGACATCGATGGCGCCGAGAACTATGTCCGGGCGGCGCTCGCGGATCTTGCCAGCGGATCGGCTGTCCGGACCCCGGTTTCGCGCCCGTATGGTTGTTCGGTCAAATACGGAACCTGATGCGGGTGGCAGTCGCTCACAACGGTTCGGCGCCGGCGCCATCCGCGATACGGCTGCTCAATGTCAGTAAATCGTATCGCGAGGGCGAACGTCTGCATGTCGTCCTGGATGCGATAAATGCCGAGGTCGTGGCGGGAGATACGGTTGCGCTACTCGGCAGCAGCGGCTCCGGCAAATCGACTCTGCTGAACCTGATCAGCGGAATCGATCAGCCGGATGCCGGTGCTATCGAACTCGCGGGTACCCGCCTGACCGCGCTCGACGAACGCGCCAGGACGCTGTACCGACGGCGCAACCTCGGTTTCGTCTACCAATTCTTCAACCTTCTGCCGACGCTGACAGTTGCCGAAAACATTCGTTTACCCCTCGAGTTGAACGGCGTCGCCGCCGTCGCGTCCGAGCGGCGATCGCTGGAGTTGCTGGATGCGGTCGGCCTGGCTGCTCGAGCAACGAGTTTCCCGGAGCGTTTATCAGGGGGTGAGCAGCAAAGGGTAGCCATTGCGCGTGCGCTGGCCCACGCGCCTGCGCTGGTTCTTGCGGATGAGCCAACCGGCAATCTCGACGAGGAAACCGGTGAGCAGGTGCTGGGGGTCTTGCAGAAGATGCTGGTCGAGCACGGTTCGACCATGGTGCTTGCGACGCACAGCCGCAAAGTTGCAGCGATAGCGCGGCGTGTCTGGCGCACACAGAACGGTCACCTGATCGAAGAATCGGGCATTTCGCTTTGAATCTGCTGGCAAAAACCAGCCTTCGTTATCTTCCGCGTCACCCATGGCAGCTTGCCGTGGCGTTACTCGGCATCGCGCTGGGTGTCGCGGTGATTGTTGCTGTCGATCTTGCAAATTCCAGCGCGCAACGGGCTTTCCTGGGCGCCGTTGATGCGGTTTATGGCGAAGCGAGTCACCAGGTTGTCGGCGGGCCGGCCGGTATTCCGGAGAGCGACTATGTCAGGCTACGACTGGATGGCGGCGTGCGTGCGAGTGCTCCTGTCGTAGAGGGATTTGTCAGCATCGGCGAACGAGCTTTCAATCTGCTCGGGGTCGATCCTTTTGCCGAGGCAGGTTTCCGAACCTACCAGATAGGCAGCGGCGGCCAGGGGCGTGCGTGGCTCGATCTCGTCTCGCGCCCGGGTGCGTTCGTACTCGATGAGCGAGCCGCCGCCGCACTGGGCCTGGACGTCGGCGATTCGACCGAGGTCATCGTTGCCGGCAAGAAACGGCCGGGTTTTCTGGCCGCCACGCTTGCCGCGGAAGGTGGCCGCCCGGGGCTCAGCGATGTCGTGATCAGCGATATTTCAAGCGCCCAGGAATGGCTCGGCTGGAACGGCCGCCTTAGCCGAATCGATCTGCGCATTGAAGACGATGCCGGGGTGGCACGCATTGCAGAGGGATTGCCCGAAGGCAGTCAGCTGCTGTCCGCGGCCGGACGCAGCCGGCAAACGCTGGGCATGACCCGATCGTTCTCCACCAGCCTGACCGCAATGAGTCTGCTCGCGGTGCTGGTAGGCGTGTTCCTGATCTACAACAGCGTTTCGTTTACGGTCATTCAGCGTCGGCCATTGCTCGGCGTGATGCGCTCGCTGGGAGTGACGCGTGCCGAGATTGCTGGTCTGGTCCTTGCAGAGGCATTGGTCCTCGGAATGGTCGGCGTCGTGGCGGGTCTCGGGCTCGGATATCTGTTGTCGCGGGAACTGCTCGGCCTCGTGACTCAGAGCATCAACGACCACTACTACTATGTCGGCGCCGCGTCCGTTCAACTTGCACCCTGGTCCGTGGTCAAGGGCATCGTCGCCGGGGTCGGCGCCTCGCTGCTGGCGGCCGCGTTACCGGCGTGGGAGGCGACACAGGCGCCGCCACGCCAGACACTGGCGCGAGCGTCGCTCGAGCAAAGGGTCAGTGAGAAACTGGGGTTGATCGAGATTTGCGCGATCGCAGCAATTGCTGGCGGAATTCTCGCACTTGTTGTGACCGACCGTTCTCTGGTCGTCGGGTTTGCCGGCATGTTTTTGATAGTCGTGGGTCTGGCATTGCTGGTGCCGGGATTCGTTGCGTTACTGAGCCGTCGCCTTGCCGGGCCGATCGGCAGACTTGCTGGCCTGAGCACCCGCATGGCGATACAGGGAATAGGACGGTCGCTTAGTCGCACAGGTGTCGCCGTGACCGCTTTGGCGGTTGCCGTCGCGGCCACGATTGGCGTGGATGTGATGGTGGGAAGTTTTCGCGGCTCGGTAGACGCCTGGCTGCAACGCTCGCTCAACGCCGATATGTATGTCGCGCCGCCACGTCTCGCGGGAGGCCGCGCCGAGCGCGGGATCGACCCTCTGTTATTGCGCCGGATCGTTGCGTTGCCAGAGGTCGATCACGTCGGCTATTCGCGTAGCGTCGACGTGGTGACCAGCGAGGGTGTGCGCCGACTTCTGGCCGTGGACATGACTGACGAGTATCGCGCCAATACGCGTCTGACTCGCGGCGATGCCACTGCCGCCTGGGCCGGGTTCGATGATGGTAGCGCCGTGCTGATATCCGAGCCGCTGGCATTTCTGCACAACCTCGACGCCGGGGATGAAATCCTGTTGCCGACTGCGCGGGGCGTTCGTGGTTTCCGCATCGCGGGCGTCTATGAAGATTTTGACACCGGTAGCGGTACGGTGATGCTAAATCGCGATCTCTACCGTCAGTGGTGGCAGGACGATTCTGTCACCGCCATTGCGGTGTATCTCGAGGACCCGGCCGAAGCGCAAGCGTTTGAGGCGGCGGTCGATGCGTTATCGGCCGGCCGGCAATCGTTACTTGTGACATCGAATCGCGACATTCTGAAAATGTCTCTGGATATTTTCGATCGCACGTTCACGATAACGAATGTGCTCTATTTATTGACGGTTGCGGTGGCTTTCGTCGGCATGGTGGGGGCGTTCTCCGCGCTGCAGATGGAACGGATTCGCGAACTCGGTACGCTGCGGGCGCTGGGTTTCACGCCGTGGCAGGTCGGTGGTCTCGTCAATGTGCAAACGCTCGGCCTGGGACTGCTGTCCGGCCTTGCGGCATTGCCTCTCGGTGTAGTGATGGCGTGGATTCTGTTGCATGTGATAAACCGCCGTGCTTTTGGCTGGCAAATCGACATGAGCGTCAGCCCGTCGGCGTTGCTGGGCGCGCTGGCGCTGGCTGTCGCAGCAGCGACGCTGGCGGGAATTTACCCGTCGTGGCGGATGGCGCGAACCGCGCCGGCCAGCGCAATGCGCGAGGAATAGGCGAATGCGGGGATTTTGGCACTGCGCAAGCCTGGTGTTGGCTGTGGCGTTCGGGTTGGGCGCCGGCGCCGCGGCGGCCGCGCAGTCCGAAAGCGAGGCGGACGGTCTTGCGGAGTTGCTGGGCGGGGGCGACGTCGCGGGCTTCTCCCGTGCGACCCGGCCCCATCCTTTCTCGTTTCCGTCGGACCATGCGGCGCATCCGGATTACCGCAACGAGTGGTGGTATTTCACCGGAAATCTCGCGACTGACGCCGGGCGTCCGTTCGGTTTCGAACTGACTTTTTTCCGGATCGGCCTCAATAGCGGCGGCATGCTCTCGGATGCCTCCTCGGCGTGGCGCAGCGATCAGTTGTTGTTGGCTCATTTTGCGATCAGCGATATTGACGGCGAGCGATTCCGCTATGCGCAGCGGTATTCGCGGGTGGCGTTGGGCCTGGCCGGGTATCGCAGGGAACCGTTTTCGTTATGGCTCGAGGACTGGACCCTGCGCCATGATCCCGCGACCGATACGTTCGAAATCAGCGCGGCCGATGCCGAGATTTCCATGCAGTTGCAGTTGCGGCCGCAAAAGCCGCCGGTGCTGAATGGCGATCGCGGTCTCAGTCAGAAGTCCGCCGCGGCCGGTAACGCCTCCCACTACTACAGCCTCACACGACTGGATACCCGTGGCGAGTTGCGGGTCGGCGGCGCGAATTTCGAGGTGTCCGGTAACGCCTGGATGGACCGAGAGTGGAGTACCAGTGCGCTTGCCGACGACCAGGTCGGCTGGGATTGGTTCGCGCTGCAGTTCAGCGACGGCAGCGAATTGATGTACTACCAGTTGCGCCGCGCCGACGGTGACACGGACCCGCATAGCGCGGGAACCTATGTCGATCGAGACGGGGTGGCCACGCATATCACCGCGGGCGAAGTTGAGCTCGAGGTGCTCGATGACTGGGATAGCCCGCGGGGAGGCGTATACCCGGCGCGCTGGGCGCTGCGGGTCGAGTCGCTCGGATTGGACGTTACCGTGGTCCCGCGGCTCGCGGATCAGGAACTCGCGACGTTTCCGCGCTACTGGGAAGGCGCCGTAGAGGTGAGCGGTACCCGCCAGGCCGAGCGGGTCGCGGGTTTAGGTTACGTCGAGCTGACCGGCTACGCGGACCGTCCCCTGCCGCAATGACCCGGCGCGGTTCATGGCGTGACCCGGCGGCGTCCGCCACTGGCCGCGCATTAGTTGACCGTGTCGAGATGGTGTTGGCCGTCTCCGGCGCGGAAGGGGTAGTCCGCGAATATCGCCGCCATGACGATCGGCGCGCGCTCGTCGATTTTCTTCAATTTGGCTTCGGTGACGGTGCCCTGGGCCACACCTTGCCAGACCACCTGTTTGCGTGCCGCGTCTATGACATCGACCAGTAACGTGCCCTCGGTGTATTGCCGCACGTCTACGTCGTAACCGCCCCACGCGCCGTAGCGGCTGCGCCAATAAGGGCTGCCACCATAGGTGTCGACCCGCACTTTGTCCTGGGTCAGCAGCTGAAAATCGAGCAACAGGTCAGGATTGTTGTCGCTGTATACGTAACCGCGTTTTTCCATTTCCGCGCGCGAGGTCGTTTCGAGATGACGCGTGATCAGCGACGTGTACTGGCCATCCTGGTTGCCGGGCTGTTTGGAGGCAAACCCGAAGGTCCGGTAGGCTGAGAAATCGGCGGTCGGGTCGTAGTCGCTGCGGGTGCGCGGCGTCGATTCGCACGCACTCAGCAACAATGCGGCGCCGAGCATCATGAGCAGAATTCGGGGATGACGGGTCCAGATCACTGGCATTGTGTTTCTCCTTCGAGCCGCAGGTTTGGCAGACATTATTTGACGCTGGTGGGAAGCTTACTTTGATCGGCCCCGGGTTGCCAAAACGGCCCCTAGCGTTTGTCGGGGATCTGGAACGGCTCGCGCTGAGCACGCTCCCGCAGTCGGTTCAGGGTACGCGCAATTGCAGGGCGCCGGATCAGCTGCTGCTCGAGTCTGTACTTGCCCGGAAAATTTGTCAGGATCAGGCCGATCAGCATGGTAATGAGCCCCTGGCCGGGAATAAACAACATCAACAGTCCGGCCAGAATGAATGCAATTCCGACGGTGTTTTTCACGACTACGACCAGCCCGATAATCAGCGGGTGGGGGCGGTGTTTGCGCTCCGGGTCGCGATGCTCGCGCACGAAGTAGTCGCTGGGCAACTGCACCGCAATGAGGGGAAGCAGCACCGCGGCCACAATCAGGCTGCCGATCGACAGGACTCCCGCGAGCATGCCGTACGTAGCCAGCGGCTCGCGGTACTGATCCAGCCATTCGAGCATCCGTCCCTCCGATGATCATGCCCCGGTCGGGCCGGCGGCGGTGACGAAAACGACAGGTAAAGACCGGGTCCGCCACGATGCCGAATATTCTAACAGTCGCCCGGGCGTCCCGGCGCCATTTGGCTATGCTCCCGGATGCATTAGACTGCGCGGCAGCAACGGTCCATTTGAGAGTCAGCTATGCAATTCGCATTCGATCCGCCGCAGCCGGTTTCCGTTCCGGTGGCCGGCGGCGATCAGCGTTTTCCGGTCCATCGCGTCTATTGCGTGGCGAAAAACTATGCGGCGCATGCGCGGGAAATGGGCGAGGACCCCGAGCGTGTACCTCCCGCGTTTTTTCTGAAGCCTGCCGATACCGTGGTTGCGGCGGCGGGAGATGTGGCCTATCCGCCCGCGACGGCGAATTTGCACCACGAGGTCGAGCTGGTCGCCGCGCTCGGGGCCGGTGGCAGCAATGTCGATGTGTGTAACGCGCGCGACATGATTTTTGGCTATGCGGTCGGTATCGATCTTACCCGGCGCGATCTGCAACAGGAGGCTCGTGCCGTGGGCGGCCCCTGGGATACCGGCAAAAGTTTCGAGCAGGCTGCGCCGATCAGTCATCTGTGCCCGATCGAACGAACCGGCTATCTCGAGAGCGGGCGTATCTGGCTCGAGGTTAATGGCGGGATCCGCCAGGACGGGGACATCTCCGCGATGATCTGGAATACCGCCGAAGTCATCTCGAGGCTCTCCGGGTTATTTGAACTCAAACCCGGCGACCTGATTTTCACCGGTACGCCCGAAGGCGTCGGGGCGATCGTTCCAGGGGATCATCTTCGTGGCGGTATCGACGGCGTTGCTGAATTTTCGCTACACATTCGTGGATAAATGATATTTTCGCTGCGGAAAGCCCCTATGTCCCCGGCCCGTACGGGCTGCTACTTTATGGCGCGTGACTATGAATGAAATACGTTTTGATACCGATTTGATCGAGCGTTATGGCGGGAGGGGTCCGCGTTACACCTCCTATCCGACCGCCGTTCAGTTTCACGATGGGTTCGGTGAGACCGAATACCGCCGCCAGTGCGCGGCCAGCAACGAGGGTTCCGAGCGCCGGCCATTGTCCATCTACGTTCACCTGCCGTTTTGCGAGTCGCTTTGTTATTACTGCGCCTGTAACAAGGAAGTCACGCGCAACCGCGCCCGGGTCGAGCGATACATGACGCACCTGTATAGCGAGCTCGATCTCCAGGCTGCGTTGTTCGACGATACCCGTGTCGTCGAGCAACTCCATCTCGGCGGCGGATCCCCGACCTATTTCGATACTGACGAACTCGGCGAATTGATCCGCCGGATTGGCGAGCGTTTCCGATTGCAGTCCGACGGCAACCAGGAATTCTCCATAGAGGTGGACCCGCGCACGATCGAACCGGAAGGAATGGCGCCGCTGTACGCACTGGGTTTCAACAGGCTGAGCCTTGGCGTGCAGGACTTAGAGCAACGGGTTCAGGAGGCGGTGAACCGCGTCCAGAGCTTTGCAAAGACCCGGGACCTGATCGATGCCGCGCGCGCCAGCGGCTTCCAGTCGGTGTCGCTGGATCTGATTTACGGCCTGCCGCACCAGTCGGTAGCGAGTTTCGATGCGACGATCGACCGCGTTCTGACCCTGAAACCGGACCGGCTCGCGATCTACAACTACGCGCATCTGCCGCAGATGTTCAAGGCCCAGCGACTCATCGACGCCGCGGATCTGCCGGATGCTGCGGCCAAACTCGAAATTTTGCACGGCACGATCGCCAAGCTGACTGCGGCCGGATACGAATACATCGGCATGGACCATTTTGCATTGCCGAGCGATGAGCTCGTGGTCGCGCAAAACAAGGGCGAATTACAGAGAAACTTTCAGGGTTATTCGACCCATGCGCGCTGCGATTTGATTTCGCTCGGCGTGAGTGCGATTTCTCATGTGCACCACTGCTATAGCCAGAACGTAAAAAGCGTCAATCGTTACTGCCAGTTGCTGGAGCAGGGGCATCTGCCGATCGAGCGTGGGCTGGAGCTGTCCGATGACGACGAACTGCGTGCCAGCGTGATTGAGACGATCATGTGCCACGGGCGGCTGGATTTCGCGGCCGTTGCCCAGAGCTTCGGACTCGACTTCGGTGACTACTTCGGCGCCGAGCTCGAGGCGCTTGCGCCGTTGGCCGATGACGGGCTGATCAAATTTGACGATGCCGGCTTCGAGGTGACGCCCGCGGGAAGATTGTTGCTACGGCCGGTTGCGATGGTATTCGACCGCTACCTGAGAGAAGAGGCGAACAAGGCGCGGTTCTCCAAGGTGATCTGATTGCGGTCCGACCGGGCGTGGTTTTGATGAGTGGATACAGGCTCGCTTATTCGGTACATGTCGTTTGTGTAGTGATAAGCGCGTCGTTGTTCGTTGCCCGCGGCGCCGCCGAGACTGCGGGCGCCGACTGGAGAAAGTGGCGGGTTTTGCGGGTCGCGCCGCATTTTGTCGATACGGTCTTTCTCGCGAGTGCCGTGACAATGGTCTGGCTGCAGGGGCTGTCGCCAATCGCTCAGCCCTGGCTTGCAGCCAAACTGGTCGGCCTCGTTTGTTACATCGGGTTGGGCCTGGTCGCTTTGCGTTTTGGCGGCACCAAAAAGGTGCGACGAATCGCATTTGCAGGGGCGTTGGTGACGCTGGCATACATCGTCAGTGTTGCTTTGAGCCGCGACCCGAAAGGATTTCTGGCGCTGTTGCCGCAGGGTTGAGCTGCGGCGCTGCCTGCACTGGGAGAGTTCCGGCATGGAGTGGTTCTCGACTGAAGTTGTGGCACTTGCGGTTACCGCGGCAACGGTAGGCGTCCTGCATACGTTGCTGGGGCCGGATCACTATTTGCCGTTCGTCGCACTGGCGCGCAGCAAGGGCTGGAC
>Ga0102958_1000081_pt1 | contig 18668 bp, 33 predicted proteins | sample SalPonF2_B_D1_MG_FD_84513 | JGI IMG/M metagenome (GOLD analysis project Ga0102958, IMG submission 84513) | Salt pond soil microbial communities from South San Francisco under conditions of wetland restoration - Salt Pond MetaG SF2_B_D1_MG ...
TTTAAACGCAGCAATTAACATATATAATCGAGGATTAACTGAAGTTAATCCTCGGGAGAGTGGGATAACATTCTCTGAAAAATCAAGAAGCCCCGACTTTTAAGTCGGGGAGTTATCACCTTACCCGGTATGGGGCAGTAAGGAAGTGATTAGTCTATCTTGTGAAGATTGTGATACATCTACACATTTAACAATCAAACCTAATATATCTATTGAAATACTAGAAGTAGGTGAAACACTTACATATGATGAAAGGTATTCTAAATGACAAATCTAACTGATTATGAGCCATCTACACCTAATTCAACTGATGCTCACGTAGTGTCTGTTAAGACATTAGATGAGGCAGAAGTTATTAGAAAGAAACTTATGAGATCTAAACATAAGATTATTGTATATGTTATGAAGAACAAGATGCTTACTGGATATCATATATACATCTCTAACGAGATTGGAGGAGTACCATCTAAGGAGTTATATAAGGCTGTTAGAGGTGATGTTGGTTTAGTAAAAGATTTTGAACCGCAAGAGATTAAGACGCTAGAATAATTTGGTTAGTAAGGAAAGTAATGAGTAATACAAGTGTTTTATACCCAATTATAGCGTGCCTAGAAGAGGCTCGTCAGTTTATTAAAACTGATAATAAGTGGGGGACTGTAAATTCTCAGCAAGAAATCTTTCTTAAGCAATTCTATAATCCATCCGTAATAGATCTGGCAAAGCTAGAAAATGTATTAGATAATCTAGCAACTAAAGATCATATAGAGCTTATTAATTTTTTTAAGGAACGTGGTTTTGAATTTAAAATTGATCCATTTGCTGGAAATGAATTTGGTGTTGGTTCTGTTGTTAAAGTTTTAGTAGAGTGGTTGGTTAAGCATAAGAAGGTTTTATTTCGTATTGATGGAAAAAAATATTCTTTTGTTAAAGTAAAATGTGATAACGATACTAATGGATTATCTGTATACAGCTCTCCTAAGCATGATAATCCTATTGTTAAGTTAGAAACTAAATCTGGTAAGCTTGTATACATGACAATATCAAATCCTTTAGATGGATTAGATTTAGCATCAAAAGCTATTGAGTTTCAAAATAATCTTCTTGAAATGTATCTTCCTGATGAAGTGCGTTTTCCTATGGTTGATCTTGAGCAGGATGTTGATATCTCATGGATTGAGAAGATGTTTGTTGATGATTGGTATATAGCAAAAGCAGAGCAGAAGACTAGATTTAAGATGAATCATGTTGGTGCAAAAGTTGAAAGTGCAGTAAATATGAATCTTATGAAGTGTTGCGCTCATCCTGGTCGTGTGATGGTTATTGATAAGCCATTTTTAATTTGGATATCTAGACCAGGGTTACACCTCCCATTGTTTGCAGGATATATTACTCAGGAAGATTGGAAAGATCCTGGTGAGGTAAAATAATTTTATAGAAAGAAAGCGATATGACTGATATTAATTTTAAAGATTTAGATCGTAGTGTAGTTGTAGCGGTTCTTAGAGAAAAACATAAGGTATCTAGTAAGTATGCTCTAAGTGTTTCTGAAAAAATGTTGAATGATATAGATCTGCCAGATAAAACTAATAAAGAGTTATTATTATTTACAATAGATTCTTTTAATGAATCATGTGAAAAGTTAGAACAATTTTTTGTTAGCTATGAGAATAATGATTTCTCTTTTGAAGAATTGATTGTTAAAATTGTAGATTTAACAACTGAATTTTCTATTCGCTCCTCAGAGATGATTAATAAAATTGTAACTAATGCTATCAATGATGGTGATTTTGATCTAGGTGCTAATAGCTAGGATTGTATTTTCGAGTTAAAATGTTATTTGAAACATATCAAGATCAAGTTTTAAACCTTCATGCGATAGCTGTTGATATGAGGATTTATGGATTAGATCAAGATTTTATAAATAAAGCTGTTCGTTTAGCATCTTTTGATCAAGGTATATATGATTTAATGGAGCTTTGGCAGCTAGAAAACAGCTTGCATGAGAAAGAATTAATTTTATATGATATTAAAAAATCAATAGATGATTATGCTGAGTAGCTGTTATATAGATAATTGCCTTTGTTTGATGTGGTAAAAATAAGAGCCTATATGGCTCTTATTTTTTTTAGAGGTGTTTATGGTATTATTGATTGGTATATTAGGGGTTGCTGGTAGTGGTAAGGATACTGTAGCAGATTATTTAGTTAGTAATTATAATTTTGCAAAAATAAGCTTTGCAGATCCTATTAAGAGAATTTGTAAAGACGTTTTTAGTTTTACAGACGAACAATTGTGGGGACCAAGTCAAGAAAGAAACAAACTTGATTTACGTTATAAAAGATCTGGAGATCCTGAATATCTTAATCCAAGGTACGCTTGTCAGACTTTAGGAACAGAATGGGGAAGAGATTGTTACCAAGATGTTTGGATTGATTATGCTTTAAGATTATATAAAAAGATATCAAAAGCTCCACATAAATATGATTATGATTTTAAACGTGGATTGTATTTTAATTTAGGTGATCCTATAGATGGTGTTGTTATTCCTGACGTTCGATTCTCGAATGAGTTACTTGCTATCAAAAATGCTGGTGGGTATATTGTAAAGGTAAAGAGAGATAAGGCCGGTCTTTTAGGTAAGGCAAGCTCTCATATATCAGAGATAGAGCAACAATCTATAACTGATGATATGGTAGATTATATTATAGATAATAATAGCTCTCTAATTATTCTTAAAGAAAGAATAATAAACATATATAATGAGGTATTGGCAAAATGAATAAGTCTTTACAATATAAGTTATTCGAAAAGTATCCAGATATATTTAAGCAAAGATCTTTTTCTAATATAGATTCTGGTATGGCTTTTGGTATCTGTTGTCAGGATGGTTGGTATAATTTAATTGATAAGCTGTGTAAAAATATTGCATATTATTTAAAATTACATGCTAATGTTCCTAAAGTTCAAGCAACACGTGTTAAGCAAAAGTTCGGCGGGTTTAGATTTTACTATGTAGGTGGTGACGAATATATTGATGGTATGGTTTGTTTAGCGGAGAGTATGAGCTATTCTATATGTGAAGTATGCGGTTCACCAGGTGAGCAAGATAAAGATAATTTGTGGTCTAGAGTATTGTGTATGAAACATAAATATTGGCAAGACAGACCAAGTAAAGGTAAGAAAGGTGCGGTGGCTCTTGATTATGATGGGGTTATTAATAGTTACAAATCAGGATTTGTTGCTATAGATAATATACCAGACCCACCTGTGGATGGTGCTTTTAATTTTATTGAAAGCTTATTAAATGAAGGGTATAAGGTTTATATAAACTCTACTCGTAATAATGATGACTGTGGTAAGAAAGCAATTTATAATTGGTTTCTTAAGCATGGTATGTCTAAAGATATTGCTGATCAAATAGAATTAGCTTCAGGTAAGCCGATCGCTAAGGTCTATATAGATGATAGAGCGTGGTTATTTGATGGCACATGGCCTAATATAAGAGAGTTAGAATATTTTACACCTTGGCATGGTGGTGGTTCTTCTTCTCAAAAATAAGAATAATCTTGTATTTACTTGATGAAAGGTAAAGGATTATTTATTCAAATGACAGGTTTATCTGGCTCAGGTAAGACGACATTATCACGAGCCGTTTCTAAGAAGCTTAAAGATAAAGGTTACAATGTAGAGCTTATGGACGGTGATGAGTACCGTACAGAGCTATGTAATGACCTTGGTTTCTCAAAGAAAGATAGAAATACTAACATAAGAAGATTAGGGTTTGTCGGTAAAATATTGGCTAGAAATAATGTAATTGCTATTATGGCTGCAATAAATCCTTATGAAGAGATTCGTAATGAGGTAAAAAAATTAAGCCCATTCGTAAGAACGGTTTATATAGAATGTGATGTTAACACTTTAATATCCAGAGATCCTAAAGGATTATATAAACGAGCTTTACTAAATGATAATAATCCTAATAAGATTAAGAATTTTACAGGTATATCAGATCCTTTTGATAATCCTAAAAATCCTGATCTAATTATTAATACCTCTAAAGAAACATTAAAAGAATCTACAGATAAACTATATAAATTTATTCTAAAAGAATTAGCTAAATAGAGGTAGAGTAATGTCAAGAAAGGGTTTGCTTTTAGCTGGTGGAGCTAGTACCAGGCTTTATCCTATAACTAAAGCTGTTACCAAGCAGTTGATGCCGATTTATGATAAGCCTCTTATATATTATCCGTTAGCTAGCTTAATGAAAGCTGAGATAGATGAAATATTAATTATCGTATCATCTAAGCAAAATGAAGCTTTGTTTCAGAATCTATTAGGATTTGGTGATGAGCTTGGGATATTTATTGATTATGCAGTTCAAGAGAAACCAAATGGTATTGCTGAATCTTTTATTATTGCTAAGGATTTCTTACGAGATTCTCCATGTGCTTTAGCTCTTGGTGATAATATATTCTATGGTCATCAGTTTGATGTAATGCTGCCTAATATAAGTGATCAACAAAATATTATATTTGGGTGTCAGGTTAAAAACCCAGAAAGCTACGGGGTAGCTGAGATTGATCATTTAGGAAGGGTTCTATCAATAGAGGAAAAACCTGAGAATCCTAAATCTAATTATGCTGTAACTGGATTATATTTTTATGATTCATCTGTTGTAGAGAAAGCTGAATCTTTAAGACCATCAAGTAGAGGTGAGTTAGAGATTACAGATCTTAATAATTTATATATTAAAGAGAATAAGCTTAGTATAGTTAGGTTACCATCTGGTACAGCTTGGTTTGATGCTGGTACTCATGATGATTTGCTTGAGGCCGGGCAATTCATTAAAGCTATTCAGTCGAGAACTGGAACTATTGTTGCTGATTTAAAATCAATAGCTATCCATAATAAGTGGATAAAGTAGTTTGCATATAGCAGTTGCAGTGGTTAATATTTCTAATAGGTTGGTGGTATGATTAAAAAATTTATTAAAGAACTGTGTGCGGATTTATATTGTTTAATTGCATCAATATTAATAATGATACAATTATTACCTTTTAGTATATTTTTATTCCAAGTAGGAAACGGCTTAATTAATCTTGAGTTGTCTCGTAAAATAAAGAGATTATTTTAGTTAATCCTCAAGAGAGTGTGGTAACATTCTCTAAAGTATCAAGAAGCCCCGACTCTTAAGTTTGGGAGTTATCATCACAGGTTAAATTATGGATAAGTTAAATATATTAGTTATTGGTAGTGGCGGTAGGGAAGCGACATTAGCAACGTATCTTTCAATGAGTAAGATGTGTGCTAATGTATATTTATCACCTGGTGGAAATACGAGATATATTTCTAATATTATAGTAACTGGCGTATCTCCGGATTATCCTTATTGTAATAATTTTATAGAGTTCCTTCGTGATTTGCATATAGGTCTTGTAGTTGGCGGATCTGAGAATGATTTAGCTAATAACATTGGTGATATTGTAAGGATGAATGGTATAAGGTTTGCTGGCGCTAGTGGTGCTGCTGCTTTATTTGAATCTGATAAAGCTTTTGCTTCTAATTTTAGAAAGTCATTTAATATTCCTCAACCGTATTTTGAAATTTATAACAATAAGGTTGATGCTATAGACTATGGATTTGTAAGATATAAAAATGATGTTGATGGTCTTGTTGTAAAATATCCCGGTTTAGCTGGTGGTAAAGGTGTTATTGTTACAAAAACTGTGGAAGATTATGTGAAGGCTGTTGACTCTTTATTTAAAGATGGTGAGAGTCTTATTATAGAGGATTTTATTGAAGGTACCGAGCTATCTGTAACGGTATTAGTTGGTGGTGAATTTAACTACCAAGTCCTATCATATGCTCAGGATTATAAAAAAGCTTTTGATGGTGATCAAGGTCCTAATACGGGTGGGATGGGAGCAGTTACCGTAGATATCGCTGATGATTTAGCAACTATAATAGAAGATAAAATTATAAAACCGACAATAAGAGGTTCTTATAATATTAACAGATCAATGTCTGGTAGTGTTTTATATATTGGACTTATCTTAGATAAACATTCCAACCCTTATGTATTAGAATATAATATGAGATTCGGAGATCCTGAAACTCAGGTAGTTATTCCTAGGGTGGATTTTGATATAGGTCACTTACTAACTATCTTAAGTGAAGGAAATTATTTTGATGACTATAATATAGTTATGAAAAAAGAGCATGTAGCTACCGTTGTTATGGCTGCAAAGGGTTATCCTAAAGATTATAAGGATAGTTTAAATAAAAATATTAATGGTGTAAGTTATTTAATAAATAAAAATCCATTAGCTATAAATATTGCTGGAACCACTTATGAGGATGGTACTTATAAAGTAATGGGTTCTAGAAATCTAAATATCCTTGGCTATGGGTCTACACCTCATAATGCTGTTACTAAAGCTTATGAGAATATTAAGTATATTAAGAGTAACGGTCTATTTTATAGAAAAGATATAGGGTGCAATATAGATAAGATACATTATGTAACGAATGATACTCCAGTTTCTAGAATTAAGAGTATGTCTAATAAAGATTTGTTAAAAGCTTATGCTGGTGAGTGGTTTGATATCTTTGATGATATTGATGACTATGATACATGTAAACATAATATCTCTTTATTAGAAAAAGAATTATTATATAGGTTGGAAGGAGATTAGTATGAGTGGTATAACATTCTTTGAAGTATCAAGAAGCCCCGACTTAAAAGTCGGGGAGTTATCACCACGGGTTAACTAAGTTGATGTTATTCCTATTTAATAGGGTTGAAAAGTGAGATCTATATGGCAAGTGTAAATAAGCATAACTGGAAAGAGTGTGATGAAAAAATTCTTTTGGAGAATGTAGTTTTAGTAGATAAATCCTTTCCTAAAGGATCTAAAGTATTAAAAGATTTTGGTGGGAAATGGTTTCTTGTATCTTCTAAAATGCGTCAACATGGTATTAATGTTTCTAGTGATGCTTGTAAAAAAAGATTCTTTAAAATTAAGAGCCGTGAGAAAATAAAAAATGAAAATGGTAAAGAGGTTGTTACTTTACTAGGCACAGAGTTTACACAAGTAGATAGTAATGATACTTCTTACGATCAAATGCAAGAAGATGTAAAAGCTATTATTAGAGCTAATAATTCTGATTTTGATAAAGAGATTAAAGATTTACGCAATAGATATACAGATCTTAGGGTTAGGTTTCATAAGTTAAATCGTTTAGTTGAAAATCTATATATAAATTTAAACATAGGGTTACCACAATGAAATTAGTTAGTATTGAAAGTCCATACGCTGGTGATGTAGAAAGAAATGTTAGATACGCTAAAGCTTGTGTAAGAGATTGTTTACGCAGAGGGGAAGCTCCATATGCTTCTCATTTGTTCTTCACACAGGATGGCTTGCTTGACGACACGGTACCTGAGGAGAGGAAGCTTGGTATGGAGGCTGGTAAAGCTTGGGAGCTTCATGCTGACCTCACAGCGGTCTATACAGACCTTGGGATGTCCTCTGGTGTGAAGTGGGGTATAGAGAAAGCTAAGGCGGCTGGGAGGCCTGTTGAGATGCGCTCTCTAGGAGGGGATTGGGATGAGTAGAGAAGTTGTTGTATCATTTAATTTAGATCCAGGTGATGCTAGATCAATAGTTATGAAATATAGTTTAACATTTTACCCTCACTGTAAAATGGTAGATAAATTTAAAGACGCCATGATATCTAGTTTAAACTTTCATTTGGATAGTGTTTCCGATAAACATAAAATTAGCATTCAATTATTAAAAGATAATGATGAGCCGTGGTTACCTTATAATGGTAATCCTTATAATATGTTTTTTGTTTGTGCAAATGAAGTTATTAATAATAAGAGGTGGACTGTTATTGATAGAGTTAAACAAATTTGTTTTGAGAAATATGTTAAAGATAATACTAAAACTATAGATCTTTCTGATGATAGTTTTAGTATGCTGGAGCAAGTTCATTTAAAGAATGAGAAACGTAAAGGATTATACGAACAAAATATAGATAAACTGTTAAAAGTTATAGTTAAGTATTTGATTGAGGTATAATGCAAGCATATAGCGATTTAGTTAATCATGTTATTAAAAATGGTACACGTAAAGAAAACAGAACAGGTATAGATACTATATCTACATTTAATTATAATTATGAGCTAGGTTTTGGTTTAGATAATTTATATAAAGAAAATCCTGTTGGATACTATCATTTGGGAGATGGTTTCCCTTTACTTACAACTAAAAAGATATCGTGGAAGAATATTGTAGTTGAGATGCTATGGTTTCTTTCTGGTGATACAAAGATAGATATTTTAAATAAACATAAGTGTAAAGTGTGGCAGCCGTGGGCTGATGCAAGAGGTGAGGTTCCGAGCGCTTATGGTAGTTACTGGCGTCATTTCCCAATACATAGATTTGGTGTGCTTGATTATACTGACCAGATTAAATATAATCTAGATACTCTTTGTAATTACCCAATGAGTAGAAGGCTTGTTGTTGTAGCTTGGGAACCGGGAAATGCACATGGTAGTAAACTACCACCATGTCATTTTGCTTTTCTATTCAATGTACAAATAGATCAAGAGGGTGAGCAAAGATTATGCTTACATCTAACTCAGAGGTCATGTGATATAGCATTGGGAGTTCCGTATAATATTGCTAGCTATTCTTTATTACTAATGTTATTTTCTAAAATGACAGGAATCAAACCTGGTATATTTGCCCACACATTATGTGATGCTCATATTTATACAAAAAAAGCAGATGGTTCTATGGAAGAGTATGATCATATTCCAGGATTATTAGATCAGGTAAGCAGAACACCTAAACAATTACCAACATTACATATTGATAATAGTATTAAAGAGCTTGAAGATATTGAGAATTTAATGGGTTCAAGCGTTAAAACATCAGACATTACTAATTTAATACGTTTAGATAATTATAAACCACATGGTAAGTTAAAGTTTAAGGTGGCGGTGTAATATTTAGCTATGCTAGTATGAGTGAGCTTAAAACATATACAAAACAAGAAATTTTAGATAACTTATACTGGTATAGAGCTATCATAACAAAGATCACTGATGGTGATACTATAACTGTCAATGTTGATAAAGGCTTTGATGATTACAGAAAAAACTTAGTATTAAGGTTTAGCAGAATAGATGCTCCTGAAAAGAGAGGTAGAGGTAAAGCTAAAGGTTTAGCCTCATTAGCTTGGCTTGAGTCAAAGATATCTATTGGCGATACAGTTTACATACGAACATCAAAGGATGACAGTTTCGGTAGATATATTGCGGAGATATTTATATTTGAGGATGATATAGAAAACGCTACAAATATTAATGACACTATTGTAAAAGTAGGTCATGCGTCATATAAGAAATATTGATTGGTATATTATGAAAGTTATTAGTGGTATAATTAGTAAAATTTCTATCTTCTTTTTAAGAATTAGATTATATTTTAATTGTATAAATTGGACTAATCTCTCTAGAGATCAAGTATTATCAGAAGATTTTATTAGAGAATTTCAAGATAAGGTTGATTGGGATTATATATCTATAAACCAAATCTTATCAGAAAACTTTATAAGAGAATTTAAGGATAAGGTTGATTGGCATTGGATATCTAAATATCAAACATTATCAGAAGAGTTTATTAGAGAATTTCAAGATAAGGTTTATTGGTATTATATATCTGCATATCAAATATTATCAGAAGAGTTTATAAGAGAATTTCAAGATAAGGTTAATTTGTATTATATATCTGCATATCAAATATTATCAGAAGATTTTATTAGAGAATTTAAAGATAAGGTTGATTGGGATTATATATTTATACATCAAATCTTATCAGGAGACTTTATAAGAGAATTTAAAGATAAGGTAAATTGGTATTATATATCTGAATATCAAACATTATCAGAAGACTTTATAAGAGAATTTAAAGATAAGGTTGATTGGTATTGTATATCTAAATATCAAATATTATCAGAAGATTTTATTAAAGAATTTAAATTAACTATACCAGATACCTGTTGGTTATACAAATTTAAAAAATTTAAACTAGAATATATTAAGAATAATACTGATTATGAAGTAGTGGATGATAAATATATAATAGCTTATAAGTCAATAAGGAAAGATAACAGATCTGTATATAAACCTCAAGCATACTTATATGAAATAGGTAAAGAGTATAAGTCAAGATGTAATTATAATATAGATAACGAGAACTCATATGGATTATCAGCTTGGACAAGAAAAGGGGCATTAGCTTATCATAATGTAGGAAAGTTATTAAAGGTAAGAATAGATATAGAAGACATAGGGGCGATAGTGCACAGCTGTAATAAGATTAGATGTAAAAGAATGTCTATTTTAGAATGTGTTAATGATACTTATGTTTTGTGTGGTGATTTAAAGTTAAGAAAATTAAACAATGAGGTAGATGATGACTGCGAGCTATGAGGATGAAATAGAGCGTAGATGGATTATCAGATCTGTACCAAAGCTGGTTAATACTATCGCAAATAGTATAACGAGGGAGGTTGGCTACATCTTTGTAAAAGATGGTGAGATGCGGGTTGTAAAGAAATATAAATCTGATGATACTAAACACTTGCTAACTATTAAAACTGATGGTGATCTAGTAAGAAAAGAATGGCAGGAAAAGATACCGGAATGGGCAGCTAATATATTGTGGAATAAAGTAAATAGTGATATATTAAAGATTACTAGGCATTATATTAATTATTTTGATAAAGTTTTAGAGGTTGATGAGTATCATGGAAAATTAAAGGGATTAATTAAATTAGAGGTCGAGTTCTCTAACAAAGAGGATGCTAGTAATTTTGTACTTCCCGACTTTGTCGGTGATGCATGTGAGGTTACATCTGATTCTAATTTTAATAATAAAAATATAGCTAGCATGAAAAAATCTAGACTTAAAAAATTGTTAAATGATATTAAAGATATTTGGAGTAAGTATGGTTGATGAATTTGATAGAGAATGTGCTTGGGTTAATTGGTTAAACACACATCAAGCAGGTAATTTAAAAGCAGCTAGAAAAGCATTTGTAGCTGGATGGGACGCAAAGTCCAATAAATATAAATATCTTTTAGATCTTTATAGGGTCTGTTCTGATTTCAGAGATAATAAATATCCTTCTTATGAAGGTTTAGAGGCTATATCGGACATTTTAGATCAAATTGATACTTTAGAAGATTAAGTGGATACATTTTATATTTATTCTAAGTATATATTGCTAGTATTCTTAGCGTTAGGATGTGTAAGTGGTATTATAGCACTTGTTTTAGCTATAGTATATCATTTCATAGAAGTAAAACCTTCGAAGTGTATCAAAGGAATAATATTATCTTTGTTTTTAGGTATTGTATCATTTTTGATAGCTTATATATTTTTATCATTTAAAGTTGCCTTAATTAGTTTTATATTTAGTGTAATTATTTCCTTTAAAGATTGTGTTGAATTGGTGTGTGAAAATGAGTAGAGTAGTAATATGGTATCGTTATTCTTGTGTTGAGCATCACAGAGGTGAGCTGCAAGCAATGCAAAAATACTTCAAATGTATAGATTCCAGGGTTAAAGTACAAAAAGATGATCTTGTAATTGCCAGATATTCCTGCTTACCTTATTATGAAGAGCAGGAGAAAGATATTAATCTTATTGGAGCTAAATTAATCAATTCATATCATGAACATAAATATGTTGCAGATCTTAGTGCTTATTATCTTGATCTAGAAGGAATAACACCTAAGACGTGGTTTTCTTTAGAGGAGATTGATAGTGATGGTCCTTTTGTTCTTAAGGGAGAAACTAACAGCCGCAAGGGTAGATGGGCTACTCATATGTTTGCAAAAGATAAAGCTAGAGCGGCGAATATTTTTTGGGAACTATCTAATGATGCGTTATTTCAGGATACAAAGCAGAGAATATGTATAAGACAGTTTGAAAATTTTCATAAGTACTATGATAGTATTAATGGTATGCCAATCACAAAAGAATTTAGATTCTTTATGTATAAAGATAGGATTTTATCATCGGCGTATTATTGGTCTGATCATTTAGATAATCCACCTAATGCAAGTGAGGTTCCCGGAGAGTTCATACAAGATATTGTTAATAGAATTGGTAATAGTATTAAGTTTTATGTGATCGATGTAGGTCAGCTGGATACTGGTGAGTGGATGGTAGTAGAGCTAAATTCTGGACAGATGGCCGGGTTATCCGAGAATGTTCCAAATATTTTGTATGAAAATTTAGCAACTGCATTAAAGGATGACGGCTACACGTTGTAGCATTGACAGGTTGTCGTTTTGCGGTTATAGTATATGTATATTGGTTATTTAAATTTTTAATTGGAGATTTTTTATGAATCAAAGTGTTTATAATGTGCAGGTTGGCCAAGTATATGAAGATTTAGATAAGCGGCGTAGAGGTCGTACATTCAGAGTAGAATCTATTTTAAATAATGGAAAGGTCTTAGTTAAAGGTATATCTAGTAGTACTAAAATGACTAAAATTAGTCTTAATAGATTTAAGACATGGAAATATAAGCTTAAAAGTAGATTTAATGCAAAGAAATTTGTTACACAAAATCAGAAGGATAACGTAACGTTATCTAAAATGACATTAGCAGATCAATGCAAGCTAACGATACCTTGCAATTGGGTAAATGATACTGAAAACACTGCTTCAGTATCTAGTGGAGATTTAAAGGTAGTTGTTGTTAAAAGAAACAGCTTTATGTCTTATGATATTACCGTATTATATAATAATCAATTTTTGGATAGTTGGTCATCTGAACATATTATGCTAAGTGTTGTTTTATCATACTTGTTTGATAATTTAATTTCAATGCGTGATGATTTTTCAGCTATTATAGAGTAAGATAATATAATTATGAGTACTAATAAAGTATTAACAGTTAACATTTCATTAGAAACAGATATTAAACCGGATGAGAGGAGTCCGGTTCATTTATTAATTACATTACGAAATTTAATAAATAAAGTTATACAGCAGAGATTCCCAGGATATGAGGTTGAAATAGGTAAGTTAGAAGGTGATTGGCCAGATTCTGATGCTGAATTTCCACCCACAGAGTGGTAGTTTGTCTAATATTTATATGTTTAATTTAAATAATATCAATAGAATTATTACTCATGGAAAATGTCCTGATGGGATAGCTTCTGCTATTATTCTTTATGATAAATTTAAGATTGAGCCAGAATTTTATATTCACGGTACTAGAGAATATTTGGAAATAAAAGCTACCGCTGGAATGTTATTTTGTGATATAACACCACCTAAAGATAGGTATCAGGAGTTTATTAATGCTGGTGCGATAGTATTAGACCATCATATTAGTACTAAGTATATTGTAGATGCATTTGGAGATAATGGAGTCTTTGCAGACGAGCAAAGAGAGCCAGGTGTATCTGGTGCTGTTCTAGCATTTAAAACTATTTATCCAGATAAATATAATTTGAATAATGTTGGGTGTAAAACACACGCTCTATATATATTAGCTTGGTTAGCAGGTATTAAGGATACATGGCAAAAAGATCATCCAGAGTGGCATGACGCTGGTGCTCAAGCATGTATGTTGAAATTCTATTCGTGGGATTATTTTAAGAAAAAGATAGATTATAATGATTGGAATTATAATAATGAGTATAATGTCGGTCGGATGATATATAATGATAGATTAGAGAAAGTGAAGTTATTTGCAGATCAAGCTTTTACATTTGAGAATTCAGGGTATAAAGTGGCTATATTTAATGATCCTGATTATTATACATCAGGAGTTTCAAATATATTATATAATAGAGGTATCAACGTTATAGCTGGTTTTCGTTATACTAGAGATCCGACTGATAAAAATCCTATAATATGCTTTTCTATAAGATCTGATGGGTCCATAAATGTTGCTGATTTAGCAGAAACAGTATCTGGTGGTGGTCATAGCAAAGCAGCTGGATTTTCTGAGATTATATCTTTAAAAGAAATAAATCCATTTGCTATGTTTATGGATATATTCGAAGATTATATTAATTATTATAAGGTAAGATGACAGAAGAGTATATTTGTTTTTATGATAGTTATTGGAATTGTCAGCTACCGGTGTGTGGTAGTGAGAATTCTGCTTTTTTACATATGGGCATTGAGTTTGGCCCATTTTCTAAAGGAGATTTATTAAGAGATGCTAGATTGCCAGACGGTTGGAGTAAAGAATTAGCTAAAGATGATTGGTATAATATATTAGATAATAATGGTTCTATAAGGGGTAAAGTATTTGAATTTACTGATAGGGCTAGTATGTATCCTGAGAAAAGGTTTTCTATATCTAAAGATGAATTTGACTTAGCTGTAGTATTTTCAGTTCTTGATGCTGACAGCTGTACAGGTCAGAAGAGAAAACGTATCTTAAAAAGAAGATTTGTTTTACCTGATAAAAAACGTTTTAAAACAGCATATGATCAAAAGTTAAAAGATCTTATTAAAAGTAATGTATGTGAAAAATGGTTAGATAAACATTTTCCTAAGTGGCGTGATTGTAATGCGTATTGGGGGGATGGTGAGGTTACTGTAGATTTAAATACACACCGAGCTGTAATTAAGAAATGAGCATACAATCAAAGGACGTAATAAAATTTGCTGAAGCAATCGATAGAGAGCTTAGAAAGGAAGCTAATAGAGATTGGCAAGGTAAAGATAATTGGTGGTATTTAGGTCAGCTTGTTAAAGAAGTTCGTCTTATGGATGAAACTCTCACGGCAAAAAATAAGGCGGATGTTTATAATAAAGCTATTAATATAGCTATGAATGCTATGATAATTGCTTGTAACCAAAAGAAGAAATGACAGCATATTTTAATATGTTATTGTTATGATGATAAATGATATTTTAAAGATAGCTTCAAAATTTGAGGTTATTGCTAAGAAAAAGAAAGATAAGAAATGGATTCAAAAAGCTATAAAGAGACCAGGCAGATTTACAGATCCTTCGACTGGTAAGTCTAGATCTTTAAAGTGGATGATAAAAAAGTACAAAATTCTTAAGAATAAGAAAGATAAAACAAAAGCAGAGAGATCAGATATGGGAGCCTTAGCTATGGCTATTCGTTTTAAAGGTGGAGATGTTCCTGGTGGAGAGAAAAAGAAAGGTCTTAAGGGAACAAAATCTTAAAATATAAGAAAGAAGATATATTATGACTCTTTCCTTAAGTGAAAGACAGGAAGGGTATGAGTCTAATTTTGACTATACAATATTAAACAGAATTCCTGTTATTATTCGTTGCACAATTAAAAACTATAAGAAGCTTACACAAAATGTATGTAAGCCATATTGTTCAGAATTGTCTGAGGTAATATCTCAGACAATGTTATATACTATTACCAATATTCCTGATGCTATTTTTGGTTATCAACAAAACGATGAGGTATCATTTGTATTAAGAAATGATATTACTAATGATTCAGTTCCATGGCATAGTAACAATATCCAAAAGATATCGTCTACAATCTCTAGCTTAATTACTTTAGGTTTTTATAAATCTATAACATTATTTAGTGATGATCTTGATTTGGTAGGTGATGCTGTTTTTAGTGTTAAGACATTTGCAACCCCTTCCGTTATAGAGGCGTTTAATAATCTCATATGGCGTCAAAGTTTTTGTATGAAGAATGCTGTTAATACTGCTTCATTTTTTGAACTATCTGAAAAATTAGGTAAAGGACCAACATCAGTTTTATTAAAAAATAAAACTTACAAAGAAAAAGCGGAGCTACTTTTAGAACATTGTGGTAAGGATATTATAAATGATTATCCGGTATTTTTTTTAAAGGGTATTGGTGTATATAAAATACCTGTTGTTATTACAACTAAAAATGGTTCTATTAATAGAAATAAGTGGTATGTAGATAATAATCTTCCAAATTTTGTTGAAGAGAATGATTTTATTCTTAATATATTAAATACTGGCCTTGATATATACCGAGGGCCTGATTTTTTTGAAAAAGGTAAATATGAATAATAATTTAAAGGTTGAATTAGATATTAGAGAGGATTCAAAGGGACATATTTTTTATATAGGTAGGTTGAAAGCGCCTGTTAAAATTAATTTAACAAATGGTGCTACATTTTTATTATTCACCTCTGAGTCTGGTGAGGAAGAATTACAAATAGCATGTAATGATAAAGATAATACAACATTTTCAAAATATTCGAAGTATAATGATCGGTTGAAAGTTTCTCTCGAGGATAGAGAAGATCAATATGGAAAGATATTTTATGTTGCTAAACTTCAATACAATGGTTATGTTGATTGTAGTGTTGATGATGGTGTAGTATTTATGATCTTTACTTCTAAAGCCGGTTCAGAAGAATTACAAATTGTAGGTAATATTAGTAATAAAAATTTAAACAAAGATTCTTCTAGAGGTGTAGAAGTTATTTATTCTGGAAGGTGATATTGATTATATGATTGATATCGATCATTTATCAGAAGATGAACTCTTCTCATTAAAAGAGAGTATTGATAACAAAGTTTATCGTATTAAAAAACGTGATGAAAACCTTAAAGATATTGCAATGGTTGCCAATAAAACTCTTCAAAGTGAAGTTATTACTTATAACGCCAATGTTAAGCTAGTAGCTACTATTTGTTTTGATGAAAAATTAAAACCTAACATATTTATAAAGATTAATGATAATGATATTGAATATAATACTGTAAAGTATTGTTTGGAATACATTAGTAAGGATTTTTATGATAAATATACAGAAGCCTTTCATCGTAAAAAGAAAGGTTCATCTATGGTTATAGATAAAATTAGTATGTTAGATGTTGTTGATTTAGATTTTGCTTTATTAATTAATAAATTAAATCAGTTTAGGAAAGTTGAATAATGAATAATGTTGATTGGGATAGAAGGTTTTTTGATTTAGCAAATTATATTTCCAAATGGAGTAAAGATCGTTCTACACAAGTTGGGGCTGTTATTGTAGATAAAAATAAAGTGGTTTTGTCTATGGGGTATAATGGTTTCTGTAGAGGTATAGATGACAACATTGAGAAATATCATAACCGTCCTGAAAAGTATAAGTGGACTGAACATGCTGAGCGTAATGCTATTTATAATGCCGCTAGACAGGGGTCATCGTTAATTGGGTGCACAATATATACCAGCTTATATCCTTGTATGGATTGTGCTCGTGGTATTGTTCAATCTGGTATTGTGAAGGTTGTTTCTTCGTATCCAGATTTTGATCACCCAACTTGGGGTGGTGATTTCAAATGTTCTAGATCTTTATTTATTCAATCTGATGTAAAGACATTTTTCATATAATTGGACTAATTAATGAATAGTATAAAAGATTCTGTATTATCTGCCTTAAAAAATATACCACCTATTAGATCAAGAACGTTATATTGGTATTCATTAGACGATGACTTCATAATGAATCTTGATCTCTACGCAGAGGCAAAAGAAAAGTCGTGGTCTAATTTGGAGCTTCTTGTTACAAGAATTTTTAGTATAGGGTATTAATATGATTAAACATTTTGAACATTTATGGGAAGAAGCAGAAATTGAAGCTAATAATTATTATACAGATGAGGAATCTGTATATAATGATATTAAAAATAACATTAAAGATATTAAATGTAATAAATTATCGGATGAAGATCTGTATATTAAAATGGGTAATGTTATGTTTGCATTATGCTTTCTATCTAAGAAATACAATATTAATGTATATTCGGCTTTAAGAGATTCGATAGATGATATAAAGATAGCTTTGTTAGATTAGTATATCATTCTAGAATAGGTTTGATTGGTGAGTGTAAATTTTCTGGTAACTCACCAAGACTAAACCATGCATATTTAATGTTTTCGTAGTTTAAAGATATTTTTCTTTCCCATTCTTTTTTGTCTTCTTTTGGTATATCTATAACAAAAACATGATACTTACTTTGTTTATTTTTGTTTGTAATGTTATCTATAAGCTTTCCTATTTCTGGAAGCGCTCCTAGCTCTTCTTTTGCTTCGCGTATAGCTGCTTTGTATGGCTTCTCTCCTGGTTTTATCTGTCCACCTGGTAGCCCCCAAGTACCCGGCTCGCTAACCTCTGTAGAGCGTTGTAGTAGCAACGCTGTTTTATTGTCGGTACATATGAAAAGGATACCAGCCCCATCACCTTGTGCTAGCTTGTGAAATTTGTCTGAGAAATATAATATTTTGTTAGGATTCACGCAAAGATGCTGAAATATTAGTCGCACCTTGACGACACTTGACAGAGTGTATATATTATTCATATGAAGAAGATTAAATATTTATTAGCTATTTTATTTCTATTTTTAATTTCTAATTCTGTATTTGGACACAATTTTTCAAAACAGATGACACCAACTAAACATGAACGTCTTGAAAATTCAATATCATTATCTGATATATGTAGTAATGTTAAGATTATAGAGTGGAGAGATTCTGGATATGAGTCAACTAAATTAAGTGGTAAAAATATTAATAATTTAAAAAGGTATTGTAAGTATGCTATGGATAGATTTCCTTACTTTATTAAAAGTAAGGGATATACTTTAAA
>Ga0102958_1000082_pt1 | contig 18667 bp, 17 predicted proteins | sample SalPonF2_B_D1_MG_FD_84513 | JGI IMG/M metagenome (GOLD analysis project Ga0102958, IMG submission 84513) | Salt pond soil microbial communities from South San Francisco under conditions of wetland restoration - Salt Pond MetaG SF2_B_D1_MG ...
ATTTGGAAAATTTTGCGTGAATTGTATGAACGTAAAATCCCTTTTAATAAAGTACTTGGATTAAAGATCGAGTCTTTAAAAGTGGAAGAGGTGCGCGTAAAGTTTGAGATGAAAGACGCGTTTATCGGGAACTACGTTCATGGGATTCTTCACGGGGGTGTTATTTCCGCGGTTCTGGACACCACCGGTGGGTTAACCGCCTCTTTGGGTGTCCTTCAGAAAATGGCCGGACGAACAGCAGAAGAGATCGGAAAAAGTTTAACAAAAATTGGCACCATTGATCTTCGTATCGACTACTTGAGGCCGGGCAAAGGGAATTATTTTGTTGCAAAAGGCTCCATTATGCGGGCCGGCAGAAGAGTCAGTGTAACCCGTATGGAGTTGTATAATGATCACGACCTCCTAATTGCCGTGGGTACCGGAACGTACATCGTAGGATAGATTTTCTTCGCAAAATTGAATTTTTAACCCCTTAGTTAATTGTTGTCTCACATCTCACCAGGCATAAAACCTGGATCACCCGCCAAATATTTCAACTTCAAAATCTCAGAAAAATATATCTGTCAAAGGGAATTATTAGTCGGAAATTAATTCTGACCTAATTGGCATCCCATAAAAGAGAACCGTTGGATATCGCTGAAAAGTCGATTCTATCCAATTTTGATGGTGAAAACATAGCTGCTTGAAAGGGGGGTGATAGATCATTCGGCGGGAATGTTTGTGCTTCGATGCCGTTATTCTGAAGTGGTAGCAGAATAAAAAATTATTAAAAATATTTAGGAGGTGAACAATGAATACAGTCAGCAAAACGCCGGCAAAGGCGTGGCGAGTTGTATTTGCCGGAACGACCATCAATTTATGTCTGGGTGTATTATATGCCTGGAGCGTGTGGAAAGTCAGAATTGTGGATCCTAATATCATCGGGCTTCCGATTAATCAGGGATGGGAAGTATTAAAACACGCCCAGGCATCCACCCCGGTAACACTTTGTATGTTGATTTTCGCTTTGTTAATGATTCCTGGCGGAAAGATACAGGACAAATATGGGCCGACCATTGCGGCCAGTATCGGGGGCATTGCCATTGGACTCGGACTGATCATAGCCGGCATGATGAAAAGTTATACCGGCCTGATCATCGGTTATGGAATTGGAGGCGGCATTGGTATGGGAATCGGCTATGCAGCCCCAACTCCGGCAGCTTTGAAATGGTTCGGCCCCCACAAACGAGGACTGGTTGCCGGTTTGGTGGTATCCGGATACGGCGGTGCAGCACTTTATGTCTCGCCGCTGGCAAAATGGATCATAGACACCTGGGGTCTTTCCGCCAGTTTCTATGTTCTGGGCATTGCGTATCTCATCGTGATCTGTGCTGCCGCCCAGGTCCTCGCCTGGCCTTCTGAAGGATATGTTCCCGAACCAGCCCCGGAAAAGGCGGGCGAAGATAAATCAGCAGCACCGGTCGCAACGCAAAATGACTGGACTGCCGGTGAAATGACCAAAACATGGCAGTTTTATGCTTTGGTTGTCATGTTTATCCTCAGCACCCAATCCGGCATTCTGATTATCACCAATGCAGCCGGTTTGCTGAACAAGGCTGCGGCCGGTCTGGTGGCCGGATGGATACTTGCCTCCTACGGCGGCCTGGTCAATGCAGCCGGTCGGGTGGGTACCGGCAAATACTCTGACATCCTCGGCAGGGACAAAGCTTATATGCTCAATTGCGGTGTGTCTGCTTTGGCCATGCTCCTGATTCCCTATGCCATTTCGACCAAGAGTGTATTACTGCTCTTTTTGCTGGCCGGAATCGGTTATTGGCAGTATGGCGGCGGATTGGCGCTGATGCCGTCTTATACGGCAGATTTTTACGGTCCCAAGAACCTGGGGTTCAATTATGGCCTGGTGTTTCTGGGGTGGGGAATGGGAGCGTTTATGCCGAGGCTTGCCGGTACGATCAGGGACGCAACAGGGAGCTTCAACATCGCCTTTTATTTGTCTGCGGCACTCCTTTTGGTGGCCATTGTACTGGCGTATATTACGAAAAGGCCTGCATATGCCCGTGCCAACCCTAATGTTTCATGAAAAACGTTGAAATAAACTAATTAAACGGAGGCGGAAAGAGATACTTTTTCCGCCTCTTTAAAAAAAGATGCCATACATACTTGATATACAGAATATTACCCTTGACTATCTGGTTGCCTTTTGTCTGGGTATTCTCTTTTCAGTTACCATCAATGCCGAAGCCAAGGCTTTTGTGGCTCAGATTCTGGGTGATGTGCGTTCCTCGGATAAGACTCGTTTTCATTTTAATGCCTTTCGACATCTTGATATTCTGGGTACCATCGCCTTTTTTATTGCCGGATTCGGCTGGCCGCGGAGCGTCGATGTTGATACGAGTAAATTCGAACACCCAAGGCTCTACAGCGTTATCGTTCAATGTTCAGGCCCGGCGGCAAATTTTATTCTGGCCAGTATCATATCAAGCCTTAGTTTGATTGTTGAACAATTTTCCATTGATTCCAATATGTTCAAAATCGTTCTCGGTGTTAATCTTATGACGGCCGTGTCGAATCTCTTACCATTTCCGCCGCTGGCTCTTGGGAGGATACCGGAGGCTTTTATTTCTGAGCGTTATAAAAGGTTTAAAAAGATATTTTTGCAGGTGAGTCCTTACCTTTTGGCGGCACTGTTGTTTTTAGAGCGAGCAAGTCACAGCGGAATGGTTAATCGTTTTTTGATGCCGCTCTTTAGTCCTGTCTTTAGTTTTTTTACAAAAGCGTATGCGTTCGGATAAAAGGAGACCAATGAAAAAAATAATCATTAAGATTGCTTTTGCGGTGATACTATTCATTTCTTTATTCGTTTTCGCACTAAGTCCTGACCTAATAGAAGTGGCACAAGAAGCAGGTCAAAATTTTTTAGAAATGTTGCAAGAATTTGTAAAAAGGGACGTTGTAGGCATCGTTTAACATAGGATATATATTCAAAGACGATCCACACCTCAAATGCCCAACCTATAAAATATACCTCAAACAGCATTAATTAGTTCATTTTTAGTTCTGATTTAGTTGAACGGCTATATAAAAGTATCATCATCATTAAATATTAACTTACAAGGAGGGACTATTTTATGAAAAAGTTCACCAAAGTTCTGGGTTCGATGCTGTCGATACTCGCGGCCTTTTATTTTGTAAACCCGTGTTTTGCGCAAGAGAGGACTACCAAAGAGGAATGTGTGGCCAAAGTCGAAGGAGCCACAAAATTGGTTAAGAAAATAGGACTACAGCCTGCTCTCGAAAAATTCATGGATAAGAGCGGACCATATAATTGGAAGGACTCTTATGTTTTTTGCATGGAAGATGGTATGGGCAAATTGCTGGCCCACCCAATTTCTAGATTTATCGGCTTCCCCATGAAAAATTACAAAGATGCAGACGGCAAGCATCCTTTTGCAAAGGTTCTTGAAGAGATTAACACCAAAAAGAAGGGGTGGGTAGAGTACTACTACCGGCCTGCCGGAGCGGACGTACCCAAACTTAAAAAGACCTACTTCCTGAAGATACCTGGAGAAAAGGCGATTCTATGTGCCGGTTATTATGAATAAACTAAACAGCAAAGAAAGGCGTGAGTTCCTGAAAAAGAGCCTGGCCACCGGAGTTGCCGTGGGTGGTTCATTGCTCTGGGGCTCGCCGGAGGTACTTTTTGCCAAGGTTTCGGCCTCCGGGGCACCGGACCTCGTTGCTGTTAAAAACGGTGAGCCCGATGCCATGTTCAATCAGGCCATCACCATGATGGGCGGCATGAAAAAGTTCGTGAAAAAAGGACAAACCGTGCTTGTCAAACCCAATATCAGCTATGCTAGGAAACCTGAAATTGGTGCCACCACCAATCCGCTGCTTGTCAAATCCATCGTCGCGCACTGCTTCGGGGCCGGCGCAAAAAAGGTCTATGTTTTCGATAACGCGGCCTCAACCTCATACGGCATGGCACAAAAATGCTATAAAAAAAGCGGCATTGAAGAGGCTGCCAAATCAGCGGGTGCGCTGGTGGCTCCGGGCCACGATGAAAAATACTACCAGAAGGTGACCATACCCGGTGCCAAGTCGCTGGTCTCAACCGAGGTGCATGAGTTGGTGCTGGAAGCCGATGTATTCATCAACGTCCCCATACTTAAAAACCATCATTACACCCATCAGAGTATTGCCATGAAAAACCTGATGGGCGTTGTCTGGGATCGAATGAAGTATCATTACTCAGATCTGGAACAATCCATTGCCGATTTCTGCCTGTTAAAAACGCCCGACCTGAACATTGTGGATGCCTACCGGGTCATGTGGCGTTTCGGCCCCCAGGGCAGCACTCCGGAAAATGTGGCCCTTAAGAAAACATTGCTGATATCCAAAGACATTGTGGCGGTGGATGCTGCGGCCTCCAAGGTGTACGGCATGGAACCGGGAAAAGTCCGACACATCCAACTGGGACACGATCTAAATATCGGCAATATGAATCTGAATGAGTTGAATATAAAAAGACATGTTATGGGCGGATAGCCTGCATTTATCATGAAGAATTTTAACATTTTTCTTAAAAGAGATGGATTTCAAAAAGTTAAAACACATAATGTATTCAATTTGTACTAACATTCTGTCATTTAACAATTAGTGTATACGAGCTAAAATTCTTCACCAAAGGCGTGTCTGAGCGACACAGGAAATGCGTTATTCAACCCTCGAAGTAAAATACTACGTCTTCGGGTTGAAATGCCTTGTTCCTGAGCCGCTCAGGCTCGTGAGAAATCCGGGATAAAAGCATTGAACCTCAAAAAGTTCCGTATTACGATTTCCACCGCTGTGTTCATACTGTTTGTGCTGGCATTTCAAGGAGATGAAAAGATATCGACAGCACTGTCCGACACGTTACTGTATTTCCAATTCACACCGTCCTTATTGCAGTTTATAAACAGCCCGGGTCATTTGCTCGGTTTTGGTTTTTTGCTTCTCATTCCGGCAAGTTTTATTTTCGGCCGGTTTTACTGTTCTTTTCTCTGTCCCCTGGGAATCCTTCAGGATATTTTTATCAGGATTTCCGGAGGCTTTCGAAAAAGGCACACTTTTCAACGATCGTATCGCCTGGTAACGTATTGTTTGCTGGTTCTGACCGTTGTCACCGCTATTCTCGGATCGTTTACCTTGATCAACCTGCTGGATCCCTACAGCCTTTTTGGGAGAATCGCAGCCCATCCATTCAAATCGCTCGTTCTTTGGAGCAACAACATGATTGTCGGCGTGTTTGAACAATTCGATATTTATGCCCTGATGGTCAAAAAGCAGCACCATATTCCCTTTTCCATTCTAACAGTATCCATTGGATCGTTTGGCATCGTTCTGGCATTTTCAATCATTTCCGGGCGCGCATATTGCAACACGATCTGCCCGGTGGGAGCACTTCTGGGCATAGCGTCCCGCTTCGCTCTTTTTCGATTTGTCATCGACAAGAAAAAATGCCGATCGTGCCGATCATGTGAAAATGTTTGCAAGGCCGGGTGCATCGATATAGAGAAATTAAAGATCGATCCCAGCCGTTGTGTGGCCTGCTTTAACTGCATAGATGCCTGCCAAAAGACGGCTGTAACCTATAAAGCACAATTTGCGATCCCCTCCTCAGGTCAATGGGTCCATTCCAAAAGAAGCTTTCTGGTCAGTACGGCGGCGGTCAGCGGGACGTTTTTGTCAGCGCTGTTTCCTATCCGTTTATCATCCCTCGAAGCAGTGCAGCGCAGACAGATGCCGATTATGCCGCCAGGGTCGAAGAGCATTGCACATTTTATGCAACACTGCACGGCTTGTCATCTATGCGTCAGTGTCTGCACGACCAATGTAATGCAGCCGGCCTATTTAGAATATGGTGTTTGCGGCATAATGCAGCCCAAACTCAATTATCTGCAAGGTCATTGCGATTTTGATTGCAACGCATGCGGCCAGGTCTGTCCCACCGGTGCCATAGCCCCTCTTTTGTTACAAGAGAAGAAACTGACCCAAATCGGCACCGTATCATTGAACAAGGCGAAATGTATCGTGTATGTTAAAAAAAAACATTGCGGCGCCTGCGGCGAAGCCTGTCCCACTCATGCAATTTTTCCGGTGAAAAAAGGGCTTGTTTTATTCCCTGAAATCGACAGTGATTACTGCATCGGCTGCGGTGCCTGCGAACTCGCCTGCCCTACCAAGCCAAAGGCGATTACGGTAACATCGAAAATTGTTCACTCAAAAGCACAAAAATATGTGCCGTCTGTTTCTACTGTGCAACCGGCAGGGAATCATAACACTGGTTTCCCTTTTTAAATTTAAATTCACCGTGAACACGCACTCTGACCAACCCGGATTAAAGGAGTACTTATGAAAAAAATGGCGATCTGTATTTTTATACTCGTATGGCCGTTAATGGGCAAGGCTCAAGGCCTGGACGCAATGGCGTATTTCAACCTTGGTATAGAAAATAGAATGACTTACAAAAAGATCAATTACTTTAGCCGGGCTCTCGATCTAAATCCATCCTTGGCAGAAGCCTATGAAAAACGGGGGATGCTCTATTATTTCCAGGAAAAATATGAACTGATGATACATGATTTTCAACGTTTCATAGAGTTTGTTCCCACCAAGGCCTCAGCCCTCAGAATGCTGGGAATCGGCTATCTTAAAACCGGGCTTTACGCGGAGGCGATTTCCTGCTTTACCATCGCAATTGAGCTGGAACCAAAATTCGCCGGAGCCTATTCCAACCGGGCGGAGGCGTATCGGTTTGTCGGTAAGTACGATCAATCCATACGCGATTCCACCACAGCCATTCGTATTGGGGGTGATCCGCTAACCCTGTCCGAGTCTTACCGAAACAGATATAAAATTTACTGGAAGCTCGGTCAGGCTGATAAGGCATATGAAGAACTACGAAATGCATGGAGATTGGATCCCAGAGTCTGGCAAATATGGAGAAAAGATCTCGAGAATTTTTACTGTCTTGAAAATACGCGAAAATTCGGCCTTGTTTATATTATTGGCATTGCTGCGGTCCTAATTTTTAAGCTGAAGCTCAAACCGCCGGGAAAAGACGATTAACTTATAAGCATAATATTTATTCTTAAGTAAATGGCGAAGAGTAAAAAATCCATTGATTAGATCGCCATTAGATGTTCTAAAAAAGAAAAAAACATAAAAGCTACATAGAAATATTTAGTTAAAAACACTTATATCCCCCAAATGGGTGATGTTTTTTTGATAAGATTCTGTTATACTTTTGCGAAAAAAACATTTTCTGAAGAATTTATCTGTCTTCGGGATAAGTGGTTGAGCGAAATGGAAATATTTCAACTGAATAGCGATGATTCGCCTAAAATTAATTAGAAGTTAATTTGGACGCTTCACCCAAAAAGAGGTTGTGCTATGAAAAAGTTAACGTTTTTCTTTTTGATGTTCATCGGTCTGGTGGCTGCCCAGGCCCATGACATGGAGGCCATGAAGTATTATAATCTTGGTCTTGCAAGTACTCTAACCTCAAAGAAGATATCATACTTCACCGAAGCCTTGAGGCTGAATCCAGCGCTGGTCGAAGCCTATGAAAAGCGGGGGTTGCTTTATTATTTTCAGGAAAAATACGACGCAGTCATCCATGATTTTCAAAGATATATTGAACTTGCACCGGGAAAAGCCGAAGATTTTCGGATGTTGGGACTGGGCTTTTTAAGAAGCCGTATCTACAGTCAGGCCATCGACAATTTTACCCACGCCATCACGTTGAAACCGAATTGTGCCGATGCATATGCCGATCGTGCCGAAGCGTATCGGTTGATCGGCAGATATAATGACGCCATACACGATTCCACCAAGGCTATCGAGATTTGGGCTGATCCGGGAACCATGGCCGAAGCTTATAGAACGAGGGCCAAATCTTACCTGGCAATCGGAAGAAAGACCGAGGCTTTTGCGGATAATTATAAGGTTACGAGCCTCGATCCCAGTAATCCAAGAATGTGGGGAAAGTCAAAACCGCTGGGCATTATAGGTGGAATGTGTCTTTTTATCCTCAACGGGTTTTTATTTCTCTTTCTTTTTGAGCTGCGCCCTAATCTTCCGAAATTTGGCAGATATCGTTTCCTTAATATATTTGGTTCGGGACTTCTTGCCCCTCAGACTACTGACACTGTTAGCATAGAAAAACTGCATGCTTTGGTAGCTGAGATTGAGAAAGTATTGTTAACATTGAAGGGTTCACAGAAGTTTATATTTAGCTATCTGGAAGAAAATGTCTATAATTCGCTAAATGACGAGAAAAAAGAATTTTTGATCAAAACATCGATTTTGCCCCGGATGAACGCTGAATTTTGCGATCAGCTAATGAACATACATAATTCACGGGACATATTAAAAGATTTCGAAGAGAATCATTTGTTTACCAGCTCTTTTGATGACACTGACAAATGGTACACCTATCACCAGCTTTTCCGGGATTTTTTGCAGACAAAGCTTATAACCGAAATGGGTTGTAAGACTGTTCTGGAACTTTATAAACAGGTAGCTGGACTGCTTGAAGATTTCGATGAAGATGAGAAATTAAATGAAGCGTCGTTTTCAAAAGTCCGGCGCCTTTTAAACAAAGACGAACCAATAACCGCAGGGTCTCTTAAGTTATTGCCAAATCCCAACCATCATAAAATCAATGATGCCCCTGTTGGCTATAAAAATGCAATTCCGGAATTACAAACACCGTTATTAAAGGTTTATTTGTTCGGAAAATTCAGGATATTTCAGGGAGACCGGGAGATTTTGGATAAAAGATGGAAGAGCAAGAAAGCCCAAATGATTTTCAAATATCTTCTCTACCATAGGCAAAAAGGTTATTTGAAAAAAGATGTTCTGATGGAACTTTTGTGGCCGGAGGATGACCCGGTTAAAACCGCAAAACGCTTTCATGTCGCTCTTGCATCGCTGAGAAAGACTCTGGAGCCCGAGATAACCAGAGGGACGCCGTCTTCATATATCTTACGAACCGGAGATGCATATCGCATCGATATTGGAAATGAAGGATATGTGGATATTGATAATTTCAAAAAAGAATTGAAACTTGCTAAAGAAACAAAAGATTCGGAAGAATCAAACAATCATCTTTTGAAGGCCGAAGCGATTTATCGGGGCGATTTTCTCGAAGAGGATCTTTATGTTCAATGGTGTGATGAAGAAAGAGAAAGGTTTAAGGAAGAATACCTGCAATTACTGGAAGAAATTATTAAATATTACCATGTCAAAAAAGACTATAAGAAATGTATCTATTATGCGAATAAGTATTTAAAAACAGATATATACGCCGAGAGCATTTATCAATTACTGATGATTTGCTATTCACGAATCGGCAATAACGCTATGGTCAATAAAATATTTAAAAAATGTAAAGACAATATAATAAAAGGACTGGATTGCCCCGTAAGTAAGGAGACTGAAAAATTATATCATGAATTGACATCAGATTTCGGATCAACGTCAGGACCTTAACGGGCGGCGGCTCCATTTGGGGATCTGCGGTTAATGGCTGAGTTGGAGCATTGGATTAAGGACACACAATGGCCGAAAAAATAACGTTTTTGTCAGAAGGATATAAAATAGAAGGGTTGCTCAATCAAAAGGACGAAAAGAAGGGTGTTGTGGTTACCCATCCCCATCCGCTTTATGGCGGAGACATGAATAATCTGGTGGTGGAATCCATTGTTCATGTTTACCATATGAAAGGATATTCAACGTTAAAGTTCAACTTCAGAGGCGTTGGAAGAAGCCAGGGGGCCTATGACGACGGCCTTGGTGAACAAAAAGACGTATTGTCTGCCCTTTCATTCCTTGCGGATATGGGGATGGAGCAGATAGATTTAGCAGGATATTCATTCGGCGCTTGGGTGAACGCACATGCCTTACAGAAGGATACCTTGACAAAACAGATGATCATGGTTTCCCCGCCGGTTGGGTTTATGGATTTTAAATCTATTGTCACGATGAATACCCTTAAATTTGTGGTCACCGGAAACAGGGATGATATCGCACCTGCAGATATGATAGAAAAGATGATTTCTACATGGAATCCCAATGCCCGTTTTGAAGTTATAGATGGTGCGGATCATTTTTATGGCGGGTATTTGAAACAACTGGAATCGGTTTTGTCTTCAACGTTCTAAGCTTTAGATTGAGTGAAAGTTTAACCGATAAACGATGAAAAAATACGTTCAAGCCAATTGAATTCGCTGCGATTATTGTCTTTATTGCCAAAATTCCGGCGTTGCCAGAGGACCAGGTTGTTTTCCCAAGGGAAAACCGGCCAGGGACGAAAGGGTTTTAGAGCGTATTGCCGAATTTTGGACCAGGTTCGTACATACCTTTGGCCCCGGAGCGTCTGTCGTTCACATCCGTGGAGATCTTCTTGGAGAACGAGTTTCGGGTTCATGGATAGAATTACTTTTTCCCAGTGACAATCAGGATATACACGCTGGCAGATAACCACAGCACAATGGATGCCTTTCAGTTCTTCTACGTGGGTTCCAGGAAAAAAATGTGCCGCCTTCCAGAACCGGTCAGGACTTCCCTGATAATAATGTGTCAGTAAGGCATTCATGCCGTCAGGGTCCATAAATACTTCATTCATGTCAGGCCCAATCCGGTCGGCATAATCAATCCCCACATAATAGCTCAGGTTAAGCCCTAACATCAGACGAAGGTGATTATCGATTCGATTGATCCATCTTCCGCAACCCAAACTGACAATCGATTTGTGACCATTGGTTTTGAGAAACGTGACAGCCGGCTCATGGAGTTTATTTGAAGTCATTGTTTCCAGACGACCTCTGGTAGAAGGTTAACGCTTAGGAAAGAAAAAAAATCTTATCGCGAAGGTTCATTTGAAATCAACACATTTCTCGCAATGAAAGGTAAGTTGTGGTATATGTCACCATATTTAATATTTAACGGCTTCGCAAAAAATCCAACTTCAGCATTTCGCTCTATTTCGTTGCCCATATGGGATTTGAAAAAAAAAATAAAAAGCTTTTACTGATTCCTTTCTTATTGGCATTTTTGTTTTTTTGGTCCTGCAGTATTTTCAAGACAACCTACAAAGTTACAAAGGGAACCGTAAAAACCACTTATAAGATTGCAGAAGGAACGGTAAAGACAACCTATAAAGCCACAAAATTTGCCGGGAAAACCGTTTATACAATCGGCAAATACACCTTTATCGTGGTCATGGCACCCTTGAGTTGGCCGCTGATGCACGAAGAGATCGAGTCCATTGATGATTTGCCGCCAAAAGATGCGATTCGCCAGGGCAGGGTCAAGAAATCCCCTTATGTGGTCAGAGGCAAACGCTATGTGCCCATGTCTGTAGAAAAGGCCAGTAATTATAGGCAAAAAGGGATTGCTTCCTGGTACGGGTACGAGACACGTCGTCAAAAAGGCGGACATATGACGGCAAACGGTGAGGCTTTTGATCCCAACGGGTTGAATGCGGCACATAAATATCTGCCGTTGCCCACTTACGTTCGTGTTACAAATCTTGAAAATCATCGGCATATCATTCTTCGGGTAAACGACCGGGGTCCTTTTATACAAGGCCGTATTATCGACCTTTCTGCCGGAGCAGCCAAAAGACTGGGCTTTTATAAAAAAGGAACGGCAAAGGTATTGGTGGAGACAATTCAGCTCAAAAGCTAGATCTTAATTGAGGTTAGCCTGAATATTTTACCAGTTGTTTATATTATGATTTTTTGCTAAAAGGAATATTCGGGTTCAAATGGGTTTTTCAAGGCAAAAATTCGGTTCCTTTGATTTATTCGGGGTGGTGCGCTGCATGTTTCTCTTTTGCCATAGCTTTATCCGCGTCAGGTATAGAAAAATCTTTTCCATTGCACCGTCATTTTATATTCTGATCAGCGTTTTTCTGCTGTCCGGATGTTCTTATTTCATTTCCTCGGCAACGGTCGACATGACCGAAAATCTGTCCCAAGCGATTTTGAACAACAACGATCTTGCCACCGTAGAAGACGGAGGGCCCGCATACCTGTTGATGGTTGACAGTCTTTTGTATCGTAACCCGGACAATGAATCCCTGCTCCGCGGAGCTTCGAACATATACACCGCATATACCACGGTTTTTGTCAAAGATAAGGCCAGGGCAAAAAAGCTGACTGAAAAAGCATTGAGCTATGCATTACGCGCCATCTGTATTCGCAGATCAAAGACGTGTCGATTTAGAGAGGTAAATTTCCAGGAATTTAAAAACACGCTTTTGTCATTGGAAATAAAGGATGTTCCGGATCTATTTACGCTGGGATCGGCATGGTCTGCATGGATTCAGATGCATCGGGAAGATTGGAACGCGGTTGCTGAAATTTCCAGGGTGGAAGCCATTATGAAGCGAGTCATCGAATTGGATGAATTCTATCAGGATGGGGGTGCCCACTTGTATCTTGGGGTTATGGGGACATTTCTTCCACCGGCACTGGGCGGCAAACCCGATGTGGGACGAAATCATTTTGAGCGTGCTCTGGAGATTTCCAAGGATAAAAATCTCATGGTTAAAGTTTTGTATGCTCAGCACTATGCCCGCCTGGTGTTTGATCAAAAGTTGCATGACCGGCTTCTAAACGAGGTGCTTGAAGCTAAAACAGATGTGCCTGGATATACGCTCGGCAACACCCTTGCTCAACAACGGGCTCGGGAACTGTTAAAGAGTGGGGAGGACTATTTCTAACCCGTGTCCATCCATGAGTTCAAAATAGACACAATGGGTGTCCAATTCAGAAATGAGCAATTTTTGTTCTGATCAAGGCCGCACAAGGGTTTGCGGTCCCCGCAAAGCGGGACAGGAAGGCGTACGTCTGTATGCCGCAGTCGCAAACCCGCGGAGAACGCCGAGCAGGACAAAAATGGCCATTTATGGATGGACACCAACTAAAATGACAAAAAGGTGCTTTAAAAATGATTAGAATCATAGCGTTTATACTCATTGTAATGCTGACCGGTCAGGCCCAGGCGATTCAGATAAAAATTGCAACAATTTCACCGGAAGGATCGGTCTGGATGGAAAAAATGCGCGAAGGTGCAGAAGAGCTGGCGCGTAAAACCAATAATCGGGTTGAGATGAAATTCTATCCCGGTGGTGTAATGGGGGATGACAAGGCGGTACTGCGTAAGATCCGTATCGGACAGCTTCAAGGCGGCGCCTTTGTCAGTGGCAGCTTATCCCAGTTTTATCCTGACAATCAGATTTACAGTTTGCCGTTGTTTTTCAGATCGTTCAAGGAGATCGATTATGTTCGTGAACGCCTGGACAAAAAAATTATTGATGGATTTGAGAAAGGCGGCTTTGTCATCTTTGGAATCGCCGAAGGCGGCTTTGCCTATGTCATGTCCACGGTACCGATACACAGCGTCGATGATATGCGCCAACAGAAAGTCTGGATTCCGGATAATGATTCGATGATTCTGGAAGCAATCAAAGCTTTTGACATTAGGCCTATCCCTTTGTCCATCGCCGATGTTAGAGCCGGTCTTCAAACCAGCCTCATTAACACCGTAACCACTCCGCCCATAGGGGCTCTGGCACTGCAATGGCATACACAGATTAAATATTTGATGGATGAGCCGTTTCTATACATTTATGGTGTACTGGCGGTGGATCGCAAGGCGTTTAAAAGAATATCAACCGGCGATCAACAAATTTTTCGGGAAATTATGGGCGAGGTGTTTAAAGACCTTGACCGGCGCAACCGAGAAGACAATATAAAAGCCGTGGAAGCGCTGCGTAAACAAGGAATAGAATTTATTAAGCCTTCTCCCGAAGCTCTAAAAAAATGGTGTAAAGATGCTTCGGAAGTCCCCAATAGACTGGTCAAAGCCGACAGGTTATCTCAGGAAATGGTGGACACCCTGGAGAACCTTCTTAAAGAATATCGTTTAAAGGAAGGAGTCCAGAACCCATGAATAAACAATCCAGCAAATCCCTTTTAGAGCGTTCGATGACGATCATTTACCGGGTGGAAGATTCGATACTAGTGGGATTACTGCTGTTGATGATTGTCTTGTCAGTTCTTCAAATTTTTCTTCGTAATTTTTTCGGAAGCGGTATTGTCTGGAGTGAAGTTTTGGTGCGTGTGCTTGTGCTGTGGGTTGGACTTATAGGGGCTATGGTGGCCAGCCGTCAGGGGAATCACATCAACATTGACATTATGAATCGGTATCTGTCGGGACGTGTAAAAATCGTTGTCAAATTTGTCATTGAGCTCTTTACGGCTTTAATATGTCTAGTCGTGGCCTATTACAGCCTGCAGTTTGTTCAAAGTGAATTTGCCTACGGCGGTGAATCTTTTGCAAAAGTGCCGATATGGCTGTGTGAATCCATCATTCCCTTTGCCTTTATGGTGATCTCGCTTCGCTATTTTTTGTTATCATTTATGAACTTCAAAAACATTATTGACTTCACATCGTGACCCTAACCATATCCGTTCTAATATTGATTTTTCTTGCCATCTTCGGCACGCCACTTTTTGCTGTGATTCTGGCAGTTTCAATTCTTGGATTTCACTATCTGGGTGTTAACCTGTCGGTGATTGCCATTGAAATTTATCGTATTGCCGACACGCCGGTTTTGGTGGCATTGCCGTTGTTTACATTTGCCGGCTACATCCTCGCGGAAAGCCAGACGTCTCACCGGCTGGTAAGGCTCACCAGGGCATTTATTGGTTGTATGCCGGGGGGGCTGGCCGTTGTCGCTTTTATTGCCTGTGCGTTTTTCACGGCTTTTACCGGTGCATCAGGGGTGACCATCGTTGCCTTGGGCGCACTGCTCTATCCGGCGTTGACCGAGGCTGGGTATCGGGATAAATTCAGCCTCGGTTTGGTGACATCGTCAGGCAGCCTGGGTCTGCTGTTACCGCCTTCGCTTCCACTCATTCTTTACGGAATTATCGCACAGCAGATGAACATCGGGAAAAATGTGGCCATTAATGATTTATTTCTTGCCGGTATTTTTCCGGCACTTCTGATGGTGCTGATGCTGTCATTGTGGGGCCTTTGGGAAAACCGCCGAAATCCCATTCCCTGCGAGCCATTTTCATCAAAGAAAGCTGTTGCTGCCCTGCGTGAGTCGATATGGGAAATACCGCTACCGTTTTTTGTGCTGGGCGGTATTTACGGAGGGTTCTTCGCCATTTCCGAAGCTGCTGCGGTGACAGCCATGTATGTGATGGTTGTGGAGGTTTTTATATACAAAGAGATCAAAATCTCCCGGCTTCCCTCAATTATGCGGGAATCGATGGTAATGGTGGGCGGGATTTTGCTTATTCTGGGTGTGGCGCTGGCATCAACCAACTTTCTGATCGATGCTGAAGTGCCAATGCGCATATTTAATCTGATTCAAGCCCATGTGACCAACAAAATCGTATTTCTAATTTTGTTGAACATTTTGTTGTTGATACTCGGCGCCATTTTGGACATTTTTTCTGCGCTGGTCATTATGATTCCCATTATACTCCCTGTGGCGGTTAATTATGGGATAGACCCCGTTCATCTGGGCATCATTTTTCTGGCCAATATGCAAATCGGTTACTTCACGCCGCCCGTGGGTATGAACCTGTTTATTGCCAGCTACCGCTTTGATAAATCCATCACAGAACTCTACAAAGCGGCCATACCCTTTATGATCGTGCTGCTGGCAGCATTGCTGATCATTACGTACTTTCCGGCGTTGAGCCTTTTTTTAATTCAAAGATAAGAACCCGATGTCAACTGAATCTTGCACGCCAAGGTTTCACAGATGAAATTTACGATTATCTACCTAGTGTCCATCCATAAATGGCCCTTTTTGTCCTGCTCGGCGTTCTCCGCGGGTTTCCGGCTGCGGTTTACAGACGTACGCCTTCCTGTCCCGCTTTGCGGGGACCGAAAACCCTTGTGCGGCCTGGATCAGAATTCAGGTAATGTAACTTAAATTGAGCGTTTCAATTTAATACACAACATTCTTAATGATAAAATCTATTGCAATTTATAAAATCAAATGTGATAAAATATTTACTGGTGCCGGTCTTCTTTTTAACACAGACGCTCCTTGTGCCAAATTTGTAATAATGTTAATTATTAGAATTGCTTAGAGCTTCAGGGTAATAACAGGGGATAAAATAAATGGCCGTAATCACGATCACCAAAGAAATGGCTACCGGTGGCAGAAAACTGGGACGGTTACTGGCAAAGAGACTCGACTATCAGTACGTTGACAAATCTCTTTTTCAAAAAATTGCAGAAGATCTGAATGTATCGGAAAGAACATTGGAATCTTTTGAAAAAAGCAGAGAATATCACATATCCAACACGTTTGCCAAGGCTTTCAGCAAATCCTATATAGAGCGAATTGTAGGATACGACAAAAGCGTGGTAGAAGAGGAAGAATATCAAAACAGCTTGAGAAACCTTATCCTGGAAACAGCCATAGAAGACAATGTTGTCATTATTGGACGAGCAGCATTCTTTTTCTTAAAAGATATGAAAAATTGCTATCATATTCGTTTGGTTGCACCAATGGATTGGAAAAAGAAATATGCTTTGAAAAACTATAAAATAAGCCCGGATCGCGTTCAGGAGTTTATAGAAAAAAGAGATAGAAATCTGCATTGGTTTCGCAGATCAATTTGCGGGGCGGGAGTTGACGATTTGCTCATGTTCCACTTGACGTTGAACATGAGCCTAATCCCCATTGAAAAATCGGTTGAGCTTATCCTGTCCGTAGCAAATCTTTCCGGTTAGCCTTTTATCAGCCTACATATAAGTTCCTCAGCTTTATCGAAGGGTAAACAAGCTCGAGTTAAAATAACAGAATTCATATCATACTGATAGTAGAAAAATTAAAACGTAGTTGAACCATCTAAAGACTCATCCAAATAAAAATATGATGATCGTTCTCGGTTTTGTTTACGCTCAATTAGGGTTTCGCTTAAATATCGCCTGAGCTTTTAGAAGCGCAGTATGATCGTCGATGCCCATGGTTTCATTCTCATCTTCTGCCAAAATGTATCCAACAGATTTTCCGTCATCCACTAGATACTCAACAAGATCGGTGATGAAAAATTCCTCTATAGGGGTGGTTTTGCCATTTACCTCTTTGTAAACGATCTGGGGACGTGAAGCCATGACCGGAAGATACTTTTTTAGGATATTCTTTTTTACAGCGTAAATCCCTGAGTTACAGATTGTTAAATTCGCCTGCTTTTCCTCTGAGTAGTCCTTCCAGTATTTCCATTCGGTTATTTTTTGAACCAGATCGTCTTGGGTTTCCAGAACACCGTATTGCTTTTTATCACTTGGACAAAATCCTAAAATGACAAGATCGAACGATTCCAGTTGCTGAACAAGCCGCAGATAGGTTGTTTTTTTGACAAAGGGAACATCTCCCATGGTGATAATAAATTTGGAACACGACTGGGTCTCAATAATTGATCGGGCTGCTAAAAGAGCACCACCGGTGCCATTAAGAACTGGTTGGTCCCGATGGGTAATATCCAAATGACTAGTTGCCGTAATTATATCTTCTTTGCAATGATTAACGATCAGCGTTTTTGGGCCGTCCGGTAAGTTCGCCAACAGATGGTGCAAAATTAGATGGGTCCCTTCAAAAATAGAATTACCGGACAGCAACGGTAAAAGTGTTTTATTGCCCGAATAACCTGTCATTCTACTGCCTCGTCCCGCCGCCATAATAATAGACACAATTTCAGAATCGAATGGCGTTTCGTGCTTCATGGTTGACTCCTTAAAATATTTTAAGGCTTATAATATCACCCTGATTGAGCGAAAGTCAAGGATGCCCCGGAGTCAAGTCGTCAAGGGCGAAGTCCTTCTGATAAAGCGGGATAGACCTTTTCATTTACTATCGAGCCCTTAATAACGAAGGCGCCGTAGGCCATAGAATATCATCGGCTTGTTCCCCCCTGACGGGCTTTCCTGAAAAGTAAACAAAATGGGTATTTTTTACAAATTTATATTTCAAATTTTGTTATGAAGACCATTTGCCGTGCACTTTAATCGTATGATATCAATAAGTTATACTCATAAGGTCGTTGATTTACATCAGCAATCTGGCAAACTGGTTCGGAGAGTATTAAAATGAGACGGGCAACTGATATCGTGGGATAATAAGGATTTAAAAATTACGAAACATTTGTCAATTTCACAAGCGATCGTCATTCCAGACATATAACTGTTGTTCATTCCGAAAACAAAAGAACGGGAAGGCTTAATAAAAAAAATTATTGCTGCCTCCCCGTTCTTTAATAAAGGGCTCTAAAAAAGGGTCACTTTTTTTTTGCCGCTTTTTTCTTAGCGGCTGGTTTTTTCTTAGCGGCTGGTTTTTTCTTAGCAGCTGGTTTTTTCTTAGCAGCCGGTTTTTTCTTAGCAGCCGGTTTTTTCTTGGCAGCCGGTTTTTTCTTAGCAGCCGGTTTTTTCTTAGCAGCTGGTTTTTTCTTAGCGGCTGGTTTTTTCTTAGCAGCTGGTTTTTTCTTAGCGGCTGGTTTTTTCTTAGCAGCCGGTTTTTTCTTAGCAGCTTGTTTTTTCTTAGCAGCTGGTTTCTTCTTAGCGGCTGGTTTTTTCTTAGCAG
>Ga0102958_1000083_pt1 | contig 18630 bp, 23 predicted proteins | sample SalPonF2_B_D1_MG_FD_84513 | JGI IMG/M metagenome (GOLD analysis project Ga0102958, IMG submission 84513) | Salt pond soil microbial communities from South San Francisco under conditions of wetland restoration - Salt Pond MetaG SF2_B_D1_MG ...
GCCAGCCGAGAAAGGCACCAGGTTGCCATCGTAGTTGTCAGAATCGCCCACCCCGATCTCTATCCCCGCATCGGCGCGGACCCGGATGTTCGCGGTGACGCTCGCAACCGCCATTAATTCGGCGCGCTCGGCGTACCGTTCCTTGACCACTGCCAGCAGCATTTGCTGGTTGTCGGTTGCCAGGATTGCCTCGTTGTACGCCAGCCTTCCGTTCTGAATCGCGGCGGGTCCGGTATGTCCGCAGCCCGCAGTCACCAGCAGCGTCAGCACTGTGGCCGCAATGCTGGCGCTGCGACCGCAGGGAGGTTTCGGGCTTGCACTGGAGTATGGGTGAATTTTTTGAGTCAACATCGCCACCGCACGGGTTGGCCAGCGACCCCGCAGTCGAATAACCGCGGCGGGCGTCGTGGTGTGTGGTTCTGCGCCGAAGAGGTCACTTGTGAAAGCCGCTGTACCTGGCCGGTAATCACGGTATCGCGTTTTTCAGTCTCCGCCGCGACAAAAACATTCGCATTTCTACGGCTAGACTAGCAGAGCTCTGCTTGCCTGCACGTTTTTGATTCGGATATTGCGCCTGTTTGCCGGCGGCCGAATCATCGGTCTCCAGGCAATCGTGGTCCGTTGACACCCGGATTGGGCGGTTTGAGGAATTGCGGCCCGGCTGTCGAGGCCGGCGTCAGGTGGAGGAGACTTCGCTGGCTTGTGATTGCGCTGCAAAGAGCGGCTGATTGCGGGTGGCCCGAGCCACCGCCAGTCTTCGTGCCGGGATAGCCGCGAGCCGCCATCGCGAAATCCGACTATGCTGGGAATTGATGAGCAACGATCGCAAATCCGATCTTTCCGACTTCCCTGCCGCGCTTTCGCGCCTGGCCAGACGGCTGGATCCGGCGGCGAGTATCGCCGATCTTCCGCTGCCCGCTTCGGCCGGGCGGCGTCTTCGCGAGGTTGCCGCAAATCTCCGCGGCCAGGGGTCCGTGGCCCGGGACTCCAAGTCCGGCGCGACGGCATCGCGCCAGGCGGGGTCCGCGGTGTTGCTGTCGGGCCCGCCGAGGTCCGGTCGGGCTGCCGCTGCAGCAGCGTTTGCCAACGACCTCGGTCTGCCCCTCTACCGGGTCGAGGCGGACCGCGTCACGGGCAAGTACATCGGCGAAACGGAAAAGAACCTCGAGGCAGTTTTCGACGCCGCCGAAAAAGAGGGCGCAGTGTTGCTGTTCGACGAAGCGGATGCGTTGTTCGGTAAACGCACGGGCGTCAAAGACAGCCATGACCGTTACGCCAACCTGGAGACCGGATACCTGCTGCAGCGGATCGAATCGCATCCCGGGCTCGTGATTCTGACCAGCAATCGGAAAGAATCAATAGACGAGGCGCTCGGACGCAGGCTCGCTGCCGTAGTCGACTTCGGCGAAAGCGAGGACTAGTCCGGCCTCGTCCGGGTTCCGCGCCGTGTTATTCGCGCGGTCGAATCAGCGCCGGCCGCCGCCAGGGCGGGCCGATCTCCTGGCTGGCGCTGGTTGCATGCCGGTAATCGGAGAGTGCTCGCGCAGGTGCATTCGAGCTGGCAGATTTTTTACTCGAGCCTGACTCCCAACGAAAACCCTGTTACGGTCGCGGCGCGGACCGGGCGGTAGTTGCATGACATCGGTAACGGAATGGACAATACGGCCGGGCCGGCCTTCTCATACCTACAGGACCTCTCCGATGATCATCCGCGAGGACGACCTGACCGATCACCGGATCGTCGCGCTGCTTGGCGAGCATCTCGAGCACATGCACTCCATTACACCGCCGGAAAGCGTACACGCGCTCGACGTCGATGGACTGCGTGACGCGGATGTCACGTTCTGGTCGGCATGGGATGACGATGTACTGCTCGGTTGCGGCGCATTGAAGGAACTGGACCCGTTGCGCGGCGAGATCAAGTCGATGCGCACGGTCACACGTTGGCGCGGGCGCGGCGTCGGGTCCGCGATCCTCGACAAAATCCTCACCGAGGCGCAGCAACGCGGCTACCGCCGGCTGTATCTCGAGACCGGCTCGATGATCGAGTTTGCCGCGGCGCGCGCGCTGTATGAGCGCTACGGATTCAGCTATCGCGAGCCCTTCGGCGATTACGTCGACGACCCGAACAGCGTGTTCATGACGAAGGCGCTCTGATGATGGCGCGTGGCCGGACTGGCTTGTAATGAGTCCGGTCTAGTTGGTTTCGTTCTTGTAAACCACGCCGCCCTTCATGACGAATTCGACCTTTTCGAGTACCGATATGTCGTCGAGCGGATCGCCCTCGACGGCGATGATGTCGGCGTAGTAGCCGGGCGCGATCGCGCCGGTATCGCCCTCCCAGCGCAACAATTCCGCGGCGACCACTGTGGCAGCCTGGATTGCCTGCATCGGCGCCATGCCGAGGTCCACCATGCGCGAAAACTGTACCGCGTTGTCGCCGTGCGGATAAACCGCAGAGTCGGTGGAATAGACCATCTTTGCGCCGGCTTTTACCGCGCGCGAAAAATTCGCGCGGCGTAGTTCGTGGATATACGCCGCTTTCTCCATCGACTCGGGCAATACGCCGTTTTTCACGCCCTCGGCAAGGATGTACTCAGTCGTGTACAGATTGATCGACAGGAAAGTTCCGTTTTCGATGGCGAGATCAAGCCCTTCCTCGTCGATCAGGCTGGAGTGCTCGACGGAATCGACGCCGGCCTTGATCGCAAACAGGATGCCCTCGGTGCCGTGCGCATGAGCGGCTACGGTCATGCCCTGAGTGTGCGCCTCGTCGACAATCGCCTTCATTTCCTCCAGCGTGTACTGACGCGCACCCACTGCGGTACCTTTGCTCATTACACCGCCGGTCGCGCAGAACTTGATGACGTCCGCGCCGTATTTCTTGTTATCGCGGACCTTCTTCCTGACCTCCCATGGCCCGTCCGCGACGCCGTCGGCTACTGCATCGTATTCCTTGGGCAACAGGTTGTTGTCGCAATGGCCGCCGGTGATGCCGAGGCTCGGCCCCGCAACTTGCAGCCGCGGGCCCGGAATGCGGTCATCGTTGATTGCATCGCGCAGCGCCACATCCGCGAATCCGCCCGCGCCGAGGTTGCGGGCGACGGTGAAGCCGGCCATCAGGGTTTTGCGTGCGTTGACGACCCCGCGGATTGCCTCGTCCGTGTAGGAGACGGAAAGACCGTTGTATCCGGCGTCCGACGCGTACCAGGTCAAATGCGTATGCATGTCGGCAAGTCCCGGCAGGATCGTCTTGCCGGCGAGGTCGATGCGGGTGGCCGAGGCGGGTACGCTGCCGTTCGCCGTGACCTTGACGATCCTGTCACCCTCGATCTCGACCACCGGGTTACTGATACGTTTTCCGTCTACCGGATCGATCAGCGTTTCCGCCGTCAGGTAAATCGTCTCCGCGCCGGCCGCGGCAGAAAGCAAAAGCGTTGCGACAATGGCTATTAAAAATCGGGCTGCGTCGACAATATTCATAGCAGAATCCTTATCCCGCCTGATCGGCGCGAGAGTATCGATGTAAGGGGGTGTTGCGGGCAAAAAAACGTGACGGACCGGATATTGCAGCAGCAGCACGCTCAAGGCAAACACTTGCATCCAATATTTCCGGTGTGGCCGCGTTGGCGAATTCGTGGCGCCATGGCCGCCATCGGATCAAGGGCTTTGGCGGCGTTCGAACACTACATAGTCCGCTGTTGACCGAGCCGGGCGGTGCCTGGTGCAAGTCGCTAAATACGGTAAAGCGGAAACTCATTGCTGAAAAAATCGAGAAAAGCGAATTAAAAACAAACTGTTTCGTGTCCTTTAGGCGGCGTTGTGACGGCACGAACTCAGCTGCTTCGAGGCGCCGGACTTCTCCTGGCCCACGACGTTCGGCCCTTGCGGCATCGCCAGGAACGATCTGGCGTGACAGCCCTGTTGTCCTCGGGGAACGGTCTTGGTTGATTGGGAGTTTGTTCGGGAGCCGGAAACCGGTTTTCTTCAATTCGAGAATTACGAATAAATAGTGCTGAAAGTACGAATGAACCGATTTTGCGATTGTCGTATTCTCAGCCCTGAAAAGTGATTTCCGAGAGAGGGCCGGAACCAATGCAGAATTCCCAGATCGCCGAACAGGATCGTTTTGCGACGGGTACGATCACCACGTCCGGAGCAGGCAGCGAGGCTGCCGCCGCGGTACTGCGCAACACCTATCGCCTTTTGGCGATGACGCTGGTTTTCAGTGCGCTGACCGCGATGGGTTCCGCGGCCTTCGGATTGCCCCACCCGGGCCTGCTGCTCACGCTTGCGGGGTACTTCGGTCTTCTGTTCCTGACGTCGAAACTGCGCAACAGTGGCTGGGGAATCGCAGCCGTATTCGCATTGACCGGCTTCATGGGTTACACGCTGGGCCCGATACTCAACGTTTACCTGGCGATGGCGAACGGCTCATCGGTGGTCGCCACCGCGATGGGGGGCACGGCGGTCGTGTTCCTCGGGATGTCGATTTATGCGCGCGCGGCACCTGTTGCGAACCTGCCAAAGTTCGGGACATTCCTCTTCGTGGGCATTCTCACTGCGTTCGTTCTCGGGCTCGTTGCAGTATTCGCGCAGATGCCGATGTTGGCGCTTGCAGTGTCAGGGCTTTTCATTCTGCTGATGAGCGGTCTGATTTTGTACGAGACCCAGAATATCATCGGCGGCGGCGAGACCAACTACGTCATGGCAACGGTCACGTTGTTTGTAGCAGTCTTCAATCTCTTTACGAGTTTTCTCCACCTGCTCGGATTTTTGGGCGACGACGCCTGACCATTCTGCCCCTATGGTCGGCATGACTGCGGCCGCCCGGGATCGCCGGGCGGCCGTTTTTTTATTCGAGAGCGACTGGCTGCATCGCGCTATCGCAGGGCATGAGCGGACCAACCGGGCGGCGGTACGACGATTGTCCACTGCTGGGGAACGGCGTCAGTAATCGTCGGGGGTCCCCACCGTGTAGAGAACGGCGAGTGTCGGCAGCGCGGCATAAATGAATGCGCCCTCCAGCGACAGCCAGCCGGCCTGGGTCTGCCACTGTTGGAAAAACGTGCCGCCGATAACCTGGAACAACCCGAACCAGACGAACATAGCGGCGCCGGCACCGATTACCGCGAATTTCTTCGAGGCGGCAAACTCGGCGGGAGAGTAATCACGCGCACACCACATGTCCCAGGTGCCTTTTGCGAACAATGCGCCGGCTATGAGCTCACAACCGATAATGACGGATAGCGACAGCCACAGCAGCGTGGGACTGGTTATGGCGGGAATAAACGAGCTTGGGTACACGGTGTGTTCCACGTTGCCGAGAACGTAACCGACCGCGCCGATCGCCGGCCCGATATTGAAGAGGTTGTTGATCGCGTGTCCCAGGCACATCAATGCAGCAAACAGCATCAGTGATATCTTGATCATTCGAAGCATGGCGTTTCCCCAGAGCAGTATTTTTTGCCGGTATGTCTTGGTGTTTTATTAGCACCGCGCAGGCCAGTTGACCCGGGCCACGGTGCGATGAGCAGAGAATATTCTAGCGCGGATCGTGGCAGCCGCGGGTCGGAACGGGCCCGGCCTTGTCCGCCTGAGCGAACCAGGCTGGGCTACCGGGCAGGGTCCGGAGCGCGCAGCCCACGGTAAAAACCGAAAACCAGCACTGCACAGCCAAGCACCATCGCGATGCCGACTGACACGAGGCCGGCAGCCACGAGCGATTCCTGCAATGCGCTGCCGCCATGGCCGGCGCCGGCGATCGGCGTCAATGCAATCGTCCCGAATACCGCGGCCAGCGTGATGAAAAACCAATTCGCGAAGCTGCCGTATAAAAGCATCCAGTATGCGAACGAACAAAGACCCGCACTCAGTTTCAATCTCGACCAGGCGAGTCCGGCCACCATCAGGAATGTGCCATTCATGACGCCTTCGAGGTGGGCGGAAAGCCCCATTCTCGGGTTGGTCATTCCCGGGATCGCGAAACCGCCCAGTAGCCCGAGCAGAAACAACAGCGCCCCCGCGGCGACCAGGTTCTGCGCTGCTCGATTGTCGATTTTCATGTATTCCCCCTTATCGCTGCCGGCTGGACATGCGCCCGGGCGCCCGCGTATCCGAATTCTGTCTTTTTTCTAGAAGATCGCTATCAGCACGCCATAGAACAACACCAGGAAGCCGCCGGTCTCGGCAATAATGAGCGTCCACATCAGCAGGCCGATTGCGGCGCCCGGCAGGTTGCGCCGGCCGATCCGAAACGGTGGTTGCAGCTGGTTGTCAGTATCGCGAAGCAGCCCGTGCACGAAATAGGTGAGGATCGCGGTCGCAAAATAGAACAGCACCAGCGCGGTGGCGATGAGTTCGACCGCGGACGACAGCTCGCTGATGTGGGCGAACTCGGCGAGGAGCATTGCCGCGAATGCGTACAGCAACGACGCGCGATGACAGATGTCCACGTACGGATGGGCACGGCCGTTCTCGCTCTGGCGGATCTGCAGGTATTTCCAGGTGCCGGTCAGCAGGCCGATCAGAAAGAAGATGCCGGCGGCAACAACAGCCAGTTGCGGTGCGCTGATCACCGGGACCGGCGCGCCTGTATTTTCAGGTATAGCCACGTACCGGCCATCACAGCCACGAAGATCGCGACCACGGCGGCGGCTAACTCGAGTTCCGATCCGACCCGGGTCGGATCGCGTTCCTCGATAGCAAGGAGCAGCATCAGGTACACCATCAACGCGGACCCACTCAGAATGCACATCCCGTATGCCCAGCTCCGGCCCTGCCAGAGCCATTTGAGACAAACGAGTCCGACGATGCCCGGCAGCACCAGCAGGCCGCCTGTCGTGATCAGCGAGACCAGCCTGTAATCGAGCGGTCTGTCCTGGGCCAGCGCATCGCCGGTGACCGCGTACAGGTGGCCGCCACCCATTAGCAGCATGAGCACGCCGAGTACCAGGGCCGTCAACGCGGCAAACTTGCGGGGCAGGGAACTGGTCATCCGGTTTCCTCCGGTCCTTGTGTTTCGTGCTGTCTGTCGGAATGAGCCCAAGAATAGCTCAGCCATCGGTAGCGGCGGCGAATCAGCGCCATGCCGGTTTTCACTGCGGCCGTCATGTCAGCCGGCCAACTCGAACTCGAGGCTCAGCAGATCCGCCTTCGCTCGCAGGCCCCCGGCGTAGCCAACGAGGTCTCCGTTGCTGCCCAGGACGCGGTGACAGGGGACGATGATGGAGATGGCATTGGCGCCGTTCGCGGCCGCAACCGCACGGACGGCGTTGGTGTCGCCCAGACTCTCGGCCAGTTGCAGGTAGGTGACGGTCGTACCGAACGGTACCTTCCGCAGAGCGTGCCACACCCGTTGCTGAAATGCCGTTCCGACCAGGCGCAGCGGCAGGTCGAAAGTCTTCCTCGCGCGGCCGAAGTACTCGCCGAGTTGTTTCCTGGTGGCGCGCAGCAAGTCAGTGTCTTTCTCGACGTAGTCGGCATTGAGTTCACGCCGGATACGCGTATCGACGGTGGCGCGCCGGGTGCGATAACGCCAGTCGCACAGGCACAACTCGCCAGCGTGGGCGCCGAGAATGAGTTCGCCGCCAGGGGTCTCGAAATACTGGATTTCGACTCGATTCAAACCGCGTCCGCGCGCCGTTACCGACCCGGCCCCGATTCCGCGCCGGGCCGGGTTGTGCAAGTCGATGAGGTGTCCGACCGCATCGTCAACCTTTTTATCGATGCTGGTCGATCAGGATCGGGTTGCCGTCGGGATCGATCACCATGCAGCTGGCGGGACCCTCGCTTCTCTCGTCAGCCTCGTTCACCAGCGCGAGCCCGGCCGCGCGCAGTCGGCGCTGGATTTCACGCACGTCGGTGTGCTCGGCGGTTTCGTTGCACTGCTGGTCCCAGCCGGGATTGAACGTCAGCAGATTACGTTCGAACATGCCCTGGAACAGTCCAATAACATGATCGCCGTTGCGCAGTATCAGCCAGTTTTCCTCGGCATTGCCGCCAAACGGCGTGAAACCGAGTTTCTCGTAAAATGCTTTCGATGCCGCAATATCCTTGACATTGAGGCTGACCGAAAATGCGCCGAGATCCATATGCTGTTCTCCATGTTTATTGCGGGTAGTATTGAGCATAGTCCAAATCCTGCATGGCAATCGGCCGCGGCAGGTCGGTACGAAGGTTCGGATTGATTTGGTTGGCGCGACGCAGAAATTTTCGCTGTCGCGAAACAGGCTCAGAACAGGGAGTTGTTGACGCCGTGAGCATCGAATTTTCCATGGTCGATGAAAATCGCGCGGTCCTCATCCGAATCGAAGGTCACGTCAGCGAACGGGAAATCGAACGGATGCGTGCCCGCTCGTCCGCACTTGCCCTGGAGTCGAACTGCTCGTCGTTCATCATGGACCTCAGTGGCCTCGAACTGATCGAAAAAGGGGATGCGCTGATGGTGTACGAACTCGGTGAGAAATTTCAGCGCTCCGGGTTTCCGTATACCGCGCGAACCGCGGTGATAATGCCGGTGAACCCGGTTGCCCGGGAGCAGGTCGAATTCCTGCATACCGTCGAGATCAATCGCGGCCGTGGAGTGTTGAAGTACGTCGACGATATCGATCAGGCGCTGGAGTGGTTTCGCTCCGCGCAAGGCGATATCGAATAATGGATTTCAAATCAGCGGCGTAAGGTTGCCCGCCGGTCCTGGCTATTTGCCACTGGCAACAAATTTCAAAATCGCCGCCAGGGCCAGGCAGACGATACCGGCGCTATCGATCATCGCAATTTGCGAGATTGCGTCGTTGTAACCACCGACGGTCCAGGCCAGGTACAGAAAGCCGATCATCGATATTGCTGCCATCAGCATGGCCGCTGTCTGGTAGAACGGCACGAACACTGACACCAGTATGAAGCTCCCGACAATGCCGAACAGCAGCGCGCGATGCCGCATTAGGATGATCAGATCATTGTCCTGCAACTGGACCAAGTAGGCCTGCTCGATGGTGTTGGCCGACATAATACCGAATACCGGCAGAAAATTGATTACACCCACTGCGATCAGCAGTATCGATATCAGCTTGCTCATCCTATTTACTCCGGCGCCTCTGCGAGACCCGATTGGTATCCTGGTTCAAATGTGCTGGCCACACCACTCGCAATACTCCGCTACGGCCAGACTGAATCCGTCGCAATTGCTGCAATTCTTCATAGTCGCCGAGCCACCCGCAAACGGACGTAGCTTATTGCACTGTTTGCAGATGTAGTCATTGAAACTTTCATCGCATGCCCAGCCGCAAAAAATGCAGTGCCAGTTTTTCGGCCTGGCGTAGAGATAGTCGTCGAAGCGAGCGAGATCGGAAGTCGATATTTGCGCGGAGTCCGGAATCGCTTCCGGCCTGATGCCCCACGTGCTGAGCAGTTGTATTTTTTCAGCCGCGTCGCGCTTCTGGAAATCAACGAATTGCAGCAGCCTGAGTCTCAGGTGAAGTTGTCCCGGATCACAGCTCTCGAGTACAACCGGGACAAGGCAACCGGCCCGGTTCTCGATAGCCCAGTCAGTTTCGCTGCGAACCCACTCGGACGCAATTGCGCGCGGGGTCAGGGCAACCAGGAACCAGTCGCATGACTCGAGTCCCTCGCGAATCTTCTTTTCCCATTGGACTCCGGTGGAGATCTGTTCCTTCGCGTACCACGTCGATATTCCCTGTCGGTTGAGCAGCGTCACGATCGCCGTCTCCACCAGTTCGCGGTCGGAAGTCGCGTGGCTGATAAACACCTTGGTCATCGCTAAAGTCGGGACTCCCTGCCAGTCAGGCTCGCAGTCTCTGTCGTACGGACGGCCGCATGGGTCACTGCATGTCGGACGCGATTAGCCCCGTGCCCGGGTCTTGCCAAGCAGTACCTCGCGAATATCCCCTCTGGCCGAGAAACTGGCGCCAAGAAGGTATGCAGTGAGTACCGGGGCGCCGCCGACAAAACCGAGCAACCCCAATGCAATCCCGCCCGCTGAGAAATGATGACGCCATGCCAGCCACAGTCCGGACAGAGTCAGAAAACCCAAAAAGTCCATATTGAACTGGCCGGGCCATCCCATTTCCGCGATGTCGCCGAAGAAGATCGGGAACAATCCGAGCCCATGATCGGCGATCACGATCGCCGTGTAGATGACGATCAGCGAAAAGATCACGATCAAAAGAATGCGAAATGCGGTCATGGATTCTCCCTCGGATGTTGCTGCGTGCCACATTGCGCAGCGTCAATGTTCCAGGCTGTCGAAAAAAACACCGCGGCTGTAACAGCGCTTTAAAACCGATCGCTGCAGGCTTCGCTCCTGACCGCCAGTGTAGAGCATGATTGCGCTACACCGTACCGGCCGCGCGCCGACGTCGGTAGCGGCCGCAATTGTCTTAGCGGCGGGTTTCGCTCAGTCTTGGGCAGCGCGCAACTCGTAGATCCGGATGCTGGAGATGAACGGATTGGTGCTTGCGATTTTCTCCGCTGCGTCGAAATCTTCGGCCTCGATGACGTTATAGCCGGTGATGCAGTCGAGATCCCATGGCAGTTCGCGAGTGCCGCTGTTTGAAATCTCGCGGCCGCCGCTGAATCCACCCTGGTCGACCGTCTTGTCGGCGACAGACTCGAACCAGGCGCCCCATGCCTCCATGATTTCAGGGGTGGGTTTTTCGAAACCGAAATGCAGTAAAAGGTATTTTTTCATGTCGTTGTACCGTTGACGGATGGCAGTGAAGCGCCGCACCTCGCCGCGCTGCCCTTGCGGCCGCGGCGCGCACTTGAATTTGTGCTGGCCGGCTCCCGCCACGCCGTCCGGATTCAGCCTGAGAGTTTATCTTTGAAAAATTCGATTGTGCGCGACCACGACAACTCCGCATCTTCGGGCGAGTAACGGCTGGTGGAGTCGTTGTGAAAGCCGTGGTTTGCGTCTTCGTAAACGTAGGCGACGTACTCGGCGCCGTTCGCCTTCAGCGTCTTTTCGTAATCAGGCCAGGTCGCGTTGACGCGCTTGTCGAGGCTTCCGAACTGCAGCATCAGCGGGCCTCTCACGTTGGCGCGCAATTCTTCTGCCGCGGGCGAGCCGTAATACGGAACCCCGGCGTCAAGCTGATCCGGAATCGACGCGGCCAGCATATTGACGATGTAGCCGCCAAAACAGAACCCTACTGCCCCGAGTTTGCCATTGCCCGACTCGTGTCCTTTGGCAAATTGCGCCGCCGCGATGAAATCCTCCTCGAGCTTGGCCCGGTCCATGCTGCGCTGCATCGCGCGACCATCGTCATCATTGCCCGGATAGCCGCCCAGGGGATAAAGGGCGTCGGGGGCGAATGCAATAAAGCCCTGCTTGGCGAGGCGCCTGGCCACGTCTTTGACATACGGATTCAAGCCGCGGTTTTCATGCACGACCAAAACCACGGGCGCCTTGCCGGTCAAATTGGTCGGAACCACGAGGTAGCCCTCACACTCGCCATGGCCTTTCGGCGACGAAAACTTCGCGAACGTGGCCTTGATGTCGGGGTCATTAAATGACACTTGTTCCGCTTCGGCATAGTTCGGCAATAGCGAGGCGGTCAAGACACTCATGCTGAATCCGAGCGCGCCGAGTCCGGCCAGGCGCGACATGAATGTGCGCCGATCTATAAGGCCGTGGGCGTATTCGTCGTACCAGTCGAACGCCTCCTGTGGGATGGGGCGCGGTGTTTCGGGCGTGGTCGGATTGTGGGTTGTCATGGTCATCTTGTCATTCCTTATCACATAATGGTGGCTGGTTTTTCCCGGCTGCTCGTTAAACAATGATCGTTACGGGGTCCGGCGCCGGAGGCGCGGCGGTTGCGCCCCTTCCCGGGCCCGATCCGTTGCCAATCCCCGAGGTAAGGAGCAGCGAATCATCGACGCTCCCTTGTGTGGTCGACACGCCTGCCAATTTTTCCTCTCGTGGTGAGTTTCTCAGTTCGTGCATGAGGAATTCCGGTCGTGTCTGTCAAGCGTTCGATTCATTAGCATTGGGCCGAGTGGCGGTGTTGGCAACCCGTAGCGTACCGCGAGTCGCTGGCAAAGACATTATGGACGGAGCTCATGAATGGAGTTGAGTCGGAGGAAGGCAATCTCAGCTCGTTAGCACACGGCCTTTTTTCAGCCGGCGTTGCTGAGCCGGCAAAGCGGGCGCTATCCGATTTGGCAATCGGCAGATGTCGGGCAGACCACATTTGCCGCAAGCGCTTTCGGTGAAAGCGAACGACTGCCGGTTCCGTCGCGGGGTTCAAGCGAATTCAGCACAGACTATTTCGTACTTGATGCCCTCCGGGTCTTTGAAAAATAGGGCGTAGTAGCCTGGCGGGGTGTACTCCGGATACTCCCGCGGCGGGGCCACGATCGTGGCGCCGATGCTTTTCAGTTCGGCATGTAGTCGGTTGACTTCGGCGCGCGATTCCGACTTGAAAGCGAGATGATGGAGCGCCCCGGGTTTTCTGCGGTTGATGGAGTCCTGCTCGAATGCGCTTCGCGGCGAGGTGATGGCGAATGCCAGCAACGGATGGCTGTATTCGACGACTTGAAATTCATGCTCGTCGATCGTCGCGGCAGTTCTGCACGCGGGATCGAAGCCCAGCAGCGGCATCAGCCTGTCGTAGAACGGGACCGCGACGCTCATGTCCCTGACGGTGATCTGGATATGGTCGATGACGGGTTTCATGGGCGCTGCCGTTTTGTACCGGAGATGCCGATTTTGTACGGCCTTCGCGCTTGGGTAAACTCCGCGCCCGTCGAAGGCCAGTGCCTGGCCTGCTGCGGCAACCCGGCCCGGACTGACTCGAAATTGTCGTTGTTCCTGCCACGCGGGTAGCCGTGTGCGCTTGCTCGCGGCGGTTCAGAACTCCGCTCTGACACGCGCGCCGGTAATCTTCCGGGCGCGGCTTTCGCGCCAGATGATCAGGCCATTGGAGAGGATCACGACGGTGGCTCCAACGAGTACCTGGGGCAGCGGCCAGTCGTTCCAGATCAGCCACCCGAAAAATGTCGCCCAGACGATACCGCTGTAGTTGAATACCGTCACGATGGCCGCCGGTGCGTTGCGGAATGCGATCGTCAGCAGCCATTGCGCGAGCGCCCCGGACAGCCCGACGCCGAACAATAGCGGTACCTCGGCCAGGGTCGGCGTGACGGCGACCAGCGGTAGCGGCAGCGCCATCACCAGCGCGCCGATAATCAGGAAGTAAAATGTGATGGTCTCCGGTCGCTCATAGCGGCCGAGGTAGCGCAGCACGATCTGTAGCGTGGCATGCATCAGCGCCGCCGCAATGGCGACCGTAATTCCAAGCGCGTTCATATGACCGCCCGGGCCGGCCATGATCAGGACACCGGCGAAACCGATCGCGACCGCGGCCCACCGGTAAGGGCCTACGCGTTCGCCAAGAAAGAAAACGCCGAGCATCGGTATGAACAGCGAGGACGTGAACAGTAGTACCGTAGTCTCCGCCATCGGCATCAGCGAAAACGCGGCAAAAGTCGTTACCAGCGAAAGCGCGCCGAGTACGGCCCGAAATCCGACCAGTGTGGGTTTGCTGCGGATGACCAGGATCTCGCGCTTGCCAAGCACGAACACCATGAACAGGAACGGCATGCAGGCGATCAGGTTGCGATAGAAAGCGATCTCGAATACCGAGTGGCGGACGCTTAGCAGTTTCGCGAATACATTCATTACCGTGAACATGAAAAACGCGGCCATTGCCGCCAGCATGCCGCGGACCACGTGTTCCCGGTGAGTCTGTTTGGGAAGGTCAGGCACTGCCGGGATTTTTCGCGGTCATTAACTTGATAGATCCGTTGTCGGGGATGTGGAGAAGTTTAGACCCATGCGGGCAGCAACAGGGTCGCGAGCAGGAGCTTTTGACGAAATCGTTGCGTGACTGGCGGATCGCGGCTGCTCGCCGACGTGCTTACCGGTCAGTGGCAGGTAGTACCGTGGGTGCTGCCTTCGATCATCGGCACGATTGCAATCAGCCGTCTGCATCGGCCATACCAGCGTGGGCAGTGAGCGATTCGCGGGAAACATCGGACCGGGTTTGCAGCGGGACCAATTTACACGACAAGTTTGATGGGTCCAGGTCGAATTCGCCGCGTGCGCCGCCGCCGGATGTTTCCCTGTCGGCGCGCTACAAATTCCCTAAAGCTTCGACGCCCAGATCGCGAGCCTGCGCTTCATTGCCAGCAGTGAAATCTGATCCTGGGGTAGCGGCTTGATGATCTTGTCGTGCACCAGCAAGCGGTAGATGTATTCGATTTTTTCGGCCGCGGAGTCAGTGGGTTCGAACTCGACAACTCCCCTGTCCTCGCCGTATTTCATTCCGGCGGCAATGGCCTGTTTGAGCAGTTCCTTTTCGTTTTTTAGTTTCTTCACGTATCAGATGTGCCTTTTAAAGACCGCGACGATCACTCGCGGCAGGTGAGTTGTCGCTTTCGGAGGCGGTCGAGACCGCCACGGCGGCCTCTTTTTTCCTGCAATGTCACGCGCTCCATTGGAGTTAGATGATAGCCCGTTTCAATGTGGTGCTTTGCCTGCGCATCCCGATACTGTTTTTTCGCGCTCAAGATTCTTCCGCCAAGAACTCGCCTGCCGGCGTACCCTGGTGAAAACGAATTTTCCAACCACCGTCTTCGCGCAGCCACACAGAGGATCTCAGGGTGTGGCGCGACAGTTTGCCATCCGCATTTTTCTCCGCCGATTTGTACGTGAGCAGGGCTATCCCGTCGCCAATCTCGAACACCCTGTAATCCTGCGAATGTATCGCCGCTGGTGGTGCCTCAAGCGGAAGTTCGCGCAGTATATCCGCCCTGGTATAGCAACGCCCGGAGCGGCCGATTTCATAAAAAGAGGCGTGTAACAGCTCGCTCAGCCGGGCGACGTCGCAACGCACACCAGGCTGGTGCAGTGCGATCTCCAGGCTACGTAGTACTTGTAGCAGATCTTCCCGGTTGATCGCCGGAGATACGCTTTTCCCGACCGTCGGCTTCGGATTCCAGCGGCTGATTTTTTCAACGAGCTCTCCGATGCTGGTCACCGTTAGCGTGGGTTCAATACCCCAGGGATCGAAAATGGAATTTTTTGATCGCTTGACCCACGCGGCCCGCATGCCGGCGGAGATCGAGCCAATCACATCGAACGGATTGCTGGAAATCAGCCAGGCATTACTGCCCGATGCGCCGGACTGACGCAGAAAATGCCTGTATACGGCGGGGTTCGGTTTGAAGGACCTGAGATCGTCGACGCTGACTATTCCAGCGAAATGGTCTCGTATTCCGGCTGCAGCCAGCAACGCGTCGACCGCTTCCGCGCCGCCATTGGAGAATGCGTAGAGTCGATACTGTGCTGCGTTGAGTCGGGCCAGACCCTCCGCAACGTCGGCAAACGCCGGCAGCGTTCGGTAACCGTCGATCAATGCCTGTTTTTGCTCGACCGACAACGGCGTTTCATGGTGCTGGCAGGCGTAGTCGAGCGCCTGACTCGTGCATATGGCAAAGTTTTGATAATTCTGCATCAGACCGCGCCGGAACGTGTATTCGAGTTGCTTGTCGCGCCAGGTCTGAGAAAAAGATTCCGCCGCGGTGCCGACCATGTTCTCCAGCATGGATACAATTCCGTGGGTATTTATCAGCGTTCCATAGACGTCAAATGCAAGGGTGCCTGGCATGGGGGCTCCTGTTCTGCGGTTCAACGGCGTCCGGTGACCCTGCTCCATCGCCGCTCCGCACGCAAACCTGGGACCGATGCTCCGGGGCTATTCGGCCCGGGACATTCGCATTGTTTCGCCGCAGGTTTCGGTTGCAAAGAAAGCGTTCGGCACTTGCAGCAACGGGTTTGCGGTGTGAACCGCCTGCTCACCTGTTAGTTGGTGATGGTAGATTCCTTGAGTCTCCCCGAACCCCGGGCTGGCGGTCGTTTCTGCACCGTCGACAAGATCGATCCTGTCTGCTCGGCGCGGAATTCTTCCGCCGTGGCCCAGGCCCTTCAGGTCGGGAACCGCGAGCTAGAGATAGGGAGTCTCGTCGAGGTCGTACTCAAGTTCTTCGCCAGCGCTCGACGGTAGTTTGGCCATCGCCTCTCGCAGCATCTCGACGTGCTCGGTCTCCTCGTCGCGGAGCTCTGTGAACAGTGCCTGGACTTCGGGGTCGGTGATGCCTGGCAAGGCCATGTCGTAGAAGTCGTAGGCTTTCTTCTCAGCGGCTAGCCCGATCTCGAACGCCTGGACAGTGGACATGCCGCGACGCGGTGCCCCATGGTCCGGGGCCTCGACGTCGAACAGGTCGTCCAGCGTCAGTCGCGCGGGAGCATCGCCGAATAGAGCCTTGCGCCGGGCCCCGATCTCTTGGCCGTGCTTGGCCTCGTTCTCGGCCATTGTGGCGAAGAACGCTCCGGCGTCGTAGCCGCCGGTGCTTCCAAGCTGAGTGGCGAACATGCAGTAACGATTGTAAGCCTCCAGCTCGATCAGCTTGGCGAGGTCCAGGGCGTCCATCAGGCTAAGTTTGGAAAGGTCAAGACGGGTGGACATTGAATCGACTCCTGGTCTGGGTTTGTCGTGGCGAAACAGCCATCGCGTGCGCGGGTGGTGATCCGCGCCAGCCGAGACCCCCCGGCAGGCTGTCTGATCACGCGGTAATTCGATAGTATCATCGCCGGGTGGATTCGGGTGACATAGCAGCAGCGCACTACTTCGCTACTGCCATGGAAATACAGGATTTTCTCGCCGTGCTGGCGATGCAGTGAGACCGGGTTCGCCAGGTTACGAATGTCTGCGCGTGGCCGCGGCACTCGAACGGACTCCCGCAGTTGGATTCGGGCTGGCTGATTTTCCCTGTCCGCACGGCCGTGCAACTGAATGGGCTTGTGGAGCGCGTTGCCTATCGCGCCGTAACCTAAGTCGAGCGCGGCCCGGCGGTGAATGGCAGCGGCCGCCTGCGCCCTGCCTCGACGGCGGCGCGAAAAACTGGTCGACTGAGTTTGTTGCACAAAAACCACAGCATGGCCCACGATTCGGCCGTCGGATTACTTTACAGATTCCGGGTTATGCAATCGCCACGCGAGTATGGAACTGATCTATATCATTGAAAATAACAAGAAAGATTAAAATGGCATGGGACTTGCTTCGATGTTAGCGAGGGCTTCGGCCCGATTAGTAAACACAGAATAAAAGAGGCTTTTCCAAATGAAACTTAAAACTCTTGCGGTTCTTGCTGGATTCGGCGCTTTGCTCGCCGGGCCGGCTCACGCTGATTTCATCAACGGCTCGATCTCGTTCAGTGACGGTTTTGACAACGTCCCTTCGCCGCCAAATCTGACCTGCATCGTTAACTGCGGCGTAGACACCTACGACATCAACAATGTCGTAAATGTTTACAGCCCTGGTTCTGGCACTGGTGACTTTGCCGGCGAAACCACGGGGACTGGCTCCGACCTCAGCGCTGCAGCCCTCCCGTTTATCATTTACACCACGGATAATTTCGCTTTCACGGTGAATAGCTATGCGTTTGTAAGTTCCACTAACCTGAGCTGCAACGCCAGCGGTCTGTGCACCGACAGTATCCTGTTCACTTTCGAGGGCACAGTTTCCGGTGCCGGCTTTGACGACACCGCGTTCGAGGGAATTTGGACGGGTAACGGTACCTGCTCCGAGGATGCCGACACTGCCGATACGTGCGCTGCCGGATCTCAGTCCGCCAGCTGGTCGTCTTCGGTCGTCGCACTTGGCGTGCCAGTGGTTCCTGAGCCTGCCTCGCTGGCATTGTTCGGTCTCGGTCTGCTCGGCCTCGGCGTTGCTCGTCGCCGGCGTACCTGAGCAGCCAAGAACTATTTTCGAGCTGAGATTTGGAGCCCGCGCTAGCGCGGGCTCTTTTTATTTGGGTCTGGCTTGGTATTTACACGCTTTGGCCCCGTCGTCGCCCGCTGCCTCCCGAATCTTCGCGTCAGTGCTCCGCCGAAGGCTAAGCAATTCGCGGAAGCGCGCGGGGGCATGGCTTCAGGCAGATCGATTGTCTCCCCCGGTCCTGTGCCAGCAGGTAGAGCTCGAACGTGCTCCATTCAATACCCGGTTCAGGGATCTTCCGCTTTCAGAATAGTGACTTGGCCTGGTTTGACTGACCGAGTCGTGTTGTAAGTGCCCGGTTGAGTTTCCGCGCCTTACTGCATCAGACTTTGCGGCCACTCAGGCGCTCTCTACCAATGATGCGATTTTCTCGACGCTACGGAAATTCCGCGCAGTGACGACAACTCCCAGATGCTTCTCCGCGTTCGCGGCGAGCTTCGAGCGGGCAATCCCGTCAGGGGCGTGGAGATAGAAAACCCTATCCGTAAGCCGGTAGCATTCGGTCGATGACTTTGCACCGTCCAGCGCCGCAGTGTCCGGGTCCGAGGGGGATTCGGCGAGAAAAAAGAAATGGAGCGTGGCGGGAGCGGACACGGCCGCCGGGAACGGATTCGCTGCGATTGACGCTAGCAGGTCTTCGGGTTGAAGCACGAGGACATGTGGATGAAAACCATGCTGCTCGCCGATTCGCGCTGTAATTTTCTCCGCGAGAGAACGGGGGTTCCCGGCGCTGGATTCGAAAACGACGTTCCCGCTTTGGATATAAGTGCGA
>Ga0102958_1000085_pt1 | contig 18364 bp, 15 predicted proteins | sample SalPonF2_B_D1_MG_FD_84513 | JGI IMG/M metagenome (GOLD analysis project Ga0102958, IMG submission 84513) | Salt pond soil microbial communities from South San Francisco under conditions of wetland restoration - Salt Pond MetaG SF2_B_D1_MG ...
ACATCCCAGCCGGCCTGCCTCATGTTCTTGACCAGGATACCCTGGGCCGGAACAATCGACCAGTTAACCACAGCCTGTATGTCCTTGTTGGCCATCAATTTGGCAACAACGGCAGACAGATCAGTTGCCTTCTTGTCATAGACCTCAGAGGCCAGGATCTCAATGCCGAATTCAGGGGCGATACTCTCAAGCTGGCCTTTGCCGGCATTGCCGAAACCGGTATTGCCTGTCAGCACCGCTATCTTGTTTATACCCAGGTCTTTCATGGTGCCGTAGATCTTCTTTACCGCATCGCTGTCCTTCTGGGGTGTCTTAAAAACATATTTTGCCACAGGATTGACAATGACTTCAGCCGCAGCACAGGAAAGAAGGATCATCCGGGCTTCCTCGGCGATGTTTTTGATCTTCATGGTTTCGCCGCTGGTGGAAGGTCCGATGATTGCAAAGACCTTATCTTCCTCTATAAGCTGCTTGGCAAACGAGATCGCTTTTTCAGGATTGGCACCTGAATCCTTGATAATCAGGTCTATTTTGTTGCCGTTGATGCCGCCCTTGGCATTGATTTCTTCAACCATCATTTCCAGGGTCCTGGCTTCAGGACCACCCAGAAACGACGCGCCGCCGGTGACAGCCAGAATGGCTCCCACCTTGATGTTCTCAGCCTTGGCAATCGACGCTGGTGTAAAACCGGCTACCAGGCAGAACGAGATTACTACTGTAATTACAGAACTCAATACTCGCTTCATCACGTCTCAACCTCCTTGTTATATTTAACTAACTGGATTATTGCTCTTACCTTGAGACCAATACTCCCCCTTTGCATAATGTTTAAATTGAGCGAACTTCCTCACCCGTCAAAATCTTTATTCCAGCATTCTGCAGAATTGTGATGGCCATATCCGGATCATCAAAGCGGAAAATAAGCACAGCATTCTCGCCGCTCTTTTCAACAAAGGCATACATGTACTCCACATTTATCTCGGCTTCATGCAGCACAGCCAGCACCCTGGAAAGGCCGCCGGGTCTGTCGGCAACCTCGACTGCAATCACAACTCCCTTGCCGACCGTAAAGCCTTCTTCTTTTAATACTCTCGTCGCCTTTTCTGTGTCATCCACAATCAAACGCAGAATACCAAAATCCGCAGTATCTGCGACAGAAAGGGCCCGGATATTGATGTTATTGTCACTCAACGCCTTGGTAATTGCTGCCAGACGTCCGGACTTGTTCTCCAAAAATACGGCAATTTGATCAACTTTCATATCCTACCTCTCGCTGAACTCGAATCAAAGATTGGTTCACTGTTCTGCCTGAAAACAAATACAAAACAGTATTGTTTTAAATACTATATGTTACGGTTGTCAATCACACGTTTTGCTTTGCCTTCACTTCTCTGAATCGTTTTAGGCTCAACCAGGGTGATCTTACAGGTGGAGCCGATCAGATCTTTTATCTCCGTCTGTATCCGTTTGCTTAGCTTCTCCAGGTTCTTCACTTCATCGGAGAAAAGCTGCTCACTCACTTCAACCTGAACTTCCATGGTATCCATTGAACCTTCCCGGTTCACGATGATCAGGTAATGGGGTTCAACCCCTTCAATACCCATGAGCACATGTTCAACCTGGGTGGGGAAGACATTGACGCCGCGGATGATCAACATGTCGTCTGTGCGTCCCGTAATTTTTTCCATGCGCACGAATGTCCTGCCACAGACGCAGGGTTCGGCAATAAGCCTGGTGATATCTTTGGTACGGTAGCGGATGAGTGGAAAGGCCTGCTTCGTCAGTGTGGTGAAAACAAGCTCACCTTTTTCACCCATGGGAAGCACTTCACCGGTATCAGGATCTATGATCTCCGGCATAAAGTGATCCTCGAATATATGCATGCCGTGCTGCGCTTCAATGCATTCCATGGATACGCCCGGGCCGATAATCTCACTCAAGCCATAGATGTCAATGGCTTTCAGGCCGAGCTTTTTTTCCACCTCTTCCCGCATATTCTCGCTCCATGGTTCCGCCCCGAAAATACCGACCCGGAGGGAAAGCCTGGAAGCATCAACACCCATGTCTGCCATGGTTTCGGCAATGTTCAAGGCATAGGAGGGGGTAGACAGCAGGACAGTGGAACCGAAGTCCTGCATGATCATGATCTGCCGCTTCGTCTGGCCGCCTGATATCGGGATAACCGTCGCGCCCAGCCTCTCGGCTCCGTAATGGGCCCCGAGCCCCCCGGTGAATAAACCATAGCCATAGGCATTATGCACCACGTCGCCCCGTTGCACGGAGCCGCAGGCCAATGCCCGGGCCATGACCTCGGCCCAGGTTTCAATATCCCGCTTGGTGTAGCCGACAACTGTCGGTTTTCCTGTCGTGCCGGATGATGCATGCACCCGGACAACCTGATCAAGGGGCAGGGTAAAAAGCCCGAAAGGATAATTATCCCGCAAAAAATCCTTGGTGGTAAAAGGCAGTTTCTGCAGATCAGCCAGAGATTTTATGTGTTCCGGCTTTATACCAGCCGCATCCATTTTTTCACGGTAAGGCTTGACACGGTAATAGACGCGCTCCACCAGGTCCTTCAGTCTTTTGATCTGCAGGATTTCCAGCTGCTCTCTTGGCAGTGTTTCAAATTCCTCGTTCCAAATCATCCGTTTCTCCTTAACCTGTTATAGCGCTGCTGTCTTTCTGCCTTCCTGAAAGGCCCTGATATTGACATCCCGGAACCGTTCGGGGATCCGTTCATGCATGACATCCACATACACCTGTTCGTCAACCGGCAGATAGGTTGAAAGTACGCCCACCATGACAATATTGACCGCCCGTACTTCTCCGACGCCGCTGGCGATGTCAAAGGCGTTGAGCTCCCTGACATGAATATCACGGCTTGTCAGTTCATCCAGCACATTTTCAGGGTATACCATCTTCCCTGTGGCAACTACCGGAGGATAAATTTTGTGGGTATTTACAATAACCTTGCTGCCGCTGTGCATATATGGCAGATACCGCACCGCTTCCATCATCTCAAAGGCAACAACTATATCCGCTTCCCCCGGGCTGATCAATGGTGAATAAACCTTGCCGCCGTAACGCAGATGCGCAGTCACAGAGCCGCCGCGCTGTGCCATGCCGTGCACCTCGCTCTTTCTTACTTCCATGCCGGCAGCCAGCAGGCTGTAAGCAGTCACCTCGCTGGCCAGCAGGATGCCCTGGCCGCCGACGCCGCAAAAGAGAATATTACCCTTTCCATTCATTACCTGTCCTCCTCTTTGCCTATGGCGTCAAACTTGCAAAGTTCCGCACACTGTCCGCAGCCGTTGCATAACTCAACACTGATTTGGGAATGCCCCTTCTGTTTCTCTTTAAAGCCCAGCTTTGCCGCCTCCTCCGGAGTTATCGGCACCCAGTGGATGGCCGGACAACCCAGACCGAGGCAGGCCATGCAGCCGGTGCAGTTCTCCAGCCTGGTCCGGTAGGGCACTTTTACCCGCTTTTTCTCTGAAGGGATCAGGACGCACGGAGCCCGGCTGATGACAACGGAGGGTTCCGGCCGGTTGATTTCCTCTTTGAGGATTTTGCGGGCTTCGTTTATCTTATGGGGATTAAAGGTAACCACATTCCTGACGCCAATGGCCCGGCACAACTCTTCAAAATTGAGCATCTGCGCCGGCTCGCCCTTGATATTCGTTCCCGAACCGGGGTTTGGCTGCTGGCCGGTCATGGCCGTGATGCGGTTATCAAGAATGATGACAGTGGAATAGCTGTCATTATACACAATATTAAGAAGACCTGTGATGCCAGAATGGGCAAAGGTGGAATCACCGATGACCGCCACCTCTTTACCCATGCCCTCTTCTCCCAGGGCCTTGGCCATGCCGTGTACAGCCGATACGCCGGCGCCCATGCAGACACATGAATCCATTGATGAAAGCGGCGGCAGAAAACCAAGGGTATAGCAGCCGATATCACCGGCAACAAAGACTTTCTGCTTGGCAAGGGCGTAAAAAAGCCCGCGATGCGGACATCCCGGACACATATTCGGCGGGCGGGGCGGCAAGGCAACCGGAGCGAACCCGGAGGATTCCTCCCCGGTAATTGCCTTTTTAACGATGCCAGGATTGAGTTCGCCTTCGGCCGGTATAAGGTCCTTGCCGTGGCACCTGATGCCCATGGCCTTTATATGCAGCTCAAGGAACGGATCAAGCTCTTCAACAATGAAAAGTTCATCCACCTGTTCGGCAAAACTGCGGATCATCTTCTCCGGCAGGGGCCAGACCATGCCCAGTTTTAAAACAGAGGCCTCGGGGAATACCTCCTTGACATAGAGATAGGAAATGCCGCTGGTTATAAAACCCCTTGTACCGTCACCCCATTCGATACTATTTTCAGGAAAGGTCTCGGCAAATTCAGAAAGTTTTTTCATGCGTTCCGTGACAAATTTGCGCCTGTTCCTGGCATTGGCCGGCAGCATGACAAACTTGGCAGCATCCTTAACGATTTCAGGTTTTACGGATGAGCTGGTCTTTTCACCGGGTGATACCTGCCCCTTTACATGGGCAATACGGGTGGTTGTCCGCACTATCACCGGGGTGTCATATCCCTCGCTCAACCAATAGGCTGTTTTCAAAAATTCCTTGGCCTCCTGCGGGTCGCAGGGTTCCAGCATTGGAAGCTTGGCGGCAAAGGCATAATTGCGGTTGTCCTGTTCATTCTGGGAACTGTGCATTTCAGGATCATCAGCATTTATAATGACCAAGCCTCCACGGATGCCGGTGTAGGCCGAGGTGAAAAGCGGGTCGGCTGCGACATTCATGCCCACGTGTTTCATGGTGGCCAGGGCGCGCACACCGACAAAAGAAGCACCCAGGGCAACTTCCAATCCCACCTTTTCATTGGGGGCCCATTCGGTGTAGACACCGTCATACTTAGAGAGATTTTCCATAATCTCTGTGGATGGTGTTCCCGGGTAACCCGAGGCAACCTTGACCCCAGCTTCATAGGCTCCAAGGGCCAGCGCTTCGTTGCCTGAAAGCCAAAGTTTATCTGTACTTTTTTTAGACACGACATTCCTCCTGTGAATCATAAAAAAGATGAAACCATACACTATGATTTCATCAACATTTCTTAATTGATAGGAATAACTAGGTGAAAATACTCAAAGCCCCCTGAATGGGCAAGTATTTTTTGTCAATTTACAAGTGTATATTGCTGATTCTTGCGACGCTGGCACTAACAAAATTCGGTTGAAGTTTGACCGGCAGTGGTTTAATTATGAAACAATGGGCGATTAACTCAGTGGTTAGAGTGCCATCTTCACACGGTGGAAGTCACAGGTTCGAATCCCGTATCGCCCACCAATAAAATAAAGGGTTACAGTTTATGCTGTACCCCTTTATCATTTGACGACTACCATTTTGCCACCAAATGTTACAAAAATGGCCATCTAAAACCTTTCATGCAGCATCCTGGTTTGCGGGTTCATTGGGTTAAGCTCACCTGCAGGAAAAATATTCAATAGGGACGTGTAGATAATATGTCCCGCTGTCGCGATAGGATCTTGGATATGTTATGGTTTTCAGTGACAAGATTAATAGATCTTGGCCATGTTTTTGTAAAATTCATCGAGTAAAGGATTTAATTGCTCTTCTGTAAGAGCTTCCATATCTACCAGAATTTCGCCAAGAAAAGGTTTATTTTGACTTTGCAGATCAAATAGATCGCTCAAATCCTGTGCAGTGAGGTACCCTAATTCGACACCAATCTCACCAAAAAGTTTGGGAGACACAATTTGGGTGTTGAGAATAGTCAACACCTGTCTAACTGTTAATTTCTGTTGTCTTAAGGCTAGCTGCCCAATTGTAAGGGTATGCTGTCGCTGGAAATCCAAGGCTTTAAGGACAGTCGCCTCATCCACCACACCTTTAGAAATGAGGAATTGTCCAAATCTGTTTTTGACCATTTTTTACTAATTCCTTTTGGGCATTATACATTAGGGTTCGGAAATAAAATAAATTGGTTCAAATGATAAGCAATCGCTTTTCGTGTCGAGATACATAAGGGGACCATGAAAATATCTCCATTGTTACAGAATACCTCATTTTGAAACCCTATTCAAACTTTCAAATAAAATGATATGTTTGTAAAAAACATATGCCAATCTCGACTTAACATTAATGAAATATTTGCCATGTGAATCAATCTATTAGTTATAATCAGTCTTTTTAAATTGTCACATATTGCTACCAGAATGAGAGGAAACAATAATAAACACCAAATACCATGAATAAATTAGCCCTTTGCTTTTAATATATAATTTTTTATCTTAAAGTTTGCAGGCTACTCTTCTTACATGCATGTGGTGAAAGCCACAGGTTCGAATCCCGTATCCACAGCTGACGATCGCAAAGGGACTGTGCTTTCCCGCCCAAACTTTTTTCATAATTATCCTGAAAGGAATAATCATGTGCGGCCGTTTCGCCCTGAAAACTCCTCCGAGATCCGTTCAGGAACATTTTCACCTTCCTGAAGCAATCCATCTGTCACCCCGCTATAACATAGCTCCGTCACAAGCCGTTGCGGTTGTCAGGCACCTGCCAGGGAAACGCTTTCCGCAGCTGGATATGCTGCGCTGGGGCCTTATCCCCCACTGGGCCAAAGACATGAAGGTCGGCTACAAAATGATCAATGCCAGAGCTGAAACACTGGGCCAAAAGCCCTCCTTCCGTGAAGCCTTCAAAAAAAGACGCTGCCTGATAGCTACCGACGGTTTTTACGAATGGAAGCATTCGGGCAAGGCAAAGCAGCCCATATATGTGCACATGAAAAACGGGGCGGTTTTCGGTTTTGCCGGGCTCTGGGAATCCTGGAACAGCCCGGACGGCAGCATCGTGAAATCATGCACTATTGTCACAACCGCACCGAACAGACTCATCAGCGAAATCCACGACAGGATGCCTGCCATTCTCCCTCCAGAACAATATGAAACCTGGCTGCAGGATTCGACTCCTGATCATCTCCTGCAAAAGCTTCTCAGGCCCTACCCACCGGAAGAGATGACAGCCTATCGGGTCAGTTCGGAAGTAAACAGCCCCAAAAATGACACGCCGGACTGTATAAAACCTATCTAGCTATGTTTTTCACAAATAATGCAGCCGGTATCAGGTGACCGAGTTGTTGCTTCTTTGACGCTGCCTTTGAAGGCTTTTCATTTAAATTGAATCTCCCCGCGGCAGATAAGCGTAGACTTCGAGCCGCGAGGAATCTCCTGAGGTCAGGATGTTAATTTTATCAGATTCGCTCGTTACCCCCGCAGCAAGGTTAGGGGAATGCACTCGCTGTTCCTGTTCAAGGCAATGTGCAGCGTAATATTCCAATGAAATATAGCAAAACATGCCGTAGAATTAAAAAAAGCTTCAACCAGCAAGGAAAAGAAGAAACACAACGGTCAATCAACAAACATGAAAGATGAAGCCTGCATATGCTTTCTGCAGTGGGCCCTGCCGCATCTGCACATGCGCTGGCCTGGATTCCGCAAGGTACGCGGCCAGGTTTGCAAGCGTCTTGGGAGCCGTCTTGTAGAATTAAATCTCTCGGATTTGAAAAGCTACCGAATGTACCTGGAAAACAATCCCCTGGAATGGCACATCCTTGACTCCATGTGTCGCATCACCATCTCCAGGTTTTACCGTGACCAGGGGGTTTACAGCTTCCTGCGTACTCAGGTTTTCCCCGCGCTTATTGAAAATTCGTGCCAAAACGGTGATAAAAATCTTTCCTGCTGGTGCATTGGGGCAGCCTCCGGCGAAGAGCCATACTCGCTCAGTGTATTATGGGAACTGTCAGGGTTGAAAAAAGGGGGTACGTCTCTCAAAATTGTGGCCACTGAAGTAGACCAGCATATGATTGGCCGGGCCAGGAAAGGATGCTACCCGGCCAGCAGCATCACCCATTTACCTTCCAGGATAAAAAAAATCGCTTTCATTAACAGGGAATCACAATTCTGCCTAAAAGAAGAGTACAGGAAGCGGGTACAGTTTGTGCAGCAGGACATCAGAAACGAGCAGCCCGATTCATCTTTTGATCTCATCCTCTGCCGCAACCTGGTGTTTACCTATTTTTCCCGGGAACTGCAGGAAGAAATCGCCCGGAAAATCCTCACACGTTTGGAACCGTGTGGCGTGCTGGTGACAGGTGCCCACGAAGCACTTCCCAAATCGCTGCAGGGCCTGGTTCCCTGGTTCCCGGGACAGAAAATTTACCGCCGAAAAATTTAAAATTTAGATTGACTTTGGCATATTTTTTACCAATATGGGCCTATGCCTGAAACAGATGCCCAAAGCCTTCCCAGAACCCCAAACTGGCTCATCTTCTCACTGGTTGCCATCGGCATCTTCATGGCAACCCTCGACGGTTCCATTGTCAATATTGCCCTGCCTTCCATCATGACTGATTTTGAGGTTGAGCTTGCCACCATCCAGTGGGTGGTCATGATATACCTTTTGACCGTCACCTCGCTGCTGCTTTCTTTTGGCAGGCTGAGCGATATCCGGGGCAGAAGGATTGTCTACAGTTTAGGCTTGTTCCTGTTTTCCTTTGGCTCCCTTTTCTGCGGCCTGGCCCAGTCAGCCCACTGGCTCATTGTCTCCCGTTTTTTCCAGGGGCTTGGTGCTGCAATGACCATGGCCTGTACCCCGGCCCTGATTGTTGACACTTTTCCGGAGACCGAACGCGGCAGGGCGCTCGGCATGATGGGTTCCGTGGTGGCTTCAGGCCTCACAGCCGGACCGGTGCTGGGCGGCCTGCTGATCCATTATTTTTCCTGGCGCGCCATTTTCTATATAAACATCCCCATCGGGCTCCTCACCGCCACAGGAGTATTTTTTCTCCTAAAGGGCAGCAAGGCCGACATCACCAGGCAAGAAACCTTTGACTGGTCCGGGGCAGTCATCCTTGCAGTGCTTCTGGGATCCTTACTCATGGCCATCACGCATGCCTATGACTGGGGTTATTTTTCAACTCCCACCCTTTTGCTCCTGGCCCTGTGCATCCTGGCCGCAGCCTGTCTTCTTTATGTAGAAACTCGAGTCCGTCACCCGATACTTTCACGCTCCCTTTTTGAGATCAGGCTTTTTTCCATGCCCATCATGGCAGCGGTTATTCTCTTTGTCTGTCTTTTTTCCCTGGTCTTTCTCATGCCGTTTTATCTCATTCATCCCAGAGGTTATCCGGTAAATACCGTAGGTGGCATAATGGCATGCATCTTTGTGGCCTTATTTGTTGTTTCACCTTTTTCAGGAGCACTCTTTGACCGCATCGGCTCCCGCTTCCTCTGCACCCTGGCCATGGCGCTTATTGCCTGTTCGCTTTTCTCCCTTTCCTCTATCCCTGTCAAGGCATCTTTTTTCTCTATTATATGGCGTCTCTCCCTGGCCGGCATCGGCACAGCCATTTTTCTGCCGCCTAACAGCGCTGCCGCCTTCAGTGCCGTAACGCCCGAAAATCGCGGGGTCGCTTCGGCAACAGTTGCTGCAGCCCGGAATCTCGGCATGGTTTTGGGGGTGGCCATTGCCGGCGCTATCTTTAACAGCGTATTTTACAATTTAAGCAATGGCTTGAGCCTGAAAGAGTATCAACCTGCCCTGGAAGGGATATTCATGGACAGTTTTCATTTTGTCATGAAAGCTGGAGGGTTTATCGCCATTCTCGGCATGATTATTTCCTTCCTGCGCGGCCCGGAAAATGTAAAAGTTGGCAGCCGGCAGTTATAAGTCGGCGGAATGATTTATGCTAGGCTGATTGCTGACCGCTAATCTTTTCCGCCATTTATAAAACTCATGGCTGGCAAAAAGCAGGATCGGAAATGGAAGCAGGATCCACATGTCTGAGAGAGGCACCGTGGCAGTATTAAAAATATTCTGTACCGGCTCGACGTAGAGCAGCATCCAGATCCAGGCCAGTTCAATAATCATTGCACCAATCAAGAGTGGATTTGAGAAAAATCCCAAGCTGAAAGCGGAAAATTCCCAGCTCCGCATGGTCCAGGCATTCATGAGCTGACAGCTGATCGCCCCAAGAAGCGTCATGGTCATGGCCTGGCGGTGCAGGTGGGGATCGGCAAGCTCGACAACACCATACTGCCAGCCATGCAAAAGCAGGAATGAAATAAAGGCTACCATGGCTGCTGTCGCCTCTATCATACCTACGAAAAAGTAACCCCGCTTAAAGACTTCCCAGTCAAGGATTTTTTCCTGGCTGCCTGCAGGTGGCCTGTTCATGATATTTTTCTCAGGCTTTTCACTGCCAAGGGCCAGGCCCGGCAGCATGTCGGACCCCAGGTCAATTGAAAGAATCTGGATAACCGAGAGCGGCAGGGGGATTTTCAGGAAAAACTGCAGGATATAGGGCACAATTTCCGGCACGTTTGACGAAAGGATATAGGTAACAAATTTCTTTATATTGAAATAAACCGTCCTGCCTTCTTCTATGGCGGCAACAATGGTGGAAAAGTTGTCATCCAGCAGGATCATGTCTGCTGCCTCTTTAGCTACCTCGGTGCCGCTTTTCCCCATGGCGATACCGATGTCAGCCTTTTTCAGTGCCGGAGCATCATTGACACCGTCCCCGGTCATCGCCACGACTTCACCACAATTCTGCAGGGCAGATGCAATCCTTAATTTCTGATTACTTGCCATGCGGGCAAAAAGAATATCATTATTTGCGAGGATTTCTTCAAGTGTGTCATCATTTATCTTCTCAAGTTCATCTCCATTTATGACCCTTTCATATTCCATACCTATTTTCCGGGCGATGGCTGCTGCTGTGTGGGCGTTATCCCCTGTAATCATCATGGTTCTAATGCCCGCTTTCTTGCATATTGCAACAGCCCCGGAAACCTCGGCCCTGGGAAGATCCATGATCGCTATAAGCCCGAGCAGGACCATGCTTTCTTCGCTCTCACCCTCTCCCATGGCTATGGCTAAAACTCGGTATGCTTCATTTTCATATGCTTCAGCCTGCGCGCTTACCTTTTTTCTAAATTCTTCATCCAGGGGTATTGATGCATTGTCCATATTCTGATAGAAATTACATTTTTCCAGAAGGACCTCTGCCGCCCCTTTCGAATAAATAAAGGACTTACCGTCCTGCAGGAATACAGAGGACATCATCTTGCGTTCACTGGTGAAAACATGTTCCTGCACCTTTTCTCCGGAAATATCCTCGATGCCTTTTTTATATGCCGCCGCAACAATGGCCAGTTCAGTTGGGTCTCCCCGAATACCCGTTTTGTCAATGACTGCTTTGCAGTTGTTTAAACCGGCCTGCAGTAGCTGCTCCAGCCGTGCAGCACCTGTTTCAGTCTCCTGTGCAAATCTGAATTCTCCGGATTTCTGATACCCCTCCCCTGTAATGCTTATCAGATCTCCGCCCGTCAGCCAGATAGAGCGCAAAGTCATTTCATTACGGGTAAGGGTTCCTGTCTTGTCCGTGCAGATGACAGAGGCACTTCCAAGAGTCTCAACCGAATCAAGATTTTTGATAAGGGCATTTCTTTTTGCCATCCGCTGGCTGGCCAGGGATAGTGACAAGGTAATGGTAGGCAGCAGGCCTTCAGGAACATTAGCAACAATGAGTGAAAGCGCAAAAATGGAGGCCATCAGCGGCCCCTTGGCGGAAAAAATCCCCAGAACGAAAAAAACCAGGCCCATAATCAAGGCAATGACGGTAAGTATTCTCGTGATCCTGATTATCTCCCGCTGCATGGGAGTTAGACTTTTCTGCACATTCTTGGTAAGGCTTGCAATCCTGCCAAATTCCGTGGCATTGGCAATGGCGCTTACAACAGCGACACCGCTGCCTGAAATTACCGTGGTGCCGGCAAATACCATGTTCTTGGCAGCTAAGGGATTTGTCTGCTTTGAAGGCTCGCTATTGCGTGAAGCCGGCGCTGATTCCCCATTAAGTGATGAGAGGTTCAGATACAACGAAGTAGTTTCAAGCAGTCTTCCGTCTGCCGCCACCTTGTCACCCTCATCCAGGACCATAATATCTCCCGGCACAAGTTCCTTTGAATCAATGGCTGCTGTCTCTCCATCACGGCGGACGTTGACCATAGTGGGCATGAGTTTGAGGAGCGCCTCCATTGCCTTGTCAGCCTTATATTCCTGCCAGAAGGTAAACGTGGCATTGATAATGACTGCCCCTAAAATTGCGTAACCCAGTATGTCATTGCCCTGACCCGGAGCAAAACGAGCTGACAGAAAGGAAAGCAAAGCAGCCACTTCAAGAAGGATTGCAAAAAACTGGACATATTCCTTCAGGTAGGAGAACAGGTAATTTTTTTTCTTTTCGCTTTCAAGAACGTTAGGCCCAAACTCCTGCTGCCGCCTGATAACCTGGGAAGCAGCAAGACCATTTTCAGAAGTCTTGAGGCTGCGCAGCAGGACTGCTTTTTCCTGCATGAAAATCTTCATCTGGCTTTTTTCCGCAGATAGAAAGCAATAGTGTTGACAGGCGTGAAACGCTGCAACCGCTCAATAGGTTTTAGTTTGGCAAAGGATGAATAGGCCGACAACCTTTCTCCCCCGACAATCATGAGTTGAAAATCAGTGTGCGATAAATGGTGCAGAACCTGATCAATTTCGTTGAGGGTAATGGAGTGTTTCAACCGCAGTGGAATATTCATGAGTTTTGCCAAATACCTATAATGGGAGAGCCTGTCATCTATTTTCTGTAGATTTCTCTTCGTGTCTCCCAAATCCAACCTTGCCCGTTTCTTTTTGCTTGTAACGGTCACACTGTATATTTCACCGCTTGCCTTATATGCCTTTGCCATGGAAGCAAAAAAGGTGAACTTCTCCACAGATATCCTGTCCTCCTTAATGGGCAGAACAATCCTTTCGGTTGACAAGGTTGAGTGGACATGCACTACTCTGACCTCTGCCAAATCAACAGGTAGCGACATGCTTCTGAGTTTTTCACTAAAGGCGCGATTCAAGAATTTCTTACGTTGTCGATATCGGGTGCTGCAGAAAAGAATTTCAGACTTATTTTCTTGAAGATAGCGTTTTGCTGTCTCGGCAGGGCTACCTTCAAGAATAACCCTTTCGGGTACCATGTCGTACTCTCCTGCAGCCTCTTCAATGTTCGCCATGCTTTTTTCAACAGCGTCTATGGAGTCGTCAGGGTTTGCGACATGTAGTAAAATTAAGGACAAACCCTGAGTTCTGGCAAAATGCAGACTATACAGGGCTGCAACTTCCGAAGTCACCTGACCGTTTATAGCAGCTATTGCATTCATTAGCGCACCCCCATTAAAAAAGGCCCCAACACACACGAATATATATAATAGTGCATAAGGACCTCTTTTTTAAGCTGAATAATTTATTTTCAGACTATTGCATAGGCTTAATTATATTGCTTTTTTTATGAATGTGTCAAACATTTACAGGCATATGGTTAAGAAACAGTTATCATGTTTTCGGCTTCCACTCCCGCGCCATCTGCTTGGCTATGGAAATATCCTCCGGCGTCATTTTTTCGGCAAGGCTGTCAATATTTTTCAGGGCCGCCTTGTTGTCTTGACTGGCGGCTAAAAGAAACCACATGTAAGCCACTTGATAATCCCTTGGCACACATTCACCTCTAGCATATTTTACCCCATAATGGTTTTGTGCACGTGCTTCACCCTGCTCGGCTGCCTTGCGTTTCCATTTTGCCGCTTCCTTGAGGTCCTGCGGGATACCCTTGCCTTTCTCACATAACACACCAAGACGGTACTGCGCCTTCTCATGTCCCTGCACGGCCGCCTTGCGAAACCATTTTACAGCTTCCTGGCAGTCGCGGTTTATTTCGGTGCCAAGCAGATACATGCGGCCAAGGTTGTATTGACCGAGCGCATCTCCAAGCTCGGCAGCCTCACGAAAGCATTTCACCGCTTTCCGAAAGTTACGCGAAACACCATCGCCGCTTTGATACATCCGCCCCAGGACATTCTGGGCCCGTCCTCTTCTTTCTCTGCCCCGATGTGGTTCCATTCTTCTTCCTCGTGTTTATTAGAACGCCAAGCTATATGCTTCGGCTATTAATACTCATGGAATAAGTCAGGATATAAAATAATCTGAAAGGTTTGCCACCTGCAGTCCTGCTCTGCTTACGCCTTTCTTACAACAAGACAACGGTTGTTAATTTCTTTGCCGTTTAATTTCCTGATCGCCTTCTTGCCTTCTTCGCGAACAGCCATTTCGACATAACCCATATTTTTTGACTGCCTGGTGTGTTGGTCTGTAATGATGAGGGATGAGAGAACTTCTCCGAAAGGGCTAAACAGATTCCGGAGTTCCATTTCTGTCATATTGTAAATAAGATTGCCGACATACATTTTCATAAACAGGCTCCTTTGGTGAGCTGCGGCAACAAATAGACTAACGGTATCGAACAGATACCTCCTGAATGGGATAAGCTTGTTGCTTCGGTGAGAAAAACTCGTGCGCTATTTTTTTCTTTAAAGAATTAACTAAAAATATACCCCTAATCTGATATATTTACAAGCTATTTAATTTAAGCAGCGTGCCAATTATGGCAGGGCGGACTGCCAGGAGGGTGAGGGCGAACCCCTGCTTTCCCTTTTACAATACTTACCACAGGCGTCACCTCTGCAATTATTTATTGCCCCAAAACACTTGCACTAATTCATCCGTGCATTTTTTACTTTTACCTTCCCAGATCTCTATTTTGTGCTCAATAGCTGTACTTTGTTTTTGATACTTAGCCCTCAAGACATCATGCGCCTTTATTGAGCGCACTTGCAATGATTTTACCTCTTCAAAATAATCATCCCACGTTTCTTTTAACCGGGCCAGATATCCTATTATCTGTTTGCCAATGGTACTGCATTCATCCAGCTTGTTTTTTAAATTCGCATCTATTTTTTCACCTCTTTTATACATCAGGAAAATCTCATTGGCCTTATCCTTGGTTACATTATCTTCCTGGCTGATGTATAGAGTAAACGGATTCTCACCAATAAAAACGAATTTCAACGGATATTTTGTTATTATTCCGTTGGCCTTTTTATTGCCTCTATCAAATGAGGTGACTTTAAAAGCCAGCTCCCGAGCTAATTTTATATCTCCCAGATTTTCCAGCGCCTCGATGCTGACATAATAAGATTCGGCCTTATGGGGCGCCATATCAATGATATTTAAACCATCTGCCAAGGCCAGCACATAATTTGCTGTATTCAAATACGACTCGCCCCGTTGTTTATACAACTCAATGGTTGGGTTGATATCTATTGCAGTTGTAAAATCATTTATTGCCTCTGCATATCTTTCTGTTTCAAAAAATAATTCTCCACGATATATATATGCCGTCCTGTTGGGATAAAGCTTTATGGAAGTATTTAAATCTTTTAAAGCAGGATCCATTTTGCCGGAATCCTTATAGGCCTTCCCCCTTAATAAATAAAATTTATACTTCATATCCTTGGGGCTTTCTTCAATAGCTTGGGTGTACTCATGAATAGAAATTCCTGCAGATACAAAAGTCGGCAAAGCTAAGGCCGCAATTATAATTATTGACAGGTAATTGATAAATCTCACATTTTTACCTACTGGCTAAAAAACAAAAAAAATTAATCCCAAAAATAAAATCGGCGCGGTGATAAGAAATCTCTTTATGGTGTCTGTGCTGAAAACCTGGATGGTTGTGACAATCCACCCCGATTTTCTGATCACTAATTTTTATAATGAATTTGCGATGGGGCTGTCAACAGAAACGATTTTTTAGTAACTGCAATTGCCTGTCGAAATCTTTCACAAAATTTGCCAAGGGACGAATATCACATCTTCTCAAAATCCAGCTGGCTTTAACAATCTTTCCCCGAGGGGGCACTTCAATTCTGCAGGATTTCCAAGGGTTTTAGAACAATTAGAGCAGGTCTTCGAATTCCGCCTCTGTTGTTTCAATCTGTGCCTGGACTTCCTCCCAGCCCTGATATAATCGTTCCAGTTTCCGTTCTAAGGCATTGTACTCTTTGCTGCACTCGGCAAATTTATCCTGATCCTGGTAAAGATGCGGATCTGCCATGAGAAGTTCCAGTTCCTTTTTGCGTGTCTCCAGCTTGCCAATCTCCTCCTCTACCTGTTCCACCCTTTTTTTCAGGGGGTTGAGTTTTCTGCTTTTCTCCTGCCTTATTTTTGCCTGTTCCTGCCTGGCTGCCTTGCTCTTTTGCTTCACCACCGTTTCCACTGCAGTCTCCCCAGGAGTGGTCCCATCCCTCTGATCTATTTTATTTCCTTCCTGAAGAATCTTCAGCTTATAAATATAATCTTCTATGTTGCCCTCATAGAGAGTGGCGCGCCCGTTTTTTATTTCCAGCACTTTATTGATAAAGTGGTTCACAAAATGCCGGTTGTGCGACACGATGATTATGGTGCCGTCATATTGGGCCATGGCTTCCTGCAGAACCTCCTGGGAACTCATATCCAGGTGGTTCGTAGGTTCATCGAGTATAAGCAGATTAGCAGGCTGCACAATCATCTTCGCCAGTGCCAACCTGCTTTTTTCTCCTCCTGAAAGCACCTGTACTTTCTTGTCCACCTCTTCTCCCTTAAACAGGAAGGTGCCCAGCAAACTGCGCATTTCCGTAACACTCATATCACCGGCTACAGCGGACAGGGTCTGCAAAGCAGTGAGGCCTGAAGCAAGCTCCTGGGCCTGATGCTGGCCGAAATAGGAAATTTTAACATTGTGCCCGGGCCGAATTTCCCCTGTATCCTGCCTTACCAAACCGGCAAGAATTTTCATAAGGGTTGATTTGCCGGCGCCGTTTACCCCGACGACCGCCATTTTATCGCCACGCTGCAGCTGAAAGGAAACATCTTGAAAAACATCCCTGTTTTCATATCCCTTGCCCAGCAACTCAATGTCAAGGGCCAGGCGGCCGCCCGGTGCTGCTGGCGGGAAATGAAACGAAACCTCCTGCTCTGTATCGGCCAGTTCTATGCGCTCCATGCGTGACAACTGTTTCAGCCGGCTTTGCACCTGTTTGGCCTTGGTCGACTTGGCACGGAACCGTTGGACGAATCGCATGGTCTGTCGAATCTGGGCCTGCTGATTTGCATAAGCAGCCCTCTCCACCTGCATGCGTATTTCTTTATCCGCCACATATTTTGAATAATTCCCCTTAAAGGCTGTCAAGCGCCCGAGACTCAACTCCCATGTTATTGATGTCACCTGGTCAAGAAAGGTCCGGTCATGGGAAATAATCACCAGGCCGCCGTCATAGGTAAGCAGAAAGTTCTCCAGCCAGGTGAGGGAATCAAGGTCAAGGTGATTGGTCGGCTCATCAAGCAGAAGCAGATCAGGCATGGCAAGCAGCAGCTTGGCAAGCATCAGCCGCATGAGCCAGCCGCCGCTCAATGAACTGCTGGGACGGTCAAAATCCTCCAATGAAAAACCAAGCCCCATAAGTACCTTTTCTATCCGGGACTGCACCCGGAAGATGTCTATTCCCCCCAGCCGGTACTGTAGTTCTCCCTGCTGTTTCAATAGGGTACTGAACTCGGCGTTTTCAGGCTCAACTGCAGCCAGCTGACGATTGACCTCATCGAGGTCCTGCTGCAGGACCAGGGTTTCCGCAAAGGCATTTTCCGCCTCCTGGTAAATCGTCCGTCCCGTATCAAGTGCTGTGGCCTCCTGGGGCAGATAGGCCATGCTGAAGCGTTTTGGCCGGTTCACAACACCGGGGTCGGTCTCAATAATGTTGCAGATAACCTTAAGCAAGGTTGATTTACCGGTGCCGTTTACCCCGACAAGTCCAATACGGTCATTGTCGTTAATCCGGGCTGTGACATTATTGAACAGATGCTTGTCGCCGTAAAGAATATCTAGGTTATTGATGGTGAGCATGAAAATAGTGACTAAAGTTTTAAGTGTAAAATTTTATAGGGCTGTCAGCAGAAGATTAGGTTCCAAGGGTTCAAGGTGTCGAGGGTTCGAGGGTTCGAGGGGGCAAGGGTGAAAAGATTTTTTCTTTCCTCTGGAACCCTTGAATCCTTGGAACCTTGACACCTTTTATATCAAAACACCACAACAGTATTCCGGGCCTGTGTCTTATCAAAGACAAGCTCAACGCCATCCAACAGCCCAAGGGCAGCCAACCTCTTCATGCTGACGTTGTTAGGGCCGCGAAAGGCAGATTCGTCTGCAGCCGCAATGGAAAGAAATTTTCCCCGGGCAGCAACCGTTTTACACAGAATCTTTCTGGCTTTTTTAAAGAGAACCCTTGATATGACCAATTCTCCAAAAGATGGATGATACGGTCCTGCCACCACATTCGCTGCAAGTTCTTTTGAGGGCTGCAGCCCCA
>Ga0102958_1000088_pt1 | contig 18004 bp, 11 predicted proteins | sample SalPonF2_B_D1_MG_FD_84513 | JGI IMG/M metagenome (GOLD analysis project Ga0102958, IMG submission 84513) | Salt pond soil microbial communities from South San Francisco under conditions of wetland restoration - Salt Pond MetaG SF2_B_D1_MG ...
CTCCATTAACTTCGCCTGCTCGACAACCTGATCCGGCTCAATCATATGCGCCATCATCAGGAACCCGACCGTGTCCATTCCCAGGCTTGCGGCAAGCGATATATGCTGCTCGGACACATCGGCCTCGGTACAGTGGGTGGCGACCCTGATCGTCTGCACACCACAGTCCCTGGCCATCCGGAGATGATCGACCGTACCGATTCCGGGCAGCAATAGCGCAGAAATCCGCGCGTTTTTCATGTGCGGAATAACGGCGTTGAGATATTCCTCATCGCTGTTTGCCGGAAACCCGTAATTGATCGACGCGCCGCCAAGCCCGTCACCGTGAGTGACTTCGATCAACGGTACGCCGGATTCATCCAGCGCAGTCGCGACAGCGACCATCTGCTCGATACTGATCTGGTGACGCTTGGCATGCATGCCATCGCGCAGGCACATGTCGTGCAATATGACCCTTTTGCCTGACAAATCCATGTTTGACTCCCTAGGCGATCGCCGCTCGCAGCTTAATCGTGCCGTTATCGATTTCCTCGGCGAATAACTCCGCGGTACGCAGCGCCGCCGCCGTCATAATGTCGGGATTGCCGGAGAATTCAGGCAGGTAGTCGCCAAGCCCCTCAACCTGCAGAAACATCGACACCCGGTGACCGTCGAAGACCGGCCCGTTGACCAGCCGGTAACCCGGCACGTATTTCTGTACATCCGCGATCATCGCGTTGACCGATTCCCGGATCGCCTCTTCATCAGGTACATCCTCGGTCAGACAATGAACGGTGTCGCGCATGATCAGCGGTGGCTCGGCCGGATTCAGGATTATGATCGCCTTGCCCTTCTCCGCGCCGCCCACATCCTCGACGCCCTGCGCCGTGGTCCGGGTGAATTCGTCAATATTTTTTCGCGTGCCGGGACCCGCCGATTTCGACGCCACAGTCGCAATAATCTCGCCATAGCTGACCTTTTGCACGCGGCTCACAGCGGCGACCATCGGGATGGTTGCCTGGCCCCCGCAGGTCACCATGTTGACGTTCATTTCCTCCTTGCCGACATGGTCTTTGAGGTTGACCACCGGCACGCAAAACGGACCAATTGCTGCCGGGGTCAAATCGATCATCAGTACACCGAGCGCCCCGAGCTTGGCCGCGTTATCAGCATGAACATAAGCAGATGTCGCATCGAAAGCGATCTGAATATTGTCTTTCTCGATATGCGGCAACAAACCGTCGACACCGGCATGAGTGGTTTTCAAACCTTTGTCGCGTGCCCTCGCAAGGCCTTCGGAATCGGGATCGATGCCGACCATCCAGACCGGGTTGATCCATTGGCTTCTCAGCGCCTTGTACAACAGGTCCGTCCCGATGTTGCCGGAGCCGATCAAAGCTGCATTTATTTTCATCCGTGCATCCTTCCGTGTTTCAACACTTTCAGCCCTAGACGAATCTCACCGCGGCACTACCGATACCACCGATCCGCATATGCATCGAATCGCCAGCCACGACCGGAATCAACGGAGCCAGAGAACCCGACAAAATTACCTCGCCGGCACGCAATCCGATTCCGTATTCGCCCAGCGTATTCGCCAGCCACGCCACTGCATTGACCGGCGAACCGAGCGCGGCTGCGCCGGCCCCGGTTGCAACGATTTCACCGTTCTTTTCCAGCACCATGCCGCAGGTCGTCAAATCGACATCGTTAGGGTCGACAAGCGCGTCACCAAGCACGAATACGCCGCAGGAAGCGTTGTCGGCGATTGTGTCCTGGATCTTTATTTCCCAGTTGCGAATACGCGAATCGACGATTTCGAAACAGGCCATCACTCCGGCAGTCGCGGCCATCACTTCGGCATTGGTTACACCCGGCCCGGCAAGATCCTGCTTCAAAATGAACGCGATCTCGCCTTCTGCGCGCGGCTGAATCATTTCTTCACTGACCGCCACATCGTCGCCATTGGAATAGACCATCCGATCTGTCAGGTATCCGAAATCGGGGCGATGTACGCCAAGCATGTTTTGCACCGCCTTGCTGGTAACACCGATTTTCTTGCCTATTACCACTTCACCGTCTGCTTGGCGCCGCGCCAGCAGCCGCAGCGACACCTCGTAGGCATCGGCAATGGTAATTTTTGGCTCTCGCTCGGTCAGCGGCTCGACCATTCGCCGCTCGCGCAGCGCGCTGTAAAGCTCGTCGCCGTACTGGTCGATCTTTAAATCTTCCATCGCGTCAACGTCCTCCGGCTCAGAGCTTCACGCAGATATTTTTTGTCTCGGTATAAAACTCCAGCGAGTACTCACCGCCCTCGCGACCGATACCCGACTGTTTCATGCCGCCGAACGGGGTCCTGAGATCACGCAGAAACCAGCTGTTGACCCAGGTGACCCCGGCCTCCAGCCTGGCCGCGACCCGATGCGCGCGCGAGACGTTCTCGGTCCAGACGGCAGCCGCAAGACCGTATTCGGTATCGTTGGCAAGGGCGACGACCTCGTCCTCGTCGTCGAACGCCCGTACATGGCAACACGGACCGAAAATCTCCTCTCTGACCACCCGTGCGTCATCACCAAGCCCGGTCCAGATTGTCGGTTGCACCCACGAGCCGGCGCTGAGGTCGTCTTCCATGTCCGGTACGCCGCCGCCACACACCACTGTGGCGCCCTCGTCGACGGCCAGCCGGAAATAGGACAGCACCTTCTGCCGGTGTGTCTCGCTGACCAGTGGCCCGAGGTTGGTGGCCGGATCTTCGGGCCGCCCCAGGCGCAGCGCTTCGGCACCATCTTTCAGTCGGGAAACAAACTCATCGAATATCGGCCTCTGCACGTACATGCGTTCCGTGCCGAGACACACCTGTCCGCAATTGGCGAATACCGATCTGAGACTACCCTCGATGGCCTTTGCCAAGTCGCAATCGGCGAAAACGATTCCGGGATTCTTGCCGCCCAGTTCGAAAGACACGTCGCGCACGCCGTCTGCGGCAGCACGCATAATTGCCTCTCCGGTGCGGGTCTCCCCGGTGAATGTAATCGCGTCCACACCGCTATGCTCGGTCAGAAACGCACCGGCAGACTGCGGACCGAATCCATGCACGACGTTGTAAACGCCCTTGGGAATACCCGCTTCGTTCATGACCTCGCCAAGCAGGGTCGCCGTAGCCGGAGTCTCCTCCGACGGCTTTACGACAACGCTGTTGCCACAGGCCAGCGCCGGGCCGACTTTCCAGGTCATCAACAACAACGGCAGGTTCCACGGACAGACCACCGCGATAACCCCTTTCGGTACATGAATCGCATAGTTGATCGCGCCCTGGCCATCCGGCGTCGCAGTCTGAAAGGACTTGTTCACGGAGTTGCGAATCGTATCGGCGAAAATCTTGAAATTGGCCGCGCCGCGGGGAATGTCAATTTGGCTGGCCAGGGAATACGGCTTGCCGGTATCGGCACACTCGGCCTCGAGGAATTCGTTGAACCGGTTATTTATTCCATCGGCAACCCGGTACAGAAGCTCGCACCGCTGATCAACGCCAAGCTCGCCCCATTCTGAGGAGAGTGCCGCGCGCGCAGCGGTCACGGCCGCATCGACCTCCTCGCGCCCGGCCTCATGGACCTGTCCGATCACACTGCCCGTTGCCGGGGCGACATTGTCGAAGGTTTTGCCGCTGGTCGATTCGCAGTATGTGCCGTTGATGAAATGCTGAAACTGCTTCATTTGCCACCCCTGATCGTCCGCGTTCTTTCCGCCTTTGCAGCGCGCCGGTTAGCGTGACACCGCCGCGCTTGCCCCATCCGCCCGCAACCGGGTCAGATCAGCTCGTCGCAATATCATCCGCCCTGTCGGAACCAAAGCGGCGCGTCAATCGCCGCCCGCCGCGCCCTACCAAGCAGCTGCTGAATCCCCGGCCGCGACTTTTTCCAGCAGCGCGGCGGGCTGCCAGTAGCGCTTATCGAGAGTATCGCGAAACCGGCAAATCCCGCGGTAGACCCTGTCCAGCCCGATCTGCGATGCGTAGAACATCGGCCCGCCGCGGTGGCGTGGAAAACCGTAACCGTTGACCCAGATGACGTCGATATCGGCGGCGCGCATGGCTATCCCCTCCTCCAGGCAACGCGCGCCTTCATTTATCAGCGCAAAAATACAACGCTCAACGATTTCCTGGTCATCGATTTCGCGTTGTACAACACCGAGTCGATTTGCCTCGGCGCGAATCATCTCCGCAACTTCGGCTGAGGGGTGGGCAGCACGATCACCCTCTGGATAGTCGTACATGCCCATGCCGGTCTTCTGCCCCAACCGGCCGCGTTCTACCAGCATATCGGCGATTCGATAGAAACACGGGTCATCCGGGAGATCCGTGCGCTCCCTGCGTACCCTGTACCCGACATCGAGTCCGGCGAGGTCTCCGACGGCATGCGGTCCCATCGCCATGCCCCAATCGTAAAGCACCCGGTCGATACGTTCCGGCGCGACCCCTTCAAGCAGCAGTTTCTGACTCTCCCGGCCATAGCCGTACAGCATGCGGTTGCCAACGAAGCCGAAGCAGTTCCCCACCAGGACGCCGACTTTGCGCAACCGTCGCGCAAACGCCATCGCCGTGGCAATGACGTCGTCCGCGGTCTCGCCGCCACGCACAATCTCCAGCAGTCGCATCACATGCGCCGGACTGAAAAAATGCAGACCGATCACATCCCGAGGCCTCGTCGTTGCCGCGGCAATCCGGTCGATATCGAGCGTCGAGGTATTGGTCGCAAGCACCGTGCCGGGCTTGCAGACCTGGTCGAGACGGGCAAAGACGTCAGTCTTGACGTCCATGTTCTCGAATACCGCTTCGATTACGAGATCGACCCCGGACAACGAATCGAATTCGCGCGCCAACTGCAGCCGACCAAGGTCCGCCGCGGCCTCATCGGATTGTATTCGCCCCTTCTCCACCTGTTGTTGCAACAACGCCTCGATCCGTCCGCGCCCCGCATTCAATGCCTCGTCGCTGCTGTCGAGAAGCAGGACTTCGCAACCGGCCCTCAGACAAGCCAGCGCGATTCCGCTACCCATCGTGCCGGCACCGAGCACGGCAATCGAACGTATCGGGCGCGGCGCCGCCGAACTATCCAGTCCCGGAATCCGGGCGGCGTCGCGTTCGGCGAAAAACAGGTGCCGCAACGCCGCCGACTGCGGGGACGCCTTACACCGCATGAACCTCTCTCGCTCACGGGCCAAAGCGTCAGGAAACGGCGCTGATACCGCGTCCTCGACGCATTCGACGATCAACTCCGGTGACAACAAACCGCGCGTCCTGCGCGCAATCCTCGCCCGGTAGCTGGCAAAGAACCGGGAGTCCGGCTCAGCGGAAATCGAAATGGCCGAGGTCTGGCGCACGGCCGCCGCTTTTTGCGTGAGTTGCCCAGCATAGCGAATGGCGCCCTCGCGCAGATCCTCCGATTCGACGATTGCGTCAATGAGCCCGGCATCGAACGCCTTGCGGGCGCCGATCGGACGGCCGCCGACCATCATGTCCAGCGCCAGTTCGACGCCGACGAGGCGCGGTAGTCTCTGGGTGCCACCCGCGCCGGGCAGCAGGCCCAGGTTTACCTCGGGCAAACCGAGCCGCGCGTCCGCGCTGGCGCAGCGGTAGTGGCAGGCCATGGCGGTCTCCAATCCGCCACCAAGCGCAGTACCGTGAATGGCCGCGACAATCGGCTTGTTCACCGCTTCGATACGATTTAACAGATCGGGAAGATGGGGTTCGCGCGGCGGCTGATCGAACTCGCGGATATCGGCACCCGCAATGAACGTACGCCCGGCGCACATCAGCAGCACTGTCTCTATTGCGTCATCTCCGGCGGCGCGCGCAATCGCGCTGTCGAGTCCTTCGCGCACGGCATGCGACAGTGCGTTGACCGGAGGATTGTCGATCGTCACGATCGCCAGCGCTCCACGCGTCTCGTAGTTCACTACCTGGTCCATTTGCGGACTCCGCGGTCGGCATTGCCGTCACGACAATGCAATTGGTATCAAAGCGGCTCGACCACCGCTTCCAGCTGGCCACGCTCACTCCACTCCGCGAACGTTTCGGCAAGCCGCTCGCATTCGGCAACGACCCGTTGCCAGCATCGTATGCGGTCGTCATTGCTCATCGTCTCAAAGTCCTTGCGATCCGGGATTTTCGCATGCGGCAGGCGCGCCACGAACTCGGACGACGGGTGAATCAACACGGTACGATCGAGGCTGGCCCGGCCGCGCCGGTTTTTCAGTCCCTTGTCGAACCACCCCGGCACAATGTGACCATAGAAATGCGGATAAAAAACCAGCCCGCGCCCGCCCGACAATTCTTCATCGAAGTGGTAGTCGATAATTCCGCCATCGCGATAGGTACCTGGCGCGGCACCTTCGATTTCGCGTACACCCTCGAGCACCAGCGGAATTGACCCGGTCGCCAGGATCGCCTTGTCCAGGTTGTCCGCGGTCAACGCCACCCGCTCGAGAGGCAGGCCCGACATCCCGGCAAATGGCGGCTCGTCGCGCGGATCGCTGAACAGACTGCGAACATAAAACCAGCCGAGCCACTTTCGATTCGCCGCATTGGCGAGTGCCGACATCGCCAGTCCCGCAAGCAACACCGGGCGGGCGTCGGATGCCGTCGCCAGGCGGCTTCTTGCAGTCATTACGTTGAAACGTACCACCGGGGAACCGAGAATCTCGCGAACCCCGCTGTCTCCGAGCATGACGTCGAGAATCTCGCGACTGCGGGCGGTCACTTCCCGCGGGCTCGGCTTGGTCTCGTAGCGTTGACCGATGTATGCCTTTTCGAATCGGTCTATGGCCGCAAGCGGGTCGGATTGGGCCAGGCATGCAAAACGCCATGCCCCGATCGACGAACCGAGAAGAAAAAGCGGCGCAACACGATCCTCCAAAATCCATGGCGCGAGAACCCGGTCAAGCTGGCTCAAAACCAGCCATTTCGGTCCTCCGGACGCACCGGCCATGACCGAGAATGCCTCGGGGGCAAAACCATCACGCCTGATCTGTGCCAGCGCGGCCGCACCGGCACGGAGTTTCAAAGGCGAATATGACATCGCTTACCTGCAGGCCATCAGATCGACGATCTATCTAGCAGCGATCGACATCGCGGGTCAACCGCAGATCACGAACCTAGTTGTCGCCGGGATAACCCAGACCTGCGAGAGCCCGCTCTATTTCGGCCAGCGAAGCCGGGTCGTCAATAGTCGCGGGGATCTTGAATTGCTGACCGTCGGCGATTTTTTTCATGGTACCGCGCAGCACCTTGCCGGAACGCGTTTTTGGCAACCGGTCAACAATCGTAACCAGCTTGAACGCAGCCACCGGCCCAATGACTTCGCGCACTCGCCTGACCAGGCCGGCACGAATCTCTTCTTCGTCGACATCGGCACCCGACTGCATCACCACGAGGCCCAGAGGCAGTTGCCCCTTCAGGCTATCCTCGACCCCGATCACCGCGCACTCCGCAACATTCGGAAACGATGCAAGCACCTCTTCCATCTGCCCGGTTGACAGGCGGTGCCCGGCAACATTGATGATGTCGTCGATCCGGCTCATGATCCACAGATAGCCGTCGCTATCGCAATACCCCGAGTCGCCGGTCAGGTAGTAGCCGGGATAGCGCTCAAGATACGAACTCCTGTAGCGGTCGTCTTTTTGCCACAGCGTTGGCAATGTACCGGGCGGCAGCGGCAGGCCAATAACGATGTTGCCGGTCTCCCCGGCCGCGACAGGCTCGCCGCTTTCATCCAGCACCGCAACACGATATCCGGGGACGGCGCAGGTCGGCGATCCCGGTTTTACCGGCAGCAACTCGATACCCACGCAGTTGGCCGCAACGGGCCACCCGGTCTCGGTTTGCCACCAGTGATCTATCACCGGAATCCCCAGGTTCGACTGGGCCCACTCCAGGGTTCCCGGATCGCATCGCTCCCCCGCCAGAAACAGCGTGCGCAGACTGCTCAGATCGTATCCGTGCAGTAATTCGCCGGCTGGATCGTCGCGCCTTATCGCGCGAAACGCGGTCGGCGCGGTAAACAGGCAATTGACACCGTATTCGGACACGACACGCCAAAACGCTCCTGCATCCGGCGTTCCCACCGGCTTGCCCTCATACAAAACGGTAGTACATCCATAAATCAGTGGCGCATAGACTATATACGAGTGGCCAACGACCCATCCCACGTCGGAAGCCGCCCAGAAAACGTCAGCGGGCTTGATCCCGTAGATGTTACGCATACTCCAGTTCAGTGCCACGGCATGACCGCCGTTGTCGCGAACCACGCCCTTGGGTTCGCCGGTGGTACCGGAGGTATACAGGATGTACAGCGGATCGGTTGCATCCAGTGCCACGCACGGCACCGGCTGCGCGGCGTCCGCAACTGCCGCCCAGTCCTCGTCACGGCCATCGATCAGAGGAGCCTCGCACTGCGGGCGCTGAAACACGATGCACGGGATTTCACCGAGTCCTGCACCGTCTATTGCGGCATCGAGCAATGGCTTGTATTCGACCACGCGCCCGGGTTCTATTCCGCACGATGCGCTGAGAATCATCGCGGGTTTGCAATCGCGGATCCGCGTGGCGAGTTCATCGGACGCGAAGCCGCCGAATACAACCGAGTGAATGGCGCCGATCCGCGCGCATGCCAGCATCGCGACCACGGTCTGCGGAATCATCGGCATGTAAATAATCACCCGGCTGCCGCGGCTGACACCGCGCTCCGCCAGAGCACCGGCAAACCTGCTGACTTCGTCGAGGAGCTGCGCATACGAATAGCGCGCCTTGGTGTCTGTAACCGGGCTGTCGTATATCAGCGCGGTGCGCTCACCGTTACCCGCCTCGACATGACGATCGAGCGCGTTGTAACAGGTATTGATCTTACCGCCCGTGAACCAGCGGTACATTGGCGCGTGCGAGGCGTCGAGAACCTCGTCCCAGGGTTTCGACCAGGCCAGCTCGCTTGCTGCCGCCGCCCAGAATTCGGCAGGCTGTTCGACCGAAAAACGATAGACGCTACGATAATCTTCAGACATGGCTCTGCTGCGGTCGCTGCTGTTGCAGCGAACCGTCCCTGTGGCACGAAAGCCGATTTTCTCTCGCCGCACCAGCAAACGCCATTGGACTTTAGATTGATAGCTGGGACCGGGCAGCCGGCCGCTCAGGTAAGAATCTGCGCCAGCGCGATCTTGCCGCGGCCCTGGCGCCGGCGCGCCATCACCAGTAACAGCTCCGCCGTTGCGATGGCGTCGGCAAGCGCATTGTGAGCGCGTACCCGGGGAAGTCCGTAGTGGTCGCGCAGTGCACCGAGCCGCAGCGCACCGGAGGAAAAGCTCTGGTTTCGATGCGCTCTGCGGCGTTTTTCGAGTTCGAGGGTATCAACACAGCGCGTAAGCAGTGGCACGCCATATATCTCGGTGCAGGCCCTGTCGAGAAAGCTGCAGTCCAGGGGGGCATGGTGGGCCACCAGTACCCGACCCGCCAATGCGCTCAGAAACTCGTCAAGCGCCTGTGACAGCGGCGCACCGGCCGCAAGATCAGAATCCCTCAGGCCATGAACGATCGCGCTTTGATTCATCGGGTTTCCGGTGCGAATGACTATGTGACTTGCGCTTGCGAGCAACACCCGTGAGCGGGTTACAAGGACCCAGCCGATGCTGACTATCTCGTCCTTGAGCGGTTCGAGGCCGGTGGTCTCGAGGTCGACAACGATAAACTCGGCCGAATCGTATGGCGTGTTGGCACGCGGTGTCGGCGTGTCGAGGTAAGCCTTCATTGCGTCGCCGCGGCACATAGCCCGATAACGGCGGCGGCGGCGGTCAAGCGGCCAGTCCCAGCGCGACAACATGTGTTCAGGCCAGGCCGAAACTGTTCATCAGCGCCTGTTGCGAGGTCCGCACTACGCCGAACGCGGCCTTCAGATGATCCCTCGCAAGCGGAGACAAGCTCTTGGGATGAACATAATTATCTGGCTGCTCACCCGCCCTCAATTGCCGCGCCTGATGGTTGAGACGGGTCGAATCGATCAATTCGAGCGCGTCCTCCAGGCTCTTTGCATCATTGCGATTCAAGCGCCCGCGGCGCGCAGCGCCGCGCAGCCGGCGCCGCGTGTTGACGCGTAGCTCGCCGCTGGCAAGCGAATGAATGCGCGCCAGTTCGACAATCGGAATCACGCCATTGAGCTTCAGATTCAGCGTTTCTTTATGCTCGCCGCCGCGCTCGAGCACGAACTGGCGGAAAAATCCGAGCGGTGGTGTAAACGTCATCGCATTGCGCGCCATCATGGCAAGAAATATCCGGTTTTGCCGCGCCAGTTCGCTGACCCACCCCTTGAGCTCATCCACCAGGAACTCCTCGCCATAGGAAAAACGCAAATCGAAGAATATGTCGGCATACATCAGCGCCTTGGGCTCAGGCTCCGTCATCCAGCCATCAAAATAGCGCTTCCATACCCGCAATGGCTGCAGCCATTTTTCATTGGTCGCCATGACATTGCCGGGGCAATACGGATAACCGCTCAGGGCGAGCCCGTCCGATACGAAGCGGGCCAGTTCCTCGAAGTACTTCCGGTCATCGTCGGTCGCCTCATCGGACATGATGATGGCGTTGTCCTGATCGGTCTTGACCGTTTGTTCCTGGCGCGCCTGAGAGCCGAGCGCCAGCCACGCATAAGGCACCGGCGGGGTTCCAAGCTGCTGCTCGCCGAGCATTAGCAGGCGCTTCGTTACCGAGTCGGTAACGGCCGTCACGACCTTGCCGACCTGGTCGGCCGTGGCATCGGCGTCGATCATCCGTAAAAAAAGACTGGGGAGATTATGGCAGACGTTGGCGATGCTCTGCGGGTCGGGTTGTTTCAGAACATCCCCAATCATGTAAATCGGATGCTCTGACTCGGCCCGCAGCAGGTCGGCAAGAGAGACCATGCCAACAGGTTGACCCTCACTCGTTACCGGGAGATGGTGGATGTTCGAGCGCATCATCGTCAGCAGTGCGTCAGCCAGCATCTCTTCGGCATCCAGCGTCATTGGCTGCGGCGTCATGACCGTTGAGATCGGGTCCTCATAAGCTCTGCGAGCGGCGACAACACGGTTCCTCAAGTCACGGTCCGTCACGATTCCGGCCAGCGCTTCGTTGTCACAGATAAGTAATGCCGACACTCTTTTCTCGGCCATGCGGGTAGCCGCATCGGCGATGCTCGCGTCAGGCGCCACGACTACCGGCTCACGCTGCACCAACTGACGCAGACGCGTCGTCGCCACCTCCCCGACCAGGCGCTCGTCGACATAGGTCTGCAGCCGCTCAGCGAAGGCCTCGGTGAAGTACTGATCGAATTGCGGATTCGCATGGCGCAGCTTGTTGAATGCGGCGCCCGGCAAATGATAAATGATAGTGTCTTCCAGCGCGTTGACCCGGTAGCGTACCGGGCGCCCGCTCAGTAGAGAGATGTAACCGAAATAGTCGCCCTCACCCAACCGGGCCACCAGTTCGTCCTCGCTGTCATGCAGCTCCACCGCCCCGTTGCGGATCATATGCAACTCATTGTTGTCCGATTCTGCCGCGAGAATCTCCGCACCGCGGCGAAAGTACTCGATTTCCACCGCGCGGACAGTGCGCGCAATTTCCTCGTCCGACAACGCGTCGAAGGGACGGTGTGAAGTCATGAAATCGGTGATTTCAGGTAATTCGATCATCGCCGGCCGCGCTCCCGTGTTGTCAGCCTTTGCGCATCATATTCCGGAAAAAAAGGGGCCACCGCAAAGGGTGGCCCCGGTAGTGCACCTGACTTTCTTCGTTAGTGTGCCGCCCCAGCTCCGGCGCCACGCGGGACCCGGATGTCCTCGACGAGGTGCTGGATGTGTTCCGGCGGTGGCGCGGTCGCACGCGACACCGCGTAAGCGACGGCGAAGTTGATCAGCGCGCCCACTGCGCCGAACGCTTCCGGCGAAATACCAAACAGCCAGTTATCGGGCGTGTTGGCCGCCATCTCGGTCCCGGGCACGAAGAACCAGCCCTTGAACCAGAAGATGTAAAGCAGCGTGGCGCTAAGTCCCGACAGCATGCCGGCAATCGCACCGGTGCTGTTTGCGCGCTTGTCGAATATGCCCATCATTAGCGCCGGGAATATCGACGAGGCTGCGAGACCAAATGCCAGAGCCACAACCTGTGCCGCAAAGCCGGGCGGATTCAATCCCAGCCAGCCCGCCAGCACAATCGCGAACGCCATCGCAATACGACTGGCCATAAGCTCGTTCTTCTCGGAGATTTGCGGCATGAACACGCCTTTAAGAAGATCGTGCGAAATAGCCGACGATATGGCCAGCAGCAACCCGGCCGCGGTCGACAGTGCCGCAGCGATGCCGCCTGCTGCCACCAGCGCGATCACCCAGTTGGGCAGGCTCGCAATCTCCGGATTGGCGAGCACCATGATGTCGCGGTCGACCTTGGTCATCTCGTTGCCTTGCCAGCCCCAGCCCTCGGCCTTGGTGACAAAATCGGCGTTGGCGTCATTGTAATACTGGATCCGCCCATCGCCGTTCTTGTCCTCGTAGGCCAGCAGGCCGGTGGTCTCCCAGCGCTTCATCCAGTCCGGGCGCTCGTCGGCAACCAGGTTGCCGGCCGCAGAGCCAACGTCGCCAGTCTGAATGGTATTGGTCAGATTCAGCCGCGCCATCGCGCCAACGGCAGGTGCGGTGGTGTAGAGAATGGCGATGAATACCAACGCCCAACCGGCCGAGTAGCGCGCGTCACGCACTTTCGGCACCGTGAAGAATCGAATGATGACGTGGGGCAATCCCGCGGTTCCGATCATCAGCGACAGCGTGTACAGGAACATGTTCAGCATATTGCCGTTGGACGATGTCGTATATTCGCGGAACCCGAGATCGGTCACGATCAAGTCGAGTTTATCCAGCAGATACGTTCCGTCGGCCATCGTGCTGCCAAGACCAAGCTGCGGTATCGGGTTTCCGGTCAATTGCAGGGAGATGAAAATCGCGGGAATCGTATAAGCGAAAATCAGGACACAATATTGTGCGATCTGAGTATAAGTGATGCCTTTCATTCCGCCCAGAACTGCGTAGATAAACACGATTCCCATACCGGTAAAGAGACCGGTCGCGAATTCGACTTCCATAAACCGTGAGAATGCCACACCGATGCCTTTCATCTGCCCGATTACGTAGGTAATCGAGGCGACGATCAGGCAAATGACGGCCACGATGCGCGCGGTTTGCGAATAGTATCTTTCACCGACAAATTCCGGCACCGTGAACTTGCCGAACTTGCGCAAATACGGCGCGAGTAACATCGCCAGCAACACGTAGCCACCGGTCCAGCCCATCAGGAATACAGAGCCGCCGTACCCCAGGAAGGCGATCAGACCCGCCATGGAAATAAACGACGCCGCGGACATCCAGTCGGCGGCCGTCGCCATACCGTTGGCGACAGGGTGGATGCCCTTGCCGGCCACGTAGAACTCGCCGGTGGTAGATGCGCGTGACCAGATAGCTATAGCGATATAGACCAGAAACGTAAGGCCCACGACGATATAGGTCATAGTTTTAAGTTCCATGATTTTCCCCTTAATCCTCGTGAACGTCGTATTTTTGATCGAGTTTGTTCATCTGTCTCGCGTAGAAGAAAATCAGTACGACGAAGACATAGATGGACCCCTGCTGCGCGAACCAGAATCCGAGTTTGTAACCCCCCAGACGAATGCTGTTTAATGGCTCCGCAAGCACGATGCCGAACAGGTAAGACACTACGAACCAGATGACGAGACAGATTGTCACCAGGCGCAGATTGTCTTTCCAGTAGGCCGCACGATTATCTTTTGTGATCATTAGGACCTCTCCTCTCCCCGCTTACCAGATTCACAGGCGCACTAAATCTATCAAAGGCCGGGCGTCAACTAAGCCCTACTTTAGTCGAATCAGACAGGATGACAGGAGCAGGTGGACGAAGGACTCGGCGCGGATCTTTTGTTGTCTAATTCAGCAGCTTGCGTCATCTGAGCACGCCGAAATCAGAGCTTGCCGGGGCGTATTAGACCATGGTATTACAGGCCTTCACGGCGGCCTCGGGGGAGCACATTGCTCAGTGCAGCACTTCTACTTGCGCTATCCCTCGGTTATGTGGGGATATTGTTCGGCATCGCCTATTTCGGCGACAGGCGCGCGAGCCGCGGAGTCAGAGGCCGGTCCCTCGGCAGAGCACTGATCTATAGTCTGACCCTGGCGGTGTACTGCACTTCCTGGACATTTTACGGAGCGGTCGGCACCGCGGCCTCCAGTGGCTGGCAATTCCTGCCAATTTATCTTGGGCCGATCCTTGTTTTCATTTTCGGTTTCGATCTGCTCCACCGGATCGTCAATATCAGCAAGCGCCAGAATCTGACGTCCATCGCGGACTTCGTTGCGGCGCGCTATGGCCGGGCCCACAGCATCGCCGTGCTGGTCACGGTCATGGCGGTCATCGGTACCGTCCCCTACATCGCACTGCAACTGAAGGCCGTCGTGATGAGCTACTCGGTCCTGACCGATGGCCAAAATCTGCCTGACGACAGCGGATGGGCCAGCCTCGCGCTCTATGCCGCACTGGCGCTTGCCCTGTTTTCGATCCTGTTCGGGACCCGCCAGCTCGACGCAACCGAGCATCACCGCGGCATGATGCTGGCCATTGCCTTCGAATCAGTGGTCAAGATGCTGGCTTTCGCCGCGGTCGGCCTGTACGCCATTTATGGCGTTTTCGACGGTTTCGGCGATATGCTCGCCAGAACCGTCACGGACCCGCGCCTGAGCACGACATTCAGCAGTGATATCGGCGCCGCGACGTTCCTCGCCCAGACGGTAATCGCAATGGCGGCAATTCTGTGCCTGCCGCGACAGTTTCATGTCGGCGTCGTGGAGTGCGGCGGCACCAGCGACCTGCGCGTCGCGCGCTGGGCGTTTCCGCTTTACCTCGTAGTGATCACCGCATTCGTAATGCCTATCGCTCTCGCCGGCCGGCTTACCTTTGCCAATCCGGATATCAATGCCGACACATTCGTTCTCGCCCTGCCGGCGTTTTACGATCAGAGCCTTTTATCGTTACTGGCTTTTCTCGGCGGGTTTTCCGCCGCGACCGGTATGGTCATTGTCGCGAGCGTTGCGCTGGCAACCATGGTCAGTAACGAGATCGTATTGCCATTGATACTGCGCAATCAAACACGTAACAACGCCACTGGACGCGACTACAGTGCGGTATTGCTGAACACCCGGCGCATCACAATCGTGTTGATTGCGCTCGTCGCTTACACCTACTACCGCCTCACCGCAGAGAGTTCTGCGTTGGCCTCGATTGGGCTGTTGTCATTCGCCGCCGCGTCGCAGTTTGCACCCCCGCTGGTAGCCGGGGTTTACTGGGCAGGGGCGAATCGTGGCGGCGCCATGAGTGGATTGGTTGCCGGCTTCCTGGTGTGGGCTTACACCCTGCTCATCCCGACGCTTGCCAGGTCCGCGGGGCTCGACGTCGGCTGGATTGACTCCGGACCGCTCGGCATCGGCTGGCTGCGGCCGGAGGCGTTGTTCGGTAGCGGCGACTGGCCGGCAATGGCGCACGGCGTTTTCTGGTCTCTCGCGGCGAACATTGCAGCACTTGTAATCGGATCGATGACAACGCGGCAATCGGTGCGCGAGGAATTGCAGGCGGTCGCATTCATGGATGTGCCCGGGCGCCGCGCACCGGGACTCTCCCTTCGCCAGCAACGACTGGTTACGATCGGCGATCTGGCCGCGCTAGCGGAACGCTTTATCGGGGCGCACAACAGTGAGCGTGCGTTTGCGCGCTATCGCGTGGAGCACGGGTTGCCACGCGACAGCAGCGCCCAGGCCAAGCCGCAACTCGTCCAGTTCACCGAGCGCCTTCTGGCCGGTTCGATCGGCGCGGCCTCGGCACGTGTCGTAATGACCACCGCACTGCGCAAAACCGGCATGGAACTCGGCGACGTTGTGACCCTCCTCGACCAGACCAGCCAGGCGCTGAAATTCAACCGCGAATTACTCGAATCGACCCTCGAGAATATCAGCCAGGGCGTTAGCGTCGTCGACAAAGATCTGCGCCTGGTCGGCTGGAACAAACGGTATCTCGAACTGCTCCGTTACCCGGATGGGCTGGTATACCTCGGCAAGCCGGTGGCTGAACTGATCCAGTTCAATGCCGAACGCGGCCTGCTGGGATCTGGCGCGGTGCGTGAAGAGGTCAAGAAACGAATCGAACACATGCAAAAGGGTCATACTTACCGTCACGAGCGTATTTACGAGGACGACAGAGTTCTCGAGATTCGCGGCAAGCCGATGGTCGGCGGCGGATATGTAACGACCTATACCGATATCACCGATTACAAAAACGTCGAGACCGCACTGCGCGAGAGCGAACGCAGCATACGCCTGTACACGGACAATGCGCCGCTGATGCTCGCCTACGTGGACCGCGAGGGCCGCTATCGGTTTGCCAACAAAGCTTACCTGCAATTCGCCGGAATCCCGATGCAGGACATTGTTGGCAAGCGAATCGAGGACGTGCTGACCCAGAGACAGCTGCTGCAGCGCACCGGCTACATGGAGGCCGCTTTGCGCGGCCAGAGGCAGGATTTCGAACTGGAGCTGGAGGCAGCGGACGGCAGTAATTTCTATGCGCTCGGCACCTACATTCCGGAACACGATGAAGACGGCACCGTGCCTGGATTCTACGGCATGTTTCAGGACATCTCGGGACGCCGCCGCGCCGAACTCGCGTTACGCGAAGCCAAGGCCGAACTCGAACAGCGGGTCGACGAGCGCACCAAGGATCTTACTCATGCCATGACCGCGCTGCGGGCAGCAAAAGCCGATGCGGAACAGGCCAACGTCAGTAAAACCCGGTTCCTCGCCGCGGCGACACACGACCTGTTGCAACCGCTGAATGCGGCACGCCTGTTTACGTCGGTTCTGTCGGACCAGGAGGACGAACTCGAGCTGGCGCATCGCCGTCTGGTGCGACAGATCGATGGAAGCCTTGGCGCCGCGGAGGATTTGCTGGGCGCTTTGCTCGACATCTCGAAACTCGATTCCGATGCACTCGTGCCTGAATACGAGGCAGTCCACCTCGGAGAATTATTACCGGCACTGCGCGAGCAATTCGCCCCGCTGGCCGAAGAACGGGGCCTGCGTATCCGCTTACATGTCAAAAACGAGGTTGTCCGCAGCGATCGCCAGCTATTGCGGCGAATTCTGCAGAACCTGCTTGTAAACGCCATCCGCTACACTCCCGCCGGCGGGGTGCTGCTTGGCTGCCGCCGCCGCGGGGACAACATAGAGATCCAGGTGTGGGATACGGGCTGCGGCATCGCGGAACACAACCTCGCTGCGATTTTTGTCGAATTCCACCGGATTGAAAGCGCTGGCAGCAAGGACAAGGGACTGGGACTGGGGCTCGCCATCGTCGAGCGCATCGCCGGAATGCTGGGCCATTCGATCGACGTCCGGTCACGCCATGGCCGCGGCAGCATGTTTTCCGTCACGGTACCCGCAGCGACCGAGTCGGAGAAGGTCACCCGCCCGCCGGTGACAACCGGGTACATCGCGGGTACACGACTGGAAGGCGCCCGCATCTTGTGTGTCGACAACCAGCCTGAAGTGCTGAACGGAATGGCGGCCCTGCTAGGCCGCTGGGGCAGCGTGCCATTGATGGCGGCATCGCTGGACGAAGCGCGGAAACTGTTCGAGGGAGAGGACCCACCTGCGGCAATGCTCGTGGATTACCATCTCGATCATGGCGAAAACGGGCTGGATCTGATGGGTGAATTGCGCGCGCACTGGCGCAGCGACATACCCGGTGCGGTAATTACCGCCGATCATTCCGAGGAACTGAGGCTGCAGGCGAAAACGCTCGGATATCCCTTGTTGCGAGAACCCGTAAAACCGGCGGCACTGCGCGCAACCCTCGACAGTCTGCTCAGAACCCGAGCCGCAGCCTGAATCAGGCCTGCTC
>Ga0102958_1000089_pt1 | contig 17979 bp, 17 predicted proteins | sample SalPonF2_B_D1_MG_FD_84513 | JGI IMG/M metagenome (GOLD analysis project Ga0102958, IMG submission 84513) | Salt pond soil microbial communities from South San Francisco under conditions of wetland restoration - Salt Pond MetaG SF2_B_D1_MG ...
ACCCAGATCTGCCTGGTCTGCCATAACTCCGCTCTGGCGGCTGACGAAGGTGACTACGTCGAAGGTTTCGCCTTTGGCTACATGATCCACAGCATCCATGTCGCCAGCGAGACGTATGCGGGCGGTGAGTTCGCCGAGGTCACGTATCCGCAGAGCATTGCGAATTGCGGCGCATGCCACGAAGAAGGCACTTACAATGCGGCGCGGGCCACGGCGCGGGCGATCAGCACCGATCCGGGTGCCAATGAAGCAATCTGGACTGACGACACGGCGACGACCGCTTCGTCGGCGCAGTGCGGCACCTGCCACAGCAGCAACGCGGCGGCGGGTCACTTCGAGTCGAACGGTGGTTTCATCGACGTCACGAAGGATCCGGGCCTGCTCGGTAACCCGCCGGTTGGCCAGGAAGCGTGCGCGGTCTGTCATGGTGCAGGCAGCACGTTCGACACTACGCTCTACCACGGGGACTGATCTCCGCGGCAGACGGCGGTCGTCCTTGCGATGACTGGCGTTGCGAAAACAGGGCCGGGGTTTTTCCCCGGCCCTTTTTCTATGCCTCGGCGTGACGTTTCAGGTAGGATTTAACGGGGCTGTCGTGACAGACAAAAACAGATGAGCGGGGCTTCATGCTTGATACAATCAAGAAGAATGTAAAGAAAGTAATGGCGTGGACGGGGGTTGGGTTTGCGGCAGCAGTGCTCATCGCGCCGGTTAGCCATGCTCAGACCCGCGAAGCAGATAGCGAAAGTGCCGAGTCCGGCTACAGCCGGCGCGGTGCCGATACCTGTCTTGCCTGTCACGACGATCGCCATATCAATACGATATTTCTGACCCCGCATGGCAATCCAAACGATGCGCGCACGCCGTTCGCGCCGGGCCAATTGCAGTGCGAGGCCTGCCACGGACCCGGTGGCGCGCATACCGGGCGCCGCGATCGCGGCGAGAGCCGGGTGCCGATGCCGTTGTTCGCCAAGGGCTCCAGCGCAAGCGTCGAGGAACAGAACGCGGTGTGCGCGGGGTGCCACACCCAGCAGCTGGGCCACGGCTGGTTCGGCAGCGTGCACGAGACCGAGGGCCGGGCCTGTGTCGAGTGTCACAACGTGCATGCCGAGCAGGACCCGGTGCTGAGTCGCAATAACCAGGCCGAGGTCTGTTACACCTGTCACCAGGAGCAGGAGGCGCAGTTCGAGAAGGCCTATGCGCACCCGGTGCGGTTCGGGTCGATGACCTGCAGCAGTTGCCACAATCCGCATGATTCAGCGGCCGCGGAGGGATCGCTCAACCGGGTTACGTTGAATCAGCAATGCTATGAGTGCCACGCCGAATTCCGTGGTCCGTTCGTGTGGGAGCACGCACCGGTGTCCGAGGATTGCTCGCTGTGCCATGACCCGCATGGCTCGAATCATCCGGCGCTGCTGGTCAAACGCCCGCCGCTGCTGTGCCAGAGCTGTCATTCCCAGGCCGGTCACCCGAGCGTTTTGTATACGGAACGATCGGTCGAGAATGCGAATATCAATGTGGTCGCCGGTAGTTGCCTGAATTGTCATGCCCAGGTGCACGGTTCAAACCATCCGTCCGGTCCGAAGTTGTCGAGGTAGCGGCGATGAAACCAAGCAACAACAAAATCCGCAGCGCTTTTTCGTCCGCTCTTGCCGCTTCGGGGGCGATTGCCGCAATGCTGCTGGGACCAGCGGTGCAGGCGCAGGAGCCGCCGGATACCTCGACCTGGTCCTGCTCGATGTGTCCGTTTGCCGAAGGCTGGGCGGTCGAGGCCGAAGCCGGCGCGATAAGCGTATCGGACGACTCCGCAAAGTTCGGCGACTACACCGGTCTCGACCAGGAAGGCGAAGAACTGCTGCTCGATGGTACGGTGCGCTACTGGGGCGGTGACGGCTACAGGCTCGAGGCGGAAGGCGAGAATCTCGGCCTGGACTCGCGTTCGGCCCGGCTCGGGGCATCGAAACAGGGCCTGTGGGAAGCCAGCCTGTTTTATGACGAAATCCCGCGCCACCGCTTCGACGATACGGAGACGATATTTGCCGGCGCCGGGTCGTCGAACCTGACGTTGCGCGACGGCTGGGTGCGTGGCGGCAGCACCGGGCAGATGCCGCAGCTCGACGCCAGCCTGCAGGGTGCAGACATCGGCTGGGATCGCGAAACCATCGGTGCCGGTCTCGGATTCCTGCTCGGCGATCGATTCGATTTCGACGCGGATTACAAGCACGAAGAGCGCGACGGAACCAAACTGTTTACCGGCACGTTTTATGGCAACGGTTCCGTGCTGCCCGCGGCGCTCGACTACAACACCGACCAGTTCGAGGCCAGTATCGGTTATACCGGGGAGCGCTGGCAGCTGCGTTTGGGCTCGTTGCTGTCGTATTTCAATAACAGTACCTGGGGTCAGACCTGGGAGAACCCGTTTACCGGCACCGAGGTCGGCCGCGCTGCGTCCACCCCGGATAACCAGTTCATTCAATACAACCTGAGCGGCTCCTATAATTTCGCGACATGGCGCACCGTGGTCAGCGGCAACGTCGCTATCGGCAAGGGCGAGCAGGACGACGCCTATCTGCCCTACACGATCAATTCGGCGATCGCGACCGATCCTCTGCCACGTTCCAATCTCGATGCCGAGCTTGACACTACCAATGTGTTGTTGCGGGTCACGTCGAGCCCGTGGCGCCGGGTGCGGCTGAAGGGCGAGTATCGCTACGATGACCGCGACAACGACTCCCCGGTCGACACCTACAACTGGGTACGGGTCGACAGTGCGCCGGGAGATTCGACCGAAAACCGGATTTACAGTTACACCCGCGATACCGTCGACCTGGAAGCGAGTGCCCGGCTCGACAAGAACAGCCGTTTTTACGTCGGCTACCGCTACGACGGCTGGGATCGCGACGACCAGGAACGTGACGAGACAGACACCGACCGCTACTGGGCGCGGTTTCGCTTCGACAGCGGCGGGGTCGTGGATTTCAGGGCGACGCTAGGTAGCGAAAGCCGCGGTGGATCGAACTACAAGGCGCTGGTGAATGACGACTTTGCGCCGCAGAACCCGCTGATGCGCAAGTACAACATGGCTTCGCGCGACCGCACCGATTTTGAGGCGCGGATCGACGTCGCGCCGGCCGACGACCTGGGTCTGGGTTTCGCCGCCACCTGGGCCGACGAGGACTATTCCAATCCCTCCAATGTTGGTCTGCGCAAGGCGGAGTACCTGAACTACACGCTTGACAGCGACTACAACTGGAACGATCGCGCTAACCTGTACGCGATTTACAGTTACGAGAAATACAATTCACGGCAACAGGGCAGCAGCGCGTTCGCCGATCCGGACTGGAGTGCGCGTTCGCGCGATGAGTTCGATACGTTGATCTTCGGGGTTCGCGTGCCGCGAATTTTTAACCGGGTCGATCTCGACGTCGATTACACGCTGGCCGAGTCGGAAGGCAAAAATCGGGTTTCGTCCGCAGGGCTGCAGTCGGCTTACCCCGAACTCAAAAGCGATCGCAAGACGCTTAGCGTTTCGGCGAGCTATGCCTTCAGCAATTCGCTGTCGTTCAAGGCAGGGTGGTTGTACGAGGACTATTCCTCCGATGACTGGGCGCTCGACGGGATCGAGCCGGGTACCATCCCCAACTTGCTCACGCTGGGCCAGGACGCTTACGACTACGACGTAAACGTATTCATGCTGTCGTTTACTTATCGTTGGGAAACGATCCAGCGCGACGCCAACTGGCCCCCGGAATAGCGGCTCAAATGCCTTTGTGGGCGAGATCCTGAACCGCGCGTAGCATGTCGCGGCGGCTGATTATCCCGACCAGGCGATTGCCGTCCATCACCGGGTAGCGCCGGTACGGTGAATTGACGAACATCTGCGCCAGGTCCAGCAGGCTGCTGTCGACATCGACCGTGCGCACGACGCGACTCATATACTGTTCGACCTGACCACCCAGCTCACCGTGGTAGCTCGCTTTCAGAACCACTTCCATGCAGTCGCGTTCCGTCAACATGCCCACGATATTGCCGTGATCGTCCAGCACCGGTGCCCCCGAAATCTTGTGTTCCACCAGAAGGTGTACCGCCTGGATCACGTCCATATCCGGACGCAACGTGACAAGCGATTTCGACATGTATTGCCGGGCCTGGGTTTTCTCGGGCATCGTCATGACTCCCGCTGCGAATCGACCCGCGCCTGGCGCTCCAGCCGTTTGCGTTTAGGGCAGGAACCGGCGCAGACCTCGCAGCCTTCGGGGTTGTTTACTCCGCCGCAACTGCCGCGGATCGGTTCGCGCCCGAGCATCACTCCGAGCCCCAGCGCGAGCATGAACAGGGAAATAAACAGCAGGCTGACAAAAAACGTCGTCATTTCGCGTCTCCGTCCGCGAGATAGGGCGCAAACGCCTGGCTGTGCCGCGCCACTATTTCGTCGCCATCGCGGCGCAAAAACAGGGCTGCGATACGCTGTTCGTTGGCCAATCGCATGCCCTTGTCGGGCCCCAGAACCAGCATTGCTGTAGCCATCGCGTCGGCTTCCATTGCCGAAGCCGCGACTATCGTGACCGAGGCCAGATCGTTCGCGGCGGGCTGACCGCTGCGCGGGTCAATCGCATGGAAATACCTGCGGCCGTCGATTTCGAAAAAATTGCGGTAGTCGCCTGACGTTGCGATCGCCTCGCCCGACAGCTGCAGCACGGTGTACACGGAACGCTCGGCTTCGAGCGGCCGTTCCACGGCGATTCGCCACGGTTCTCCATCCTGATTGCGGCCGCGGGTTTTGACTTCGCCGCCTATCTCGATCATGTACCGGGTCAAACCGCGGCTGTCCAGCAACCAGTCGATCCGATCGACGGCGTAGCCCTTGGCAAGTGCCGACAAGTCCAACGCCACCGCCGGCGCGAGTTTGCGCAGTGCCGGCGGCTCCTCACGGGTACTGACCAGGCCGAAGCCGACCGTTGCCATCGCGGCATCGATTTCGCTTTGCGGCGGCGGTGTGTCGCGGGGTCCGGCGCGGCCAAAGCCCCACAACTCGACAAGCGGACCGACGGTAGGATCGAATGCGCCGTCACTGATTGCGCTGGCCCTCAGCGCGGCATCCACGACAGCCACGACGTCGGAGTCGACGCTGACCCAGTCGCCGGAATCGCTGCTGTTGAAGCGCGACAGCTGCGAATCGTCGACGTACGTCGACATCAACGCGGTGATACGCGAAAGTTCGGCATCGATCTCGCTCTGCAGTTCTTTCGCGCCGGTGTCGGTCTCGGGAGCCACGATCCTGACCGAGTAGGTCGTCCCCATGGTGGCGCCGGTCAGGTGCCAGTCGCCGCGAGAACATCCGCCAAGCGCAACCAGCAACACGATGATGGGGAGCGCGAAGCGCAGCAAGAAACCGGTACTGTTTGCTGGAATAGGCATATATTCTCGTCGTTGACTTTGACGCGGCGCTCAGCCGCCGAAGTCGTCGAGCATGATGTTGTCGGGTTCGACACCCTGGTCTTCGAGCATCTGGATGACCGCGCTGTTCATGACCGGCGGTCCGCACAGGTAGTATTCGCAATCCTCGGGTGCCGGATGATTTCGCAGGTAATGCTCGAACAGTACCTGGTGGATAAAGCCGGTGTAGCCGGTCCAGTTGTCTTCCGGCAGCGGTTCGGATAGCGCAACGTGCCACTCGAAATTGCTGTTCTCGGCGGCAAGAGTGTCGAAGTCATTGACATAGAACATCTCGCGCAGGCTTCGCGCGCCATACCAGAACGAGATCTTACGCTTGCTGTGCAGGCGTTTGAGCTGATCGAAAATATGCGATCGCATGGGCGCCATACCGGCGCCACCGCCGACAAAAATCATTTCCGCGTCGGTGTCCCTGGCGAAAAACTCGCCATAGGGTCCTGAAATCGTGACTTCGTCGCCCGGCTTGAGACTGAAGATGTATGACGACATGACGCCTGGCGGTATGTCGCCGTTACCACCCGGTGGCGGGGTCGCAATGCGTACGTTCAGCATGACGATATCGTTCTCTTCCGGGTAGTTCGCCATCGAATACGCCCGCATCACCGTTTCCGTGCAAGTCGAGCGATAGCGCCACAAATCGTAGCGGTCCCATTCGTCGCGGTATTGCTCGTCAATATCGAAATCGCGGAAATTGACGTCGTGCGGCGGGCACTCGATCTGAATGTAGCCGCCGGCGCGAAAATCCAGTGTCTCGCCCTGGGGCAGCTCGATCACCAGTTCCTTGATAAAAGTCGCGACGTTGCGGTTGGAGCGGACCGAGCACTGCCATTTCCTGACCCCGAAAACCTCGTCCGGGATCCGGATCTTCATGTTCTGTTTGCACGCCACCTGGCAGGCGAGGCGCACATGTTCGCGCGCCTCGCGCTTGTTTATCAGCGACGCCTCGGTTGGCAGCAGCGTGCCGCCGCCTTCGCTGATCTGAACCCGGCACTGCCCGCAGGTACCCTGGCCGCCGCAGGCCGAAGATATGAAAAGCCCGGCATCGCCAAGCGCGTTGAGCAGCTTGCCCCCGGCCGCGGCGTGCAGCGTGCGCTCCTCGTTGATTACGATGTCGATCTCGCCGCTGGCCACCAGCCGTGCCCGCGCAAGCAGAATGACCACGCACAGGCTCAGCACGATCAGGGTAAAAAATGTGACGCCTAGTGTGACTTCAAGCATGTCTGTTGCCTGGCCTCATCGAATGCTGCTTCAGATCCCGGAGAACGCCATGAAACCGAGCGACATCAGGCCGACGGTGATAAAAGTGATCCCGAGCCCCTGCAGGCCCTCGGGTACGTCGCTGTATTTCATTTTTTCGCGCAGCCCGGCCAGCGCGATGACCGCCAGCGCAAAACCGGCCCCGCTGCCGACGCCGTAGACCACGCTTTCGGCGAAGCCGTAGCTGCGTTCGATCATGAACAGGCTGCCGCCAAGGATTGCGCAGTTGACGGTGATCAGCGGCAGGAAGATACCCAGCGCGTGGTATAGCGCCGGGAAGAAACGGTCCAGCGTCATCTCCAGCAGCTGCACCATTGCGGCGATCACGCCGATGTAGCTGACCAGGCCGAGAAAGCTCAGATCGACAGCGGGCAAGCCCGCCCAGGTCAGCGCGCCTGCTTTCAGCAGGTACTGATAGATCAGGTTGTTGAGCGGTACCGTGATCGCCTGGACCACTATGACGGCGAGTCCCAGGCCAATGGCGGTATCCACGCGTTTCGACACCGCCAGAAACGTGCACATGCCGAGGAAGAATGACAGCGCCAGGTTCTCGACGAATACCGCACGGACGAACAATGTGAGGAGTCCTTCCATCACAATGCCTCCGTTCTGTGAACTTCGTGGATCCGGAATTCGGCTTTTTCCACCTGCTCGCGCTTCCAGCTTCTGACTGCCCAGATCATCAGCCCGATGATGAAGAACGCACTGGGCGGCAACAGCATAAGGCCGTTCGGGACATACCAGCCGCCATCGCTGGCGACCGGCAGAATTCTGACGCCCATCAGCGTCCCGGCGCCAAACAGTTCGCGGCAGATCGCGACGACTATCAGAATCAGGCTGTAGCCGAGCGCATTTCCCAGACCATCGAGGATCGACAGGCCGACAGGGTTTTTCATCGCATAGGCCTCGGCCCGGCCGAGCACGATGCAATTGGTGATGATCAGGCCGACGAAGACCGACAGTTGCTTCGAGGTTTCGTAAGCGTAGGCTTTCAGCACCTGGTCGGTAACGATGACCAGCGAGGCGATAATCGTCATCTGCACGATGATGCGGATGTTGGTCGGGAGGAAGTTGCGAATTGCGCTGATCGAGGCATTCGACAATACCAGTACCGCGGTCAATGCCAGGCACATCGTCAATGACGGCAACAGCGAGGTCGTCACCGCGAGTGCCGAACAAATGCCGAGGATTTGCAGAATGATCGGGTTTTCGTCGATCAGGGGCCGCAGCAGGACCTGTTTCGCCTCGCCGTTCATGAATCGCTCCCGGTCTGTTCCAGGCCGCGCAGGTAGGGGCCGTAGCCCTGCCCGCCGAGCCAGAATGCAAGCATGTTGGTGACCCCGCGGCCGGTCAGCGTCGCCCCGGCCATGCCGTCGATCGAGTGCGGATCGTCGGCCGCCGCTCGGCCACGGATCACCTCCAGCTGCGGTTCGCCATCCGCGCCGTAGACTTTCTTGCCCGGCCACAGGCCCAGCCAGCGCGGATCCTCGATCTTGTCGCCAAGACCCGGCGTCTCGCCATGTTCGTAAAAAGACAGGCCGGAAACGGTATTGCCGTCAGCCTCCAGGGCAATAAAGCCATACATCGTCGACCACAGGCCGTAGCCGCGGATCGGCAGAATGATGGTTTCGATTTCGTCGCCGTCTCGCAGCAGATAGACCTTGGCATAGCGCTCGCGGCGCTTGATGTTGGCGATGTCCACGGATTTGTCGAGAGCGTCGCTCTGTGCCGGGTTGCGCAAAGCGGCCTGAGCGTCGTAATCGCTGGGATCGAGGTCCTCGATATACTCGCCAGTGGCGAGGTCGACGATCCGAACCTCGATTTGTTCGAACTGTTCGGCGACATCCTGGCCGGGGGCATACAGCCCGGCAGCGGCGAGAATGTTTCTCTGCTGGAAGCGCAGTTCGTTTTCCGCCTGGCGCGGGCGCAGGCCGACTGCCGCCGCTGCGACCACGACCGAACACACCAGGCTGACGCCGAGCGCTACCAGTAGCGTTTTTGTCGGGGTTTCAACTGACGCGGACACGACGCTTGCGCCTCCGTCGGATGTTGGCCTGAATTACGAAGTGATCGATCAGCGGGGCGAATATATTGGCGAACAGGATCGCCAGCATGATGCCCTCGGGGAACGCCGGGTTTGCGACGCGAATGACAACTGTCAGCGCGCCGATCAGAAAACCGAAAATCCAGCGCCCGGTATCGGTATGGGTCGCGGTGACCGGATCGGTTGCCATGAACACCATGCCGAACGCGAATCCGCCGAGCACCAGGTGCCAGTACCAGGGCATCGCGAACATCGGGTTGGTGTCGCTGCCGATCAGGTTGAAAACCAGCGTTGTCGCGACCATGCCGAGAAAAACGCTGAGGATGATCCGCCACGACGCGATGCGCGTGAAAATCAGGAACAGTCCGCCAAGCAGGCACGCCAGTGCGGACGTTTCGCCCAGCGATCCCTGCATCACGCCGAGAAAGGCGTCCATCCAGGTCAGACCGTCGGCGAGAATCGCCTCGACGCCGCCGTAGGCGGAGAGCCCCAGTGCCGTGGCGCCGCTAAACCCGTCCACCGCGGTCCACACGGCATCACCGGACAACTGCACGGGGTAGGCGAAATACAAAAAAGCGCGTCCGGCCAGTGCCGGGTTGAACACGTTTTTCCCGGTGCCGCCGAACACCTCCTTGGCGATCACGACTCCGAAACTGATGCCAAGCGCGACCTGCCAAAGTGGCGTGGCAGGCGGCAGGATCAGCGTGTACAGCATCGAGGTGACGAAAAAGCCTTCGTTGACCTCGTGGTTGCGGACTGTAGCGAACACGACCTCCCAGATGCCGCCGGCGATCATCGTCACCACGTAGATCGGCAGGAAGTACATCAGCCCGTGGAGCATGCAGGCGGCGATGCTCGATGGGTCATAGCCGACCCCCAGTGCGTCGAGCAGCGCACCGCGCCAGCCGGCCGCGGATTCGAGGCCCATCGCGGCCATCGCGGTGTTGGCCTGAAAGCCGGTGTTCCACAACGCCATCAGGATTGCCGGGAATGTCCCCACCACCACCAGGATCATTACCCGTTTCAGATCGAGCGCATCGCGAACATGGGGCGCGTGGCGGGTACGATCAGGAGGCGAATAGAAAAGCGTATCGACCATCTCGTACAACGCGGCCAACCCCTCGAACTGACCGCCCTTGGTGACGTGTGGCTCGATCCTGTCGAGAAGCTTGCGCAGCGGTTTCATCAGCCTTCCTTCTCGATCTGAGTCAGGTTTTCGCGCAGCGCAACGCCATACTCGTATTTGCTCGCGCAGACGAAAGAGCACAGCGCGAGATCTTCTTCGTCAAGTTCGAGGCACCCGAGTGCCTGCGCGGTGTCGGTATCCTGCACGATCAGCGCCCGCAGCAGCGGTGCCGGCAGGATATCCAGCGGCATCACCGGCTCGAAGTTGCCGATCGGCACCATTGCGCGGGGACTGCCGTTTTGCGACGTGTCGAAGTCGTGCTGCCGCGACCGCATAATGCTGCCGGCAAAGGCGCGGATCGCCGAATACTTGCCGAAGCCCGGTTTCAGCCAGGCCAGGAACTCGCGGTCATGCCCCTCCTGCAGTGCGCTGATCTGCAGATCGTAGCGACGCAGGAACGTCGCCCATCCGGCGGCGCGGCGGCCGGACAGTATCGGTCCGGAAATGACCCGAACCCGGCCCGGCTTCAGTTCCCCGCGCAACAGGTCTTCGGTGTTGGCGCCGAGGCGAGTGCGCACCAGTCGCGGGTGCCTCATCTTGGGACCGGCCATTGCGATGATTCGCTCAACCCAGATTTTGCCGCGGGTGAAAAGGCGGCCGATCGCGATGACGTCCTGGTAGCCGACGTGCCATACGACGTGTTCCGCATCGACCGGGTCGAGAAAGTGGATATGGGTGCCGACCAGTCCCGACGGATGCGGCCCGGAAAACTCTGCGTGGCGGAACTGTTCGCCCGTGGCGGCCGGTATTCCGCTACCCGCTGCGGTGCATACGTAAACCGGCCCGGTGGTCAGTCGGGCGATGACGTTGAGCCCGTCGATGTAGTCATCGCGGAACTCGTCGATGATCATTGCCGGCGGTGCCGCCAGAGCGTTGCTGTCAATCGCGGTGACAAAGATCGAGGCCGGGCGCGACTCCGGCGCCGGGATCTTGCTGAACGGGCGGGTTCGAAACGCCGTCCACAGACCGGCGTCCACCAGTTGTTGCTGCACGGTGGCGGCGTCCAGCGTTGCAAGCGCCGCGCGGTCATGCCGGGCAAAGGTTTCCTCGGCGTTGCCATCCAGCCGTATCACGACCGACTGCAGTACCCGGCGCGAGCCGCGGTTGATTGCTTCCACGATCCCGGCTCCCGGTGCGGTAAATACGACGCCCGGATTTCTCTTGTCGCTGAAGATCTGTTCGCCGAGCTTGACCCGCTGGCCCTGTGCCACGTGCATGGTCGGCCGCAGCCCGATGTAGTCATCACCCATCAGCGCTACGGTCGCGACTTTGGCGCCCTGATCGATGACCGGTTCCGGTCGCCCGGCGATCGGCAGGTCGAGCCCTTTTTTGATTTTTATCAGCATCTGCAATGGAGGCCTGATCGTTCGGCGCCGGGCCGGATCCGGTGGCCGAGCGCACGTGGTGTTCCGCTGTTTCCTGATTTACCGCTAAGTCAGGCCGATAGTACCCTTATTTTAACTTTGGTTTGCGTTGCAGCCGAGCGTCGCCGTGATAAAGCGCGTCCGGGTTACGAGTGTTGGATTGTATCAGGACGCTATCGATTCCACCCGTTAGAAATCGTCGCCGACACCGGCATAGCGCACTCTTATCGCTTCCTCCTGGTCGACAGCGTCCAACTGCTCCCCGACGAAGCGCACACTTTCGTCAATTTCCGGCAGCACGACATTTTCCAGCGCGCGCGCGCGCCGCTCGGTGCGGCTGTACTCCGCGGCAAGGCGGCGCAGGTTTCCGGCAATCGCCGCAAGCTCGGCTGCATGCCCCAGCAACCGGGCGAACAGGGCCGCGCAATGGCGTGCCTCCGGGCTGGGGTTGAGCGCGGGATAAGTGGCGACGGCCGCGGAATCGTCCCATTTCGCGGTGCTTTGCGCGACCCCCAGAAAACGCCGGTTTTCGAGCTCGAGCCTGGTCTCGCGCAAATCGAGCGCCGGGTACACTTCAAGCCCGTCCAGGCCATGTTTTGCCGCAGCGGCGGCGAGCGCGGCGGCGGCCTCGGCCTGGCAGTCCGAGTAGCGGCGAAACCCTGCGTCATAGCGTTTCAGCTGGGCGAGAATTTCGCTGGCCAGCATGATCCGTTTCTCGTCGAGGAAACCGTATCCCTCGCGGACCATGCGCCGCTCATCGCGCAATTCGAGATGGACGCTGCGGGTCGGGGTCAGGTCGCGCGCGGCGGGCATGACTGTCAGGTCTCCAGGTATTTCGCGATTTGCTGGTTGGACAGCCGGGTCAGTTCGACGCTCGGCAGGCCCTTCAGAATTTCCCAGCCCACGTGCATGCTTTCTTCGAGACTGCGCCCTTTGCCCTGGTTGACCAGTTGTTGTTCGAAGCGGTCGCCGAAGGCAAGAAATTTGCGGTCGCTTTCAGGCAGGCCTTCCTCGCCCATCACGCTCGCCAGCAGCCGGACTCTTTCGGCGCGCGCGTAGGCGGCGAACAGCTGGTGCGCCAATGCCGGGTGATCGGGATGGGTAAAGCCCTCTCCGGTGCCCGCATCCATCAATCGCGACAGGCTCGGCAGTACCCGCACCGGCGGGTAGATGCCTTTGCGGTCGAGTTCACGGTCGAGCACGATCTGGCCCTCGGTGATATAGCCGGTCAGGTCGGGGATTGGATGACCGATATCGTCGCCGGGCATCGTCAGGATCGGCAACTGCGTGATTGTGCCTTCCACTCCGCTGATGCATCCGGCGCGTTCGTAAATGCCGGCGAGATCGGAGTACATGTAGCCCGGGTAGCCCTTGCGGCTGGGTATTTCGCCATGGCTCGCCGAGACCTCGCGCAGCGCCTCGCAATAGTTGGTCATGTCGGTGAGGATCACCAGGACATGGCGCCCCTCGGTAAACGCGAGGTACTCGGCCGCGGTCAGCGCGTAGCGCGGGGTCAGAAGGCGCTGCGTGCTGGGCTCGTCGGCGCGATTCAGAAACATCACCGTGTGGGCCAGCGCGCCCGAGCCCTCCATGGCCTCGCGAAACGCTTCGGCGCTGTCGTGGGAGACGCCGATGCCGACAAACACGGTGGCGAAGGCGCCCGCTTCCTCGCTGCGCAACCGGGCTCGGCGCGCTATCTCTGTGGCGAGGCGGTCATGCGGCAATCCGCCGGCCGAGAACAGTGGCAGTTTCTGGCCCCTGACCAGGCTGTTCATCAGGTCGATCGTCGTCACCCCGGTTTCGATAAAGTCGCGCGGCAGGGCGCGCGCGGCCGGATTGATCGCCAGACCGTCGATTCGCATCCGGGTAACCGCCGGAACCGGCGCACCCCCGTCGAGGGGCCGCCCGATGCTGTCGAATACGCGGCCGAGCATGCCGGGGCCGACACCGAACAACAGCGGCTCGTCGCGCAGTCGAACCCGGGCATCCTCGAGACCGAGCCCTGAGGTTGATTCCAGTACCTGTACGACCATTTGCTCGTCGCTCAGCATGGCCACGCGTCCGATTCGCGCGCGGCCGTCTTCACCGACGACCTCGACCGCGGTATTCAGGCCGACATTGACCGCGCGGCGCAGGAATAAAAGCGGTCCCTCGATCCGCGTCGCGCAACGGTCGAGTGTGACGTCAAGCAGCATCGGTGACCTCCGCTTCCAGCGCTGCGAAATCGTGATCGAGCCGGCGCGGCATAAGCCGCAGCCGATCGATTGCGTCCTCGCCGAACTCTTCGCCGAGCCGCATCATATGGGCAAGTATCGGCAGCGCCCCGATCTGGGCGAGCGCGACCCCTTGCTCGAGTGCATGTTCGGCAAGCTCCAGGAAATGCATGACTGCCCGCAACATCGCGGCCTGGCGTTCCGGCGAACAGTACCGGTCTACCGGCGAGAACGAGGACTGCCGCAGCAAAGCCTCGTTAGCCAGTTCGGCGCACAGCAGCGTCAGTTGCTGCGCCGGCGGTAACGCATCCTTGCCGACGATACGTGCCATGCGCTCGAGGTGGGCTTGCTCCTCGAGCAGTTTCAGCAGCCGCTGGCGCTGTGCCGACCAGTCCGGGTTGCCCTGTGTGTTCCACCACTGGCCGAGTACGGTAGCGTCACTCGAATAGGACTGCAGTGGGTGGATTGCCGGGTAAAAACGAGCTTGCGCCCGGGTCCGGTCGAGGCCCCAGAAACAGCGTACGTAGCGCTTGGTGTGCAGCGTCACCGGTTCGGAGAAATCGCCGGCCGGCGGGCTGACGGCGCCGATAATCGTGACCGAGCCTTCGTCGCCGGACAGCGTTCTGACGCGGGCGGCGCGTTCGTAGAAATCCGCCAGCCGCGAACTCAGATAGGCCGGGTAGCCGGCCTCGCCGGGCAGTTCGCCTAGACGGCCGGATACCTCGCGCAACGCCTCGGCCCAGCGGCTGGTGGAATCCGCCATCAGTGCGACATGCAGGCCGCGATCGCGGAAGTATTCGGCAACCGTGATAGCGGTATATATGCTCGCCTCGCGCGCTGCTACCGGCATGTTCGAGGTGTTGGCAATAATGACCGTGCGTTCCATCAGCGGCCGCCCGGTTCGCGGGTCCTCGAGCTGCGGCAGTTCGTCGAGCACTTCCGCCATTTCGTTGCCTCGCTCGCCGCACCCGACATAGACGATGATGTCGGCGTCGCACCACTTTGCGAGGGCCTCCTGCAGCACGGTCTTGCCGGTGCCGAAGCCGCCGGGTAACGCGGCGCGGCTGCCGCGCGCGACCGGGAACAGTGTGTCGAGGATTCGTTGCCCGGTGATTAACGGTGCCGCTGCCTGCAGCCGCCGCCGCACCGGTCGCGGGGTGCGCACCGGCCAGGTTTCGCTCAGCGCAATTTCAACGATGCCGTTGCCGCGGTCGACCCTGGCGACTGTTGCACGGTCGTCCACCTCCGCTTCCGCTGCGAGCCACTCGACGCGGCCGCTGCAATCTGGCGGCACGAGGCAGTCGTGATCGTGCAATGCGCGTGTCGCCACGCCGTAGCGTTGTCCGGGTGCGACCGAATCGCCCACCGCCACCGTTGGCCTGAATGTGAAGCGCTGGCCGTCGCGATGCTCGGCCCCGGGCTTGATGAAGCGCTCTTCGGCGGCGCCCAGCGGGCGCAACAGGCCATCGAAAATATTGCCGAGCAGGGCCGGGCCCAGCCGGACCGAAAGCGGCTGACCGCTGCCGCTGACGGGATCGCCCGGTTTCAACCCGGTGGTGTCCTCGTAGACCTGCGCAATCAGCTCATCGTCGCGCAGTTGGATCACTTCACCCAGCAGCCTGTCTGGGCCCACGGCCAGCGCCTCGTGCATGCGGAAGTTGCTGTCGCTGCTTGCCCGCAGCACCGGGCCGCCTATCCAGCGAATCGTTGCGCTATTTATGGTCATTGCGCCTCCTCAATCTCCACCAGCGCCGCGAGCAGGGCTGCATCCAGCTCGGGGCTCGGGCGGCAGAGATTCGCCGCACTGGCGTCGATACAGGCCGCGCCGGCCGTCAGGCGCGCGCCGCCGGCAATGGATTCATCGCACTCGAAAGACAGGACCGCGCCGAACTTGGCCGCAGCTTCGACGAGGCGGCTGCGCTCGTTCTCTGTGAGGCCTTCGGCATTCACCAGCAGCCACTCTTTCTGGTGCAGTAGCGCGCCGGCCCGGCGGATAAGCGCCTGGCACCAGGCATGGCGTTCCTCGGCATGTTGCCAGCGTTCACGGAGGCTCTCCGCAAGCGTCTCGCGCCCCGTCTCGAGTAAGCGCAACTGACGCTGGTGCTGGCGTTGCCGCAGCCGCGTCTGCAACGCGGCTCGAATGAGGCCGAGACGCGCATCATTATGTTCGCGAGTTTCCGCCACGGCCTGGGCGACCCTTTGGCGAGCCCTGCGCCGGGCGTCGGCGGCCAGTTTCATGCACTGCGCGGCAGTTTGCTCGTCGGTCTCGCGGCGGAACTTCTCGCGCTCGCGCTCGAGGCGGTCGAGCATGCTCTGGGTTTGTGCATCGGCGATGCCGCTTCCAGTTCTCATCAGTTTGACTCCACGCCCAGGATCCGGCGGATGCGTGCGGCGAAGTCCGGAGGCGGTTGCAGGCCGCCAGCGTCGGGAACGATCAGTGTCAACGGTCGCGGTTGCACCAGCGCCGCCGCCAGCCATTCCGGGCGGGCATGTTCCGCGATCGCCGGGGTCAGCAACATCATTTCGACTGTTTCGTGCAAGCGCTCCAGCAGGCGCTGCGCCTCATGGGGTTTGGGCGTGTATGCATCGGCTCCGGCGAGCCGGAACCCCAGCGCGCTGTAGCGGTCTCCCACGAAAGCCACGCGCATGTCAGCCGATCCGGTTGAAGATCAGGATGGCCACGATCAATCCGTAGATCGCGATGCCCTCGGCCAGCCCGACCAGGATCAGGACCCGTCCGAGCAACTCGGGTTTTTCGGCCAGCGCGCCGACCGCCGCGGTGCCGACCTGGGCCACTGCGTATCCGGCCGCGAGCGCGGATAGTCCCGCGGCCAGCGCTGCGGCGATAAATCCCCAGCGCACAATGGCCGGATCGATGGCAACGGTGGCCGCCGCCTCGGCCGCGGTAGCTGGCACCGCGACAAGCACGAGTGTCGCGGCGGCAACCAGCACCGCGGCAAGGGTCAGTACAAAGGCCATTAGTTTGGCTCTGGGTTTCATGGGGTTTTCCTCGGAATGGCAGAGTCGGATGAATTCGGTGGTGGCGGCAACGGGCGGAACAGGCGGCCCTCGCCCCTGAGAAATCGCACAAAGAATTCGAACAGAACGAGCCGGGTCGTCTGGATCCCGACCACCAGGCCCTCCAGCGCGATGACAATGGCGTTGCCAATGATCATCAGCAGCAGATAACCGATACCGCTGGCGGCTTCGGAGACGCCGACCACGGCCGCGGCGAGACCGGCATGGGCCAGCGCGAACGCGCCCACGCGGACGAACGAGATCGTATTGACCAGCAGCTGCATCAGGCTCTCGAGCAATTCGGCGGCGTGGGTGCCGAGTGCCGCGAGGCGGTGCCGATTCGCGGTGAGTGCGCCGCCGGCGATAAACCAGATTGCACCGGCCAGCATGGCCCATAGTGCTGCGGGCGCGAACGGCGCGGCTACAAGACCGATATAGCAAACGAGCAGGCCGGCCCGGCTGCCCAGCCATTTCGGCGCCATCCCGCGCCACCAGTATTGCAGCGCATCGAACAGCAGACCGAGCGTCAGAAGCGCCGCGCCGAAGACCAGCGTGACCACCAGCACCGGCACCGGCTGATCGAGCGGGTGCAGCCACAGCGCCGGGATGATGTCCTCGCGGCTGAAGACGCTGCCAAACACGAAACCGAAGACGATCGACATCGCGCCACCCGGCACCAGCAGCCCGAGGGTTGGCACGCGCTTGCGCAACATCAGACCGGCCAGTAGCAGGACCAGACCCTGGCCGACGTCGCCGAACATGTATCCGAACATCAGGGGTGCGGCGAATGCCACGATCCGGCTCGGATCGACCTCGGCCGCCGAGGGCGTACCGAGCATGCGCGCAAACAGCTCGAAAGGACGAATCCAGACCGGGTTGCGAAGTACCGTCGGCACGGCAACGTCGGGCATTTCGTCGGGAAGACGCAGAAGATGAGGTATCCCGGCGTCGTCGAGTCTGGCCTCGAGTGTGGCCGCGTCGGGATCGCTGGTCCACCCGGTAATCCAGGCGAAGTGCTCGGTCAGCGGCAGCGAGGGAACGTTCCGGACCAGCCATTCGAGTAGTTCGATGTCTCGCAGTGCTGCGGCGAGTCCGGTGCTGTCGTTGATTTGCTGCAGCTCGCCCAGCAGTTTTGCGCTTTCCTCATGACAGGCGTCCACTCTCGCTTTTACCGCTTTGTTCGTTTCGGGACGTTGTGCCGGCAGCCAGTGCGGCAGCAGTATCTCGCGTGCCCGCAACGCCTCCATAGAGCGGCGCAGCTCCGCGACCTGTTCGGTCGGGCCGACCACAAGGAGGTAGTTGCGGGTGGCGGTAGTCACGCGTTGCAGCAACACCGAGGGCGGCGCATGTGCGAGGACCGCTGCCTCCGGGACCAGGAACAGCGTGGCGGCCAGGGTCGGACCGGCACCGGCAAAGGCGTCGAGGTCCGGAAGTTGTGCCGGC
>Ga0102958_1000093_pt1 | contig 17806 bp, 15 predicted proteins | sample SalPonF2_B_D1_MG_FD_84513 | JGI IMG/M metagenome (GOLD analysis project Ga0102958, IMG submission 84513) | Salt pond soil microbial communities from South San Francisco under conditions of wetland restoration - Salt Pond MetaG SF2_B_D1_MG ...
ATCTCCAGCATCAATAAATTTATTATCAGTTATAGTTACATCTTGTACAACATAATCTTTATCAAGTTCAAAGCTAATAAATGGAGGTCTTTGACCGGTTTCATTAGCGTAAAATACGCATCTTTCTATTATAATATCAGATACAGCTGAATCTGACGAGTATATACATCCATTACTACTATTAATCTTATCATCAGATGAAGTAAATGATAATCCAGATGGGTCATAAATAAATCTAATATTACGTAATGTAATGTTAGAAGCTACTGCTAAACCATTATCAGATGTCACATTAAATACAGCGCCATCACCATCTAATATAAGCTGAGATGTTAATTCTGTAAAATCTTGCTCAGTAGTAACATTAACCGTTCCACGCATCTTCACTACAATAGGTGAGCTTGATGCGTAAGCATTTACCCAATTTACTAAAGCTTCAGCAGAATGAAAATTACCAGCTATCCCTTCAGGTGAATAAGATAATCCACCACCCTTATCATTATAAATAAATTTACGAACATCAGAATTAGAGTTGACAGTGAATGAAGCAACGGTTACATTTACTATATCAATCGGTACAAGATCCTTTCTAGTATCCACTAGCTCAGCATACGTTACAGATGGAACATGATAAGTAGATGTACTAGTATTCTCTATCGCCCAAAATTGATCTTTAGCTGGTGTTAATAATATAGGCTCAAGAAAACCCTCTGAATTAACACATACAGCCCAATCTAATGTATCTGGTAAACCAGCAAGATTTTCAGATATTTGAGGAATCGTTACAGATATTGCATTTACTGTAAGAATCTTTCCATTTACAAAAGCTACACCGCCCTTGTAGTATAATTCCCTATCATCTAAAGAGCTTGTATAATCAAATGAGAATCCTCTTATGATTCCATTATCATGTAGATGTCTATCACCAGATGTAATAAAATCTATAGCCGATTCTGTAAAATCTTCCTCATCTATACTGCCAAACTCACGCCTATTTGTAACTCGCTGTATTACCTCTTGGCCAGAAACCGGATCCCAATTAACCTCTACAGTAGCTAACAACATTATATTATCATCAAGCTGTAAAGAGTCAAATAGCTCAATATCTACATATCTAGGAGTTCCACCTCCACCAACAGCACCATCTGATAATATTGTAGTTTCTCCAGCTAATGTTGCTGCCTCTTCTACAAATATAAGATCTATATAATCTACATAAGTTTCATCATAAAATCTTGTTGGCACATCCTTTCTGCCAGTTGTAACAGGGCCAATATTTAATATTGCACCACTAGATGGGTCTCTTTGTCCTATGTACCCATCATATTCACCACTAGTAGTATCATAACTAGCAATATAAAATCTTACATATTTATTAAATGTTGTTGTATTATCTCTATAACCTCTTAACTTAGGTGAAATATCAGTAATATGCCAAACATCAGTTGCTAATAACGTTCCTGTCTGATTTTGTACAGGTAGTCTACCACGTTCATGACTAAATGTTTTACCATTTCCATCAATAAAAATCTCATGCAATCTATGGTAATCAGTAGCAGATGGAGCTGATTCTATAATATTATCATTATTAAAGCTAACAGAATCTTCACCAAAATATATTTTTACATTTAATGTAGGGCTAGAAGAATATGCTACACCAACACCAGCAGCATGAATACCACTAATAACAGTTATCTGTGTAATATCAGTTCCACCAGAACAAATAGGTGGAAATGTAACAGATTTAATTATAAATCTACCATAATCAACATCAAAATAATTTACGGAGCTTAAATCAATAGTAGGTTGAACAACAATTGTTTTCCCAGGTTTTAAACCGGCTGCTTTTAAATCAGCTAATACAGTATATGTTGTTTCAACTGTAAATGTTCCAACTATAGTTCTATCGGATATATAACCATCCCAATAGTAGTCATTATTTGAATCTTCTGTAGCCATCCATGTAGCTGCAAATGTATCTCTGCGTTGACCGTCTACAATATAATCTCTACTCTTATATGGTACAATTACATTTGTAGGCAATTGTGCAGCAGCTGTATCAGTAAATGTTCCACCATATGCTGGACTTGCAAGATCTGCATGTGTGCTTCCAAAACCAAGAGCATCAAAACCTGTTCCTGCAGCATCACCGATTACATTATTTGTATAGGTACTAACCGCTAATGATCCAGATACTAAAGCGCCACTAGTTATAGAAAAGCTGGCACAGCTTATTGCATCTGCCAACATGATACCAAAATTACCATGATCTGCAAAAGCAATAAATCTAAGATTATATCCTACCTCTCTAAGCTTTTTATTCGTCTCATGTACAATAGAATCTAACGTATATCTTCCAGGAGTTACACCGGCATTACCGGTAACATCAATAGCTGGCATAGATATAACCTTATCTGCAGGATTTCCGCTTGGATAAAGCTCTAAATATAAATTATAATTAGATGCATCTATCTGATTAGGATCAAACCCATTACCTAAAGCTACAGCACCACGAGGGTGCCCTACTATAACACTTTGTAGTATCGTATTAAAAAACCCAGTTGGAGTAGCATTAGCAGCTGCCACAGCTAATATTCCAGATGTATCACGATCGTATACGGGGCTATCTATTCTAGCAGTAGCACCACTACTACTATCAGATAAATTGAACCCATTTATTCTAACAATCCATTCAGATCCAGGCGAATAACGTATAGATTCAATCTTAAATGTAGCCTCGTATCCAGTACCATAATTTACACGAATGGTATCTCCAATTTTTACATTACTAAATTGAGAATCAAAAGAAAAATCAGAATTATCTACTGGCTGAAAACTAATAACGTCATCACCACTAGAAATATCATCAACAGGTGTAATATTAGGGCTTCTTACCAAGAATGTTTCAACCGGTGTAACAGGAACAATATTTTTACCATATCCATCTGATAAAGAACAAGCATACGCACGCCCTACCTGAGGAATACAATTTGCATGCTGAGTAGCTCTATGATCAGCAATTGTAATTACCTCAAAGTCATCAATATGATCTGCTAATTTTTGTACGGTATCAACTGTTTGAGGAACTTCCTGAAAATCACTTGTATCAATATCAATAGCTGTAGCTACATGAGCACTAGCTGTAACGTTTTGATGATTAATAAGATCTGTATTAATTTGATCTAAAGCCTGAGTTACATTTACTGCCGTTCTAGCAACACCATCCTTATTAAATAGGCCGCTCCATGTAAAAGTAGAATCTCGAGAATCAGATGGTACAGCATTAAGATCGATATGACTAGATACATGTCTAGCTGCGGATCCATCTGTAAGCAGAGATCCACCAGCGATATGTGTATTTAAATCAGAATTTATTTCATTAGCAAAAGATGTTAGGGAGTTTATTAGAGCACTATTAGCAGATAATCTAGTATTAAGATCGGATGTTGAATAATCGAGAGAAAGTTTATATTCTTTTATACCAGCATTTGTACCAACCTGATTATCAGATATAGGAAGAGTAGCCAAACCAACACTTGTCAATGCGGATGTCTTTATATCGCCATCTGCAGTTAATGAGGCGTTAAGGCGTTCTGCGACTGAGGTAACGCTACCTGATGGTCTAATACCCAACTCTTGCTCAATTGCAAAAACAGCATCACGAAGCTGGTTTATAGCCTCACCAGCTAATTCCGTAACATTATCGTCGATTCTAATAATATCAGAATCTGAATCGATTTCAAATGGATATACAGTCATTATTTAAACCTACATTATTCGTAAGGTGTTTTTTCCTCAGTCACTTGACCCATTTTATCTAGAATATTCTTTTTAGCCAATCTATACACAAGACCACTTATAAGTCCAATACCAATACCAAACACCATTCTTACGGTTATACCACCATTAAACATATCCGGCACCGGTAATTGTGGTATAAGTGTAATTAAAGCACCGGTTACAATAGGACCAATTGGCATAAAAAACTCTTTCCATAGAGATGATTCTTTTATATTTTTTTTAAAAGCCTTTTTAGTAATTATCTCTATAAGTTTACGTTGAACCCATACAAGTGCCACAATTGCTAGACATAATATAATATTTGAGACACTTAATAATTGAGTTAAAACTTCCATAATAGACCTATTTTGCTAAAGATTTCTTATCACATAGATGTGTGATTATGCGCTTATTATGTCCAACGATAAGTGATTGTTAACTTCTCAAATTCAAATCTTTCTGGTGATGAGTCGTTTATACCTACAACAAAACGCAATATAAGTCCATTTTCATTATAATACCCTCCACCGGGAGCAGAACCTCCAGTTGGTGTAAATGTAGTTGTACCATTAGTAGCACCACCTGTTATATCTACAGTTGAAAGTGACTCAGGTGCTGAACCACTTTGATCAACAATAGAAATATCTAAATCTCCGCTTGTAACTATTGTGCCAACAGAATATTGTAATGTTGCATTAACTAAATAACTATTATCAGTAATAATATCCTTTACTGGCACAGACCATGTTCCAGTCATATCACTGCCAGTATCAGTATAATAGAAATTTACAGTGCTTAAATATGGCGATATACTCTCTCTTGTAAGTTCTAATCTAGAAGTATGTGTTTGTGTAGGGTCATTTATCATGGTAAGATTATTAGATAAACCTGTGTTTATACCAAAAAAACCGTGATATGGCGAAACAACAATTGATTCTGTTTGATTTTTATTTCTAGTAAATATCCAATTACTAGAACTATCTTCTATAATATCTGTATTAGTACCATCAGTTGTAGTACTACCAAACACATTGTCAACTATTCTACCACCTAAAGAGGTAGCTGGTATATATATAAAACCACCAGCATTACCAGTACGACCTATACTAGTTTCTTCACCACTTTTACTTCTTCTAGAAAAGAAATTGTCATGTACAATAGATTCAGATGCATAACCATCAACAGCATCAACAGAAGTAATATTAAACCATGCACAACCAATTGCTGAGTTTGATAAAGAGGCCTTATTATCCATTGATATAGAATTATCATGAATATCAAACAATATCGCATTAACCCACAATGCTGTCGCTGTATCTGTAGATGTGCTAGATGAAAAGTTATTTAATATATCTATATTATTATCATGAACTCCAACTTTGCGTACATATTGTCCATCATCACCATTATTATCCGTTGTCGTACTAATTACGACACCAGCTGTATGTGTCCTATTCGTAGGAAGCGTGCCTGCTAATAAACCAGCAACTATATTATTATAAAAGTTAACTGCAAAATCAAAAGCATATATTTGAACTAAACCAACAGCAGTGTATGATGTACTATTACCCATATCGCTATGATATACAGCTAACGAAGTATTAATATCGTACTGTTGGCTAAAAGTACAGTCTGTTATAGATATTACAGCTTCTGGTGTCGTATCACTTGGATTCAAATCTATACTCAAACATGTTTGTGATATAGGATTTCCATGAGTGGCGAAACGACATCCTCTAATAAATACACCATCACCATATCCATCTGCAGAAAGACCGCCTTTTATACCTTGATCAGTAAATCCAGTGACCAAACACGGAATACCACCATCATAAAATTTACTATCAATAATCTCTATTCTTCTCCATGGTACAAATCGGATACCAGGTATTGGAGCATTAGGATTAAAAAATACAGGATAATATTGAGTAGGCGCATGTATTATAGTGTTATTTACATTAATATCACGAGCACGTATAAATACAAACTCAAAGATGTTACTAGGCGCTATGTTTGATAATAAACTTTGATTTATAGCATTTGTACGTTGTGCATATGTATTATCTGACAATATTTGACAGTTAGATATCTCTATACGACCATAATCATCAGTATGTCCTCCTAGATCTATAGCAAAATAATTACCTTTTGACATTTGTGTGCTATCATCTATACCGTATCCAGTAAGATCCATTACACAATCACGAATAACAACTGTACTATTCTCATTCGGAGCACTATTAGCATATCCTATACCAGAATCATTTCCTATAAATCCAGCATATCCATTACCAGAAAAACTACACTTCTCTACAACTATTCTTTCAGACGTACCAGGTGCTAAAAGCCCTATATTATCATCTAATGTATCATCTTGAATAAAAGTACAACCCACAACATCTATATTTTCGTCTATATAACCATCAAATGATAATGTACAATTTTCAAATTTACAATCTTTTACACTCGCACTTTCCCCGTCTGCAGTTGGCCTAATAGAATGAAATGATGTAGTACCAGTTGATGTTGTACTTGATCTAAATTTTATAAATTCAGTTTTAAAACCTAATGTAAATGTCCTATTACCGATCTCATCTGTTGTTGCACCAGAACCAAGATTCATATCAAATATCGGACGATCACCACCTCGTTTATTTCCTATAAAGTTATAACGTGCACCAATAGTAACATCTTCTTGTGTTACCTCATATGTACCTGCGTTTACAATCACAGTAACAGGATACGCCAAGCTAGCAGATATAAGAAAATCTATAGCGCCAGGTCCTTGAAAATCACCAAAACGATCATCAGTAATACTAGAACCACCACCAACAGTGACATGCCAACTACTATTTATGTCAGCACCCCAATTATTACCAGCAATATGCGCCTTTGTTGCCCAGTTTGTACTAGAATCAGAACCAGCTTCATTATAAAAAACTGTATAAGTAGGTGCGCTATTACTAGGATTACCAGTCGTACCAGTAATTATTATATTAACATCATCACTGCCATTTCCTGTACTTATAGATGATATTGTAAAACAAACAGCGACCCATTGTGTACCCCATGTACCATATCCAACTATATGATTATTTGTAGCAGTAAGATTACATAAGCTCATTGATATAAAGCTATTTTCCGCTAAATTTGTAGCAACAGCAGTTTCTTCACCAAAAATTCTAACTCTACATTGATCTACTAAAAGAGTATCTAAATTACCATTACCAGGTGTAAAATCAATACCAATCTGCATGCCATCAAAAAAACATCTCCTTACGGTTAAATTACTACCAACAGAGCCACCTGTAGTAGTACCTATAGCTGCATATGTTTTACCGCGACCAGATACAGCTTCATCATTTACTCTACCAATGAATTTTACATTTTCAATATGTACACGAGATGATGCTTCAATTTCTACCATAGGAACTGTTTGCATGGTGGAATTACCATGAACAATATCACCAGCATATCCATCTAAATTATCTGCAAGTATTATATTAAATAATCTAGACTCATCTACAGGAGAGCCAATATCAGTCTCTATACTACTCCCTGCAAATGTTCCAACAGAAGTATAATCAGTAGCACGTAAGAACCTAAACATAGGTTCCTCACTCATCTCACCAATAATAACAGTTCCAGATATCTCACCCATTATTGAGATTCCAGAAGGTACTTCTACAGTTGTTACTAAATTATAAGTTCCAGGTAAAATAAATACAATTCCACCATTTTCTAAACGATCATCATTAAATGCAGCAAGAATTGCTTCTCTAAATGTTGGTGTGGCGGTTGACCCTACATTATAATTACCGGCAACATAGCCATCAGCTCTAATATCACCAACAGATACAAAACCAACCCCAGAGGACCCTATAGACGCAGCAAGAGCTTCAAAGGTACCTTGCACATTAACAGCAGGATAGTTTGTTAATGACGGATTCATATCAATCTGATTAGCTTTATGCCGCCAATCACCACCCGTACGATGAGCATTAAAATCCTGACGATGAGTTGCTAAATATCCGCCCTCTTTCTCTCTACCAGATCCACGAAAACGAGTAACCATGTTTCCTCAATAATATTACAGTTTTTATCTAATACAATAGCAAAATATGAGTTATACTAAAACAATTGTATGTGTATGCCCAATAGAGTCTTGTACAACACCATTATACACGGTGTGGTTATGACCCTCAGATACAGATGTTGTCTGGTTTACCTGCGCTAATGTTACAATTCCCTCATTAATCACAATATTATGCGTATGAGGTATAAAAGCACCATTTGCCCCACATAATAAACCTATCGATGTTGTTACAGTCGTTGGCATTGTAGATGTATCTCTAATAGCGCGCCACATATAAATAGGATCAGTTTTCCTAACTCTTTGAGCATTAAACCTTTGTGCGCCACTTTGACCATTCATTAATACATTTCTTGTAACATTTAATATCTCATACCTAAATTCTTCATTGCCATTTTCATCAAATCTTATAATAAAATCACGATCCCTAATTGCAGGATATACAATTGTCCAACAATCAGGAATAAATTCATTCTCTAATCCACCTGTGTCAAGCTTATGATCCTCTTGTGTAGGTCCAAATCTTACCTTAATTCTACCATCACTACTGCGTGAATTAAAAAATTGCTCATATCCGGTCTCAAAAGATGTCCCAAAACATTTTGGACATCTGTGCTCAGGATGTTCAATCGTTTGAGATACACATGAACAACGAATTCCTGACCATAACCTTCTAACTAATACAACAGACTCTCCCCAAGTATCAAGAAATACCTCTTCTCTCCTAGCCGCTAGATCTGCTATAGAAACGCCCCTAGTCTGCCTGCTAACACCAAGATACCCGTCAGCACACCATTGCTCCCCACCATAATAAGACCCTACACACTCCCCATTAAGTAGTCTTTTAGGGTCTGTTCTATGCCAACCTACATAGTCATATCTTGGAAAATCAGCGCTATTTGTATCGCTTGCACCCAAATTAGTTGTAACAATATCACTTTTTATAGAATAACCATCAGCATTGGTAAATGCATAATTAGGAAAATGAAAGCTCACACCCTCCTGCTGAACCCTATCATTATCATCTTCTAATCCTGACCAAAATCTTATAATAGGATCTCTGGTCTCCACACCATCATATCCATCAGTATTATGAATTCTGATATTAGAACCAAAAAAACCTCTCTCAGATGCTATTAATGAGCTTGACGGTATATCTTTAGATGTATATCTTACTAGCTCAGTTCCAATCTGAATAACTCCATATGCAGGAAATTGCTCTATATCAGAAATAGGTATTATTAAATCAGATTCATCTATATCTGATAATAATATTCCTTCAGGATATACTTTTAAATTTGGAAAACCATCAGGTAATAAAGCTAAATTAAACCATGATGAATTATATTGAGTAGCCTTTACTGCAAAATAGTAAACATCACCAGGTGTAAGCTCCAATATATCACACCATGTATAACCATCTATACTAACTTGCTTTACACCTTCTGTAAAAACATCTTCACGAATTGTAGAATAATAAATATTATAACCTAATACATAATCTTCAATACTTACAAATGCTGGATCCCAGGTCAACTGTATAGTATATCCGTCACCAGCAGATTTAGCTAGAGAACAACCACCAGGCTTAACGGTAGCATAAACTGGTTGTGAAAAATCGCATACACCCATTTTATATCAATTGGTAGGCTATATTAAGAAGATCCTTTCTACGCTCTTCTCTATCTGTTTGTTTAACATCATGATGATCTAAAACTTGCTCTACATACTCTTCAGCAGCTTGATCTCCACGAGTTTCTGATAAATATTCAGTCTGTGCTTGAAAACCTTCTTGCTCAAACTCATTGTCTAAATAATCTTCACTATCTGCAGATCCTCTTGTAGGACCATCTCCAAAACATTGTTGAGCCCAATGTTTAAGCTCATGAATCATATAATGATCATCATCTCCAAAACCATCTTCTAAAAGAGCAATATTAAAATATATACAACCTCTTTCAGTTCTGGCAGAAACGTCCAAATCAGCAAATGCCATAGGTACTAAATAAATAATATCCTCATCAACACCTATGTCTTTACAGATATCTTTGTATACCTTACTATCTTTTACCCTATCTCTTACCTTATCGATAATAGGTAAAGTATCTTTATGAGAGATTTTAGCCATTGTGATTCCTCAATACAATGGCTAAATATAGCTATTAATCAGCGTTTCTTTGCTTTAGCAAATATACAAATGTCTCATGCATATCATATATACCCTCTAACAAATTAGAGGTCCCATACGATATATCATCAGCAGAAGATAAGGTGTTTATTGCCGCTTTTATAACTTCTAATACCATATTTTCCGCCGCTAATGATCTCTTAACCATATCCTCAGCAGTAGCATACATCTTATGTACAATCTCACCTACTTTATCAACTTGTTTTAAACCATCTACAAGATCTACACTACCACCACCAACAGCTCTCTCAGCAACTTGGTCAATAAAAGGTTGTCCATCATTATATAATCTTTCAAATAATAAATGATCTGCATAATATTCTTTACCACGTGTTTGCCAATGATGCGTTTGATGTACATGAGCAGCAGCACGTAAATGAGCTAAAACATCTGATAAAGGACTTAAATCTGCCACTTTTTCTTGTGCTAGCTTTATTTTAAAACTGTTTGCTAATTTAAATAAATTCATATTTCACCTTAATATAATAGTGAAATATAGATAACTAAAATGTAAATAATTCCGGACTAGATTCAAAAAGACATATCTTAGATTCTGTTACTTTACCTATAATGTTGCCATATACACTTTTATATTTTATTAAATCTAAAAATTGCTCTACATACTTAGGATCTAAAATAAGCATCATACCAGTACCCATATTCCAAGTAAGATATGCTTCCTTATAACTTACATCTCCAATAGACATTATCTCATACATAAAAGGGTGAGGATATAATGGTGTAACTAGATGACAACCATACCCATTTAAAGCTCGTTTTAGATTACTTAACCCACCACCTGTAATATGAGCAATACCATTTATAGGTACCTTTGTATCCTCTTCACACCTACCAATTACATCTAATATGATTGATGAATATACAAATGATGGCCTTAATAGAACATCACCCCATGTTTCATCCTTAAACTTAGCAAGATACCACCTTTTACCATATTCTTTTTCTAAAATATATCTAGCTAATGTATAACCATTTGATCTAAAACCATTAGATCTTAATCCAATTATTACATCATCAGGCTTAACGTTCTCTGTAGTGATTATCTTATCTTTATCTACCATTCCTATAGATGATGCATTCCATGATATACCGTTAATAATATCTGGCAATTCAGCAATTTCACCGCCTGTAATAATAACTTTATTTTCACAACAAGCCTTAGATAATCCACCTAATAATTCATCTGTTATATGAGGAGCTACTTGATCTATATCTATAATATTTGATAGATATACTGTTTCCGCTCCAACACAGATAGCATCATCTGCTACCATAGCTAACAAATCATAACCTAGAGTGTCATATTTATTTGTTATCTCTGCTACTTTAATTTTAGATCCTACTCCATCACTATTATGAGTAATGAAATATTTACCAAAACCTAGAACTTCAGAGAAGTTATTTTTTAATGACGCTTTAAATGGCCCATGACACATTGGTAAGCCACTTCTAGATTTAATAGTTTTATTACATATTTTACCAGCATTTGATGAGCTTAGGTCACCTTTTTTAATATCTACACCTGAATCTTTATATGTTGTCATTTGTTCTTTTCATGCATATTAAGCATACCATCAGCTAACATCTCAACAACAAGATGATCATAAAACAGAACTTTATCTGAAGGCAATTCTTTTAATCGATGAAAGGAACATGTATCTACATTATATTCTTTTTTGATATGAATTGCTGAATTTAAGTTATGAGTCACAAATACTGCGTTTTTAACAGCTCTAGCAGCTAAGACTAAGGTTGTTGTTCTACCAGTTTGTCTATCATAATCTTTCGAGTATTTAATGCGTTGTAGTGTATCTTTATTAATCATACTTATACATATAACACGTAAATACAACGCTCTCTAATTAAACTAAACTAGTATAATCTTCGTGCCCTCAAGTGGCGAAGCCTTGCAATAGCAGGGTTACCAGATGAACTAACAGTCAAAGTACCAAGACCAAGTGGAGCTGGGCGAAGAGAGTTCTTTATCATTTTGATAGCTTCAAAATGGTTTTGAAGCTCAGTACTCCATTGAGTTTGCATAAGCTCAGAAACAGTAGGTGGATTAAAACTAATACCATTATCAGTAAATTGAAATTCTCTACCTCTCTCTAATAAAGATTTAGAAGCAAGGGCCATAATTGTAGCCCCTTGGACTATATAATGATGAAATTTCCGTAGTATCTCAGTATCCTCAAATGTAAAGTTGGTAAAAAATGGTATTGCATTAAATTCTGTTAAAGAATCAGCAATAAAACATGTTAATGACTCAACTGAGAAAATATCACAATCTACCAAAATATCATTTCCATATTCATCTTTAACAGTAGTCTTTCCCCTACTATCTAATCTAGCTCTTAATGTTTTCATTAATAAATTAATATTTTGTAAAGCAAGCTGACTATAACAAAAACCAGGATCATCACCTAATGCGATGTATCCATCTGTATTTAGATACGGCATTTGTGTAGTATGGATAACAAATTGAAAAGTACTAGATGTTGGATTACCAGATAAAGTGCCATCCCATATATCCGAATACACACCAAGAGAAGGATTTATACCAACAGTATAATCATAACCATATAGACCTGTCGCTAATCTAAAAATACCAGTATTAGTAGGACCTAACGCTACAGTGCCAGATGGTTGATTAATTGTAATTGTAGGATACGTATCAAGATCAACAGCATCCCCATTAGAATTTCTGAATTGTACACGCAGCTGAACTATATCTCCCGGTTGTACGATCTCATATCTAGTTCTATTAGCCATAATAATACCTCAAATATATAGGATATTATTAATAACCCTTAAATTAAAGAATTAATCCCAATCCTTAGACATCTCTTCAGCATACTCTTCATCGGAGAACATCCAATCACCATCTTCATAATTAGGATCATTAATTTTAACAGCAGAACGTTTTTTTGTTTGCATAGGTTGATTTGACAATTCAACCTTATCTTTTTGGGGTGGTATTTGCTGATGCATCTTACCTATTCTTATCTTATCTCTTTTTTTAAAAAGAGAACCTTCATTTTTGGATTTTTCTAAATCTTCTATTTTAAATGAAAAATGTCTAGAATCTAATAAATTCCAACTCCTACCAGAAGGTATAGTTATTCCTAAATCAGATAAACATACATTCATCTGAGATATATTGATAATCCACCATTCACTCATTTTAAAACTTTTATATCAGTAGCTTTCGGCTTACCGTCATTATTTTGACCAATAGTGAATGTAACCTTCTGTCCTGATTTTAACAGCTTAAAACCTTCTAAAACGATATCACTAAAATGAGCAAACATATCGGATTGTTTTACACCATCTTTCTCCCAAGATAGAAATCCGTATCCCCATTCTACATTAAACCAAATAACTTCGCCAGTATAAACTTTCTCTTCCATATCATAAATATATCTATTTATGCGTTATTATTTTCGTCATCAGGGATTATAACCTTACCACTAACAGTTAAACCATGACTATAACCCATAGATTGATAAATATCAACACAAGCCATTGTTTTTATATGCTTTCTCTCAACATCATTTTTACAATTAGCAATTAATCTATCCCATTTAGCAAATAATTGTTCAAGCTGCCTTAAACCTTCAGGTCCAAATCTCCTAAAACAATCAGCTTTTATTCCTTTACGGGATTTAGCTTCACTTAAAACATTATTATTTATCTCTGTCACAATTCACCTTCATACTTTTAGGCTTATACTTAAAATATGGCTCAGTTATACCAGGAAAATTTGATACACCATCCAATTCATATACAAGCAACCTTCCGCCATCAGCTGTACTTGGATATACACCTATAATCTTTAATCTATCAGTATTGTGTAGCAAACTATGATGACAGCTACATAATACAGCGCAATTAAATGGATGGTTAGAAGTATTTAGCTCACCACGTTCTACGATATGATGTACTTCTAGCATCGATGGATCAGTAATATCACAACCTTCTATCTCACAATGTGTAACTTTTAATTTATTATTAGCCATAAGTCTTACTTGCATTCTGTATTCTTGTTAAAACAAAATTAGCTTCTTCTTTTCCATAATCACCCCACTGACTAAGCCTAATATATTCTTGACTATCACTTATACGACCTAAAGCTTTCATCAATGGACTTCCACCCGTATACATAGAACCACATGCAGATCCTAAACCAACATGTACACCATACACAGAAAAATCACCAAGCTCCATCATTAACGATAAACCGCAGTTATTTACATCATATTTATAATCACATGGTACTTTTATAAACGTAGTGTTAGGTATTCTTCTTTCTTCTACACCTATTATCTCAAAACCAAGTTCTTTTAATCCGTCTTCAAGAACCATACGAAACTCAAACATCTTTTCTGTTCTTTCTTGCAATGTTTGAATAGCATCCTCTAAAGCAACAGCAGTAGCAACAACACCACCTACATTAGGTGTTCCAGGATAATCCATAAAATAACTAGATCCTGTGCCAAATTTAAACCAATCACTAGTATTTTTTAAATAAAGGAAACCAACACCTACAGGTCCACCAAACTTATGGGCGCCAAAAGCAGCTATATCTATATCTAAAGCACTTACATCTACATGCATTTTACCGAGTGCCTGAGTCATATCAGAAAATATATAACTACAATTTAATTTATCAATAGGCTGTATTATACCAATCTCATTTTGTACATAGATACAAGTAACACCATCAAGCTTCCTATCATCAATTACAAGACCGTTATTATTAGTTTTTAATATAAGATCATTATTATTAGATATGCTATTAAAAGCGTCTCTGACCGCATTGTGTTCAACAGGGGATGTAGCTATAACTTCACAATTACTAGATAATATCTCAATTGCCCACTGACAAGCTTGTGTAGCACTTGTGGTAAATATGATCTGATTTGGTGTTTTCGCACCTATACATTCAGCAATTCTACATCGTGCGTCTTCTAATTTCGCTGAAGCTTCACGTCCTGGAATAGAAGGAGATGATGGATTCCCATATCCAGCTTTTGACGTATTAAAATCAATATAAGCTTGAGCTGCTTTATGGTTTAGAGGAACATGAGCATTAGCATCTAAATACAAATCTTTCATGCTCAATATATATAACAACTATACAGAAGCCCAAGCTTCTATAGTAACAACCCCAGTACCTTTAAACCAAATACCTGTAGCTGGTCTACGTTTAAATACTAATTGAGATCTATCTGTAGCAGCAATAAGCTCACCATGTACACTATTGCCATTAAAAGAATATTGAATTGGGCCACCAGATTCAATAGTTAATATAATATCTTTAGGGTCACCTTTAAATTTAAAGCCTACCTGTGCATAACCTGGGAACCCAACTGAATTAACAGTTAAACGTTCCCAATGATTTTTATCAATTCCTACAGTTTTCTTTGGTGGCGATGTAACTACTGGCATAATTTCCTCAATTTATATAGCTAAATATTACCTATGATCCTACGCGCATCATTATACCCTATCCTTATTTTCTTCCTAATAGATTTTTGATCAAACTCTAAAGAAGAACCTGGTAAATTCTCCTCAGGTCTAAAAATTTTAATATCTATATACTTCTTACCAGGAATCTTTATACCTTGTTTAATAAGATTGTTTATATAAAGAGATACAGATATATCCTCTGTCATAATTTCCTCTGACATTATATCTAAAATACGCGGTCCATTATTTATCAGTTTATTACTTTTTTCAAATCTCTCTAAACTATTTTTAGGCATTGTTATAATAACATCAATCTCACTACAACCCATATCTATCGCTGACTTTAATGGTGTTATTTGTCTAATTCCGCCATCTAACCACATCTGACCATCAACTTTGACCGGAATGAATGATGCTGGATATGCAGATGATGCTAAAATAGCATCTTTTATATTAGGATGATTCTCATCAAATATTTTATATTCACCTGTAGTAAGGCTTACAGCACCAACTCTTAGCTTTTTACCACTTGATAGCATTCTAGCTTGATCAAAATTATCATTAACTAACTTATGAAGTGGTTTACTATTTTTTATACTTGGTTTAAATAAGGCTATAATATAATTTATATAATTTAAAAACCACGGTAGTTTTATCCAATCTTTATATATAGTTGACGTCTCTAATGATCTCCATAAATCTTCAAGATTATTTATACACTCTATCTCTTGCCCATGATGGTACATAGAAATCCATCCACCATTTATTGCACCAACAGAGACTCCATATATAGCATCATATTTAATCTGTAAGTCACCAAGTAAATGTCTAAGTACTCCAACCTCATATGCACCTTTCGATCCTCCACCACTTAACACCAAACCTTTTTTCATGATTCTTAATTGTGCAAGGAGACCCCTACATTTATGTAGGGGAGGAATTGCACCCTCCATTTTATTCTATATTGTTCTTCTATATCTTCTAACTTTATATTTTGACTTAACCTTTTGCCAGACTTTATATCATGTATGGATAACCTACCTTTATAGGTTCCTCCTATATATATTCTTATATCTCTTATGTTTTATTACTGTTCCTTTTATATATCTACATTAAGAATTATCTATACTCGTACAATAAAATGTCATTGTTAACATCTCTCCACCAATTTCAATATCATTGTCGCAACTAACAACAAGTACCATTCCGTAAGAACTATATAAATCCCTAACTGTTGCATAATTAAATGGTACAGCTTGTACTGCATTTTTCATACCACGACTCTTACGTCTAAACTCTCTTATATCTGATATTGCTAAATGTTCAGCTGTTGCTCCAATTGCCTCAACTTGAGGTAAAGCACCACGTGCTTCTGTAATAATCTGGGTAATCCGATGATAATGATCTTCCTGAATAGGTATTTTTGTACCAGATGGAAATGGTGTCGCATTCCATGTATCATTGCGAAAAGTAAGATACATTTCTATATCAATAACAGTTGTCCAATCTTCAGCGCTAGGAACTGTAAGACCCCATACATACCCATCCCATTCAACAATAGCACCATCTAATGCTGTCCAATCGCCACTACCACCATCACCAACTAGGTACCTATCACCTATATTGGGGAAAACTGGTGGATCACTTAAAAAAGTTGATAATACAGGATTTAATTCATTAGATCCTAACATATACTCTGGAGCAAAAACATCTACATACCCCATTACAGTATAGGTAAACCCTGTTTCTAAACTCATATCAGAACTAAAATCCGCTTCAGCATCTTCTATTCTAAGTACTTTACCACTATCAGGTTCTACATAAAACGCCGAGCTTGTCGCATAATTAAATGATGCTGTTATTGTATTACCAGTTTGATCTACAAAAAAATGCACCTCACCATTATCATAATCTACCCAATAATCTCCTGTAGAACTATTAAATGTAAACGGAGTACAATGAGACTTAGCTTCACCATTTACTTTAATCTCTATCTCATAACCATGATCTGTTAATGCTACCCATTTCTCTTGATTATGTAAACGTCCAGAACGCAAATCAATCCATGCAGTATAATATCCATCTGCACCATCTGAGCACCTAAAAATGTACCCATCAGATCCTGGTTTTTCCTCCATTGTTAAATTTGTAATTCTTGCAGAATCTGCAAACCACGTAGTTTTATCACAAAAGTTATGACTACCCAATACTGTTTCACTGCCAACTCTTGGCGCACTTGCAGTAATAGGTAC
>Ga0102958_1000094_pt1 | contig 17692 bp, 28 predicted proteins | sample SalPonF2_B_D1_MG_FD_84513 | JGI IMG/M metagenome (GOLD analysis project Ga0102958, IMG submission 84513) | Salt pond soil microbial communities from South San Francisco under conditions of wetland restoration - Salt Pond MetaG SF2_B_D1_MG ...
AGCTAATAGAAGTTTATAAGACTTCCGAATGCTACCAGCTTATCTTAACGCCCATATCTTAGCTTTTTATCCCGAAAGCTTAAACGGTGAAAAGCTTAATTATATCCCGCGCTTAAACCAAAAAGCAAGGTCATCGTTCAGCTGATAAAGCCACTTATCAATGGCTATATCTATCAGTTGAATAATCCTCCTTTCCTCTTTTTTGCTTAATAAAAGGAAACCAATCTTTACATTAAACTTTTTCATGGCGGGTCTCCAAGGAATCGAACCTTGACCAATGGCTAGGTGAAAAAAGACTAAAAAACCTAACCCATATATACCATAAGACCCCTAAACATTAAGGGGAAACCTCTGTTTTTATTAAATATTTTAAGTAGTTAAGAAAGCTTCTAAGGCTATCTGTATACTTAAAACCTCCTCCTTTCTGTGCCATCTACAAGCACATAGTTGTCATCTTCTTCAATAATGGTATGACACCATATAAGCCCTTCTACACACCAAACTCTTTCACTTCCTTTCTGGTATACATAACCAGAAAAGATTGAAGATGTATTATTAAAAACCATGATTGCCTTTTTTTTCATAGCGGGCTATATAGGAATCGAACCTACAAGCTATCCTTTTAATGAATAGCCTTGTGACCACACTAACCCATAAACAGCTTTTTAAGGATAAAAGCTTAAACCTTCGTTTTTATTAAGTATTAGGTTGACATCCAGGCTTGTAGAAACTAACCCGATATCGACCAAAAACAGAATGTGCATTAGGTCTGCCCGACCTAATAAGACCGTGCTTCTTTCCTACACTCAACCAGTACTCATAACGAGTATGGGAATGTGTAAAAACACGGAAAGTCTTCTTATCTTCCTCAACCTCCTCCCCAGCTTCTAGAGAATGTTGAGATACGAAATAATTACACATACTCTTGTATCGAAACTTAGGAGGAGAATCCCAACCAGTACCATTATGCCCTTTGCTCTTATGTGTAGGTAAAACATGATGCTTTTTTACAGGCATTCTCGCCCGTAACCCCTTGATCTCTTTACCATAAGCATTATATTCTGTATACAATGCTTCTGGAAGATTTTTGGTAGCTAATGCAGCAACATCCTGTGTGTGAGCATCCACAGGCCAAACCTTAGGGGGAAAAGTAATTACCTTTTTGAAAACTCGTTTCTTCTCCAAGAAAACTATAGGATTATCTCTCAAAACCCAATCGTTTAACTCTTCAGACACATACACAGGCTTGTGTAAAAGCCTTTCACACAGAAGTGTGCACGCATCTTTAATCGGGAGCATTGTGCCCTTGAGATAGAAAAGGTCTTTACCCTTCCTCAAAAAGACCTTGTGGGCCTTTTCTAGAGCCCTTCCCCATGCATGAGCCAAACTGTGTTGCATAGGAGTAAGGCACATCCAAACCCCCTTATCACAGAAAAGAAGCTGGTAATTATCTCCTTCAAAAGAAGACTCATCAGCAACTTTTTCTTCCTTAGAATAAAGCAAGTCAATCATCGCCTTATCCTCTGGATAAGTAAGGATAGCAAGCTTGTAACCCTGCTCTCCCAAACCCAAAGACAACAGCTCCACAATTGCTTTTGCTTTATTCATCAGAATAACCTTAGCTCGATGTTTACACCCTTTTCTAAAGGAATGTCCTAAAAAAAACATTCACTTAAAAAAGAATATAAACCATCAAAAAACTTAATGGTTTCGCTAGATTAAAAAAACTAGCTTGGTTTTTATCCGTGTAGATAAAGAAAAAAAAAGAATTAAAAAACCAAGAAAGCTAAGATATTCGGTGAAAAAAACAGATAAGAAAAAACCGGGAATCTTTTCAGATTCCCGGTTTTCGGGAAACTAACCTGCTACCACTTTCAGCTCGGGTTCTGGCAAAGCCAGAGGCAAAGCCAGATCTACAGCTGCTCGCAGCTGCTCTGCTTTTTGCTCGCTTTGCTCCTTTTCTTTCAAGAGTTTCCGTCCCCTAACCTCAAGATCTTCCCGCAATTGCTCGTATGCAAGGGGAGAAGCCTTCCTTAGGGTTTCAAGGGTTATCTTCATCGCTGGATCCGACTGAAGACTAGCTTGTAGGGCTTTTGATCCCTTGGCTTCTTCTTCCTTTCTCTTGCGTGCTTCTTCTTCCTTTCTCTTGCGCTCTTCTTCTTCTTCAATCCTACAGCCTAAGTAATCTTCAATGGCTTGAATTGATGGCCTATCAGAAAGTAGATTAGCAGACCTTTTAACCTTCTCCGGCTCAAACTCGGCAGGGAGCGCATCCCTGCCAAACAATAAGCAGATCGTGCTTTTCAGTTGATTAACTGTTACCTCATTCGTAACGCCATTGTGTTGTATGGCCCAAGTATTGTTACTTGAAGTCTCGCTGATCTCTGGCTTTGAGATCTTTATGCCATGCTCAGCAAACTTGCAAGATAGCGCGGTGAAAAGCTTATTAAACTGCGAGCGATTAAAAGACTTAGCCATGATGAACCTTTCGGGTTTTTTGCTTTTTTGCTTTTTTGCTGTAGGGGTCATCCCCACAGCACCTATACCTTAAGCTTAGCACCCCAGCGCTAGGGTGCAAGCTCAAAGCGTACTCATGGCCAAAAGAGACCACAAGCTAGGGTAGCCTATATGGCCACCCACGCCATATAGTAATGCAAGCGACAGGCCAACATGCCAGCCTAATAATATCAAGCACTTAGCCTACCCTAGCGCCAGCCTAGCACTCCGATTATGTGTCACTCTTGACACACCTTGCTAGGTACCTGATATCATTGGGGAATAGTGTGTCAAACGAGACACACCCCATGGTTCAGCGAACACACTGTACCCTTGTTCAGCAGAGGCAAGTACCATGCCAACCTGACTGCCTGTTCAGTAGGGGCAATATCTATGCCAACCAGCTACAGGCAAGAACCATGCCAACCGTAGTGGGTGGATAAAAAACCAACCACTGGTTTAATTCTTTACTAGAGTAATGTTCAGTATATACTAAAACGATGTACAGTGAATAAAACTTTACCATGGATCATGTTCAGTGGATAAAAAAAGATCCACTTTAATAATATCAATAACTTAGAGAGGTGGGTGAATCGTTTACCAGGTGGGGTGGTTTTCTACCATGGATCAGCGGGGATCCAGGGGGCCCCGGAAATAAGGGTTATGGCTTATTTATGATTGGCTTATTTTGTTATGACTTATTTTGTTATGGCTTATTTATGATTGACTTATTTATGATTGACTTATTTTGTTATAGCTTATTTATGGTAAGCTTATTAATATTACTATTTATTATATGTGTGAAATAAAAACTTAAGCCAAAGATAGATTAAAATCACTATAACACCAATCACAAGAAAGTCAATGCTAATTTCTATTTAAAGAGCGATCATTTTTTCTTATCGAGAGGGTGGTAATAGGGTCACAAAACCCTATAAAACAAGGGAAAAGTGAATTTTCAAAAGGTCTTGACTTCCAAAGTGTAATGCTTACATTAGCAATGTAAATGATAAAGAGTAGAAGAACGAGAGGTAGAAAAAGATGCAATTATTAGAGAGTGGACTATGGGAGTTACGTCAAGAGTTATATAACGAGCGGATAACGTGTAGTTTATTACGAATAATGTTATCATTATATATAGGTATAGTATCTGTAGTATTTTCAGAACAGATATATGATTGGGCATTTTATTTAGGTTTAGGAATAAGTATAGTATATTGTGGTTATGGCCTACTGTGTTTATCGCAAGTATTATTAGCGCGACGTTTAGATATAAGAGATGATGATGAGGAGGAGGAAGAAGAAGAAGACATAGCGATAGAATGGGATGAGGATTTACCTACTTGGTTTAAAGTGGGAATAAAATTAAAGTTACGAGGTAGTGATAAGGAGTATCGAATAAAGAGCATAAGGGAGCGGAGTTGGATAGGAGAGGATGAGAGTGGTAGATGTATATCATATTCATTATCTGGGATAAGAGAGAAGTGGGAATTAGTAGAGGAGATACCGAGATGGTTTAAAGTGGGAGCATTACTTACATTCGGAGAAGCTGGTGAGGTAATAGAGGTAGTAAGCCAGAGCGAAAGTTATTGGATAGGAAAATTATGTTATAATTACAAGGCTTACACATATGACAATATAGACAATTGGTATAGGGTATAGTAATGATAAAGTTAGTAATATTCGATATAGCAGGTACGATAGTAGATCATGGATGTTTAAGTGTATTCAAAGCATTCCGAGAATTTTGCGATGAGGAGTGTATAGAGGTATCAGACAGCGAGATACGCAGTCATACTGGATTAGGCAAAGATGAGCATCTAAGGGAGCTATGTAAAGATAAATACAGTGCAGATTTATATAGGAAATTTTTACCTAAGCTACGTTCAAAAGTAGCAGAGCACAGTAAGATAATAGATGGTGTATTAGACGTAACCGAATATTTAAGGAATCGTAAGATAAAGATAGGTGTAACGACCGGGTTTGATCGATCGACGATGAACATGGTATTAGGTAGTTTAAAGTCTCAAGGATTTGAGCCTGATTGTTATATATGCAGAGACGACGTAGGTATTGGTCGTCCATCGCCATGGATGATATTCAGAACGATGGAAAGATTAGGAATAGATCGAGTCAATGAGGTAATAAAGGTAGGAGACACACGAGCAGACATATTAGCTGGCAAGAATGCTGGTATACACAGCAGCATAGGAGTAATAAAGAGCAGTAGTATATTAGGGTTAAGCGAGGATGAGTGGAGGGATAGTGTAGCCAAGAGTATATTGATTAATCGAGCGCGTGAGGAGTACATAGGGGCTGATGTAATAATAGGGTCAATAATCGAGGTAATACAATATGTATAGGGAGCTAAAGGGGGTAATAAGGGTAGGCAGGTTAGGGGTGGAATTAATCAGCGAAGATTCTGATGGTAATTTAATAACTATAGTAAGGCCATTTGAGGAATTTTTACGTAGCAAGGAGGGGAAGCGGGTAAGAATAGTGGTAGAGGTATATGATGAGCTTTAGAGACAGTTGGCGTGGCAGGGAGGTAGAGTGTTATTTAACTGAGTGGTTTAATAACGGTAAGGTATATCACATTTCATTTGAGATGCGGTTAGAGGTAGACGGTCATAGATTTGTTGGACATTACAGCGGTAGGAAATTAAATCGAGAGGAGCTAATAGAGCGTGGTTGTTTAGCATTGGATGAAGTGATAATGGATTATCCTGGTGAGAGATATATAGAGGAGGAGAGGGAGAGATATTTTAAGGAGGAGAGAAGGCTTATAAGTAAAGATAAAGTGGCTAATTTTCTAAGAGGGTTAATAAAATGAATTATAAAGAGTTTAAGCATAAGTGGAACGATCGAGAATTAAATTGTTGTTTATACAAAGCCTACAACAGGTATGAGTGCATAGTACATTTGAAGTTAGACGGTGAAAATTTCAAAGGTTATGCAAATGGAACGGATGCTAATTTACTAGAGCGAAGCATTATCAGTTTGGAGCAAGAGATATCTGATTATTGTAATGAGGAGTACATGATAGAGTTTGAGGAGGTACACAAAGAGATATTAGAGCGCAGGAGGCGTAAGTATGATGTAGCTAGCTGGTTAAAGAGGGAGTTCATAAAATGAGCTATAAACGTGAGTGTTTCAAATATAAATGGCATGGTAGAGAATTATTATGTCATTTAACAATGTATGGGGATGGATATTATAAAGATTGTTTTTTAAGGATTTATCTAGATATAGACGATCATATATTTTACGGAAATTATGAGGGGGAAATATTGGATAGGGCGAAGATTTTGGAACATGGGTTAAGAGATTTAGAGTCAGACATAGATCGATATTCTACGGGGGAAGACATAGAGAAGGAGAGAAAGCGTTTAAAGAGCATGGAGAGCAAGCGAGATATGGCTATCTGGTTAAAGAAGGAGTTTATAAAATGAGCTATATGGGCTATAAAAGTGAGAATTTCAAATATAAGTGGCATGGTCGAGAGATAGATTGTAGATTAAGGGATTGGGATTATAGAACTTTTGGGATAAGTTTCATAATGATCTTAGAGGTAGACGGTCATACATTTACGGGTTCATATAATGGGATATTATTAAGTAGAGAGGAATTGATAGAGATAGGTTGTAAGAGTTTAGAGAAGAACATAGAGAGCTATGTATCTGAGGAGACGGTAGAATTTTTCAAATACAATCAAAGGTTAGCATTGAAGAAATTTGAAAAGAAGCATAAAGTGGCTAAATGGTTAAAGGATTTAAGTAAATGATTTCTAATTCTGAAGAATTTACAGACAAGTTTTATGGACGAGAGGTAGATTGCAGTCTTACGAAGTGGGGTGTAGATAAGTTTACACATTGTTCATTAAAGATGACATTAACTTTAGACGGTCACGAATTTTATGTGATACATAACGGCGAGTTAGATGAGATGGAGGTTTTAATAGATAGTTGCCGGGAAAATTTATATAAAAAGATATCTTATTATTCTGAAGACAGGTTTATAGAGTACGAGAGAGAGCTTTTTGAGAAGTGTTTAAAGCAAAAAGAGGATAAACATAACATGGCCAAGTGGTTAATTAAGATGACGAAGGGATGAGGTATGGAGATAATTGCTGGTCAAATATGGGCTTATGTGGGGGTGAACCCTAATCGTGCTGATCCTGGGTATCATTTAGAGCAATATGAGGCAATTCCTGATGAGGTATTGGGCAAGATTGATTCATTAGACTATGTGGAGCTAGCGGTAAAGGTAATAGACGTTGATATAGGTGAGGTAACATGTGAAACGGTAAGGACGGAGGGATGTGGGTGGCTTGATAAGGTTGGAGATTTATCGGTAGAGCGCCTTAAAGATTTCGAGGAGAATTATAGATTATTGATTAATTTTACAGACAGCAAGTTAACGAACAAGTGTATAACATGTGGAGCTGAGAACAAGTACATAAAGCCTACGATGGGATATAGATGTTGGGGATGTCGCAATGGTTATTAAGCTTATAGTATATTATTTATAATGCTTGGAATTTTACATTACACATGGAGCAGAATAGGATGAATATAGAAGAGAAGCGAGCTAAGTTAAGAGAATTGCGTGAAGAGGTAGCAAAGTTAGAGAGCGAGATAAGAGCGGAGGAGAGTTTACCATATATAAGTTTTTCACAAATTGGAAACCTGGGTTATTATGTTAATGATAATTATGATCATTTTGATATAAGGGATTCACCTTTATATTATGGACATAATAACAAGCTATTAAAAGCTTTAATTTATCCAAAAGAGATAAAGGTTGAGCCTTCTATTTCAAAAGATATAAAGATTACGCCATTTATAGAGCCGATAAAGATTTCTCGAGAGGATTTTAACAATTTCAAATCGGTACCTATAGATCCTAAGTTTACTGGTATAGATTATGGAATGGGTTACAGTGTATCTAATGATTATTATATGGAATTAGATTTTGAAGTAAAGGATAAATCTAATGAGGGAAACGTATGCAAGAGATGTGGTATGTACAATGAATATGCCGAGTCTGATATAGATTACACATGTTATAATTGCAGGAGCTAGATAATGCAAGAGAAGTTTACAGACAGTTGGCATGGTCGAGAGATAGTATGTTATTACAAGCGATTTAGCTCTAACTATCATAAGCTCATGATAATTTTACATTTATTCATTTTGTAAGAATGAAGAAAATGATATCGAACAATTATTAGAATTAGCCAAGAGTAATTTAGAGTCTAGGATTGTGTCTATTTCTGAAGACAGTAAGATTAAATCTTTTGAATTAGATTTAGAAGAGGTAAAGAAAGTTTATAAGGAAGCGGAGTGCAAGCGAGACATAGCAAAAAGCATAATAAGGATAATTGAGAGATGAAGACCGCAAAATATTTTTTAGATCATGTAAAGGTAGGTCAGAGGTGGTTTTATAAGGCTGACATACATTTAAAGGTTTTGATAAAGGAAGTAACATCTAAATTTATTAAGTTTAAAATAGAGGATGTTAAAAAGTTAGTTAAAGGTTATTCATTTTCTAACGATGAGTATTTAATATGGGACACACCTGACATACTCAGGGAGATTGAGGATATTAATGGTAAGTATTGGGAATTATTAGATGACGTACCTCAAGGATCTAAGTGTTGTGTATGTGGATTGTTGAATGAGTATATAGAGGACAAGGATTACATATGTTATAATTGCAGGAATTGAGATATGGATGCCAAAGAATTTTTAGAGGTAGCAAAGCCTGATCAAAGGTGGTTATACGACACACGTGGTGTAATAGATTTAAAGATAAGTTTTAAGGTGGTGGGGGTAAATTCTTTCAGTATATTTTATTATATAGAAGAATATCATGGGTCTAGCTCTCATATATTTGAAAAGAGGTATCCTTTTGGTAAGCGTGGTAAATGGGACAGGCGATCTATTTTAAAATATACTGATTATACTTATCAGAGCTTTGACATAATAGATTCTATTAGTGGAGCTACATGCAAGGTATGTGGATTAGTGAATGAGTATGTAGAAGAAAAAGAGTATATATGTTATAATTGCAGGAGTTAAAGATGGCAATTTATTTATCGACTTATTCAGAGAGTTGTAATTTAAATAAATTTAAAAACCTAATGGAGGAAAGTTTAGATGATTTAGATTCGGCAAAATTTTTTTATCATACAGATTTTGAAGATATAGCTAGGATATCATTAGCTATATTCAATGAGGTACCAAATTTAACTTTTATAACCTATAAAGACACAGAAGAGTTAGATAAACATTGTAACATTCTAATACGTATAGGTACATTGATAGGTTTATCCGTAATAGAGTTAAATTATATGGAAGATTTATTTACATTAAACATATCTGACATGACAAGCACCATATGGTATGATGAATGGAGTATTATATTTAATCAGATTAAAGAAGCTAAGAGGGCATCGAATTCAAAAACGAACATTTGCGTACAGTGTGGCATAGAGTCTTCTTATGCTGAGCCTGAGGAGAGTTACATGTGTTGGGGTTGCAGAAATGGATATTAATGAACGCATAAGAAGTTTAAAGAAAAGGCTAGAAAAGCTAGAAAAGAATGATATAATAAACAACTGTATATTCAATCTCGCGATGGTTGATATATTAGTGGTTCAAAATTTCACAAAAGAAAAGTTCCCCCTCCATATAGTAGAAAACATATGTAAATCTGCAGAGCATCTTTTACTAAGATTTGCGAGTGGAGTTAAATGTCAAGTATGTGGTGAGGAGAATCCATATATAAATGATGAGGGCTACATCTGTTGGGGGTGTAGAAATGGTTTTTAATTATGATAAACGAATATGTATCTAAGCTAAAGGGTTCTGCAACATTTGAGGTAAAGGAGAAGTGTAGAGAGCTAAAGTCTCTAGGCAAGAAAGTATATAGTCTTGGGATAGGGCAATCGCCATTCAGTCCACCTTTAGAGGTAATAAATTCATTTCAAAAGCATGTATATATGAATAGGTATGCTCCAGCGAAAGGGATACCAGAGCTAAGAGAAGCTATTGTTAATTTTTACGATAGCAATCACAATTTAAGTTTTAATACTAGTCAAGTATCTGTAGGAACGGGAGCAAAAGAGTTATTATTCTTATTACAATTAGCGACTGATGCATCATTAATATTACCGACCCCATGTTGGTCATCATACGGACCTCAAGCGATAGCAAACGGTAAGACATTAGAGAATGGCAAGTTACAGTTAATAAACACCAAGCGTGAGAATCGTTGGTTATTAACGGTTGATGAGCTTCAAGAGTTTTGTAAAAGGGACAGTATAAGGTCATATTTAGATGACAGTGGTAGGATATTGATGTTAAATTACCCTGGTAATCCTACAGGTCAAACATATACCACTCAAAATCTCAAAGACTTTGCAAACGTATGTAGAGATAACAATATTATTGTAGTATCTGATGAGATTTATTCATTATTAACATACGATGGTGATCCTGACAGCATAGCGAGATATTATCCAGAGGGAACTATTATATGTTCTGGATTATCTAAGTGGTGTTCTGCAGGAGGTTGGAGATTAGGGACATTTATATTTCCCAAGGAGCTTCAACATATCCAAAAAGCATTAACAAACATTATAAGTGAGGATTCATCATCTCCATGTACTCCGGTACAATGGGCAGCCATAGATGCTTTTAATGGAAAATTTGATAATAAGTATGTAGGGTATTGCAGAGACATATTAAGCATTGTAGGTCGTAGAAGTGCAGAGATACTAGATGAAGCTGGAATCATTACAGCGCAACCTGAGGGTGGTTTTTATTTATTCATAGATTTAGAGAATTACAGGGAACGGCTTAATCATAAAGGTATACACACATGCAAGGAGGCATATAATTTAATATTAGCGGAGACTGGAGTAGCCGTAATACCTGGAGAAGATTTCATGAGAAATCCGGAAGAATTGAGTGCTCGAGTAGCATATATAGATTTTGATGGTGACAAAGTTTTATCTGATATTTATAATAATGGTTTAAATGAGGATATTATTTTAGATGGATGTCATAATACTATAGAGGCCATGGAGGTATTAGCTAATTGGGTTAGAGCTTTATAAATGAAGATTGTATATTCTACTGGAAATCGGATTGGGGGGGACATTCAGCTTAAAAGATTTCTTAACCATAACAAGCATGATATTAAGATAGCCTCTTATTTACGCTCTAGCGGGTCTCTAACGCATGTTGATTGGATCCTAGATGCTTGTAGGCATAAGTATACAAAAGGGCTTAAAAGGGTATTTAAGAAGGCTCAGGGGCAAAAACCGCTTACAATATGTAAAGAGAGTGGTAAATTATTATTAAAAGAGGTATCAAAGTACGGTCCTGATCTAATCATAAGCGATGGAGAGCCTATAATGGCCAACATAGCAGCAGAATTAGGTATCAAGTTATGGTATTGCAGTCCTATACATTTATGGGACGGTATAGTGTGGAAGAGTAGAGTATTTCAGGTAGAATATTTTTCGCTATTAGAAAAGCATATAAAATTCATAAAGCGAAAATTCCCTAAAGCAGATAGAAAGTTCATATATTCTCCATTTGGAGACATTATGGATGGTCCTGAGCTAAGAGAAGGTTATGAATGGATAAGGCCATATTACCATGAGGTAGATAAGACAAATAGTACAGAGGGCATAGCAGTAGTAAGAGATCCTGATAGGATATCATCATTAAGCAAGATATTGAATTGCATTCCTCCGTTTAATTTAACATTATTCAACCCATATTTTTATAATTTATCACATATAGAATGTGAGACTGAATTAGACACATACATAGCAGCATTATCTAATTGTAGATGGTTATTTTCAACAGGAGAGACTAGTTATATATCTGATGCAATATATAATGGTATAAACAGGATCTGTATAGCGCCAAATTTAGATGATCCTGAATTATTATTTAATTCATTTTTATGTAAGAGATATGATATTGGAGACGATTTAGGTCAAGTAGAATACATGAAGCAATATGCTATAGATGAGATAGAGAGATCATATTTAAGATCTGACAAATTGAGATATAAATTAGAGATTCACGATCATTCATATTTACATGAGGAGATAGATAGTGAAGAGAGTAGCATTTGATCTTGGCAACGTAATAGTAAAAGTAGATTGGAAAATATTTTTTGACGAGTGGAGCAGATACATATCCACAGATGTAAGAGAGTTCATGAGAAACATTCAATATCAGCAAGATGTTGGATTAATAAACATGGATAAAGCCTTAAGTGGCATTACAGGTAATGATACGATAAAAAAATTAAAGGTAGCGTGGGGATCTGTTATAACATTATCTGATGATATATTTTCTTTATTAGAAGATTACAAGGAGCGTAATTACAGTGTAGCTATATTAAGCAACATTGGATCTGATCATGCGGATATAATGAGAAAGGTATATCCGACAATATTTGATGGAGCGATATTACATTTAAGCTATGAGGTTGGTGCAAGGAAGCCTACAAAGTTATATTTTCAAAGTTTTTTGATGGAAAACCCTAAATTTATTGGGGCCACATTTGTAGATGATTTACTAGATAATCTTACAATGGCAGAGAGATTTGGGTTCAAGGGTTATCAATTTAATTTAGATAATTATAATAAGTTAAGTGATGATGAGAAGAGGTTAGAGCTTTTACAGTTACGCAAAGCGATTGGTTAAAAGTAGCGTTTACTAAGTATTAGGGTGATAACTCCCCGACTTAAAAGTCGGGGAGTTATAATTATCATATAAGGGCCAAATAAACGCAGATAATTTCTCTATATTAGATAATAATCACGCAAAATATACAACTTCCAGTCGTATATATCTATTTAAGATAATTAAATCTGGAGTGACAGCTCCCCATCCTTAAGAATGGGGCTTCTTGAAGCATCAGAGAATACTGCCCTACTCTCCCTTATATGAATTAATATAATTAATTCATATAAGATTACGTTCCCGTTCTTTGTTTAATTAACTAACCAGCACTTTAAGCCTTGAAAGTTAAAAGACTAGGTTTTAACGAGACTCTAACTATTAACGTTTAAGGTTTTACCCATCAAACGCGGAAGTTACAAAGTAACTTCGCTTTTTGATGGAACCACATACCTAAAATTCAAAGAGCTATTCTTTCTTATGAAAGATGAGTCTATGAAGATATATAACAAGTTATAATGTAGATGTTAAAAAAAAGTAAAAAAAACCATCAATTCATCCCCGGCATTTATGCCGGGGTCTTCTTGAAGTGGATGGATAAAGATTTAATACTTTTTAACAGGCCCTCTGTATTCATCCATAGAGATCTGTTTAGTAGTACCATCTGGTTTAGTAACGGTAACAGAATCACCTAATAATCTAAGCCCGGCACCATATTCTACATGATTTTTAGTACCATGAGCACTTAGAGCGCTATTTCGAATAGGTTTACCTGTTTTAGGATCATACCAGCCGAATAAGCCTAATCTATCTTGTTTTCCTTCCCCTTCAATGACAACGATATCTTTCATATGACCTGCAACGCTTTTAGGAGTGCCTTTATAAGATTTAACAGCTTTAGCGATCTCTTCTCTAATTCTTTTAGAGTATTCATCTGCAGCATCAGGTAAACCTATTCTACCATGAACGACCTCTTTATTTGACCAAAATCTGCCAGACTTATCTTTATAGCCAGTCATACTTAGTGGATGAGGTCTAATTTTAATATCAGCTTGTTCCCAAATTTGTCTAGATTCTTTAGGGGTAGGGATATGCATATTAAAGTGATCGGCAATTTTTTGAGCAGTTTGACCTGACATAGGTACTCTTAGGCCACATATTGTAATAAAATCAGGCATAGCTTTATAGGTAATTTTAGTACCATCTGGTTCTTGTACAGTTACATCAACCATTTTTAGAATTTTTCTTTTAGTAACCTCTTCAAAAATGAACCTTTCTCTTTCATAACCTGGAGGTAGAGTGAGAAACTTCTTCTTAAATTCTGCACAAGTATTATTCTTAGGTTTAATACTTTCCTTAACTTTATCCATCAAGATGCCACTTTCTTTAAAAATGGGCTTGACAGTCTGACTGTTAGGTTGTATATTAGAATCAGATACGATGCTTGCAGCGATTTTTTTTAAAGCTAATTTTCTAAAGCTATTCATTATATAATCATTCAATAATATTGATTATGAGGCAAATATGGATGTAAAAGTTGGACAAATATGGGAATATGCTGGTGTACGTTACAAGAAATCACCACGTATAGTATCTAATAGAGATGAGATAAAAAATCTACCTGGACCTATTTTAGCTATAGAAATTTTAGCTGTAAATCAAATTAATAATACTGGCACATTCACAGGTAAAGCGTATCATCCTTGCAAAGTTGTAAAAAATGACAGTGACTATCTAGATCTTTGTGTATTTGATGATGATGGTTATTTAGTAATGGTATCTGGAATATTTGAGAGAGCTATTGAAGAAGGTCAATGGACATTACTTTTAGATAGTAATGTAGCTGGTGCTATTTGTATAAAATGTGGACAAATATCACCTTACGCAACTTATTCGCCAAATTTTAAATGTTGGTCATGTAAACATGGGTATTAATTGTGAATTTTTCTAAAAAAAATATCAATAAATTTATATTTTTTTTGACAAATCTATCTAGCCTTGATATATATGTTAGATAGAGAGGTGTGAGTAATATCGCTTACATCTAACTTAAACAGGAGAGATAAACATGCTAGCTAGAAGAAATAAATTATATGGGTTTGGTTCGTCTTGGGATCACTTTTTAAGTGAGATTTTTGATTCAGATTTTGGAAAGCGCACAGAAGATCCTGTTCAAGTATCATATGAATATGATGATAACTCTTATTATGTAAGAGCGGTTGTACCAGGATTTAATGAGAAAGAGCTTTATGTAAATGTTAATGATAATATTCTTACAGTAAGTGGTAAGAAGGAGAAGGTATCTGATAAAGACGGATTACATTCTTCATCTAGGTCTAGCTTTACACAATCTGTAAGATTAGGAAATGACACAATACCTGAAGATATTAATGCAGAGCATAAGGATGGTATATTAGTTATTTCTATTCCTAGAAAGAGACGGAACAAAATTGAGGATAAGACTATACCAATTAAGGTATTAAAAGAAGCTAAGACGTAATTATAATCTTAGGGCCCTTTATGGGTCCTTTTTTTTATTTAAAAAAAATGAGTGGATATCATAAAAAGAAAATTACCAGGGGTGAATTTGGGACTATATCTAAAATTATAGAGGAATATGAAGAGCTTATAGATGCTCATGAGCAAGGTGCTAAGATAATGGTATTATGTGAGCTAGCAGACTTATATGGAGCTATGGAGGGTTATATAGAGCGCGAATATAATCTCTCTATGAAAGACATCGAGAAGATGAGTAGTTTGACTAAAAAAGCGTTTAAAGATATGGTTAGAGTAAAGAGATAGTCAATATATTATCATTTTATTATGATGGCAGACGAATTTGTAGAAATATTTGAGTTATTAGATAAACTATCAAGCAGAATAAATTCTATTGATGGACAACATTTAACAAAAGAATCTCAACAATCATCTATACCTATGGTTGATGAGGTAAATAAAGTAAAAACATCCGTAGCAGATTTAACAAATAGAATTAATAAATTATATAAATATTTTTATAATTTAGAACGTAGACTTCTAAATGTTGAAGGTACTACTGAAAGATTATTGAGCGGCAAAAGATAAAGAAAGAAAAATGCTATGAAAGACAATCCATTATTAATTAATTGGAAAGATAATGACAAATTTCCACCATTTAATTTAGTTAAAGATGAGCATTTTAAACCGGCATTACAATATTTAATAGATTTAACTTTAATAGAGCTTGATAAGCTGGCAGATAATAATGAGCCGACATTTGAGAACACTATCCTTAAAATGGATGAAATTTTTGAGCAGATAGACTTAGCCACAGCTATATATTATACATGGTCTAGCTCAAATAAATCAGAAGAATTTCAAGCAATTGAAGTGGATTTATCTGGAAAATTATCTATTTTTAATAGTGCCATCTTTCAAAATGAAAATCTATTTAAAAGAATTAAAAAGCTATATAAGAGTAGTAATTTAGATAGTGAGCAAGATAGATTGGTAACAAATTTATATGATGAGTTTATCAAAAACGGTGCTGACCTAGATTTAGCTGATAAAAATAAGCTATCATATATTGATAAAAAATTATCTTCTTTTTTTACAGAGTTTAATCAAAATGTTTTAAAAGACGAAGAGAAAGAATTAATAATTGAAGATTTATCGGGCATTCCAGATAATCTTAGAAAATTATTCAAAAAGGAAGATGGGGAATATAGCGTTAAAAACACTCGTTCTTCAGCTGTTTTATTCTTAACATATTCTGATCGAAGAGATTTAAGAGAAAAAGTTTGGAATATGTTTGTTAACAGAGGTAAAGATAACGGAGCTTTAATAAAACAAATATTATCTCTTAGAAAAGAGAAAGTAAAATTATTAGGTTTTGATAATCATGCAGCTTATATGTTAAAGAAGACAATGGCAGAGAATTCTGATAATGTTTTTGATTTACTAAATAAGCTATGGGAACCGGCACTTAAATTAGTAGAAAATGAAGTAAATGAGATGCAGGTCTTTATAGATAAAGACGTTACCAAGATAGAGCCTTGGGATTATAGATATTATACAGAAAAGGTTAGAGAGTTAAGGTATAATTTTGATAAAAAGGAGCTAATACCATATTTACAATTAGATAAGATGTGTGAAGCTATGTTTTGGGTAGCTAAAAAGCTATTTAACATAGATTTTGTATTATGTAAAGACGTACCTATATTTAACTCAGACATGTCAGTATTTGATGTTTTACGTGACGGGCATAATATTGGTATTTTTTATTTTGATCCATTTGCTAGAAATGGTAAAAGTTCTGGTGCATGGATGTGTACATATAGAGATCAAGAGGATGGGGTATTACCTCTTGTTTCAAATAATTCAAATTTTATAAAGGGAGAAGATCCTATATTAATCTCATGGGATGATACGATAACATTATTTCATGAATTTGGTCATGCATTACATGGTCTTTGTTCAGATGTAACCTATAAATCATTATCTGGCACAAATGTATGTCGAGATTTTGTAGAGTTTCCTTCTCAATTATTAGAGCGTTGGGTATCTACTACAGAGGTATTAGAGAGATTTGCTATTCATTATGAGACTGGAAAACCAATACCACAAGAATTAATTAATAAAATTGATATGTCATCAAAATTCAATCAAGGATTTGAGCTAGTTGAATATTTATCATGCGCATTAGTTGATATGTTATATCACACAACAGATGAAGATATTGAAGATCCTGAGAGATTTGAAGAAGAGGCTTTATTAAAGATTGGAATGCCATCAGAGATAACGATGAGGCATAAATCTATACATTTTAAGCATATTTTTGGTTGCACATCATATTCAGCTGGTTACTATAGCTACATATGGTCGGAGATACTTTCGGCGGATGCATTTGGTGCATTTACTGAGAAAAATGACATATTTAATCCATATATTGCTAAATCTTTATTTTCAAATATTTTATCGGTTGGTGATTCTAGAGATCCTAAAGAAAGCTATCGAGCATTTAGAGGTCGAGATCCTGAGGTAGATTATCTTATGAAAGATAAAGGATTTACAGAATAATAAGAAATGATGAGCTGATAATGATAACATTAGATAAAATAAGAAAAATAAGTATTGTTAGCTTATTCATAACATCAATATTAGCAATAACAATTGATTATATATCAGAGATGTCTGAGTTTGTGGGTTATCTTTCATCACTAATGTTGTTAGTATTTGGATTAATTGGTATTATTAGTTGGTGCTATTGTATAATTAAGATTATGATGTATGATTGGAAATAAAATATGGGATTAGAATACACAGACAAGATAAGCTGGCATTTAATATCTGAAGGTGTAAAATATTATCAAAATGAAGAATTTCAATATAAAGAGGTCCCTTGGTTAGCGCCTACAGACGTAATGAGTATTACGTTCCAAGGAGATTATAGATTTAAAACTGAATTAGGAAATCTTGTAGCATCTGGTGAGCAATCATTTCTA
>Ga0102958_1000102_pt1 | contig 17511 bp, 14 predicted proteins | sample SalPonF2_B_D1_MG_FD_84513 | JGI IMG/M metagenome (GOLD analysis project Ga0102958, IMG submission 84513) | Salt pond soil microbial communities from South San Francisco under conditions of wetland restoration - Salt Pond MetaG SF2_B_D1_MG ...
CGAATTTCTGGCGTAAGTAATTGTAAATTCATGGCAATGCACAATATCGCTGTGCCGATTCGACCCGCATTGCGCGCGACGGCCGCGGTAGACCCCAAATGGCACGAATATTGTGCCTATCAATGCACGATCCCTGGGACCTGCGGCCATCAATCGAAACAAAAATCACTATCGCGGACAATAGTCCCTGATAGTGATCCAGCCAAACCGTATTGGTCAATTTTTCCGGTTTCGGCGCACCATCAAATGGCAGAAACCGTGTAATGGCGCAGAGCTCCAATGCCGGAACCCTGATCAGGGTGAGTACTGTGACGAGATGTTTGCGGATTGGGCGTGGCGGCACCCCGAAGCGGGTTTGTCATCGCTGGTCATCGTCAGATGAATATTCGACCGAAACTGCTGCAGAATGAGTCTGGCGCCACCGCTGGGCAACCCCATTCTAAAGCAAAATCCGACTACCGCTCCTGGCTCTCCTGCGACTCCATGTCCGCCTGCCGCTGCCGGGCCCTCACGGTATATGGCTGCAAATAGTCCTCCATCGACATGTTGTCGATGCGTCTGTTGAACACAGCCTCACAATACTCATCATTGAGTTTGTGCTCGAAAAACTTTACCCCGCCCTGCGATTTCTCCTGGCTCACGCTACCGCTCTCGACCGAAGCCTTCAATTCAGTCATCGCCGTTGCCATGCTTGGCTTGATTTTGGGCAGGGCCCTGTTATCGGCATCGTAGTCAAACCACGCCATGAGTCGCTGTCGATTTTCCTCAAAGTCATCACGATCCGCTCCCGAGTCGGTCAGGTGTTTCCAGTAAAACTGAATAGCACCGATCAGCGCCTTCTCGATCCGGTCCGCGTTCCGCGCCATGTAGGATTTCGCAACGCTGGAGTCCTCGCCTGCCGAGGCACCGACCGTGAGCTTCAGATACTGGATAGCAGTCCAGCAGTCGACGAATTCGTGAGCAATCCTGATATCCCGAATCGGCCGCTCATCCTCTGCTTGCGCCGACCCTACGCGAAAGTCAGGAGAAAGATCAGGAGAATAAGTTTTGTTGTCATCAGGTATTAGTGCCCCCGGCGTTTTCGCCATCAATTGGTCCACAGGCTCAGCCGGTGATTCCCCCGAAGGGTTACCAGTCAAAGACAGATAAAAGATCTTATCAAGTCGCCTTTGCGCCGAACATTGCCAGCTCTAATTCAGGGGTACGGTCAAGCCCGGGTGACGCTTGACATCGGCCCTGCGCGGAACCACGTCTGGAAATCGAAAGATTTGTTGATAAGCTCATTGCTGAGAATGAGGGCAATGCGAGCAGACAATGGAAGGCACGGGCCGATCCAAAGTGTTTATCTCGTATGCGCGAGCGGATCTCGCGTTTACCGACGAGCTTGCCGCGGCGCTCGACATGTCTGCCGATTTCGAGATCTTGCTCGATCGCGTTGGAATCGGCCATGGCGAAGAGTGGCGAAAACGTCTGAGCAGACTGATCGTCGAATGCGACACCATGGTGTTCGTTCTTTCACCCGATAGCGTGTCGTCTGAAGTCTGCGCGTGGGAGATAGAAGAAGCGCGGCGACTCTCAAAGCGAATCATTCCTGTCTTGTGGCGCGCCGTAGATTTCGCGAGCGTCCCCGCCGACCTGAGCGCAATCAATGCCGTGCCGTTCACCGATCAACACGCCGTTAGCGGCCTGCCAAAACTGGTGAATGCTCTCAAGAGCGATCTCGCTTGGTTGCGCGAACATACACGACTTGGCGAAAGGGCGATGGAATGGGAGCTATCCAGGCGTGCCCCAGCGTACCTGCTTCGTGGAGCTGCTCTGGAGGGTATGCGCGAATGGTTCGCCACAAAACCCTCCAACGCGCCTGCGCCGACCAAGCTGCAACGCGAATTCATTCAAGCAAGCGAAGAGGAGGAACGCCGTCTCTTAAGCGCCGAGCGCAAGCGGCTGGATGAGCTTGAGCGGGCGAAGGCAATCGCGGAAGTGGAACGCGACGCCGCAGAGACAGCCCGCGCCAACGAGGCCAGCGCGGCCCGCCGCGTCGTCCGCGCCACAACATCCGGCTTGATCGTAGCGCTTGTCTTGTTTGGCGCGGCCTCGGTTGCCAGCTGGCTCGCCTTTCAGAACGCTCGGGAAGAACGGGTTGCGGCCGAGCGGGCCGATCAGGCCGCAAAACGAGCCGGGCAGGAGGCGGCGCGCGCAGCATCGGCCGCCGCCAGCGCCGATGCACAGCGCGACGCCGCCCTTTTGATCCAGTCGCGCTTCCTCGCCCGCGCGGCGCGAGGATACTTGACGCGGGGCGATGCTGCCAACGCGATCGGTTTGGCGCGAGCAGCACTTCCGACGGATCTTTCCAACCCGGATCGTCCCTTTGCAATCGAACCGGTCCAGGTAATTTTCGACACTTACGGCAAGCTTCGCGAAGTGGCGACTTTACGCGGACACACCGCCGGTTTGGACGGTGCCTTTGCGCTTCCAGGCGAGCGCATCCTGACCTGGGGGCGCGACGGCACGATCCGCTGGTGGCACTTTGATGGCAGGTTGTTAAAGACAGCAGTGGCTCACGTGCACCCTGAAGAACCGGGCAGCACGGACGATACTGGCGTTCACGGCGTGCTGCGTCTGGAAGATGGTCGGCTGTTGTCCTGGGGCGTCGACAAGACCGCCAAGCTGTGGAGCGACGACGGTGAATTCGTTGAAGACTTTCTTAACGAAGAGAATTGGATCCAGATCGAACGTTTGGAAGATGGCCGTATTTCGGCGCTCATTGGCAATGAATACCGAGTTTGGAACACCGGACTTGAGCCACTGATAGTGTTGCGCAGCCCGCTGAAATGGATGGGCGGCGCCACGCTGTTGCAAGACGGTCGTTTTCTGACATGGCAGCATGGGCCGGGCCACGAGCCAGGAAAACAGGCCTACACTGCGATGTTATGGGGCCCCGATGGGATGGCGGGCGCGGTGCTGGAGGGCCACGAGCACAGAATTCGCGGCGCTTTCCAACTGGCCGGCGGGCAGATCGTCACGTGGGAAAATGGTCCTGGCCTCCGCATTTGGTCTTCTGATGGCGGACTGGAGAGGGTGATTGAGAAAGCCCATGATCACGCTCCGCAGGAGGCCTTTCCGCTGCGCGATGGTCGTTTTTTCACCTGGGGCCAGGAAGGCTATCACGACGATGTGTGGTGGGCGCGGCTTTGGACTGGGCGGGGCGATTCGGTGCCGTTAATCGAGGCTAGCGGGCCGCCTCTGCAAGGGCTCGAGCTTGCCGATGGTCGCTTGCTGCTGGGGACTAACTCGCGCGCCCCGACCATCTGGAATACGGACGGCACGCGCGGGCCAGTGCTACACGGTCATGAGATGCCCGCTTATCAGGGCGCGCAATGGCCCGATGGGCGCATCGCCACCACAGGCGCCGACTACACCGCCCGGATATGGAGTCAGGACGGTACCCCGCTGCTGGTATTGCGAGGGCATGAAGGCGGCGTCGCCGGGGTCGAACCGCTTGCGGGTGAACGCTTTCTGACCTGGAGCTTCTGGGATCGGACCGCGCGTGTCTGGAGCGAGGAGCCGTGGCCGCGCAGCCTGCTTCGCCTCGAAGGAGGCGCCGCCGAAAACGTCCAACAGCTTTCGAACGGCTCGATCGCCGTGCATACCGATACGGGTTCAATAACTTTGTACAGCGCCAACCTGGAGCGCGGACCCACGCTCCGAAATGATGCACGAGATGTCATCGGTCTTATCGAGACGTCCGACGGGCGGCTCCTGAGCCAGGGCTCGGTCTTCGCCGATCGCCACCCCGGACCGGCCTTACGAGTGTGGAGCGCCGCTGGCGAGCACCTCGTCGACCTGGCAGAACCGGAAGCTGAATTCGTTCATGTCGCACACACGCCATCAGGGCGGATTCTCGGTTTCAGTCAAGCGGGTGACTTGTGGGTATGGCGCTCCGATGGGCAGCTGGAGGGAAAGCGTAAAGGAACCAGAACTGCAAAATTTTATCGCGTCGTTCCGCTGCCGGACGGTCGGCTTGTGACCCTGGGCGATGACAATCGGTTGCAGCTATGGAGCACCGAGGGCGAACCCGGAAAGTTGCTCAATAACAGCGAAGCAATGACGCCGAAGCAAATCGTTGCATTCGGAGACGGGCGTTTATTGATGACCTCTTGGAACGGACCGCCCCGGATCTGGGAGGAGAATGGCGAACTGGTGGGGCCATCGCTTAGCCTCGGCGAAGCTTCACCCGAATGGAACGCGATACCTCTGCAGGATGGAACAATATTGCTTAGCCGCCTTGATGGCCGCCTCGTCCTTGTGAATTCGGACGGCACGTCCCGTGAAATGGCGTTCCCGCCAGGATCAGACGGGCGGTATCAACGAAACGATATCTTCAAATTGGCGGACGGTCGGCTGCTGGTATCGACGTCCGATCAGGGAACACGCATCTGGAGCGCCGACGGCCAACCCGGGCGGCGAATTCTGGATGGATCCATATCCGGGGCCAGGTTACTTTCCGATGGCTCCTTTCTCGTTTGGCCGTCCAACCGATACGAGCTGCAAATCATTCGCCCCGACGGTCAGTTCGGCCCTGCGCTGCGCGGCCATCAATCAACGATCCTTGAGGCGATTCAGCTATCCGACGGGCGCATCTTGAGCTGGGCCGAAGATGCGACCGTGCGGATTTGGCCGGGATCTGTTGCCCAAGCCGTCGCTTGGGCGGATGAAGTCATATCAAGGCTCCGCCCAATGACTCTCACCGAGCGGTGCGATCACTATCTGGAGCCATTAACAGCGTGCGCAGACGTTGGCAAACGTTAACTGAAATGCAAGTGGCAACTGCCAAGGCCTGAGTGTCTGAACGTTCATTGGTTCACGGCACTCGCCGATGCAAAGGAGAAACTGAACACCTGGCGGATCGATTACAACCAGAGTCGGCCTCAGTGGGGACTCGAGCGAGTGGCCGCGCAGCAGGACAACGTTGCACCGGATTCGAGAATGGCGTTTTGCCTGGACGCGGTTCCCGGCCTCGAGGACCGGAGGGTGTTCGGAAGGCGCTAATTTCTTTGCGCTGAAATTGTGTTGCCGCGACGGACGCAAGAGCCGGCCCCGGCCCGCAGGCCGGGACCTGGTGATGCAGGGGATATGCTCGGTTTCAGCCTATTGCGATTTTCGGCGACGCCTCGAAAGGCCAATGCCGGCCAGCCCGAGACCAAACAATGCGACAGAGCCCGGCTCGGGGATGCCGGTGCCGTACACGACAAGCCCATTGGCGCCTCGTTCGGAACTCGCGAGGTCGGCCCAGTCGGTCAGGTCCGCCGGCGAGCCATAGAGATACAGGCGAATTTCGAGGTCGCCGGAGATGTTCTGCAAAGCACTGATGTCGAAAACGAGGTAATGGAATCCACTCGACGGATCGATCATCAGCGTGTCCAGATCGGATGCGAACCCGTCGAGACTCGATCGTACGCTCGCCTCGGTCGGCCCGGCGTTCAGGTAAGACAAAGCATCGTAGGTGAGCGAGTCCAGATCGAACTGGCCGGTCAGCGAGAATGAAACGAACTGAGCCGGATCAACGGTCGCCGCGTTGCTGATTCGTCCGACTGGCCAGACGCCCGAGTTCTCCCAGAAGTCCTCGAAGCCGGTTTGCGTAAGATCGCTGGCCGTCACCCCCGGCCGCCCGGTCGTGGGCGCCACACCGGTATTCGACACCTGATCACCAACAGGGTCGTACTGGACAATAACACCCGCGGTTGCCGGCCCGGAAAGAATGTACAGCGCCAGCCAGAAAAGCATTATTTTTTTCATTATTGTTGCTCGCTACAGTGTTTGATTGTGGACCGCCTGTCGTTAATTAATTTTAGGCGACGGACGTGCCCATCGCTTTTCGTTAATTGATTTTGGCGACGGATGTGCCCATCGCCTTTCGTTAATTGATTTTTGGCGACGGACATGTCCATCGAGGGTAGCATCCTCACGCGCTCAGGACAATTTGACCTGACCCCCTAGAACGACTCCGCCTGGTGAGAGAGACTTTCACAGGATTTAAGGAGTACGACTTATGTAACGCAGCCGACTATTGCCCGATCTCCGCAATTGACTTGCCGGGGCGTTCTGCTAACCTGTTTTCGAACAAAAAAAAGAAATGTGACGAAATCCCACAGCCCGCTTCCTCACAATTTCCGCCCTCGGGCAGACGCCAGGCACAGCTGCTTGACCGGGAAGCGCTGTATATTTCTCACGGAACGAAATTGCAGACGCATGCAACACCACAAAAAGGTGATCTCCAGGAGAATAATAATGAAAACTAGAACAAAATCGCTTTATCGTTACGCCGCGTTTACTGTTCCCCTGCTGACAATGCTGTCCGCGCCCGCGCGCGCGGACTACCAGATTCAGATCATTTCGCCGCCGGACGCCGTTTCTGCGCAGGCATTCGGCCTGAACAACGCCGGGATCGTGACCGGCGTGGCTGACGACGGCACGATGGTGAGGAGCTTCACGTACGACCTCAAAAGCGGAGAATACAACTACATAGAAGCCGCAGGCGAGTTCTCCGCGCTGGAGATCAGCAACACCGGTGTGATCGTCGGGGACCTGGGCGATATGTGCGCCATCCGCGACGCGAAAGGCGACATCAGCACATTCCCGCCTCCGTCCAATGCACCGGATTCGTTTTGCCAGGCCCGGGGGGTGAACTCGATGGGCAGGGTCAGCGGATTCGAGGTCGCCGCGGACGGCACGTGGACCGGCTTCATCTATGACACGAAGCAGGCTACCTATGAAACATTTCTACCCTCGCCAACCCACATCCCAGTCGGGCTTGACGAGCGGGGACGCCTGGCAGGAAACGTGTTCCTGTTCCCGGACGAAGCCTATCCTGGATCGCCTTTTGGCAACTATGGTTACATTCGCCGCACGGACGGAACCTTCAAGTTTTTCACGATCGAACCGGTCTCCGGATTAATCTCCACGCGTGCGCGCAGCATCACCGAGTCCGGGACGATCGCGGGATGGTACCTCGACCTCGACGATACGGGCATCGGGTTCGTCGCCAGATCTTTTATCATACCGGATACCGGTGACGTGGAGTACGAGCAGATCACGCTGACCGACGACCAACTCCTGTACGCGAGCCCCTGCGATCCGAACGTTCCGGCAGCGCCGGGGCCGGGCTATCAATTGCTAACGGACGTCTTCGCGGCGCAGATCCGCCATGATGGTGTGGTCGTCGGTAGCTGCCAGGACACGTGGGTCGATCCGGCAACGGGCGACTCCGTGAGCTATCTTAACGGCCTCCTCGCGACACCGGTCAAATAGAGCCATGAGGGCGGCATAAGGAGATCTGGCGATGGTCCAGCTTTGCGGCTGGTGCGCAACGCCAGGTTGGTCTGCCGGCCAAAAAAAGCCCCGCCTTCGCGCGGGGCTTTTTCATTCTCTCTGTGAATGTCGAAACATGCCCCTTACCCGATATATGCCGGATGGGAATCCATGGGTTTTTGTTTGGGCGCGAGATTGGGGTTTTGAGTGATCCAGAAAAGGAAATGATTATTCGTTTTGAACTGGGCTGAGGTTCCGTCTGATCAAGTGAACCTCAAATGATGGAAGAGACCCGATTGCGCGGTTTTCGAGAAATTGGGACCGACCAAACCACGACTGGTCGGGAGGCCGACAGCTGATCTGCAAGGTAGCAACAGGGTAGCAATAAGAAAAAGGCCGCCAGGGTATGGCGGCCTAACTCATTGATTAAATTGGCTGGGGGACCAGGATTGATTCGCTCGCAACGCGAGCTCACCCTTCGGGCGGCTTCGCTGCGCTACGCCGTCTGGTCGTCGCCCGCTCCGCGCGACTCCCGATCGAACCCGAGGTTCTCATCCTTGTCCCAGGCCACTGACACAAAAAAAGGGCCCCGAGAACGGGACCCTTTCCTTGTGTGGCTGGGGGACCAGGATTCGAACCTGGGTTGACGGAGTCAGAGTCCGTAGTCCTACCGCTAGACGATCCCCCAAGTAATCGTTTCGCGAGACTCGGTCAACGCTTGGAGTACTGGGTCGCGCGACGGGCTTTACGCAGACCGACTTTCTTGCGCTCGACTTCGCGCGCATCGCGGGTGACAAACCCCGCCTGACGCAGCGGCTTGCGCAGCGTCTCGTCGTACTCCATCAGCGCCCGCGTAATGCCATGGCGGATCGCGCCGGCCTGACCGGTGTTGCCACCGCCTGTGACTGAAACCGTGATATCGAAGCGATCTTCCAGACCGGCGACCTGCAGCGGCTGGCGCACGATCATGCGACCGGTTTCGCGGCCGAAGAAAGTATCCAACGGACGGCGGTTGACGGTGATGTTCCCGGTACCCGGGCGAATGTACACGCGTGCCGCAGAGGTTTTGCGACGCCCGGTACCGTAATAAACGTTTTCAGCCATAACTAATATGTATCCGTGTGTTGCGTGCGCCGGCTCAAATTTCGAGCGGCTTCGGCTGCTGTGCTTCATGCGGATGCTCGGCGCCCGCGAAAACACGCAGTTTCTTGAACATGGCCCGACCCAGCGGGTTTTTCGGCATCATCCCCTTCACTGCATACTGGATCGCCTTTTCAGGCTTTTCCGCAAGCAGCTTCTCGAGATTGGTCGACTTCATGTTGCCGATGTAGCCGGTGTGCCGGTAATACATCTTGTCCTGCAACTTGCGGCCAGTGACTTTGACGTCGCCAGCGTTGACCACGATGACGTAATCGCCCGTATCGACATGCGGCGTGTATTCAGGTTTATGCTTGCCACGCAGGCGCCGCGCGATCTCTGTCGCCAGCCTGCCAAGCGTTTTGCCCGAGGCATCGACCACATACCAGTCGCGCCTAACCGTTTCGGGCTTAGCGGAAAAAGTCTTCATTGCGGCTCCGGGCAAGACTGCCCCTAGAGAAAGACGCGGAATTTTATAGGAGCTTTGCGGTATTTGCAAATACTGGGCCGCCCCCGTAGCAACACCTTTAACTTATTGAAAAATATTTATTTTCCGACTGACCCCAGATTGCAGAACAATGCCAACAGGGGCCCTTGATCGGCGTCCCGATGACCGTCCCTACGCAATCACCCCACCGGTCGGCCGTTTTTGCGACCATCCGAGACTGAAGGCCGAGTGTTTTCACATGTCGGAGATGGTCGCTGGGACACACCCTGCGGCAAGGTATTGTGGGCGCGGCGCGGGGCAATCGGTACAATGCCTCAATGATGAACTCGCCACCGAAAGATCTTCCTGACGCACTTGTGAGCCAAGTCGATCGCGTACTTCGCTCGCTGCTGTCCGTGGACCGCAAGACCGGGCGCGACAATCCGGCCACCGACAGGGGCGAGACCGAGCTCTCCGCGGAGGAACGCCGCCACGCCGCTGCGCTGATGCGGATCAACCATGCCGGCGAGGTGGCCGCGCAGGGTCTTTATCATGGCCAGTCGACGACGGCACGGCTTGGCGAGGTCCGCGCGGCCATGGACGAGGCCGCGGAAGAGGAGTTCGAACATCTCAAGTGGTGTGAGGAACGACTCGCGGAACTCGGCAGCCGGCCGAGCCTGCTCGGGCCGTTATGGTATGCGGGCGCCTTTGCGATAGGAGCCGCCGCCGGGATTGCGGGCGACCGCTGGAGCCTCGGTTTTGTTGCCGAGACGGAACGCCAGGTCGTGCACCATCTTGATGAGCACCTCGAACGTCTCCCCGAGGATGACGAGCGCAGCCGCGCAATCCTCCGCCAAATGCGCGAGGACGAGGAAAAACATGGGGCGACCGCCAGCGCGGCCGGTGGCGCCGAATTGCCCGCGCCGGTGCGCGGGCTAATGACTTTGACGTCGCGCATCATGACCCGGTCAGCGTACTGGTTCTGAAGCGGTCTGACCTCCACGGCCCTGCCACGCCGCACGCCCACTGGCCCGGCGCAACTTGCGGGCCGCCGCTTTGTGTTATAAAAGACGGCATCTCATTGACATAACGCGAACCGGCACTGGGGGGTCGCATGCAAGAAGCGGTCGACGCCAACGGGGATATCCCCGCGATCAGCAAATTCCTGAGTTACTGTCGCATCCGTACGATTGCACCGAAGTCGGTGGTCATTCATGCGGGCGACCTGCCTGATACGTTGTATTACATCGTTGACGGTTCGGTCGAGGTCATGATCGAGGACGAGGACGGCAACGAGATGGTGCTGTCGTATCTGAACAAAGGCGAATTTTTTGGCGAGATGGGGCTTTTCTACGAGCGTCCCACGCGCAGCGCCTGGGTTCGCACCCGCGGCGAATGCGAAATCGCCGAAATGACCTATCCGCGTTTCCGCCAGTTGTCGAACGAGAGTCCGGCGCTGATTTTCGAGCTCGCCACTCAGCTCGCAACCCGTCTCAATCGCACTAATCGCAAACTCGGCGATCTTGCGTTTGTCGACGTGACCGGCCGTATCGCACACACGATCATGGATCTGTGCAACGAGCCGGATGCGATGACTCACCCCGACGGCATGCAAATAAAGGTCAGCCGCCAGGAGCTGAGCCGGCTTGTCGGCTGCTCGCGCGAGATGGCCGGGCGCGTCCTTAAAGTGCTTGAGGAACAAGGGCTTCTCACGGCAAAGGGCAAGACGATTGTCGTGTTCGGTGCGCGCCGCAAGCCGGGCCTGAAACCGGCTCGGCCAACCGGCTGACGAAGCGGGCTCAGACCCGCGTTTTTTCCAGCTCCTTGCGCATGGCGGCTATCGTCGCGGCGTAGTCGTCGCTGCCAAAAATTGCCGAGCCCGCGACAAACGTGTCTGCGCCGGCTGCGGCGATTTCGCCGATATTCCCCACCTTGACCCCACCGTCCACCTCGAGCCTGATATTGCGGCCGCTGGCATCTATCAGCTCGCGCGCGCGGCGCAGCTTGTCGAGCGCCGAGCGGATAAAGCTCTGCCCGCCAAACCCGGGGTTGACCGACATGATCAGGATCATATCGACCTTGTCGATCACGTATTCCAGCCAGTCGAGCGGTGTCGCCGGGTTAAACACCAGGCCGGCCTTGCAGCCATTGTCGCGGATCAACTGCAGGCTGCGATCCACGTGCCCGCTCGCCTCGGGGTGAAACGTAATGTAGTTGGCGCCGGCACTGGCGAAATCCGGAATCAGCCGATCGACCGGGCTGACCATAAGGTGGACATCGATATCCGCGGTGACGCCGTGGCGGCGCAGCGCCTCGCATACCAGCGGGCCAATCGTCAGGTTGGGCACGTAATGGTTGTCCATCACGTCGAAATGGACGATGTCGGCGCCGGCGGCGAGTACCGCATCCACCTCCTCGCCAAGGCGCGCAAAATCCGCGGAGAGAATCGAGGGCGCTATCAGAAATTCCTGCATCGGGTCGGTTCCGTAAGGGGTCGGACTGAAACTCTACCGAAGCCTGCGCCGTGGCGCAGCTACGGCACTCACTTGATCTGGCGCACGTCGCGAATCGTTTCGTAAGCACCGCGTATCTCGCGCGTCTTTTCCTCGGCAACCGACAGCATCGACTCGGGAAGCCCGCGCGCGACCAGTTTGTCCGGATGATGCTGATTCATCAGCCGCCGATAAGCCTTTTTGACCTCCGGGTCGCTGGCTGATTCTTCGACGCCGAGCACTTTGTAGGCCTGTTTCAGCGCATCGCGGCGCTGTGGCACCTGCTGCCCGCCGGCAAACGCCTGATGGGCCCGCGCCATTGCTTCGATCTGCGCAAATTCGACCCGGGATATATCGAGCGCCCGCGCCACGCGCCACAACAGCCCCCGAACGTCTTTGTGGATCTGTCCGTCCGCGAGTGCCGCGCGCAGTTGCATATCGACGAACGCGCGGCACAACTCGCGGCGTCCGCCACACTCGTGGCGCAATCGCTGCAGCGCATCGTCCAGTGCGTACTCGCGGCGTTTGCCGTCATTGAACTGGGCAATGGCGCGCTGAACCTGCTCTGGACGGAGTTGCATCTGGTGCATCAATGCACGCGCCGCCCGGATTTCGTTCTCGGACACCCGTCCATCGGCCTTGGCAATATGCCCCATAACCGCAAATGTCGTATCGAAGAACTGCTGACCCACGCGAGCGCTGCGCTGGCCACCGCGACCGGACCGACCCACGCGAGCGCGTGACTCCGCAGCGCCGCGGTCGTACTGATGACCGAGTATTACGCCGACGACGCCGCCGACCGGGCCGAGGAATATCAACCCCCCAAGCCCGCCAATCAGCTTTCCGAGTGTGTTCAAGCTGTCCTCCGGCGGCAATCTCAAAAAGACGGCAGCAAATTGACGGCTGTGGATACCACTGCAACAATTCGCGCTCGGTCGGGACCCTGCCCCGAGACAGCGGCTATGTTACCAGTTGCGTATGCGGCGATCCGATTCTCCGCAGCGTCGAAATCAAAGGAAAAACTGATGTCCAGCGCTCAACCATTGTTCGAGTCGACCATTGAAAGCCTGGAACTGATCCATCGTGGCAAGGTCCGCGATGTCTACGCGATCGATGCGGATACCATGCTTATCGTCGCCAGCGACCGGCTTTCCGCGTTCGATGTCGTGCTGCCCGACCCGATCCCCGGCAAAGGCCAGGTACTGACCGCGATCTCGCAGTTCTGGTTCGATCGTACTGCGCATATCGTACCCAACCACTGCCTCGACATAGCTATCGAAGACGTCCTCACCGATGCCGGGGAAAGACGCCAGGCAGCAGGACGATCGATGGTGGTCAAAAGACTGGATGCGCTGCCCATTGAAGCCGTCGTGCGCGGCTACATCATTGGCTCGGGTTGGAAAGACTACCAGCAATCCGGTGTTGTCTGCGGCATTGAATTACCGCCAGGCCTGCACCTTGCAGACCGCCTCGAACAGGCAATATTCACTCCGGCCACAAAGGCGGCCGTCGGCGATCACGACGAAAATATCAGCTTCGAAGAAGCTTCCGCCGCGATCGGCGCTGCAAATGCCAACCGGATGCGCGACGCCGCTCTCGATCTTTACGGGTTCGCTTCGGATTATGCGCGCGAACGCGGCATCATCATCGCCGATACCAAGTTCGAAATGGGGCTCGACGTGCATGGCGAGCTGATCCTGATCGACGAGGCACTGACCCCGGACTCCTCGCGTTTCTGGCCGGCCGACCAGTACCGCCCCGGCAGCAGCCCGCCAAGCTATGACAAGCAGTTCGTTCGCGATTACCTCGAAACGCTGGACTGGAACAAGCAGGCGCCAGGCCCCAATCTGCCACCGGAGATCATCACTAAAACAGCCGAAAAATATCGCGAGGCCCTGACGCTACTCACGGGTTGAGGGGTTGCGTCCGTCCCAGGCGGCAAAAATACGGTGCAGCGACTCGACGCCATCGGTCAACGCGGCCGGTCCCGGCTGCAGAATGAGTGGCGATTTGATTTCGTGGAGTTGGTTGTCACGCACCGCGGCGATCGCATCCCAGCCGGCGCGCTCTTTCACTTTCCGCGGCGCGAATTTCTTGCCGCACCATGAGCCGACAATAATGTCCGGATTGCGCCGGATTACCTCGCCCGGGTCGGCAATAATCCTGTTCTTGCCGAGCGCCTCCGAGGCGAGCTCCGGAAAACAGTCATTGCCGCCGGCAATGCCGACGAGTTCTGAGACCCACGAGATCGCGCTGATCAGCGGGTCGTCCCACTCTTCGAAATACACTTTCGGCCGGCGCGACAGTCGACTCGCCCGCTCCGCGAGCGTATCGAGCCCGCGCTCCAGATCGCTGACCAGTGCCTCGGTCTTGTCGCTGCAACCGATCATTCCGCCGAGGACCCGTATCATTCGGAATATCTCCGCCACGCTGCGGTGATTGAATACATGTACTTCGAGGCCATGACGCACCAGTTCGGCAGCGATTTCGGCCTGAAGGTCGGAAAAACCGAGCACCAGATCGGGTTCCAGCGCGAGGATCTTGTCGATTTTCGCGCTCAGAAACGCCGAGACCCTGGGTTTCTCCCGCCGCGCACGCGGCGGCCTGACGGTAAAACCGGAAATGCCGACAATGCGCCGCTCTTCGCCCAACAAATAAAGCGTTTCTGTGGTCTCTTCGGTAAGACAAACGATCCGTTCGGGGTATGATCCGGCAATCATTGCGGGGCGGCTCACGCGTTAGAGTCGCTAACTGTACAATCCATGTGCATGGCCGGCCACATCCGGGCTGCACGCTGCGGACAAATATGTTTCCCGACCTGAGCGAAAAATTTGACGTATTTCTCTGGGACCACCGCTGGGACCAGGGCCGCAGCCTTACTGCACTGGGTGTGCGTGGCCTGCGCTACCTGTATGCGCTGATCCGCGACTTCTTCAGCGGACAACTGACGTTGCGCGCGATGAGCCTCGTCTACACCACGCTGCTCTCGGTAGTGCCTTTACTTGCAATCAGCTTTGCCCTGCTCACCGCATTCAATTTCCACCTGCGCCTCGAAGACATGATGGTGCCGTTTCTCGAACCGCTCGGCGGCGAACAGCGGGCCCGTGAAATCGTCGACAAGATCATCGGCTTTGTCGACAACACCCGCTCCGGTGCACTCGGTACCGTCGGCCTGGTGTTTTTCCTGTACACGGTGCTGTCGATGATTCAGAAGATCGAGGAAGCGTTCAACTATGTGTGGCAGGTGAGCAAGCCGCGCAGCCTCGGTCGCCGTTTCAGCGAGTATCTCAGCGTGCTGCTGGTTGGCCCGGCGTTGATGGTCACCGCGATCACGCTGCTCGGCTCGATGCAGAACCACGCGCTGGTTCAGGCGCTCAGTCAGGTGCAACCATTCGGCCATGCAATAGTGCTGATAGGGACGATGATGCCGTATATCGTCGTCATCACCGTATTTACCTTCCTGTACATGTTTATTCCCAATACTCGCGTGCGCTTTAGCGCAGCGTTGTTCGGCGGGGTGACCGCGGGTTTTCTGTGGGGTGCGACCGGCGCATTTTTCGCCACTTTCGTGGCCAACTCCGCCCGCAATAACCAGATTTATGCGGGTTTCGCGATCGGTATCGTTGCGTTGATCTGGCTTTATCTGAACTGGTTGATCCTGCTGATCGGCGCTCAGCTCTCGTACTACCGGCAGCACCCGGAAACGCTGCGCCCGGGTCACGTCGATGTGCGCCTGTCCAACCGCGGCCGCGAAGGCCTCGCCCTTGGCGTCATGTTGATGGTCGCGCGAGATTTTATTCGCGGCGGCAAGGGCTGGAATACCAACGACCTTGCGTCGGAGATCGGCCTGCCCGCGTTAACGCTCGAACGTGTACTCAAACAGCTGGAGAACACCGGGCTGCTGCGCGTTACGGAAGACGAGCGTTTCCTGCCAGGGCGCTCGCTCGACCGCATCGGGCTCGAGGAGATCACGGCCGCTGTCCGCGGTACGGAGGCACTCAACGCCACATATGCCAGTTTGCAACTGCAGCCGGCCGTGGAAGTCATGCGAGATCTCGATTCGGCAATCCATGCGCAGCTGGACGGGCGTAATTTGCGTGATCTGGTTGACGCTGCCGACGAGACCGCAAATAACCCGGCCGAGGTCCCGGCCTAGGTAACGCTTGTCACTGACCGGCGAGGGTCATTTCGCCGACGAGAATCGATCCGCAGCGAATCCCGCCGCGACAATCGAGATCGGCCCCCGCAACCTCGATGTTCTGGAACATATCCAACAGGTTTCCGGCAATGGTGATCTCGTGCACGGGGAACTGGATCTCTCCGTTCTCAATCCAGAAACCGGCCGCACCGCGCGAGTAGTCACCCGTCACGCCGTTCACCCCCTGACCGATCAGCTCGCGCAGCAACAGGCCCTTGTCGATGCCTGCGATTACCGATCGCAGATCCTCGTCACCGCCCGTCACGGTCAGATTGTGGACGCCACCTGCATTGCCGGTTGTCTGCAAACCGAGCTTGCGCGCCGAGTAGCTCGACAATACGTACCCGGTCAGAACCCCTTCGTCCACCAGCACCCGGTCGGCGGTCGCCACGCCCTCGCCGTCGAACGGCGCACTGCCCATGGCCCGCTGCAGGTGCGGATACTCGGTCATTGACATGAATGCCGGAAAAATCCTTTTCCCGGCCGCTTCCAGCAGGAAAGAGGCGCGCCGGTACTGGCTCGCGCCGCGAATTGCGGACACGAAATGCCCGACCAGTCCGCGGGCGAGCTCGGGCGGAAACACGACCGGAACCCGGCAGGTATCGACCTGGCGCGAACCAAGCCGCGCCAGTGCGCGCTCTCCCGCTACCCGGCCAACCTCCTCCGCCGGCCGCAATTCGGCGAAATCCCGCGCTGACGTATACCAGTAATCCCGCTGCATGCCGTTTTCGTCCTGACCCAGCACCGCGCAACTCACACTGTGACTGGTGCTCGGGTAGGCACCGAGAAATCCGTGGGAATTTCCGTAGACATGCAGATTGGCGTGGGTCGCCACAGAGGACCCCTCGGAGTTATTGAGGCGCTGGTCGAGATCGAGCGCAGCGGCCTCGCACCGCTGCGCTTGCTCTATCGCCGCATCCGGCGTGAGTTCCCACGGGTGATAGAGGTCGAGTTCGGGAACCGCGTCCGCCATCAATTCGGCATCTGCCAGACCCGCGCAGTCGTCGGCCGCAGTGAAACTTGCAATGCTGCAGGCCTTGTCGACGGTTTCCACAATCGCAGCCTCACTCAGGTCGGCGCTCGAGGCCGAGCCCTTGCAGTTGCCAAAATACACGGTCACACCGAGCCCTCGATCGCGCTGGTACTCGATGGTCTCGACTTCGCCGAGCCTGACGTTTACCGACAGGCCGGTATCGAGGTTGGCGCCCGCCTCGGCAGCGCTCGCGCCTTTTGCAGCGGCTCGATCGAGCACGCGCGCGACAACGGTTCTGAGGCGCTCGTCCGAAGCGAGCATTTCATCTGAGGGGTTCTGTTTCATTAGTGGCATCGGTTGGCTGGCGAAACGGCGATTCTACCCTACCGGGGACATGGTCGGCCGGGCCGCAACAGACCCGGATCGCCGTATGCTCGTGATAACATGTCCGGTTTACCGTACCCGGCAAAAACGAATGTTCCAACTGATAAAAAACGCGCGGGTTTTCGCCCCGGAGGAACGCGGCGTTTGCGACATCCTGACGGCCTTCGGCTCGCTCGCCGCGATCGGGCCGGGGCTCGACAAACCGCTTGGCATCGAGACCACGGTCGTCGATATGGAAGGCCGCATGGTCATTCCCGGTCTCATCGATGGGCACGCCCATATTGGCGGCGGTGGTGGCGAAACGGGATTTGCCAGTCGAGTTCCACCGCTGGCGCTTTCGCGCTTCACTCGCGCCGGCGTAACCACGGTCATCGGCGTGTTGGGAACCGACGACTGCACCCGGCATACCCGGGAACTCGTAGCCCAGTGCCTTGGGCTGCGCGAAGAAGGCATCAGCGCGTGGTGTCACAGCGGCGGCTATCACGTGCCGGTCGCCACGCTGACCGGCACTGTGCGCGACGACATCGTGTTCGTGGACCCGATTATCGGTGTCGGCGAGCTGGCCATCAGCGATCACCGGTCCAGCCAGCCA
>Ga0102958_1000104_pt1 | contig 17484 bp, 30 predicted proteins | sample SalPonF2_B_D1_MG_FD_84513 | JGI IMG/M metagenome (GOLD analysis project Ga0102958, IMG submission 84513) | Salt pond soil microbial communities from South San Francisco under conditions of wetland restoration - Salt Pond MetaG SF2_B_D1_MG ...
ATTTACACCATCGACCATCTCTTGATCGACTTGGACACCTTCGATGACACTGCCGAGTCTTTGCTCCGGTGTTGCGGTCCCATTAAAGAATAGTTCGGCCAAAGCGTGTGCAGCTGTACCATACTCGGCAGCGGAGTTTGTTGTGTTAGGATAATTCTCGCATGCGTTCACCGACCCCGGACATGTGATCCAGCGGTGAGCGGATGAGGGGCTTAGTCTTGCGTGTGCCATCTTAAGCTCCTAACTCTGTAAGAAGATCGGATTTAGCCTCTTTTGCTTCTTTCTCAGATTTAAAAGGTAGGCAAATACTCTCTTTCATACCTGTAACAGTGACGTAAAGAGCTTTTCCATTATGACTTTTCTCAATACGTCTCACATCAGATTTCTTTACAGTAAATCTGTCGATGTTAATAAACTTTTGCATGCCTTACCCTTTCAGTTCAGTAAGATCCGTGTAAAGAGCGCCATAGTCAGACTCTTTGACATCGGTGAGCTTACCTGCGTATTTGTTGATCACAGCTTTGACGACTGTGCGGTCTTTAGCTTTGACACAATCTTGCGCTAAGGTTTTGAGTTCAGCCAAGTTGACATGAGGAATTGTTTTTCCACCACGCTTAGCCACTTCCTTACGAACTTCCTCAATGACAGCTTCTTCATTAGGAGACTCTGAAGGAGTTTTAACCTCTTTGGTAGCCTCAGCTATAGGTTCAACCTCTTTCGTTGCTTGTGGTACCGTTTCCGCTCGATTCTTGACACTTAATGACGTACCGAGTAATACTTTTAAGAGGTTTACCTCAACTTCTGTTAGTTTTTTCGTCGTATCGATTGTGATGATCATCTCATCTCCTTTTTGTTTGTATTTTAAATTGTAGTATAAGTTATGTTAAACAAAGCTTAAAGCCCCTCCTCCGTTAGATCATCGAACATATCCTCGTCAACTTTTGAGTACAGGCTGATCTTGTAATACCTTGCAGGTGCGCCGTTAACTCTAACACGTGTCTCTATGTCATCAGGCATGAACATTTTGAAGATCTTCTCAGTGTACTTACCAACGTCAACACCTTCGAGCTGTATGAGTTCTTGTGAGATCATCTCACGCAACAGCTTTTTACCCTTGATGTAATAGACTCCGTTCTTAATCAAGAACTCCCCATTAGTTGCTGCCTCAGCTTTGATCGCGTCACGGATAGTCTCGATCACATCAGAGATAAACTCATCAAGATCATTAAGCCCCTCAAGTTTGTATTTATCCTGAAGTCTACGCAGGTCTTCAATAGTTGCGTTATCCTCAAGAAGTCTGCCACAATACCAACGCATATAGCTACGTATCACTTTGGTGTAATGTTCCGGGTCAGCGTTATAGAGTTCCGACTGTACGATAGTAAACTCAGGCTCATCGTCGTGGACCTCCATCAGCAACACACGGTTACGAATTTCATCACTTGCGTTTAGAACCGCAGTCCTGTGTGTTGAAGTCATAATGACAAAATGCAATGGGATTATCTGTGTACCGTCTTTACCAAACTTATCGACCATCAGATAACTACCAAGCTCCTTGACTTCGCGTGGTAAAGCCCTATCAGTCTCATCGAGTAATAAAAACCCAGTATTGAACAGACCTGAAATGATGGGTTTACCCAACCCTTTCGCGGCACTCATCGCACCGATCATGGCTTCCATCTTTACTTTTTGAAATCCTATATGCTCAGCCACCGCCGTTTTTCCAAGATCACTGGGTGCAACGAGCATCAGCTTTGTCTTTTTTGTCTCTTTGAAACGAATTGAGTACATGATCAGCTGCATCATATGTTCCAGCTTACCGTTCCAGATACTACTGAAAAACTCGTCTACCACAGCAGCATCTTCAAGATAGCTTTTCTCACCGTAAAGCGGATTCTTACGTCCGATAAGACGTTGTTGCTCTTCTACGATCGGACTGTCCTCAAGGTTATAGATGATGTGATGAGGTGATAGGTAATCGGCCACAGTGTCGATGTTGCTGACGCTTATAGGGTTAGCAATTATAGCCTCAGCAGTGGTTTTGTTCACACCAAAGGCTTTCAAGTGGCGCAGTGCTCCTGCCGATCCAATATCATTCACAAGTACGTTTCCGTATTGTAGTGCGTACTTATCACCGACTATGAACGAGCGGACCTCCTTATCTCCAAGTTCGTTTTGCGCGTCTTCGAGACTTTGTTTATACTCAATCATAGGTAGGATGGTTCGGGCTTGAATAAGTTTTACAGTACCTCCGGAAGCTCTAACCTCTTTCATCCGGGCATTGATCTGTGTTGCGAGGCTACTACGGATGTTCTGATCAAGTTCTGTTGTTGTATTAAGTTTCGGCATAGATGCAAGCCAGTCGATCACTGATTTAAAAGCCTTATCGGTATTCGCATCGTGTATCTCGTCTGTTATTTTCTTAATACGTCCTTCATTGGCAAGTGAGCGTAATGTCTTGTACGTGATACCGCGGCTAGGTTTGAAATGACCGGATCTCCATTTGCTTTCGTTGTAGTCCGGATCATGTTTAGTGTCCTCTCTTGTACAACGTGAGCTGAAATCCTGGAATATTTCAAGCCCCTGCTCACTGCCTTCAAAACGATCGTAGAGCGCCATTGCTGTTTTAAGCCATCCACCATCGTAAGTATAATCCGTTGGAATATCTTCAAGCAGGAGTTCCACCTCTTCAGTTGACATATCCTGGTCTTTAACCGCTGCGGTAAGTCCGTCTTCGTCATAAGAGTTGTCTACATCTTGAGTTGCTTGTCGCATCCTTAAAACTTCAGCGGCATTACCTGGTGCGGGATTGATCACGAACTCTTCCATGATGTCATCCGCCCATTCATAACGTACCATGTCGCCAAATTTGTTTTTAGCAGTAGTCCCGACAATAGGTATTACTGTTTGATATCCACCATAGATATCAAGGTTTGGATAAATCTTTGATAGGTCCCCGACCACAAGTTCCGGGTGCGGGTTTACGAAGGCATAGTGTTCGCCACCTGATGGTGTGATCGCGTACGGATCCGGTACGTAATCTAATTTTAGATCCGCACATAATTTAGCCATCATATTTACAGATGGGTCTTTGTAACTATCATTGTCTACGATGATCAGATTTGGAGGGATCACACCAACATACCCTGTTGCATCATCACGCCAGGGATCATCTACACGTTCAGAGAGAGGGCCTTTACGAGGACAAAACTTTGTCCCACTCTTTGCTTTCTGCAAAATGAAGCCAGCAGCTTTGTATTTTGCATAAGCATCTTTCAATACCTCATTCATAATTTACTTTCGGGTAATTTGATTATAGAGGAGAGGAGTGGCCACCACGCTCGCTTCTCTCTGAGAACTCTATGACGAACACCAAGTGGTGCCGCCTATAGCGAGTGTGGTGGCTCGTCATAAGGTTCGTTAGAAGTATAACAAAAATCAAATTATAACGCAACTAAATGGAGACGACTACGGTCAAACGCCGTAAAATAGGGGCTTTCCGGCTATCGTAAAAAATCATTTGACTACACATAAAACTTATGACTACGCTCTCAAAGCCCAAAATATAGGGCTTTGAGAGCGTAATATGTCAAATGTAGTCATGTAGTCATAGTTTCCTACTAGACTATATATTATTTTTTTTTTTTTTTTAAAAAATAAAAATAATATCTGAGTAACCAAGTAAATAAAATGACTACTGACTACAATATAGGTTTTACCCCGTAATTTAGGGGGTTTGAGCGTATCCTTTTTTGTAGTCATCGCGTGTACATTATTGGTAAAAAGCCATGTTTTTATCTGCATAATCGACCTTTCCAGTCCATTCTGGCCATTTTGCAATTAATTGCAAATAGGTTTTTTCACCCATTGCAATCTCCCCTTTTTTCATTTTTGTAAAGTTTTGCAAAGAAATACCAAGAGCTTTCATGATCTCTCTCATTGTATTTTTCTTCAATAGCGCGATTATGGTTGCTGATGTTGTGTACATTTTGTCCAACTTTCAATGATTGCTATCATTTCATCAATATTTGAAATATTAAAAGTTCCTTCGTATCTAGAAACTCCTCCGTACGGTGGTATTTTAAATAGTACAAAAATATCATCATTTAATTTGAATACTTCTGCCCCACCCTCCTCGAACCGATTTAAATACATTGGAATACAGTTATCTGCGTCTAAAAGTTTTTCTTTGGTTGTCATCGTACCATCTCCCTTGCTTCATTGTCCATATGATCCAGGTAAGAGAAAACCATACCTAGTCCCAGTATCAAAACCGCCACCCATGTAAATATCTTTATAGCTTGCATGGTGTACACCTCTTTTTTGTCTCTTCCATCTCTGCTTTCACCTGCTCCGCCGTTACCAGGTCTCCCTCAAAATCACGACGGACCGGTGATACGATTCTCGCCATCTCCAGGCTGAACCCCTCTGACACTAAGCGTTCGGTGCCTTGTTCTTCGATAAGTTGTTGTTGATCTGCGTAATCCATCTACTTTCTCCTGTTTTGTGGTTTAGTCACACCGGCAGCGGCATATAGATCATCGATGTTGATATCATCAACGTTTTCTATAGTATCCATAAAATCACTCAAGAGGTCCCAGTCGAGAACGTCTTGAGCGTCCACAGGCACATCATACTCATTAAGAGTATCAATAGCGTAAAATATACCATCTTTAGGCCAATAACCTTCCATGATCTGTTCTATGATTAAATCCTCAGCCTCATAAGGCTCCCAGATTTCCTCACTTTCAGTGATTTTGCCTAGATGCGGCTCTCCTGGGATCACCCAGTAATCTTGTGTTGTTACATACATCTTATATCCTTTGTAATGATTCCATAGCTGAAAATATGACGCTTTTATAGCTATTCCAAAATTCAAGAGCGTTTTTATCCATTTTTGAAATAGTCTCATCATCAAAATTGCACCATTGCTCATTGGAGAAGTACTCACATCCTATGCGTGTATATTCTTTTTGAACATACGCCGTATAAAACGGTAGGGTTAATACAAGTAAGTTAGCCCCTTGTAATTTAGCCCCTCGTGAGTCAGCCTCTTGTAAGTCAACCCTTCGTAAGTCAGCCTCTTGTAAGTCAACCCTTCGTAAGATAGCCCATCGTAAGTCAGCCCCTCGTAAGTCAGCCCCTTGTAAGTCAGCCTCTTGTAAGTTAGCCTCTCTTAAGTCAGCCCATCGTAAGTCAGCTCCTCGTAAGTTAGCCCCTTGTAAGTCGTCAATGACCATAAGTGTGAGACCCGTATGTCTGTGTTTAATTACCATCTCATATCCTTTGTAATGAGGTGTAGATCACCGCATTATTAAAGATATAGGCGCCACCCTTCGTATAGCGCCCGCTCTATCGTCACCACTCTCGATCAAGCTCAGTTTGCAGCTGATCGTGTATCGTGTGTAGCTCTGACAACGCCATGATGTTAACGGTGATCGAGAACGTACACACAACGGCCAACGCCAATATCGTTATATAGAGTTTTTGCATTTTAATATCTCCTCAATTTCGGTTTTGGTTTGACGCAATATCATCTCATTTAAATAGTTGATATTACTCTCCAATCGTTTTAATCGCCTGATCTCATCATAGATCAGCATAAAAGCTCTCATGTTGAGGCTAACACGGCGCAATGCCATACGCCGTCTTTATAATCGTTGACAATCTGCATAGAGATATAATCCCTGGGGTGTTCCCGCTCGAATTCCAGGCACTCATCAAACGTGCCTTTGAATACTACTTTCATAATTTACCCCTTTATTTGTAATTTAAATGGGTTTGGACTCTCTTTAAATTGCCCCTCATTAATCTTGCAATTATGCAAGATTAAATCATATTTTAATTTTGCGGAAAGTAGGCTAATAAATAGGCCATTACTACAAAAAGGGTTTTTTGTGTCTTCAATAACCGCGTACCGCGTACCGTCGGCGTAGGGTTTAGCCAGTTTGATTAATTTAACGTTACTTTGTTTACCTTCAAAGATAAAGTTATTTTCACGAATTAGCGTGCCCGTTGATTGTCGTCTGTTTAGTTGTAAATAACTCATAATTTACCCCTTTAGTTATAATTTAAAGTGTTGACCACTTAACAACGCGCCCCAGCGGGCACGCTATAAACGGTTATAGTTTTAACAGTGACTTGATACACGTCACTGTTAAAACCACTGTAAAGTCCCTCTAACTTGAACCTGCGCTTGTATTCAAATGACTCTTTGATGGAGCTGAACCCCGTTCCACCTGACAAGAATTTACCGTTGTTACCGTAAATCTTTTTGTTATATTTTTGTTCCCCGATTAAGTCGTTAATCATTGTAGCGATAACGCTTGACTCTTTATCATAACCATAGCCGCCCGCCGTATAGCTTGTTTTACGATCTCCAATATAAATACAGGCTACACCCTGCTTGCTGTAAACAATCTCAAACTTGAAGCCTTTCGACCAACCGTAATCGTTAAATACCTCTTTTAAATTAAATGTGCTCATAATTAACCCCTTATATTTTTGGTTCAAACGGCTTGAACGTCTGCTTTTTAAACACTAACCACTTAAGCGCGGCACCTGCTAACACCCCGTAACCTATTAAACTAATTGTCATCTCTAACATTGTAACTCCTTTATCTTTTGTTATATAGTAGTTTAACAAAGAATAGTAAACAGATGGTAAACAGATGTAAAGAATTACAACATTCTTTTGCTTTAATATATTATTTTTTATCCTGGTAACGGGTTGTAAAACTTTACATTGTAAAACTTTACACATAATAATTATATGATAATAGTTATCAATAAAAAGTTCTGCTTTAATATATTATTTTTTATCTCGACTCATCGTGTATAGCCTGATAGCCTGATAGCCTGATAGCCTGATAGGTGTTAGTCCCTGCTTTGATCATGGTTTATATGGTATACTCACGTGTGAGGTGTGTTGGTCTTGAAGGTTGTGGGCCCTCACACCTCTAAGCCCTCACCTCTTCAAGCCTCTAATCTTCCACGTTTTAAGCCATACTTTACCCTTACCGCCTCCGCGTTCGTGCCTTCTCGTCCAACTATAGAGCATGTGCTTACTACATATAAGGGATTTTATAGGCTAAATGGCTATATTGTAAAACTTTACAAAACTAAAATCAAAGTATAGGGCATGTAAAACTTTACATTATGGGCGTGTAAAACTTTACACTTTCAGGCTGTGCGGCGCGGTGTGTTGCTTTGATCTGTGTGCATGATATGAGGCGTGATTCTGTAATGAGGCTAGGCCCATGGGGGAGTTTCAAAAAGGCGTAGGGGGGTGGGTGACCCCAACTAGATAGCCTCAATGACTTTAAGCGTCGAACAAGGTTAGACATTATATAATACAGATTAAAAGGATTTACAATGAAAAAATCAGTAAGAATAGCCGTAAGACTCGACGTTAAGATGGATGAGTTTTTAAAAGAACAAGCACTTGCTTTGGATATCACAGTTGGACAATACATCCGACAAGTGGTAAAAGGTAAAATGAATGAAGCTAATACCTCTAAAACATAAGAAATTAAATTATAAAAGTGATTCACGCAAAACAACACATAACCGTACTTGCTTTGAGTGTGACTATAATTTTGTATCTTATAGTCATAACTCTAAAATCTGTAGTGAGGAGTGTAAAAAGCAACGTATAAATAGGTCGCATAAAAAATACGCAAGGAATAAATATGGATGTCCACCAAAAAATAAACGACGAAGTCCTTTATCAGAAAAACATCGAAATAATGTGAAAGCAAAATTAAAACATGCTCTAAAACCAACACAACCAATACCATTCTTACACAGTACCCCACTACTTACTTTAGACGGCGTATGTATTCCATCAGAAGGTAACAAACGTAATCGTAAAAAGATCGAGCAAAGAACTAACGATAGGACTATTACCAATCAAGCCATAAACAATATGCTTATCGACCAGTTTGGATTATGCAATATATGTGATTGTAATATTGAGACTAACTTTCATCGGGATCATATACGTCCATTGACTAAGGGTGGATCGCATACCATCAAGAATATTCAGTTATTGTGTCCAAATTGTAACATGATCAAAAGTAATTCTTGGGATGGTTAGATAATCTTAATCCAACGAGCATAAATACTCAAAGTTGGCAGACCCCTCTTGCATTGACGCGGGATTGCTCTGACGTAGACCCTTGCCCGGTCGCTTCTTGACCATATCATCACCGCTCTGTATGTATCTGCTCTCTACGACTTCTGCTATCATCAGCTCAAACAGACCGTTCTCAACCTTCAACATCTTCAGTTTAGTCGGCATATACTCCTCCATAACTGCATCTTTGCGTATAAGATGGTGGATGAACTCTCCCCACATGCGAAACAGTATGATCGCGCTGATGTTGTCCATGCTGTGACCATAGCGTTGAGGCCACTGTAGGTAGTCACGCACCACCTGTAGACCCACCCGGCCCATATCGTTAGGGATATTCGGGTGACGGGTGAAGTATGTGCTACAGGTCTTGTTGTATTTATTGAAAGGGTGGGTGAAGGTATAGGCTATCGACTTTTGTAATTCATCAGAAATACGATATACTTTTGGATAATCGTTGTTTAAGTCTTTATTGGAGGGTACAGGGTATGCAAAATGTTCCATGCACTTATGATACCGTAAAACATGTCGTCAAACAAGACCCCCTTGCTCGGATGTGGGCTGATAACGACCCTAAGATCTACTACAAAGACGGTGCGCCTTACGGTCTTATCGCTATGATCGATTACCCTGCCTTACCTTGTACATACATCGCAGCTACGACAACGCACCCTTCGCATCCGTTCACACTAGCGATGATCAAGGACATAATCAAGGCATATAAAGCAGGGCCCATTTGCATTATCATGGACGACCCTCTCTACCACGATCACCTAAGGCGCTCATTATTACGTTATAATATGCGATATGAAACAGTAGGGACCGTACTCTACGCATACAACCACTAAGGAGACGTTATGGCAGCAGAAGCTATCGTAGGAGCTATTGTTGGTATTGGTACTGCCATTTATTCAACGCAAGAGCAGAAGAAGGCTGTAGCTAAAGCAGAACAGAAGCAACAAGAGGCGACAGACCTTGCCCGGGCTGAGGAGCTACGCATACTCAAGGACACTGCTCCTGAACAGGACACAGCCGCCACCATTGCCTTCGGTACGGGTGCTGATGGGAAAGCTGGTACCTACTCCGACTTCCTTGTCCCCCGTACCAACACCGCGCTTGGCACATCGCCAACAGCGTCATCAGGTTTGGGGTTTAATGTATGATCACTAATATTGAAGATCTTATAGAAGAGCTTAAGAAGCAGTACCCCGATAAGATGTTACTTGATGACTTCCCTTGCTTTCAACGTGGTAAAGAGGCCGGGCATATCGAGGTTATTGAGCTTATTGAGAGCCTTATAGCTCCTGAGACAACACAAGAGGATGAGAGCAATGAACGATACTAAGACACCATCAGAATATTACGAGGCTGGGACATCGGACCGTCAAGCTTACATCGATCGCGCTGAGATCTACGCCAAGCTGACAATGCCTTCAGTCTTCCGTGACTCATCCTGGACAGGCTCATCTACCAAGCCTGACAACTACGCTCAATCGTTCGGAGCCATAGCGGTAAAGAACTTTGTGTCCAAGATCGGTATGACTCTCTTCCCTCCTAACGCCTCGGCATTTAAGTTCTCACCTGACGCCGATGGGCTTAATGAGCTTGCTCAGGGCGATGAGGCAGCAGTACAAGCCATGCAGCTTGACATTGCCAAGACTCAGAACAAGGTTAACACCCATATCGAGGCGCTTAACACCCGTAAGACCATCTTCGAGGTGCTCGAGCAGCTTACTGTAGTCAGCTCATGTATCATTGAAAAGAAAGACAAGGGTGGGTACAAGCTCCATGCACTAAGGAACTTCGTCGTCACTCTTGATGATGAGGGTGAAGCGTTCCAGATGTGTATCAAGGAGAGCCTTAACAAGCTCCCTGATAACATCGAGCCACCTACTGAGGAGAAAGAGAAGTACGATCTCTACACCATGCTCGTTAAAGAGGACGATAAGTGGACCATGACGCAAGAGCTTGATGGTGAGATCGTCGGCGATAGCTCCACCTACACCATCGAGAAGATGCCGTTTGAGTATATCGGGTGGTTGTGGTCTCAGGGTGACGCCTACTACCGCCCATATGTTGAGGATTTTGAGGGCCACCTGCGTTCTATCGATACTTTGTCTCGTGTCTTGACCAAAGGCGCTCTCATATCCTCCAAAAACATCACGTTCGTCGATGAGCGTGGAGGTCGTACCCGCCTTAGAGATGTGATCGGTGCGGCCAACGGAGCAGTGCTTCAGGGTAACGCCGGAGACGTCACATCTTATCAGCACAGTAAGAACTATGACTACCAGGTAGCTCAGATGTCTCTTGATACCTTCAAACGTGAGCTGTCACAGGCGTTCCTGTTGACTGAGGGACTACGCCGTGACGCCGAGCGTGTCACACAGGAAGAGATCCGTATGCTCTCACGTGAGATCGAGGGCGCCCTTGCCTCAGTATACTCAGTGATCTCCAACAAGCTGATCAGACGTATGGTGCTGTGGGCGATGGTAGACCTTGGCGTAAGCTTCAACGCGATTAGCCTTGATATTGTCACGGGTCTTGACGCACTAGGGAGATCAGTAGAGGCCGGTAAGCTTGATGAGTATGTCTCCCGGGCAGCGTCCATAGGTTTCATGGACTACCTTAAACAAGACGAGCTTGCCACACGATACGCCACACTCTATAATGTTGATAGCCAGGGTCTACTTAAGACATCATCAGAGGTATCACAAGAGCGACAACAGGCCCAACAGGCACAGGCTCAGGCTGAGGGGCAAGCTGCCCTCGCACAGTCTACAGGACAAGAGAGCGGTAAAGCGCTTGTCAACGCTACGGCTCAACCAAATTAAAACGGGAGGACAGACATAATGAGTAAAGAGTATAGTGGTACAACCACAATTCATTCAGGATCAGAGTTGGCTAAGAAGCCCAAAACGACAAAGAAAAAAGGAGCCTAAGTGGCCACAAAGATTGAACCAAAAGATTTAAAAGCAGCGGTAGACGGCGGTAAGACGACTGAAGAGGTCGGCAAAGAGTATGGGCTGACACGTCAAAAAGTACAGGCGATCATCAAGAAATATGAGATCGAGAACAAAGCTGAAGACGAGTTCCCACCTGAGATGTTCGCTAAAAGCGGAGCAGTGATCCATGATAAGAACATGGGTGGGGCAGTTGTTATGACCGGTGAAGAGTATCGTGAGTTTTCACTTGCCAATGACCGCTACGATGGCCGACGTGCGGGTGAGAAGACTCAACTGAATACCGGTGAGCTCCGTATCGCTATGAACATCGTCAAACGCGGCGACTGCTCTGGTATCGAGATGCGTGACCACTTGCTTAATAAACACGGTATCAGTACCGCTGAGCTTATCAATGTGGCTAAACGTCTGACATTGGAAGAGGAACAGACTAAAGTCGAAGACGTTACTCGCCTGTTCCGCATCAAGGTGTAACTATGGCTGATGAGAACACTAACCAGGAACAACAGGCCCCTGAAACCTTACTACCAAGTGAGGAGAGTGAGGTAAAGACCTTTGATCAGTTTCTCGATGAGAACCGGTCTGAGAACGGTAAGCTTTATGGACGTTTCGATACTCCGGAGCAAGCCCTATCTTACTTCAGAGAGCAAGAGGTGACGCATACGAATAAGATGCGTGAGATAAAGAACAAAGAAAAAGAGCAAGAGCAGACTCAACAAGAGCGTGAGGCTCAACGGGCTCAGGAGCAGGCACGTACCGCAACTATCAACGAGCTTGTTCCTACGTTCATTGAAAACGGTATGTCACTCACCGATGATATGGAGGCCAAGCTCACAGAGAGTGGTCTATCCAAGACAGACATCGAGCTTGGTGCCTACAAGGTTCGTGAGGCTGTTGGCAAAGCTCACGAGGTTGTCGGTGGTAAAGAGAAATACGAGGCCATGTTAGCCTGGGCAGGAGAGAACCTTGACGACGCGACTAAGACTGCTTTTGATAATGACGTTTCCGCCCTAATCAGCGGTAAATCAGGTGTAAGCACCCTTGCTATTGAGGGTCTTTATAACCGTTTCCAATCTGCACAGAATGGGGATGTACAACCCGGTCGTATTAGTGGGAATACCCAAACACCTCAAGTGCGTGGGTATCAGAACCAAAAAGAGCTACTAGCTGATAAGACTGCTGCTGATCGCAGTGGTGATCCAGCGGTACGCCAGCGTTACCAGGCTAAGCTTGCGATGACCCCTGACAGTGTTGTCTACGGGCATTAAGTTGCATTTAAGCTAAAAATACGATATACTTGTCGTAACAGTTCAGTTGGGTTTCGGCTCGACTTTACATTAAAACGAAAACTCTCACTAGCTTCTGCCAGGGACAGTCCTTCAGTTTTATTTGAGATTTGTTGAAACACTCGAACTAAAAATTGATTTAAAAGGACTCCCTATGGCTTTCACAGGAGCAACTACGCCAAACGTAGGAACAGACACAACAAACACCTTGTCTCGCGATGTACACGTAGGTGTATTAGAAGCGTTCAAACGCCAACCGTCCACTATTGATTTTCTTTATAAGAAGACTATCACCGGTGGTACTGGCGCGACTTTCACTATTGAAGGTAAAACGGATGCTGTTGATACGGACGTTGCATCGTACACAGCAGGTACTCAGATCAACGTATCTAACAGTACACAAGATGAGATCTCGATCACACTTGACCGCCCACAATACATCGCACACCGTGTTGATGGTTGGGATGCTGCTGTTGCTAACTACGATGTTATGGCAATGAACTATCGCCAGATCGGTTCAAAACTTGATAACGTCGTTGACCGTAAAGCTATCGCTGCTGTTGAGGCGGCTACAACTGCTACAGGTCTTGTAAGTAATGGTGACGGTACTGTTGTCGTGAATACAGCTATCGCATCAGCTACAACTGCGGAGGCTATCGGTGACGCACTTTGTGAGTCGATCTTTGCCGCTGTTGCAGCTATTCGTGCGAAAGATGACATGAGCGACTTGTATGTCAACCTTGATCCGATCAACTACTCATATGTCATTCAGTCGAAGAAAGCTCTTTACATGGAGTACTCTTCTAACAATGGTGATTACGCAGCCGGTAAGGTTTACCAGGTCGGTGGTGCTATGTTGGTCCAGACTAACAACATGCCCGCTACCGCTGCCCTTGAAGCACTTGTCTTTGGTTACCAAGCGGCCGGTGTTGCTGTTCTATGGGACATTCGCACTAAGATCGTCGATGATGTTGACTTCTTGGATGCCAAGCGTATTCAAGCGTACTTCTCAAACGGTATGGCCCCTCTTCGCTGTCAATCGGCTGCATCTATCAAGTCTGCATAAGACTTGGTTAATCGTGTTCTCTTCGGAGAGCACCCTTTAATCAAGGAGCGATCATGGCCGTACTTCTACAAGAAAACGACTCAGCAAAATTCTTTCTATACAGTGTCAATGTCTTGCTTCAAAGTATTGGGGAACTCTCGATCACCACTGAAGCGGATATCGCGCAGGTCGTTGAGGCTCAACAGGCCGCAGAAGTGCTTGAGGAGACAAAGCAGGCTGTACTGGCTGATGGTTGGGAAGTCAACTACGATAAAGACTACTGGTTCCCGATAGATACTACAGGTGCGATTAACGTACCTGCTAACGTTCTTGACCTATCTTCACGCGATCGTAACCTAATCATACGTGATTGGAAGCTCTATGATAAGAGTAATCAAACATCGATATTTACCGAAGCGCAGAAGGTTGATGTTTATTGGAATCTTGACTTTAACACATTACCACACCCCTTGCGTTACTATATCACTACTCGGGCGGCTAGAGTCTTTCAGGCTCGTACGATCATGGACACAAGCATTTATGGCTTCACTCAAAACGATGAGGACCTAGCGTATTCAGCAGCACGACGTAGTGAGACACGCAACACCGGTGGTAACATGCTCGATGGGACTCTCTATGGTATGGAGTACGATGTACGAGGAAGCTTATAATGGCACTCGTAACCAATAGCCTTGAGGCTTTATACGGCGGTGTCAATCAGCAAGCAGCTGAACATCGTCTCAATACTCAGGTCGAGGAGATGGTCAATGCGTACCCCACTCTCGATCGAGGTCTCCTTAAGCGTAATCCTACAGCACCTTTGACATTGAGCAGTTCCATCACATATGACTCAGCGATGTGGAAATACCAATATGACCGTGGCCTATCCGGTGAGGCATCTGAGCAGTATAGTATTCAGATCACTAACAACGGTATGGAGATCGTCAACGTAGGTACAGGTGATGTTTACACTAATGGTGCCGGCATCACATTTGAAGGTCTATCAAGTGACTATTTATTCCCCTTCGCAGGATCGACAGGGTATGCTGCCACAACTGTCAAGGATACGACGTTCATCGTCAATAAGAGCCGTACACCGCAGATCGATCAGCTCTCATCAGGTGATAGCACTACCACACCAACATCGTTGACACTTTACTATTCGTTGACTCCGTTCATTAAGACCCCCACTCCAGTATGGGTCGAAGAGAGCGGGTTGCCGACGTCTCTTGATATGCACCGTGTTATGTTTGATATGAATTACTATTATCCATCAAAGAACATGGCCCCAACACTAGGGCAGGTGATAGTGTCTGAGCTATATGGGTCAGGAGATTTATTTGGTTATTCCGCTGAAGTGTGGGCTTATGGTTCATCCACTGAAGTTATTGTTGATGGTATATCTATAATCGTCACAACCCCTAAACGCATGTTGGCGAGATATGACAATGTGCAAGATATGGTGGAACTATACGGCTATGAGAGTCTAACAGATTGGCAAGCACGGGTAGAGCGTGAGGTTCGCCTTGCTCTTAATCCAACACTTTATAAAGTCGAGCGCGCTGATGACCCTAACGCTACGACACCTTCATCCTTTCCACCATTACGCATAATTCGTTATGATGAGGCTCCTGTAACTGTGTCCACAACGGTTACACCCACTGCGTTAGAAAGTATATCGTCTCTATCCATAAAAGGTGCCGCGCTTACGACTACTGCATCAGATTACGTCACACAACCACCAACCACAGGCACATGGGTGACTACAGAGACCGCTCCAACATCAACGTATCTATCTGATGGCTTCATATGGATAAGTAGGAGTGATCCAGTATCAGGATACACCTACACGTACAGTTTACTCGATGCAAGTCTGAATACGATCAGTGGGTCGGTTACAGGAACCACCACAACAGCAGTGGCGGCCGCTCTTGTGACATCGATAAACACTCATGCGAGTAACGGTGGAAACTTTACAGCAGTGGCTTCAGGATCAGTAGTCAAGATCACTGCCAATAATGCTCTGATGAGCCGTATCGACGCAGGTGATAGTTATGGTAATCAAGCCTCTTATGGGTGGGTAGGTGAGGTTATCACAGCTGATGACCTGCCAAAGAACCTTGGTTTTGAAGGCACCCTTGTCAAAGTATTAGGATCGTCTACAAACAGCTTTTCAGCATATTGGCTTGAGTACCGGGATGCGCAGTGGCGTGAGAGCTCTGATCCTACTCTGTATGGATCGATCCTTGCTGAGTCTATGCCGCATATCCTGATCAGGAACAGTGATGACACCTTTACTGTTAAGCCTTACGATGGTTGGACCTCAAGGCTTGTTGGAGACGATAACACAAACCCTGTCCCATCGTTCCTATCAGTAGTCGATAACCCATCACCAACGATAAAAGACGTGTTCTTTTTCAAGAATAGATTGGGGTTTATCACCTCACAGACAGTTGTCATGTCTGAGGTGGGTGAGTATGGTAACTTTTGGCGTACAACGGTTGTTGCAGTGCTTGACTCCGACCCAATCGATACATCTGTTGATACGACTAAAGCGATCAATCTTGAGTACGCGACTTACCTTGAAAATAGTGTTATGCTCTTTTCAGATAAAAGTCAGTTCAGATTATCAGGTGGTCAGATACTCTCACCAAAATCAGTACAGATAAGTCAGACCTCAGCCTATGAGATCAATACCCGGGTGCGCCCTCTGTTTATGAATGACCGTATCTTCTTTATCGCCAAGCGTGGTGGGTACTCAGCAGTGATGGAATATTTCATATCACAGCAAGTGGACAAATCAGAGGCTAATGATATCACAGCGCATGTGCAGTCTTATATTGATGACGGCATTGTAGAGTTATCAGGATCGGCTATCAACAACATGCTCTTCCTGGTGTCATCGAAAAGCCTTGACACCATTTACGTCTACAAGTATTATGATAGTGGTAATACCCGTGTGCAATCAGCATGGTTCAAATGGACGTTCAACGGAAGTGTGTACGGTGCTTTTTCTTTTGGTAAGAAGCTTAACCTGCTTATTGCGCGCAAAGACGCTAAAGCTCAAGAGAATTGGGTTGTCGGGTCAGGTATATGGAATGGCTCAAAGCTTTGGGATAATTCAAAGCTTTGGATCGGTGACCCGTCATCATTGGTGACTACAAATGCTTTTGAACAGTGTGCGATCTTCCCACAGTCTTACACTGAAGAGTTCCTAGACGCCGGCACAACACTAATACCTGTAGAAGTGAGTATCGGGGAGTGGGTCTTTAAGATCAATGGTAAGAGCGATATTCGTGGACATCTCCAATTTAAGACTGTTCAGATCTCATCTGAAACTGACAGTAGTTTCGAGCTTGTTATCAATGACGTTAATCGAAACACTGAGAGGGTCGTCAACTCAACGTATACCGTCAATCGTAAGCCTATGGTCTATGGTGACGCCAAGAATATGCGTATTGGAATACGCAACAGTGACTCTCAGGGTTTCAGGATCAATACTGTCTCCTATGAGGGTAATATAAATCGAAGGTCAAGGGGGTTATAATGCTGATTAATAAGTGTAAAACACCAACTGAAAAATCGGAATATAAGTGCGGCAACTCTGGTGAATTGTATACGCAAAAGAGTAAAGCTGAAACTCAGAGTAAATCTGTAAAAGTACATCAAAATAAGGATAAATAATGATCTCAGAATACCAAGCCATACCAATCTTAAAAAATAGTTTCATCGGTGTACCCACTACACAGACAACAGTAGGCTATGAAATCCTACGGGTAATAGTGGGGGACGGTCTAGCTACTTTGACATTTACTTTTGATGACGCTTCTACAAAGATCATCACCCCTCCTGTTGGCATGAGTGATTGGGTTATTGCAGGTAACTGTACCAGTGTAACATCAACCCTATCTGTAGTGATCTCGTAAGGACTTAACATGGCTATTCAATCATCATTTTACACACCGGACGGTACCACTCGGACCTTCCCAAGTACAAAGCATATCGCAACTAAGCAGCATATGGCTGTATGGTATAGACGTATCTCAGACAGTCTTTGGG
>Ga0102958_1000106_pt1 | contig 17432 bp, 14 predicted proteins | sample SalPonF2_B_D1_MG_FD_84513 | JGI IMG/M metagenome (GOLD analysis project Ga0102958, IMG submission 84513) | Salt pond soil microbial communities from South San Francisco under conditions of wetland restoration - Salt Pond MetaG SF2_B_D1_MG ...
CGCCCTGCTCACGCTCCTGGCCCAGACCGGCAGCTACGTTCCCGCGCAGTCAATGAAGCTCTCCCCGGCCGATCGCATCTTCGCCCGCGTCGGCGCCTCCGACGAGATTACCCGGGGCCAGTCCACGTTCATGGTGGAGATGACCGAGGCGGCCAACATTCTCAACAACGCCACCGCCGACAGCCTGGTCATCATCGACGAGCTCGGCCGCGGCACGAGCACCTTCGACGGGCTGTCGCTGGCCTGGGCCTGCGCTCATTACATCGGTGAACGGCTGGGCGCGTTCTGCCTGTTCGCGACCCATTATTTCGAACTCACCGCGCTTGCAGAAGAACTTCCGGCCTGCGCCAACGTCCATGTCGAAGCGGCCGAACACGGCGACAAGCTGATTTTCCTGCATACGGTTCGCGACGGTCCGGCCAACCAGAGTTACGGGCTGCAGGTCGCCGCGCTGGCCGGTGTGCCCGAAACCGTGATCCGCCGCGCAAGACGCTATCTTGCTCACCTCGAACAAACCCAGGACAGCACCGCGGGTCCCCAGCAAAGCCTCGATTTGTTCAGCGTCATCGACGAAGAACCGCCTGCAACGCACCCGGCGATTGAACGGCTGGACGCAACCGATCCCGACGAATTATCGCCGCGCGCAGCGCTCGAACTGATTTACGAACTGAAGCGGCTCGCCAGGTCCGACGACTGAAGACCCGGTTGGTCAGGGACGCTCGAATCGCCCATCACGAAGAAAAACCGCGACCTGCTCGGCCACCAATTGCGACAGCACCATGCCCGTATGCGACACCGGCAACTCGATATGATCCGAAACACCCGGAAGTAGCGTCTCGGAAACCGCTACAGTGCCATCGTGAGGCGCTTCCACCGGGGCGAAGAAGTGGCCGAGCCCGTGCCCCAGCGTGCCGGCAATCACGCCCAGATCGATATCCAGGTCCCAGTCCGGCAGCGGCAGCATCGCCAGCACCTCGGCCATAACCGAACCTAGCACTTTGTCGCCGATCGGCCAGGCCATGATGCTGTTGCCGGCGCGACAACCCAGCAATGGTGAGCCGAGTACCACAATCCGGCCGATGTTAGCCGGACACGCCTCACGCAGCGCATGCAGCGTCAGCAGTCCACCCAGGCTATGACCGACAAAATGCACCACATCGGCATCGATCGCAGCGGCAAACCCCAGCAATTGACTGGCATGCAGCCCGAGGTGATCGCGGGTGCTGCGGTAGCTGAAAGGGTGGCTTTCGTACGGGCCCAACTCGCCAAGCCGCTGACGCAGAAAGTAGGTCTCGGCACCGCTCATCCAAAGTCCATGGCTGACGATGATCGCTTCTTTCTTGCTCATACCGCGTGCCTCGCGAATTCGGTTATTGCAGCGCGGTCTGTAGGAAAATGCGCGCGCGCAATCGCGCTCTGCCACGGCAGCCAGGCAAACGCGTCGTGCTCATCCGGATCCAGGCTCACCGCGCAACGTCGCGCTAACACGATCCGCCAGACATACTCCGTATTGTGGCTGACTTCGCGCGCGTAGCGGTGCCGCCACGCGGGCGCTATCGGGTAACGGTTACAGCGGCCGCAATCGACCAGTGCCTCGGGATCGGCAACAATCCCGGTCTCCTCGTGCAGTTCGCGCTGCGCCGCGGACCGGGGACCCTCGCCCCACTCCAGGCTGCCGGTCACCGACTGCCACAATCCGGGTGGCCGACGGCGCCGCAGCAACAACACCTCTGCATTCAGTGTGCTGACGATAATCAGCACCGACTCAGGCCGTTTGCCGCCTTGTGCGGTCAACTATTCTCTTTTTGCCCCGGCGGCTTGCGCAGTCGGATATGGAGTTCGCGCAGCTGGCGCTCGTCCACCGTGGATGGCGCATCGGTCAACAAACACGTGGCAGTCTGAGTCTTCGGAAAGGCAATGACATCGCGGATGCTGGTGGCGCCCGCCATCAGCATTACCAGCCGGTCGAGGCCGAAGGCGATACCGCCATGCGGCGGGCAACCGTACTTGAGCGCCTGTAACAGGAATCCGAATTTTTCCTCGGCCTCCTCGTCACTGATGCCAAGAAGATGAAATACCGTCGATTGCATCTCCGGGCGGTGGATACGGATCGAACCGCCGCCGATTTCCGAGCCGTTCAACACCATATCGTAGGCGCGCGACCGGGTCTGCCCCGGCGCCGCAGCAAGCAGCGCGGGATCGTCGACCAGCGGCGCGGTAAACGGGTGATGCAGCGAAACCCAGCGTTTCTCCTGCTCGTCGTATTCGAACATCGGGAACTCGATCACCCAAACCGGGAACCAGCCCTCCCGGGCCAGGCCGAGGTCCTCGCCGACCTTTACCCGCAGCGCGCCAAGCGCATCGTTGACTACGCTCGCCTTGTCGGCGCCGAAGAAAATCAGGTCGCCGCTGGCGGCCCCGCAACGTTCAAGTATGCTCGCGACGACATTGTCGGGCAGGAATTTGAGGATCGGCGACTGCAACCCGTCGCGGCCCGCGCCAATGTCGTTGACCTTGATGTAAGCCAGCCCGCGCGCACCGTAGCGCGAAACGAAATCCGTGTAGTCGTCGATCTGCTTGCGGCTCAGTTGCGCACCGCCCGGCGCACGCAGCGCAGCCACCCGGCCATCGGGATCGGCCGCCGGGCCGGCAAATACCTTGAATTCCACATCGGCCATCAGATCCGATACTTCGGTCAGTTCCAGCGCTACCCGCAGGTCGGGACGATCGCTGCCGAACCGCGCCATCGCCTCGCTGTACGGCATGCGCGGAATCGGGTCCGGCAGATCGACGTCGAGTACGCTCTTGAAGACCTCCCGCACCATGTTCTCCATGGTGCCCATCACCAGTTCCTCATCCGCGAATGCCATCTCGACATCGAGCTGAGTGAATTCGGGCTGGCGGTCGGCCCGCAGGTCCTCGTCGCGAAAGCACCGCACGATCTGGTAATAACGGTCCATGCCCGACATCATCAGCAACTGCTTGAACAGCTGTGGCGACTGCGGCAGTGAGAAAAAACAGCCCGGCTGGGTGCGGCTCGGCACCAGGTAATCACGCGCACCCTCGGGCGTTGCCTTGGTCAGCATCGGCGTTTCGATGTCGATGAAACCCTGCTCGTCCAGGCAGTTGCGAATTGCACGGGTCACGGAGTGACGCAAACGCAGATTCCGGGTCATCTCCTCGCGCCGCAGATCCAGGTAACGGTAGCGCAGGCGAATCTCTTCGCTGGCCGACTCGTCGTGGTGGAACGGCGGTGTCTCGGACGCGTTAAGCACCTCGACCTCGGAGGCAAGCACTTCGATACCGCCGCTTGCCAGACGCTCGTTGACGGTTCCCTCGGGACGCGGGCGGACAGTGCCCCTGACCCGCAACACGTATTCGCCGCGGACTTTCTCGGCCACGGCGAACACATCGGGACGATCCGGGTCGAAGACCACCTGTACCAGCCCCTCGCGGTCACGCAAATCTATGAAAATGACGCCGCCGTGATCGCGGCGGCGATGCATCCAGCCAGCCAGTTCGACTTCTTCCCCGATCTGGGCCTCACTGACGTGACCGCAATAATGTGTTCGCATGGGTAGAACCCCCGTTGACCGGACGCACGGCGGGCATCCGAAAAAAGACGCGCGATGGTACGACTCGACCGCTGCAGGCGCAACAATACAGCGCTAGTCGCTGCTGTTCGCGGCCGTCGTGCCAGCCGGCTTGCTGTCCTTGGCTTTCGCGTCGGCGGCCGGTTTGTCCTTCGTTTCCTTTTTCACAGATTCCGATTTCGAATCGGAGCCGGCCAGATTGCGCCGCTTGTCCTTGTCGTTCTTGAAATCGGTTTCGTACCAGCCTGAGCCCTTGAGCCGGAAACGTGGCGCCGACAACAACTTTTTCAGCTCGGGCTTGCCGCAATCCGGACAGAATTTGAGCGGATCGTCGCTGATCTTCTGCAAAACGTCGAAATAATGCCCACAGTCGCAGCACTCGTATTCATAAATCGGCATTCACAATCCCCTGGGTCACAAACAACCAAACGCTGTCGCGTGTGTTTGGTCAATCCACCTGTTTTCAATACCCAAAATGCCGTAACGGCACCGCAGATAACCGCGGCGCCGCCCGGATTCACCCCGCCCGACGGTCCTCTCAGGCCGCTCGGGCGAAGCCCAACTCATCGCCTTCGACATCGATCGTGATCGTATCGCCCGGGCCGAATCGTCCGGCCAGGATCTCCTGCGCCAGGGGGTTTTCGACCCGCTGCTGAATCGCGCGTTTCAGCGGCCGCGCGCCGTAAACGGGATCGAAACCGGTCTCGGCGATCTTGTCACGCGCCGCGTCCGTGAGCTCGAGGTTCATCTCGCGCTCGGCAAGCCGGCCGCGCAACTGCTCGATCTGGATGTCCACGATCATCCGGATCTGCTCGCGCCCGAGCGGATGGAACACCACGATATCGTCGATGCGGTTAACAAACTCCGGCCGGAAATGCTGGGCGACATCCTCCATGACCGCGGTTTTCATGCGCTCGTAGTTGGCCTCACCGGCCAGCTCCTGGATGCGTTGCGAGCCAAGGTTGGACGTCATGACGATCACCGAGTGGCGGAAATCCACGGTACGCCCGTGGCCGTCCGTCAAGCGGCCGTCGTCAAGAACCTGCAACAATACGTTGAATACCTCCGGATGTGCTTTCTCCACCTCGTCGAGCAGGATCACGGAATACGGTTTGCGGCGAACCGCCTCGGTCAGGTAGCCGCCCTCTTCGTAACCCACATAACCCGGGGGCGCACCGATCAGCCGGGCCACGGAGTGCTGCTCCATGAATTCGGACATGTCGATCCGCACCATCGCGTCCTCGGTGTCAAACAAAAACGCCGCGAGCGCCTTGGTCAGCTCGGTCTTGCCGACACCGGTGGGACCAAGAAACAGGAACGATCCGTTTGGCCGGTTGGGGTCGGCAAGCCCGGCACGCGAGCGCCGGATCGCGTTGGCCACGACCTGCACCGCCTCGTCCTGTCCCACGACACGCCTGGTGATTTCCTCTTCCATCCGCAACAGCTTTGCTTTCTCGCCCTCGAGCATCTTCGACACCGGGATCCCGGTCCATTTCGACACGACCTCGGCGATCTCCTCCTCGGTGACCTTGTTGCGGACCAGCGTTGCCTCCTGCTGCTCGGCTTCGGCCGCGGATTCGAGCTGGCGCTCGAGTTCCGGGATCCGGCCGTATTGCAACTCCGACATGCGCTGCAGATCCTGGGCCCGGTGCGCGGTATCGAGCTCAATCCTCGCGCGATCGAGTTCTTCCTTGATCGCCGTAGCACCCTGCATCGCCGCTTTTTCGGCTTTCCAGACCTCATCGAGATCGGAGTACTCGCGCTCGAGCGTATCGAGTTCTTCCTGCAACGCATCGAGCCGTTTTTTCGAGGCCTCGTCGGATTCCTTGGTAAGCGCCTCGCGTTCGATCTTCAGCTGGATGATGCGCCGGTCGAGCCGGTCCATCGCCTCCGGCTTGGAGTCGATTTCCATGCGGATGCGCGAACCGGCCTCGTCCACCAGGTCGATGGCCTTGTCAGGCAGCTTGCGATCGGAGATATAGCGGTGCGACAACGTGGCGGCCGCGACAATCGCCGGATCGGTGATGTCGACGCCGTGGTGGACCTCATACTTTTCTTTCAATCCACGCAGAATCGCGATCGTATCCTCAACGGTCGGCTCGTCGACCAGTACTTTCTGGAAACGGCGTTCGAGCGCCGCGTCCTTTTCTACGTACTTGCGGTACTCGTCGAGCGTCGTCGCACCCACGCAGTGCAGCTCGCCGCGGGCCAACGCGGGTTTGAGCATGTTGCCGGCGTCCATCGCGCCCTCGGCCTTGCCGGCACCGACCATCGTATGCAATTCGTCGATGAACAGGATGACCTGGCCTTCCTGTTTCGACAGTTCGTTGAGAACCGCCTTCAGCCGCTCCTCGAATTCGCCGCGATACTTGGCGCCGGCGATCAGCGATCCCATATCCAGCGACAGTATGCGTTTGCTACGCAGGCTCTCGGGCACTTCGCCATTGACGATGCGCTGGGCCAGTCCCTCGACGATCGCGGTTTTTCCTACGCCGGGCTCACCGATCAGCACCGGGTTGTTCTTGGTTCGGCGCTGCAGTACCTGGATCGTGCGGCGGATTTCCTCGTCGCGTCCGATCACCGGATCGAGCTTGCCCTGCTCGGCGCGTTCGGTCAGATCCACGGTGAAACGATCTAGCGCCTGGCGCGTCTCCTCGGCATTCTGATCCTGCACCTGAGCACCGCCACGGACCTCTTCGATCGCCTTTTCAATCGCCCCTTTGACCCCGCCGCAATCGCGCAACAGGTTGCCAAGGACGCCCTTGTCCTCGAGCGCCGCCAGTACGAACAACTCGCTCGAGATGTAGGAATCGCCGCGTTTCTGCGCCAGCTTGTCGCTGACATTCAACAACCGAGCCAGATCCTGCGAGACATGTACCTCGCCGGGCGTGCCTTCGACCTGCGGCATGCGATCGACCGCGTCGCCGAGATGCGAGCGCAACAGATTGACGTTGACGCCGGCCTTGGCCAGCAATGGCCTGACACTGCCTCCGTCCTGGTCGAGCAACGCGGTCATCAGATGAACCGGCTCGATGAACTGGTGGTCCTTGCCGAGCGCCAACGACTGAGCGTCCGCAAGCCCCAGCTGGAATTTACTCGTGAGTTTGTCCATGCGCATAAGGCGCAACCCCGCTCGAATGTCTGGAAACTGCGACTTAAGTGGGGTCTTATCGGGGAAAATCAACTCTTCCCGGGCGCTGCAACCGGCCGCTAGTGCGCCAGACCATGAGCGAGCCGGGTGGCACCGGCGACGATCAGAACGCCCAGCACTATCAGCGTCAGCTGGCTGAGTGCGGCGCCTGGCTCGAGCCGCCGATGCAGGCCCGGGATAAGGTCGGCCACCGCGACGTACACGAAACTGGCGGCGGCCACGCTGAGCACATAGGGGAGCAGGGCCTCGGCCCCGGCCAGCCAGTAATAAGCGAGCAACGCACCGATCACCGATGTCAGGCTGACCAACAAATTCAACGTCAGCGCGCGGCCCCGGCTCATTCCCGAATTCAGCAGGATCGCGATGTCGCCCAGTTCCTGCGGCAACTCGTGGGCGAAAACTGCCAGCGCGGTGACAATTCCGAGATGAAAGTCGGTCAGAAACGCAGCCGCTATCAGCACGCCATCCAGCAGGTTGTGGAAGCCATCGCCAATCAGGATCAGCGTGCCGGAAGCATCGTGGCCGGCAGCCTCATCATGAGTATGAACCTCGCAGCTATCGTGATGGCAGTGGCGCCACAGCACCAGTTTCTCGAGAATGAAAAACGCGAGGAGTCCACCGAGTACAGCGAGCCCGATTTTTCCGGCGTTACCGGCCCCGGCCGTTTCGATCGCCCGCGGCAATAATCCGATAAACGCCGCCCCGAGCAGCGCACCCGTGGCAAAACTCACGAGGTGGGGTAACAGGCGATTGCGCACCTGCGCGCCGGCCAGCAGGAATGTCGAGGCAAGCAGCGCACTCGCCACGCCGCCAACGACCGTTACCAGCAAAATCCACTGCAAAGTAGTCATAACTCAGTCTTTTTCCGCAGCGCGCCAAACCAGCGTCGCCATTCGCCCGCTCAGACCGTCGCGGCGGTGCGAGTAAAACCGCTCCGGATCCGAGAAAGTGCAGTACTCGCCACCCGCCACATCGACGACACCGGCGCGGTCAAGACGCAGCCGCAGCAAGCCAAACAAATCGGCCATCGAGCGATCCCCGGCGCCGGGCCGGAAACAGCTCCGGGCCTCCTCATCGTCTCCGGCCAGTACCTCGACCACCTCGGGCCCGACCTCGAATCCTCGGCGCGAGATTGCGGGCCCCATCCACGCTACCAGCTCCCGACCGGATCCGAGAGCCGCAAGCGTATTTTCCACCACGCCGGCCACGAGACCGCGCCAGCCCACATGGACCGCGGCGACGCGGGTCCCGCAGCGGGTCGCCAGCGCCAACGGTATGCAATCGGCGGTAAGTACCGCACACACGACCCCGGCCCGGTCCGTCCAGGCCGCATCGGCCTGGACGCCCGGCCCGGCAACACCCGCATCGACAACCGTCGACCCATGCACCTGGGCCAGCCACAGCGGCTCCGCCGGGAGCCGCAGATTGCGCGCCATGAGCGCGCGATTCGCGGCGACAGCAGCGCTGTCGTCACCTACATGATCGCCGAGATTCAGGCCCTGGAAAGGACCGGCGCTGGCCCCGCCGAGGCGTGTCGTAGTCAGCGCCCGCACCGAATCCGGCGCAGACCAGCTGGCGTTTACGACCTCGAGACGTTGCATCGTCGGTTTTTCCGCAATCACGAATGGGCGGCAATCATTCGCCGCGGCCATACGACTGTCAAATTCAACCGCTCGCACGCGCCGCGGAATCCTGTTGCAGCGCCTCCAGCAATGCGGCGAAATCGGCCGGCGCCGGTGCCGTCCAGATCATTTCCTCGCCGCTATCCGGATGGCTCAGTCCTAGCCGGCACGCATGCAGCGCCTGGCGCCTGAAACTCCGCAACGCGGCCTCGAGATCGGCGCCGGCCCCTGCCGGAATCTGCAGGCGCCCGCCATACAGCGGATCTCCGACAAGCGGGTGCCGCAGCCAGGCCATATGCACCCGGATCTGGTGAGTACGCCCGGTTTCGAGGCGGACGCCAACATAACTGTGGGCGCGGAACCGTTGCCGCAGGCGGTAGTGGGTGACCGCGGCCCGGCCATCCCGGCGCACAGCCATTCGGGTGCGTTCGACCGGGTGGCGCCCGATCGGCTGGTCGACCCGGCCGCCGCCGGTCAGAGCGCCGACGCACACCGCTTCGTATTCGCGAACGATGCGCCGCCCGGCCATCGCGCTGACCAGTTCGGTATGCGCCGCAACGCTCGCGGCGACGACCATCAGGCCGCTGGTATCCTTGTCGAGCCGGTGTACGATGCCGGCGCGCGGCAGATGGGCAAGGTCGGGCCGGTAATGCAGCAAAGCATTCTGCAGCGTGCGATCGGGGTTGCCGGCGCCGGGATGAACGACCAGCCCGGCCGGCTTGTTGACCACGATGATCGATTCGTCCGCGAACACCACATCGAGAGCGATTGCCTGAGGTCGTGGCGCCACCACGGTCTCGATGACCGCATCGACGACGATCGCATCGCCGCCGTGGACCGTTTCCCGCGGCTTGCAGGCAGCACCATTCACGGTCACCTGGCCGGATACGATCCAGGCCTTGATCCGGCTGCGCGAGTATTCCGGCAACAACTGCGCCAGCGCCGCGTCAAGCCGCAGACCGGTCAGTGCGTCGGGAATTCTCAGCTCATGCTGACGGTGGGTTTGCATGGGGACGGACGCGGAAGCTCGCTTTCCGGCGGTGATGGTTGATCAATGTTTCCGGTATACTGCGCGGTCTTGGCGGTGCCAGCAAGCCGCATGTCGTGCAACCGATCGCAGATTCCCGATGAGTCGAACCAAGCAATCGAATCCCAGTGTTCCTTCGCCGCAGCGAAGATCCGTGCATGGCGTCCTGGCGGTGTTTACTGCCGTGGCCATGTTGAGCGGCTGCGCCGGAGACCGCGACCGCAGCAACGACCCGCGTGCTACCCCACCCTGGCTTTACGAAAAGGCTCAGGACAGCATCAAGTCGACGAACTACACCAATGCGATCTTTTTTCTCGAGCAACTCGAGTCGCGTTTCCCATTCAGCGATGAGGCCAAACAGGGCCAGCTTGACCTGATGTACGTCTACTACCGCGACGGTCAGTTCGAGTCGGCCATCGATGCAGCGGACAATTTCGTTCGCGAAAACCCGACCCACCCACGCGTCGATTATGCGTATTACATCGAGGGTCTCTCACATTACGATCCGTCGCGGGGCGTGCTCGAGAGACTGTTTCGGGTCGACACCACGATGCGCCCGCCGGTGGGTGCGCTGGAAGCTTTCACGGCATTCTCGACACTGGTCGACCGCTTTCCCAATAGTGAATATGCGCCCGACGCGACCCAGCGCATCAAGTTTCTGCGCAATCGCCTCGCCCGCTACGAGGCACACATCGCGGAGTACTACATCCGCCGCGGCGCCTACGTCGGAGCGCTGCGCAGGTTGCATCGCATTATCGAGACGTACTACGGCTCGGACAGCACCTACTGGGCCCTCGAAATGATGCTCGAGAGTTATCGGGAACTGGGCCTGGGCGATCTTGCCGCCGATACAGAGCGGCTGCTCGAGGAAAACGCCCACCTGAAGAACTCGAAGAGCTGAGTCCGGTTGTCAGACTCGCCTATCGTCCGGGACCGTAACCCGAGGTAATCGGATAGCGCCAGTCGCGCCCGAAACCGCGGCTGCTGACCCGGATTCCCGGCGGCGCCTGGCGGCGTTTGTACTCGTTGCGCTTGACCAGTTCGAGCACTTCGCCGACCACCATCCGGTCAAATCCACGCGCGGCAATCTCATCGACCGAAAGATCGTCCTCGATAAAGTACTCGAGGATCGGGTCGAGGATTTCGTATGGTGGCAGCGAATCGGTGTCTTTCTGATCGGCGCGCAGCTCCGCCGACGGCTCGCGGGTCAGCACCCGCTCGGGAATCACCCTGCCGTTTTCATTGCGATAGCGCGCAAGCCGGTAAACCAGCGTCTTGCTGCAGTCCTTTATCGGCGCAAACCCGCCCGCCATGTCACCGTACAACGTCGCGTAGCCAACGGCCATTTCACTCTTGTTGCCGGTCGTGAGCAGCATGCGTCCGGTCTTGTTCGAAATTGCCATCAGCACCATGCCGCGACAACGCGACTGGATGTTCTCCTCGGTGGTGTCTTCGCCACGCCCGGCAAACTGCGCGGCGAGCGCCGCAACCGTTGCTTCGTAAATCGGCTCGATCGAAATCACGTCGTAACCGATACCGAGCAGACCGGCCTGCTCCCTGGCATCCTCGAGACTCATATCGGCGGTATATCGCGACGGCATCATCACCGCCTGGACCCGATCGGCACCCAGCGCATCGACTGCGACCGCCAGTACCAGGGCGGAGTCGATCCCGCCCGACAAGCCCAGCACGATGCCCGGAAACCCGTGTTTGTCGACATAGTCGCGGGTACCCAGAACCAGGGCGGCATAGATTTCGGCAATGCCGTCGGGTTGCCGGGCCAGCCGGCCCTCGACAAAGCGTGGCGGCGATCCGTCGTGGTCGCGGCGAAGGGTCACCGTTTCCAGCGCCTCCTCGAACAGCGGCGCACGGTGGACGACCGCACCGGTTTCGTCAATCGCCATCGAGCCACCGTCGAAAACCAGCTCGTCCTGGCCGCCGACCATGTTCAGATAAACCTGCGGCAGCCCGTGTACGGATACATTGTCGGCCAGCACCTGGAGGCGCCGTGGCTGCTTGCCCATCGCGTAGGGCGAACCGTTTATCGACAGCAATACTTCGGCGCCGGCGGCGCGCGCCTGCGCCGGCGGGCCCGGCTCCCACAGGTCCTCGCAAACAGTCAGTGCGAATCGGATGCCACGGAACTCGACCACGGTCGGGCCGGCGCCGGGCTGAAAATAGCGCATCTCGTCAAACACGCCGTAGTTCGGCAGGCATTGCTTGCGATGGTTGGCGATAACCTCGCCGTCATAAATAAACGCGGCCGAGTTGTAAATCAGATCGCCGTCATACTCCGGGTAGCCAACGACAATCGCAACGCCGCGCAACTCGTCGCGCAACTGGGCCATCGCCGTTGCCACGTCGTGACGCAGACGACTGTGAAACAACAGGTCCTCGGGCGGATAGCCGGTCACTGCAAGTTCCGGGAACAGGACCACGTCGGCGCGCTGTTCGTCACGGGCAGAAATCGCGGCCCGCACAATTTTCGCCGTGTTGGCACTGACATCGCCAACGACGAGATTCAACTGCGCGAGGGCGATGCGTAGCTCGGTGCTCATTGTCCCCAACTGCCGCCCGGCGGCGTGGTGCGAGAGTCAGTAGCGCGAGCTCTAGAGCCCGAGCCGCTCGGCCATCGCGCTGCCCAGTTCCGCCGGGGACCGCACGGTCGTCACGCCGGCCGCATCGAGCGCTTTGAACTTCTCCTCGGCAGTGCCTTTACCGCCCGATACGATCGCACCGGCGTGGCCCATCCGCTTGCCCGGAGGCGCGGTGACACCCGCGATATAAGCGACGACCGGCTTGGTCATATTGTCGCGAATAAATTCAGCCGCAGCTTCTTCGTCGGTGCCGCCGATCTCGCCGACCATGATGACACCGGTGGTGGCGTCGTCCTGCTCGAACAATTCGAGGCAGTCGATGAAATTCATGCCGCGGACGGGATCGCCGCCAATTCCCACGCAGGTGGACTGACCGGCACCGATCTGTGTCGTCTGGTAAACAGCCTCGTAGGTCAGCGTGCCTGAACGCGACACCACACCGACCGAACCCGGTTTGTGAATAAACCCCGGCATAATCCCGATCTTGCATTCTCCCGGCGTGATGATGCCCGGACAGTTCGGACCGATCAGGCGGCAATCATAGTCCTTGAGGGCTGCCTTGACGCTGACCATGTCGTTCACCGGGATACCCTCGGTGATGCAAACGACCAGTTCGATCCCGGCATCGGCCGCCTCGAGAATAGCGTCGGCCGCGAACGGCGCCGGCACATAAATCATGCTTACATCCGCCCCGGTTTCGGCGACGGCATCATGGACGGTGTCAAACACCGCACGGTCGAGGTGTGTTTCTCCGCCACGGCCCGGTGTCACGCCTGCGACAACCTGGGTGCCGTAGTCAATGCATTGCTGCGAATGGAACGTGCCCTGATTGCCGGTGAATCCCTGACACACGATCTTGCTGTTCTTGTTGACCAGAATGCTCACTGTTTCTATCCCGTTTCGTTGGGTTGACTGACTACGCAGCCGCGGCTACCGCTTTCTTGGCGGCGTCGGTAAGGTCGTCGGCGGCAATGATGTCGAGCCCGCTTCCGGCCAGCATTTCGCGCCCCTTGTCGACATTGGTTCCTTCCAGGCGCACTACCACCGGCACCGAAACACCGACCTCCTTCACCGCCTGAATGATGCCCTCGGCGATCAGATCGCAACGCACGATCCCGCCAAAGATATTGACGAGGATTCCACCCACATTGTCGTTGGAGAGAATCAGCTTGAAGGCCTCGGTCACGCGTTCGGCGGTAGCGCCTCCGCCGACGTCGAGGAAATTCGCCGGCCGGCCGCCGTGTAACTTGATCAGATCCATGGTTGCCATGGCCAGTCCCGCACCGTTGACCATGCACGCGATATTGCCGTCGAGAGACACATAATTGAGCCCGTGGGCACTGGCCGCGCTCTCCTTGGGGTCTTCCTGGCTCGGATCGCGCAATTCGAGCAGCGCCGGCTGGCGATAGAGCGCATTTCCCTCGAGATTGATCTTGCCATCCAGCGCAACGAGATCGTCGTCGCCGGTCACGATCAGAGGATTGATTTCGACCAGGCTGGCATCCTTCTCGACGAACATTTTCGTCAGCGCGCTGACAATGGCTCCGAACTGCTTGATCTGTTTGCCGGAAAGACCGAGGCCAAACGCCAGCTTGCGGCACTGGTACGGCTGCAGCCCGCAGGCGGGATTGATCGCCACGGTGAGAATCTGCTCGGGGGTTTTCTCGGCCACTTCCTCGATATCCATGCCGCCGGCAGCGGAGGCCATGACGACGATGCGCTCCACCGCGCGATCGACCAGCATCGATAAATACAGTTCGCGCTGAATATTTGACGCGGTCTCGACGAGGATCGAGGTTATCGGCAGACCCTCCGCCCCGGTTTGATGGGTCACCAGCATTTTCCCCAGCATCCCCTCGGCGGCTTCGGTCACGGCGCCGAGGCTGTCGACGAGTTTGACTCCGCCGGCTTTGCCGCGGCCGCCGGCATGAACCTGCGCCTTGACGACCCAGCGGTCGCCGCCGAGTTGCTCCGCAGCATTGCGTGCATCTTCTGCCGTTCGCGCAGCGCGACCGCTCGGCACGGGAATCCCGTAGCTATTAAACAGCTGCTTGGCCTGATATTCGTGAAGGTTCATACCTGCCTCGGAAGTCGTGGGAAGCCAAAGGGCGGTTATTGTCTGACAATCGGCCGCGGAATCAAAGCTGAAGCTCGGTTACGGTTGCCGCATCGAGTACAATCAGCGCCGGTTGCTAGCCGGTTATCTATATGGATTCATCTCCCAGCGTGGTCGATACAGCGCCAGCCTCACCGCTGCGAGACATGCAGCAGGGGTTGATTCAGGACGATCCGGATCTGACCTGGCGCATCCTGCGCCTGCTGAACATATACCGCGTTTTCATCTCGCTGCTGCTGCTGACGCTGCATCTGTTCAGCGCGGTGCCGCAGATGGTCGGCGCGCAGCATCCTCGCCTGTTCGTTGCGGCTGCGCTGGCACTGTTGACGTTTGGCGCGCTGAATATGATCGCTGTCAACCGGCGCTGGCCAGGCCTGCAAGGCCAGCTGACGTTACAACTGGTCGTCGACATTGCGGTAGTCGTCACGATGATGCACGCCAGCGGCGGCATTCGCAGCGGCCTCGGCAGCCTGCTGGTGATCACGGTCGGTGCCTGCAGCCTGCTGTTGCCGCGCCGGGCCGGCGCGCTGGCGGCCGCGATTGCGGCGCTGGCGATCCTCGGGGAACAGGGGCTGAGCCAACTACAAGGCGTGACGTCGGGTGCCGATTACATTCCCGCCGGCGTTCTTGGCGCCATCCTGTTCGCGATAGCGCTGGCTGGATATCCGATCGCAAAGCGCATCCGCGAAACCGAGGCGCTGGCCGAGCAACGCGGCGTTGATCTGGCCAACCTGGCCGCACTCAACGACTACATCATCCAGAATCTGCGCGAGAGCATCGTCGTCGTCGACGGTGCAGACCGGATCAGGCTGATAAACGGCTCCGCGGCCCGCCATCTCGGAGTCTACCAGGACAACACCGGTACGCCGCTGGCGATAGTCTCGCCGCGCCTGTACGAGCTTGTTGCCGCGTGGCGCCGGCGCCATGCCGGCGGCACTCAGACCGAATCCGCCATCGCGGCATTTACCGGCGCAGATGGCAGCAGCGTGATCAACCCGTATTTCGCACCGATCGACACAAGGCAGCAGGGTGCTTTGCTGATCTTTCTCGAAGACGCGAGCCTGCTGGCAGAAAAAGCCCAGCAAACGAAGCTCGCGGCCCTCGGACGATTATCGGCGAGTATTGCCCACGAGATTCGCAACCCGGTCGGCGCGATGAGCCATGCCGGCCAACTGCTCGGCGAATCGCCAACGTTGAGCGAATCGGAGAAGCGCCTGACCGAAATCATCCACGACAACGCCGACCGGGTCAGTACGATCATCGAAAACGTGCTGCAGCTGTCCCGTCGCGACAACACCCGGCCCGAGCGCTTGCTACTGGATGAATGGTTACGCGATTTCGTCGTGGATTTCTGCTCGAGCGGGCAACTCCCTGCGGAGCGGATCAAAATCAGCAGCGACGGCGAGGAAATCGAGGTTCGAATTGATCCCTCGCATCTCGAACAGATCATGTCCAACCTGTGCGAGAACGCTTTGAAGTATGGCTGCCCGAACGGCGCTGCGGACAGCATCGAGCTGCGCACCGGACGCATGCCGCGCGGCGGCAGACCGTTTCTCGAGGTCGCTGACCAGGGCCACGGAATCGACGACGCCGACCTCGACCGGATTTTCGAACCGTTTTTTACCGGCAGGGGCGACGGGACCGGGCTCGGCCTGTTTATTTCGCGCGAATTGGCAGAGTGCAACCATGCCCGCCTGCTGTACCACCGCGGCAAGATTGGAGGCAGTGTATTCCGTATAGTATTTTCCGACCCGCAACGGTGGCAGAACCAGGCAGCGAGGGCGATGTGAGCGACAGATTTCCGACAGTCCTTGTCGTCGACGACGAACCGGATATCCGCGAGCTTTTAGCGATCACGCTGGAGCGGATGGACGTAGACCCCAGCACGGTCGAGTCGGTCGAAGATGCGAAAAGCCGGCTGCTGGAACGACGCTATGACCTGTGCCTGACAGACATGCGCCTGCCGGACGGCGACGGTCTCGAACTGGTTGCGTGGATTCAGGATCACGCACCGGATGTCCCGGTCGCCGTGATTACCGCCCACGGCAACGTCGAACTCGCGGTCCGCGCACTGAAACTCGGCGCTTTCGATTTCGTATCGAAGCCGCTGGATCTCGCCGACCTGCGCAAACTGGTGTCCTCGGCCCTGAAACTGAAGAGCGATCTCGAGGACACGCTGGTACTGCAGGGAAACCGCCTGCTCGGCGATTCGGAAGCGATCAAGCGGGTACGCGAACTGATCGCAAAGGTCGCACGCAGCCAGGCCCCGGTGCATATCTGTGGCGAATCCGGCACCGGCAAGGAACTCGTCGCCCACTTGATCCATGACAGCGGGCCGCGCGCCGATTTTCCGTTTGTGCCGGTGAACTGCGGTGCGATTCCCACCGAACTGATGGAAAGTGAGTTCTTCGGTCACCACAAGGGCAGCTTTACCGGCGCGGTCACCGACAAGGTCGGGCTGATGCAAAGCGCCGAGGGCGGCACGCTGTTTCTCGACGAAATTGCCGACCTTCCGTTGCACATGCAGGTGAAGCTGTTGCGCGTTATCCAGGAGCGCAACGTACGGCCAATCGGCGCGACAGAGGAAATCCCCGTTGACATTCGAATTCTCTCTGCCACGCACAAGAACCTGGAGCAGGAAGTCGCCGAGGGGCGGTTCCGCGAGGATCTCTATTACCGCATCAATGTGATCGAGCTGCCGGTGCCGCCACTGCGCGAACGCGGCAAGGACGTGCTGGTTCTGGCAAAACACCTGCTCAAACGCCAGGCCAGGGCGATGCAAATGGCGCTGCCTGAGCTGACCGCTGACGCCGAGCAAAGCCTGTTGGCTTATCACTTTCCGGGCAATGTCCGGGAACTGGAGAATGTCCTCGAACGCGCAATCACGCTTGCGAGTGACGCGCAAATCTCGGCCAGCGACATCAAGTTGCGCAGCGGTGCCCCGGCAACGAGCCAGGTAGCCGCGAGCCCGGCCGCCGCCGCGGGGGCACTGGGACAGCAACTCGAGGGCATGGAGCGCGAGGCAATCGTGCAGGCGCTCGAGCAAACCCGGTACAACAAAACCAAGGCCGCCAAATTGCTCGGGATCAGTTTCCGTGCGTTGCGTTACCGGATAAAAAAATTCGGCATCGAGTAGGGATCCCGGCACCGGACCGAATTTCGCGGCGGATGCCGTCCTGGCGGCGCCAGGCAGCCGAGTTGCCGCCCCGGACCCGTGGTTCCGACATAAACCGCGTCACCATCCGGCGACGTTGCTGACAAAATTTGTCACTTTATGACGTCCGCTGCCAGTTAGTGCTGTCGCCAGACACCGACAGCATCTGTGA
>Ga0102958_1000109_pt1 | contig 17179 bp, 21 predicted proteins | sample SalPonF2_B_D1_MG_FD_84513 | JGI IMG/M metagenome (GOLD analysis project Ga0102958, IMG submission 84513) | Salt pond soil microbial communities from South San Francisco under conditions of wetland restoration - Salt Pond MetaG SF2_B_D1_MG ...
GTTTTGATACATTAATAGCTCATTCAAGAATAAGTGCAGAAGATTTAATTGGAGAACATACACATAAAGATCAAATTGAGATTATTCCGATAGGAACAAAAGAAACCTTTCCAGATGAAGAAAAAAAATTAGCATGTCTTAAAAAAGGAATAAATGATAAAAGACCCATAATTGCTAATTTTGGATTTTTTCTTCCGCAAAAGGGTGTAAAAGAACAACTTCAAGCATTAGTACAAATAAAAGAAAAATTTCCGGATGTATTGCTTTTAGCAGTATGCTCAATACATAAAATAAATGATTCGATTTCTAATAAATATTATAGAGAATGTGAAAGATTATCAATTGAGCTCGGATTACAAGATAACGTAAAATTTATTACAGAATATTTAGAATTTAAAGAAATTTTTGAATATTTACATTGCAGTGATATTATAGTTCTGCCTTATGTTAATTCAGCTTCACAAGCTGCTTCATCTGCCGGTAGAACAATTCTTACAGCAATGAGACCAGTAATTGTATCAGATGTAGATATTTTTTCAGATTTAGAAACAATCGTTCCAAAAGTAAGACCCGGAGATGTTAACCATTTAGCTGATGAAATTATTTCTCTTTTATCAGATAAAACAAAACAAGAAGAAATTTTAAATAATATAAATAGATTTGTAGATAAAACATCATGGGAAAATGTTGCAAGGGCTCATGATAAAGTTTATAAAGCTCTTGGGGATATTAAAATAGATATCGTAGGTCAGGTTTCCAGTTATTTTTCAGCATCTGTAGTAAATAGAAATTTAGCTTGTGCATTAAATGATATTGGCGCTGATATTACTCTTAAATCTGTAAATCTTGCCGAAAATAAAGATTATGAATTAGCAGATGATTCTAGGGATTTATTAATGAAAAATCCTAGTGGAATAGTTCAAGTTAATCATCAATATCCACCAGAATTTAAAGAGTTTAATGCAAGAACAAAAATTGTTTATCTTCAAGCAGAAACAAGTCTTCCTGAAAAATGGGTAAAAGATATTAAAAATAGTGATATAGATTTCATTTGGGCATATTCAACTTATGCAAAGGAACAAATAAAAAAAGCTGGAGTAAATATTCCTATTGAAGTTATACCTTGCGGATATGATCCAAAACTTTTTAATGAAGATGTTATTCCAATAAATTTAGCGCATATAAGAGATTCATATACAAAAAAAGCTGTTGAAATTGATGATGATACTTTTGTTTTTATGTTTGTTGGTGCAGCTCAAGAACGTAAAAATTTTCAAGCTATGTTTAAAGCTTATTTGACCGAATTTAAAAAAGATGAAAATATAGTATTTGTTATTAAATCATATAGTGGTGGGGAGGTTCATAAAATAATTGACGATTTAACAAATTTCGTTTCTGAAACACTTGAAATAGATAAAGAAGAACTTCCAAAATTCTTATATATTTATGAAGATACAGAACCACAAATACTTCCGAGTTATTTTAAAGCTGCAAATGTTATGGTACAATGTTCAAGAGCAGAAGGGTTTGGAAAGCCTATAGTAGAAGCAATGGGAATGGGAATCCCTTCCATTGTTTGTCTCTTTAGCGGACCAAAAGATTTTTGTAACGATCATAATTCGTTTCCAGTGCCATTTAAATTGGTCAGGTCAACGTATCATGTTCAGTCTAATGATTTACCTTCTCTTTGGGCAGAAACTAAGATAGAAGACCTAAGAAAAGTTATGAGATTTTGTTTTGAAAATCCTCAAGAAGTTAAAAGAAGAGGAAATCAAGCATTAGTTGATTCAGAAAAATGGACATTAGAAGAATCAGCATTTAAAGTCGTAAAATTTGTTAGAAAATATAATTTATAATATATATTATTAATATATGAATAAAAAATTATTAGAAAATGAAAAGAATGAGATTATTAAAAAGTTAAAAAGTAAGTATCATGACAAATATGATTATTCTTTGATAAAAAATTATGTAAGCAAACATCAAAAAGTAAAAATTATTTGTTTGAAACATGGCATTTTTGAACAAAATTTATCATATCATTTAATTAAAGAACAATGCCCAGAATGTAAAAAAGAAAAAAGAATTAAAAAAAAACAAGAACAATTTATTGAAAAAGCAAGAAAAATATATCATGATAAATATGATTATTTTTTAGTTGAATATAAAAATTCAAGAAGCCTTGTCAAAATTATTTGCTTGAAACATGGCATTTTTGAGAAACGTATTGGAAGATTTTTAAATGGAGATGAATGTTGTAAATGTAAAGAAGAAAAAAGAAAAAAAAATAAGAAAAAAAGAATAATTAAAGAATTAAATGAGATTCATAAAGAATATGATTATTCTCTTCTTAAATTAAATGAATCAAAAATAAAAATCATTTGTCCTAAACATGGGATTTTTGAACAAAATATACGTTATCATTTAAGTGAAAAAAGAAAATGTCCAAAGTGTGAAAAAGAAAAAAGTTTTGAAAAAAAAATTGAAAATGCAAAAAAAATACATAACAATAAATATGATTATTCATTAGTTGATATTTCAATTTATCCGAATGCAAAAATCATTTGCCCTAAACATGGAATTTTTGAACAAAAAATGTATTATCATTCTTTGGGAAGTCAATGTCCCAAATGTGCAAATACAACATCAAAACTTGAAAATGAAATATTTGATTTTATAAAAGAAAATTATAATGATGAAATAATTTCAAAAGATAGACAACAAATAAAACTTGAATTAGATATTTATATTCCTAAATTAAAATTAGCTTTTGAATATAATGGGCTTTATTGGCATAGTGAAGAACAAACATTAGATAAAAATTATCATTTAAATAAAACAGAACTTTGCGAAGAAAAAGGAATTCATTTAATACATATATATGAAGATGATTGGGTGCATAAACAGGAAATAGTAAAAAGCAGAATTTTAAATCTTTTAGGCAAAACTGAAAGAAAAATATATGCTAGAAAATGTATAATTAAAGAACTTGATTCTAAAATTGCAAAACAATTTTTAAATGAAAATCATCTTCAAGGATCTATTAATTCTAGAATAAAATTAGGACTTTATTATAAAGATGAACTTGTTAGTGTAATGACATTTGGCAGTTTAAGAAAAAGTTTAGGGACAAAGAGCAAAGAAGGAAGTTATGAATTACTTAGATTTTGTAATAAATTGAATACTAATGTTATAGGTGGTGCCGGAAAATTATATAAATATTTTTTAAGAGTTTATAGTCCAAAGTATATAACATCTTATGCAGATCGTAGTTGGACGCCAAGTAATAAAGATAATTTATATTTGAATTTAGGAATGAAATTTATTGGAAAAACAGATATTAATTATTATTATGTGAATTTGAAAGAACAAAAAAAAGAATATAGATTTAAATATAGAAAAGATATTTTAGTAAAACAAGGATATAATCCGAATAAAACTGAACATGAAATAATGTTAGAAAGAAAAATTTATAGAATATATAATAGCGGAAATTTAAAATATAAATACAACCTTTAAGGGGGAAAGAATATGGCTAATCCAGGCACTCCTACTTTAAACAGCCCAATAAGTGGAGTTCAAATTTCTGACAACACTCCAACATTAAGTTTTCAGATACCTTCTGATTCAGATAATGATGATTTAGTGTTTCAATGTGAACTTGATACTAATTCATCTATTAATACAGGTTCATCTGATTATAAGAAATTTGAATCACGTTATAATGGTCAAGATATTGATCAAGGAAACTGGCAGTATGACCCAGGATCAGGTTTTGAATCTATGCCAAGTGGCGGAATTGATTCATCAGCTTATACTAAAACTGCTACAATGACAGTTCCTGCTAGTAGAAGTTTAAGAAATGCTATTTGGTATTGGAGAATAAGCGTTTCAGATCAACTTTCAACTGTTTTATTTGGGACTTCTGCAACTTTTGGTTGTAATAAATTTGGTTAATAGAAGAGGTTATCCCTCTTTTTTAAAATAAATTAAGTAAAAAATAAATTTAAAATATTTAAGGAGATTCAAATGGGGAATTCATTAGCTTTATGTATGTTAGTGAAAAATGAACAACAATATTTACCATATTGTTTAGCATCAGTTAAAAATATATGTGATGAAATTATTATAGTTGATACTGGCTCAACTGATAAAACAATTGAAATAGCAGAAGCTTTTGGGGCATATGTAATTCAGGCTCCGTGGTGTGATGATTTTGCAAAAATACGTAATTTGTCTCAATCTGTAGCCGAATCTGATTGGATTATTTGGCTTGATGGAGATGAAGTTCTTAATTATGCTGGCGCTAAAAAAATAAAAAATCAACTTCTTAATGATAATACATGTGATTTTTATCTTTGTCCAAGAGTAAATTTTTGGAAAGATTTAAAACATACGGCGTGGTATCCAGATAGCCAATATAAAATATATAGGAATAATATAGGTTTAAAATGGCATGGAAAAATTCATGAAAAAATTTATGATGAAAACAATTATAATCATAAAAAAAGATTAAAAAATTGTGATGTTACTACATTTCATTATGCTTATGTAAAATCTCGCAAAGAGATAAAAAAGAAAATGGAACTTTATATCCATATCGAAAATCCAGATATGGATCCCCGTCAAATTGCAAGATGTTCAACTGAACATGATTTCTTTTTTGATGATAAAAGACTTGATTTTGTTCAATCTTATAATGGCGCTCTTCCAGAAGTTTTTAATAAATTAATAATTACTCAAGATGAAATAAAATGGGTAGATGGGCCAACTATTCTTAAATTTAAAAAAAGAATTAAAAAAGAAGAATATAATACAGAAGCTGTAGATTATATTAAACAACATACTCCTCATAAACAACCTCTTAAAAAAGATTATAGCGATAAAATAAAAGATTTATGTTCTATCGTTATAGCTACTCACAATAAAATAGAATATCTCCAACCGTTAATTCAAGGAATTTATGCATCAACAAAAATCCCATTTGAAATAATAGTCGTTGATAATGGCAGCATTGAACAAAGTATTATGGATTATCTTCTTCCAATGGAAAAAGAAAATAATAATTTTCGATTTGTTCATCTTGATAAAAATTATGGATTTGCTAAGGGATATAACGAAGGAATTAAAGCTGCAAAAGGTGAATGGATTTGTGTATTGAATAATGATACGCTTGTTACTGAAGGTTGGATTGGCAGAATGATAAATCATTTAAAAGAAGATCCTGATATTAAAGTTATGGCTCCGGTATCAAATAATATTCACGGCGAACATCAAATGGTTGCTGCTCCTGAAAATTATAGTTTTGGAGAATATTTAAGTTTAATGGAAAAACTTGGAAAAGATCAAGGAAGTAAAAGAGTCTATAGCAGTTGGATAACTGGTTGTTGTATGGTTTTTCATAGAAATCTTCTTAAAGAATTAGCAAATATTACTCAGACTCCCAAAGTTGACGGAATTCTTTTTAGTGAATGTTATCCTTATGGGCAAGGAGAAGATACAGAATTGAATTTTCATGTTCAACATAGGCTCAATAAAAAAATGGGAGTTGCAAGAGATGTATTCATTTGGCATCATGGTCAAAGGACTCTTGAAACTGTAAAAGATATTAATGGAAAACCAGTAGATTGGAGAGAAATACAACATCAAAATAATATGATTCTTCATAAAAGATGGCCTGAAATTTTTCCCAATGGATAAAGTCTTGGTAAGGTTTATCAACTTTTAGCAATTTTCTATTCTATTTATAAGCTCCTTATAATTTAAGGAGCTTTTTTATTATGATAATAAAAGAAAAAATGTATACATTGAAAGAAACTGCAGAATTTCTTGGTGTTAGTAAAAACACTTTGCGATTATGGGATAATAATGGTTCGTTTAAATCATCAAGAACTAATGGCAATCATAGAAGGTATTCTGGGAAATCTATATTAGAAAAACAAGAAAATATGAAAAGGGAAAAATTATGAGTAAAGTGCTAATTACTGGTGGGAGAGGATTTGTTGGACAATATTTAAAAGAATATTTAGAGAATAAAGGGCATAATGTTTATGTAAGTTCACGAAAAAATTTAGAAGAAAAATGCATTAAATTAAATTTGAATAATATAGAAGAAGTAGAATTTAAATTAAATGCAGAACAATTTGATAAAATATTTCATCTTTCTGCTCAATCTTCTGTAGCTGTTTCTTTTAAATATCCATTTTCTACAATGAGAGACAATATCACTTCAACTATTAATTTGTTAGAAGTTATTCATAAATTAAATAAAAAACCAAAACTTGTTATAGCTGGCACATCAGAAATTTATACAAACAAAGAATGCCCAGTAAAAGAATCTTCAAGTTTAGAGCCACGCAGCCCTTATGCAATTTCTAAATTAGCTACAGATCAATTTATTACAATGATGTGTAAAGAATTAAAAATTAATTCTACTATACTTAGGCTTTTTAATCATACGGGGCCCAGACAAGCTGAAAAGTTTGTAATCCCCACTTTTTCAAATCAATTGGCTCAAATAAAAAGAGGCGAAAAAGAACCAATTATTAAAGTTGGAAATCTTGGCGCAGAAAGAGATTTCACAGATGTAAGAGATGTTTTAACAGCTTATGATTTAGTAAGTGATAGAGAAGAATATGGAGAAGTTTATAATGTTTGTAGTGGGAAACCTATAAAGGTTCAATATCTTCTTGATAAATTAATAGAAATATCTGGTTTAAATGTAAAAATAGAAGTTGATCCTGCAAGACTTCGACCAATTGAAATTCCAGTTTATTATGGAAATTGTGATAAAATTAAGAACATTGGATGGAATCCAATTATTCCTATAGAACAAACTTTAAAAGATGCATACGAACATTGGTTAAAAAATATATAATTAATTTAAGAGGAAAATAACATGAATATCGCATTGGTATATAATGACGTTTCAAGATATTGGACCGTTGGAAGTTATTTAAAACGAGTTTTAGCAGATCAAGATCACGTCAATATTTGCGCACATTGTAGAATTCCTGAAGATACTGGTATTCTTGAAGAGCAAAATGGTTTAGATTTAGATTTAATTTTAATTCCTGATTCAAGTGTCCATTATAAGCTTCACCATCATCAAGGCAAATTGGGAAAAGCAAAGACTGTTTTTTGGATCAGTGATTTACACAGACCAGATTGGGCAAAATGGCGTCTTCAAATGATTAGAGAATTTAAATATGATCATATTTTTTATGCTCAAAAGAATTTTAAACAAATGATTCTTGATTGTGGATACGAAGAATACGATACAACATGGTTACCACATGCAGTTGACCCATCTGTATTTTTTCCCATGTTGCATATTACGAAACGTTATGATATTGGATTTGTTGGTTACATGAATGAAAAAAGAGAAAAAGCAATTAATACACTGCAAGAATATATGCGATTTAAACATTTTCATTCAGTTTGGGCTTGGACAGCTAATCGATGTATTAATGAACTTAAAATTGGTTTTAATATTTCTGTAGAATCAGATATTAATATGCGTATGTTTGAAACAATGGCTTGTGGCATTCCTCTACTTACTAATAAAATTGAAGATAATGGAATGGAAGATCTTTTTGGTGATAAAGAAGAATATATGCTTACGTATGCAGATGTTCGAGATATGAAAGAAAGAGCAGTGCGATTAATTGCTAATCCATCTCTTAGAGAACATTTGGGGCAAAAAGGAAAAGAGCATGTTCTCAAAAATCATACATACAAAAATAGGATGAATACCATTTTAGCTACTTTAAGAATGGATGTTTTGAAATGAATAAAATGATGGAAACAATTTTAAAAGAAAAAATAGAAAAAAGAATGGGAGAAAATGAAAGTCTTTTAAGAAATATATTAAAAGTTTCATATGCTTCAAATGGGTCTAATTGGACTCATTTCAAAACAGCAGCAAATAATTATAATTCGTATGAAGTTCCTTTCACAAAAATATTTTCATATTGCAAAATAACAAGTAGCGAAATAGCTGCAATGGGTCCAGTTATAGCATCTGATGAAGTTGAATCAAAGCTTTTTAAAATGATGAAACGTCAAGAAAATAAAATATTTCATCAAATAATTGAGCATGTTCAAAATGAGAGATATGCAACGGAATTAAATACAGATTATTTAAATTCTTGTTTACGTTCAAATTTTAAGCCAAAAATTTTGCTTCTTAATTCTAATTCAAAAAATTTTTTAAATATAGCAAATTATGAAAAATATTTAAATATAGTTTTAACAAATGAATTAAATGAAATGCATGCAGTTATTGCAGGTGAAAAAGAAATGAATGGTAATTTAATAATTTGTAAGAGTAATTTAATAATGCAAGAAGATAATGATATAGTTAATTTTTGTTATGTGCAGAAAATTGTTGTACATGTTCCCAATATAATGAATTTTTGTAAAATAAAAAATAGAGAAAATAATCGTTTTATCAGGAAAAATTAAATGAAAATGAGATTATGTTTACTTAATACTAATCCCTCGTATAGTCATAAAATTCAATACGACGGGATAAAAGAAGCACTTTTGCAAATGGCTTCAGAAGACCCTGAATTTGAATTGATGAAAAAAAATATAGCGCAACAAGATGATGGTGAAATTTTAAAATGGAAACCAGATTATATTTTTGTTAGTGCACCCCTAGCCGCAGGCTTCAGGGTCTGGGAGAAATATAGAAATATTAAATGTATTATTTATGATACAGAAGGGTTATATGAACCTGCTTTAACTCGAGACAGCATGCGCTATGCTACCTTTGCTGCGACTGTAGATAAAAGAGGATGTGAATATTTTAATTCATGGGCAAAGAATAATGGAGTAAAATGTAAAGTATATCATATGCCATTGGGTTTTTCTCCAAGTCTTTTTCGTTATCAAGAAGTATCTGATGAATATAAATCCGATGTTTGTATGGCCGGTGTGATTTTTAATAGAAGAAGAAAAGTTATTGAAGATCTTCATTACATAAATAATAAATTTATTTTTAGAGTAATAACGGCAAAAGATTGGGTTGGAAGAATAATACATCCTAATTCAATACAACATCTTCACAGAGATGTAGTAAGCCCAGAAGAAATGAATAAGTACTATTCTGGAAGTAAGATAATTTTATGTGTTAACCGCGACTATGATCCGTCGAATGATACTGGAATTCCAAGCACAACACCTGGAAGAGTATTTCAAGAAACAGCGACTCGTAGAATGGTTATGATTGATAATTCTCGCCCAGAACTTTTTGATTATTTTGAAGATGGAAAAGAAATAGTTTCTTTTGATTCTAATAAACCAGATGAATTAAAAGATAAAGTTCTTTATTATCTTAATCATGATGAAGAACGTGAAGCAATAGCACATAATGGATATGTAAAAACTATGAATACAAATACATGGAAACATAGATTAAATGGATTTTTTAATTTTATTAAAGATAATGGAGGATTAAAATGAATCTGAAATGTAAAAAACTTACAGTTGAAACTGATGGAACAACTGGAAAAACAGTTGTGAAAGCTGATGGAAAGAAAGTTTCTAATGTTAGAAGAATTGATTTAAAAGTTGATATGGATAATGATTATGTTATTCCATCTATTGAAATGGCTCGTGTTGATGCTAGTGGAAAAGTAATGACTAAAATTGGAAAAGTTCGTGATGATAGCATGCGTTTTGTAGATAAAGAAAAAGTGATGACTGAACCTTTGCTTATAGAGTTTGGCGGAAAAGATGAAGAGTAATTTGCAAGGTAAAAAAATTACAATTGAAATTTCTGGAAAATCATCTACAAAAATTAAGATTTTTGCTGATGATAAAGAATTAAAATTTGTTAAAAAACTGAAATTGAATGCAGATGCTGATAATTCTATATTTGATTTTGAAATAAATAATTTTATTTATGACCCTTCTGTTATGTATATTTCAGAAACAATTGATCAATATTCTTTTTTTAAGGAATAATAATAATGACATATTCAGCACGAGAACATTTACGCAGAAATGTTGGACAAGGTATGGAAGAACGTATACATCAACCTTGGTTTGAAGAAATTTGTAAAGATAATTCTAAAATTCTTGAAATAGGTTTTGGAAAAGGAAATTTTTTAAAAAAAGTAGAAAGCACAGGCAAAAATATAGAATTATACGGAATTGATGTATCAGAAGAAAATCTTAAAATTGCAAGAGAACAAGTAGGAGTAAAATGTGGATTACTTCTTATGGATATTGCAAAAGAAAAATTTCCGTGGAAAGATAATTATTTTGATGCAATTGTTATGATGGAAGTTCTTGAACATGTTGAATCGCCGCTTACTACTACTATAGAAATTCAAAGAGTATGCAAACGAAACGGAACAGTTCTTTATTCTTATCCACTTGAATCTAAAATTTGTGGCGCTCCACTTCATAATGGTGTAATAAAACATAATGAAAGAAAACATGAATCAGGATTCCACAGTTTTCCTATGCCTGGGATGTTTACTTATGAAAATCAACGTTATTTTTGGAATCAACAATATTTCAGAGTTGAAGATGAAGAAAGAACAGAATATCATATAATGTGGAAAATGACTAATTTAAAATTAGATAGACCGCATTGTCTTGATGTTGTAAATATTGATTGGAATACTGAAGAACTTTTTGAAGGAGTGTGGACAGAACCAAAATTTAAGGATATTGTATAGTGACATTACAAGAACAATTGTTTTTCAATCTTAGAAATTCAGTTTTATTGGGAAATTTAAAAAATGCTAGAATGTGGTTGCATTTTCTTAGAGAAGATTTTAAAAAGGATGAATCTCTTTTTGAATCTTTAAAAAGATCTATATTTTGGGAAGAATTAAAAATATTAGGTGAACAAGTTGATAATGGTGAAGTTGTAAGAAAATATGAACTTTTAAAAGAATTAGATGATAGTGTCCATCTTGAAGGTGATAATGAAAAATTTAGAAGAGAAAAGGCTCTTGTAGATAAAATTTGTAAAGATGGACAAGAAAGTTTAAGAAAACTTTTTAAAGCTTCAAATAAATTTTATCTTTCTAGCAGAGAATATCCAACACTTTTTGGTAGATTAGATCTTCTTGGAAAAGATGAACGAACTATTTATGCTATTGAGGTGAAAAAAGGAACAGCAAAACATGATATTGTTTCTCAAATAGATAAATATATTCTTGATTTAAAATTAAAATTAATGTATAGAACTTATGATATTATAAAAGGCGCTGTGATTGCAAATGGTTTTTCACAATATGCTTTGAATGAATTAAGAAAAAATAATATAATTATTTTGAAATATAAATATAATATTGAAGAAGACATTTTAAAGCTTTCTAAAGTAAGGCGTAATGAAGCAGGATTGAGAGAAATTGATTAAATACAGGATACTATAAAGGAGTAAATATATGACAGAGACGCTTAAATATGAAGTTGTAAGGGTGGAATCTAGACCCAAAGATAACAAACTTTATTGTATAATGTTTATTAAGGTAGATACACAAAAAATTAAAGGTGATACGATAAGTATAGAATTCGAATGTACTTCAGGTTTTAAACCACAAGAATTCATTCAGAAAAAAATAAAAGAAAGATTGAAACAAATTCAAAAGGTTGAATTGTTAAAACAAAATCATGATAATGAAATTATTAAATTAAGAAATCAATATGTTGGTCAAAAGGGAATGATAAATTTAGAGGATGATAATGATTGAACCACGTGTTGATTTATCTATTGCAGTATATAATCAGTGGGATAAAACGAAAAGATTCCTTGATAGTTTTTTCAAGTATACAAAGTATCAAAACTATCAATTGAATATTATTGATAATTCATCAAAAGATTCTACTGTTAATGAACTTGATGTTTATGCTGAAATGGATAAAGTAAATGTTATTTGGAATGATAATAGAGAAAGTTTTTCTGCATGCCATAATAAAGTTTTGAGTAAAGCAAAAGGAAAATATTGTTGCGTATTGGCTCATGATATAGAGATCGTTACTTTTAAATGGCTTGAAAAAATGGTTATGTATGCAGAAAATAATGAAAGATGTGGAATTTTGGCCCCAATTAAAATTATTGGACAAGAACCAGATTTAAAAAGATTATATGGTGGAAGAATTGAAGATGATGCATTTTGTTTTAATATTTGTGAAGAAAATGAAATGGATAAAATAGAATATATACAATCTTCTTGTATGCTTATTAAAAATAGTCTTATTAAAAGAATTGAAGTATTTGACGAAAGATTTGTTGGTAAATATTATGACGATATAGATTTTTGTATACGAGCTACTGAAGCTGGATACACTATTGATATTGCATTAGATGTTGAAGTATTTTATTATGATGATGAAGATATGAGTTGGAAAACTAATCAAGAAAATAATAGAAAATTATTTGTTGAAAAACAAACTGAATGGTTAATAAAAAATAAAGGCGCTGCTGTAAAACGTTTAAGAAGGAGTAGAATACATGGAACCACTTGATTCTCTAAATTCAGGTTTTAAAGCTGTTTCAAAAAAAGAATTACGTAAAAAAGAAGCAGTTGATGAAGAAAATTTTGATGATATGATTATCAATTCTGAAGAAGTTGAAGAGATTAAAGAAGAAAAAGAAGAACAGATAGAAGATAAAAATTCTGAAGAAGTTGAAGAGACTGAAGAAGAAACGACAAAAGAAGAAGATACTATTTCAGAAAAAACACTTAAAACTATAGATTCTTCAATAAAAAATTTAAAAGAAGGAAAAGCTGGGGAGTCAATTAATTTTGAGCAATATCAAGATATTATTGAAGAAGAAGAAACAGAACAGCAAGGGGAAAAAACAATGCCTAATCAAAATGAAGAATTACTTAATCTCAAAAATAAAGTAGAAGTAATAGAATATGAAGTGCAAGAAAGAAATAAAAGAATAACAACATTTTTAAAACAACTTGAAAAGAAAAACAAAGTTCATGGTAATCTTTTTCAAGATCTTGCAGCAACAATTGAAGCTGCTTCTGTAGCATTTGAAAAGATTCAAGATAATGAAACTAAAAAAGCTGCAAAAGGTCTTGCATTAGCAGCAACTCTTAAACTTCATGATCAAGTGAATGGAATTTAAAATGAAAGAAATTATTATTTCAATATTGACTTACAATAAATTGGAATATACTAAAAGATGTATTGATTCTATTTTTAAAACTCCAAAACATACAACCCCATACAGTGTAGTAGTTTCAGATAATGGTTCAACAGATAGAACATTGGATTATTTAAAAGGATTAAGTAATATTCAGCTTATTGAAAATGGTGAAAATTTGGGTTTTTCAAAAGCTCATAATAAGATAATGAAAATGTTTCCCGATAGAGATGTTGTTCTTTTAAATAATGATATAGAATTGCCTTTCAAATGGTTACCAACATTAAATCATTGCGTTTATAAAAGAAATTTAGGCGCAGTGTCTCCTGCTATAAAAGTTCCAGATGGTCTTGATGTTGGCGCAGTGTTAGATGCTAGTGCAAAAGGACAATCTATTATAAATGGAAATGCAAAACCAGATTGGATTACGGGTTCTTGTTTGTATATAAGACGTTCAACTATAGATTCAATTGGGTATCTTGATGAAAAATATCAATTTTATTATGAGGATGTAGATTATTGTAAAAAAATGACAGAGATTGGTATAAAATTTGAATGCATTCGTGATGTAGTTGTTGTACATCATAATAGCGTTTCATCATCACCTTTTCAGAAAAAACAGATGATGGAAGCGAGTAGAAAATATTTCGCAAAAAAGTGGGGTTACAGAGCATGAAACATTCAATTATTACTTTAAATTGGAATACTACAAAGTTATTAATTGGATTATATGAATCATTGTTAAAAAATACAAAGGAGAAATTTGAGTTTATTATTGTTGACAATGGAAGTAAAAAAGATGAATTAAAATTATTATTATCTTATTTTAATCAAGAGTTGAATACAAACGCTCAAACTGTTGCTTTTTTCGATGAAAAAGAAAATAGAATTATAATACATCGTGAAAGGGAAAATCGTGGTTTTGCTGCAGGAAACAATGAAGCAATTTCTTATGCTGAAGGCAGTGTAATTTCTTTTATCAATTCAGATATAGTTGTAGATGAAAAAGATTGGGATCAAAAAGTTTTTGATATTCTTGGGGAAGATGTTGGATGTGTAGGCTGTGCTTATCATCCATTAAAATGGGATAAAAACGCAAATTTTCATATTCAACCGGTTCCTTCGGAATCAGTTGATAGTGAAACAGTTCAAGGCGCTTTTTTTAGTGTAACAGAAAGGGCCCTTGACGATATAAAAATTATGCCGAAAAAAATGAGCATGTATTTTCAAAAATGGTTTGATGATGATAATTTTCCTATGGCACATTATGAAGAAACTGATCTTCAGTTAAGAATGATGCAAAAAGGATATAAAATAAAATGGATACCAATAAAACATCAACATTTGCATAATAGAAGTGCTACAAAAAGTAATGGGTATCATTTGAATGATGATATTAAAGATATGAACGATTTTAAAAGAAATTCGAATAATAATAAAATGAATCTTTTAAAGAAACATCAATGGTTTTTTGGGGGTAAATAAAAGTATTAGTTTCTATTTATGAGCCTTATCGTGAACAAATAGAAGACGCATTAGATTGTTATGATGAAGAATGTAGTTGGCGTGATTATGCTGGTTCGGCGTTTGATTTTATTCCCAGAGAAATAAATAAAAAGGCTGAAAGTTTTATAGAAGAAATTCGTGATAATGTTCCAAAGACTAAAGGATTGTAAAAATGTCATCGTTTTTAACTTGGTGCGAAGAGTGTGGAGAAGATATGGAAAATAATGGGTATATTTGTGAAGGATGTAATTTAGAACTTTGTTATAATTGTTTTTTATTGCATTTGAATAGTTGCAAAGATAAATGCGAAGAAAAATGAAGGAGAAAATATGAATTGGATTTTAATAGAATCAAACAGTATAAATAAAGTAAAATATGAATTTGGTATTCTTGAAATTGTATTTCATAATGGAGGATATTATAAATATTTTGATGTGTCAGAAGATATTTATGAATCTTTTTTATCATCTAATTCAAAAGGCTCGTATTTTAATAAATGCATTAAAAACATTTATAAATATCAAAAAATTTAATTTTAATAGTGTTTTTTATTTAAAAATTGGCTTGAGAAAAATGATTAAACGGGAGAAAAGTGATGTAGCGATAATTTGTGATTTTTGTGGTGATAAGGTTATCAAAAAAATTACCGGACTTGATGTATTGAGAATGAATGCAAAATTGCCTGAAGGATGGTATTTTTAAATGGAAAAATCTGCTGTCCTAAAAAAGAATGCAAAAGCAAAGTTGATATAGAATGTAAAAAAAGGACAATTTAAGAAAAATTTCACAAGAAAATTGGACGGGTACAAGATAATGAGATGAAGAAAAATAAAGGTTACATTTGTAAACATTGTAAAAAATGGCATAAATTTAATGAATGGCATTATGCTCATTGGCATGGATTTAATCATGTATGTGATTGTGGGGCTCGAACAGGAATTGAATATGGCGTTGTAGTTTTTGTAGAAAAGCCAGAATAAAAATATTTTATTAGTGAAAATTTTAAAGGGAGATAATTCAATTTGTCTCTCTTTTTGTGTCTTTTCATAGAATTTTTGTGATTATTAGAAAAAATTGACTATTGTAGTAGATATATCGGAAATTATTCAGATACTGACATAGAAGAAAATTTGGATTTTAGAAAATTGCATAGAGATAAAGATGGTAATGCTACCATACAAGAAAGTATTGATTATGGCAAAGATAATCCATTTAGAGAAGGTATTAGAGATCAGATAAATCCAAAAGAACGATATAGATTAGTGATTGCTGATGATAAAACAATTCCTTGTTTGGGTAAAGAGGGTTTTGGTTCATTAATCAATAAAGGCGGTTTTTATATTAAATATAAAGATGAAAATTATGAAATCAAGGAAATAAACACAAAATATATTTAAGGGATAAGACGGGGGTAATTTAAAGGACTGAAATGATCAGAGAATATCAGAAAAAAGCAATCGAAGAAGTAACAGAAGAACTAAAAAGCAATTCAAGAGTCTGTCTTGCTGCATCCTGTGGATCAGGCAAAACAAGCATGTCAATCAAATATGTAGATAATCTGATCTGAAAGTTCAATAACGTGAATTTTGAAGATAAAGAAAAATAACAATGGGAGAATAATGAAAAATGAATTTGGCATATGAAAATGAGATTAACCTAATAATTTTCTACTCTTTTTATAAATTTCTCTATTTAAAATTCATTAAATAGAGGATTAAATGAACCTATTATTTGTCTCAAAATCTACTCCAAATCTTATAAAATCTGCCGGTGATATACGTGCTTTACGTATGTTGCAAATATTAAGAAAAGAATTTAATATAGATGTTGTTGCCACTTCTGCAGATTATGGAACATCCGATGTTAAAGCTTTAGGATGTACTCCATATCTTCACGAAAATGTACTAAATTTGCTCAAGAATAAAGCTTATGATATAGTTATTATAGAACATTGGACTAACGCAAATCGTTACATAGACCAAATAAGAAATGCCTCAGAAGCAAAGATAATCGTAGATTCAATTGATTTAGAATTCTTTAGATTACAAAGAAAACTTGAATATGATTCATCAAAAATAACACAAGCAGAAGTAGATAGAGTCAGAAATCAAGAATTAGCAGTATATAAAAAAGCAGATAAAATTATAATTGCTTCAAATCTAGATAAAAAAGAACTTTTAAGACACGGTGATTTTGATATAATTGATTTTCCGTGTCTTTTTGATTTGAACGATAATAAAGCTCAATCTGGAAATAACGCATACAATATAGCTAATTGGATACATCCACCCAATGTAGATTCAGCACTTTATTTATGTGAAAAAATACTACCAAAAGTAGATTTAAAATTTAGATTTGTTGGTAAACATCTTCCAGCAAGTGTTCAAAAATATTGTGATGGTGAAAAAACAATAATGCATGGATGTGAATATGAAATCCATAAATTTTTGCCAAAGATGAATATGTTACTGGCTCCTATTTTATATGGCGCAGGAATAAATGGCAAAATTGGACAGGCAATGGCCGCAGGAATTCCTGTTGTAACAA
>Ga0102958_1000110_pt1 | contig 17122 bp, 34 predicted proteins | sample SalPonF2_B_D1_MG_FD_84513 | JGI IMG/M metagenome (GOLD analysis project Ga0102958, IMG submission 84513) | Salt pond soil microbial communities from South San Francisco under conditions of wetland restoration - Salt Pond MetaG SF2_B_D1_MG ...
GGAAAGATGTGTCGCGATACTGAATGTGAACCGCATCCAGATGATATGGTTTGGGCTGTTCCAAGACAAGGAACTACAATTGGTATTTGGAATTTTCCTCTTTGGAGGACTGTAAATCCAAAAGGAAATAAATCGTAATTAAAATCACTTACTTCATAATGGAGATCACCATGACATTAATTGGCTCTGCAAATTTTTGCAACATTCAAAATGCAATACGCTATTATAAACCGTACGGTTTGTCAGTAAGTGATGTTATCAAAAAAATTAAAAACAAAGAGATTCACATTGGACCTCCAGCAGGAGATTTTTATGGAATTAATAATGAGGGTCGTTACCTAATCAAAATGTAAAGGAGATGAGATGGACTTAGATAAATTGCTCACTGTGATTACTAATCATTCAAAAGGAATTAAATCAACACAGATCCGTTCAGAATATAAAAAGATGACCGGTGAATCTGTATCAATTGGCGATGAAAGGGAGGCTCTAATCGAGCTAAAGAATCAGGGTAAAATTAAGTTTATCTCAGAGCCATGGAGGAATTCTTGTTGGGTAGTTTTACCAAATCATAAAGAAAGTTGTGATTACCCTAAAGATGAATGTGAGCTATTCTGGTAGGTGATAATTAAGAAAAAAAATGGGGTGGGGATATTTTATACGATCAATTAATCCCCGGCATAAATGCCGGGGTCTTCTCGAAGTGGATAGATAAAGTTTTTTAGCGCTGGTAAAAGTCATAAAAATGTTAATTTAGGTTTGGAGTTTATTTAATGTATATTTATACAGTATTAGCATATCATAAAAATAACATTGATAAAGAGATAATGTTATCTGAATTTTTTGTAGCTCCTTTCTCTAAAGAGAGACCTACAATAAGGTTAGTTAATGACCTAAACAAATATAAAAAAGAGCTTGGTAAAGAGTGGTTTGTTTTTCCAAAAATCGAAGAGGTATAAAAATGCCTTATGCAATAAGAGTATCTAGTTTACATAAAGTAATGAATATAGGAATACTACGAAAACACTGGGAAGGTACATCAGGTGGACAAATCATTATTAATAAAGATGATCTGAGTGGTCAAGAATTTGATATGATACCACCTATTGATTTTCGAGATGAAGAAGGTACAAAAGAATGGGCGGAGCTTATGATCCAAACTGTTACCGGCATGGGTTATAATTGTAAGATTATCAAAATATTTCAAAATTAAAAATGAAATCTAGAAAAGAGCAAATAAACGAATATTGGCATTGGGACAATTCTATTAGAGATTTTGTAACTTCAAAAAGTTTCAGATGGATTGAAGAAAATGGAGGTTTGAAAACTTATCCTGACGCGCCACCATATGATGAAAAACATCCAAACCCACAAATGACACATATTACATTTATAACTAAAACTATTTTCACTTGTAATAATTGCGGTGTGAGTAATAATATAGAACAATTCACATTATACATTTGTTCTTATTGTAAAACAGAGAACGATGCAGATAATACTTTCTGTGATGGGTGTGGTTTTGGTGCAAGAATTTGTGACTGTGGTAAAGCTAAAAAGGTATCAGAACCTGAAGGAGTTTGCGAATATTGTAAAACGATGAAGTCAGATACATACTCTTTAGAAGGAATGCCATTCACGAGGTAGATTATGAAAAACTTTGTTAAAGGACATGGATATGTTTTTCGTTCTTACAAAGAAACGTGCGATATTATATATAATATTGTCATATTATTTACAGATTATGAGTCAGCTCGTGATGCTAGAGTAGTATTAGGTGATAAATGGATTGTATCAGACAATGAGGTTATCTTGAGTCAGGATCATGATAACATAAAAGAATCTTTAGAACAATTAAAGCTATATGGCGATCCAAAAACTGATGGTTCAACATTTAAATTAACCATTCAAGTTATTCCATTTGAACAATTAAAATTTAATTATTAATAATTTTTTAAAAGAAAGATTTAAAATGAAATGTAGTTATTGCGGACAATTTGGTAAAATTAAACAATTAAACGGAAATCTACTTTGCAAATACTGTACGGATGATTTTTATTATGAGACAAATATTTCATCATTATTTAATACACAACCATTCTGTTGTTCAGAAGCAATGTTTCTAAGTGATAAAAATCTTGATGAAAAATGGGGATATTGGCGATGCTATAATTGTAATAATAGAAAGATAACCGAGTGGTAAAAATGAAACATCTAATATTTTTATTTATTATCCTAACAGGATGTTCTGCATCTATTAAAGAAAACATAAAGCAACCTGTATATGATATAGGAGTAGGCTCTACATATATTGCACCTAATCAAAGATATAACAATTTAATTCCACAAAGCTACGCTGTTAAACGTAGAAATAAAGCTATTAAAACAAACAATTTTAAATTCACTAAAGAATGATTAATATGCCAGACATAACAATGTGTAAAGGAGCTAATTGTAAACAAAAAGAAAAATGTTATCGTTACATATCAGAACCTTATGAGTTTAGACAAAGTTGGTTTATAACACCTCCGTTCGACGAACATGGTTGCAAATTCTTTTGGGAAGTACAATTAGAGGATAGTCAACCACCCCTTCCTAAAGGAGGGGGTTGTAGAAGTGGGTATCTTATCAATACTAAAACAAAAAGTTAAACTGGAGACTAGAGTGTCCAAAATCTCTTCCAACCATTATAAGAGGATTGTAAGAGGTTGTTTAAAGTAAACTGAACTATCTCTAAAGTCTCTATTCTCTCTGATAGTCAGTCTCGAAGAGAAAAATTACCCTTTTATAGCTCTTTTAGATCTATAAAATGAGACAGGAGGGTAACCTCTAATTAAGTTCCGGACGCATATGCGTCCGGAACGTTTTTTCTTCTAAAAATCTAGATAAATAAAAGGAGGGTGCAAAGAGACTCCTACCTAAATCTTTGCACAATTAAGATGAAATTAACATACCTATCTGTAGACTTAGATTATTGGGGATTTAGTAGAAATGCTAAATCTTTATGTACAAGGTTTTTCAATAAAGTTTTTTCTTTAAATGTACCTATATTAATTGTTCGTAGTCATCATAATATATTAGACGATGTAAATACTAGTGGTTGTAAAAGAATAGAGCATGTTGATTACCACTCAGATCTAGCAGACTGGAATAAACCTGTTAGATCACTTGGGCGCATTCCAAGAACAAGAATGAGACTAACATGTGGTACTTGGTTAAGCTATGTTAAATGGCGCGATAAGGGAGAGGTAATATGGAGATATCCATCTCCTCATTGTCTACATTTTAATTCAGGATATTGTCATGATATTTTGTCACCATTTGAGTATCCCGTTTCTGGATGGAATAAGACAAACCTTAAACAAGGATTGTCACATTTACCTTGGGATGATATAAAAAAAGTAGGCGTAGCAATTAGTGAAGATTTTTGGTTTGATGATGGTAACACTTACGAAACTGTTTTACCAAAGCTTCTCGGAGAGAATAAAGATCTCAATATTGATTGGCGAACAATGGTTCGTAAAAATAAATTCAGAGGATTACATAGAGTAATTTAAAGTGTGATAACTCCCCGACTTAAAAGTCGGGGCTTCTTGATACTTCAGAGAATGTTATCATTCTTTGTTAAGAAGACCCATCCCTTCAGGGAGGAGATGAATTAACAAAGAAGGATAAAATTAGAGCTAAAAAGTTAACTATAATGCGATACAGATATAAGAAAAATTTCAATAATAATGATTTTGAAGATGATGATTACAACCTACCTCATGAGGTTACAAATCACCTTAAAAAGGTTGCTCGTAAAATTAAGCGAAGAAAAAAGAGACTAAAAAAGTTTAATGAAGAAGATAATTCTTAACACTACGATTTACAATTTAGATATTAAACGAATTTAGAGGATAATTTAAAATGAGTCACGAACTATCAAAGAGATCTGATGGTCAGTACCGTATGAAATATCGCAAGAGGTCTAAGCAAGATAGACCTTGGCATGATTCTTATACAAAAACCGATCCATGGACTGAAGATCCAGATCTAGAAACTGTTAAGCAAGATTTAGAAGCAAATGTGCCGATCTCTCTACGTGCTGTAAAGTGTGCCGTAACAGGTGAGATTATATCTGATGTTCAGCAAACATGGCGCCCACTTCTAAATGCAAATGGTGATCCACTCCTAGATGAAAATGGTAATGCTCAAGGTAACAGACTAGGAATTGTAGGTCCTGACTATACAATCATTCAGGATTATGAGTGTGTAGATTGGCTAAAGCCTTGGGTTGATGCTGATGCATGTTCAGTTGAAACAGGAGGTGCAATTTTTGGAGGTTCTCGTTTTTGGATTCTAGCTAAAATGAAGCGAGATCCTATTGATGTTGTTAAGGACGATCCTGTTGAACAATATGTACTAGTAATTAATGGCCATGATGGAAAGCTAGCATTTAGAGCTTTTCCAACTACTGTTAGGGTTGTATGTAATAATACAATTCAGATGGCTCTCAAGTCAAAGCTTGCAAAGAGATTTCGTGCCAAGCATCGTAAGCTTGTACATATGAGGTCTGAAGAGATTAGAGAAGAGATTGGAGCACTACAAGGGATTCTTATTGATAATGTTGATAAATTTCGCGACTTAGCTAAGCATGATGTGCCAGATGAGAAACATCTACAAGCTTATTTTCAGCAGGTTCTTCAAGAAAAGGTTGATGTTGATAAAGATATCAATAAGGATTCTAAAAGGCCTTTAGGGACCCTTATGCGCCTTTTTGAAGAGGGAACGGGGTCTGATATTATTGGTGTCAAGGACACATGGTGGATGGCTTACAATGCTGTCACAGAGTTTGTAACACATATGCGTGGTCGTAATTCTGATGCTAGACTAGATAATATGATTACTGGTATTGGCGCTCAGATGAACGATCGAGCTTTGAAGATTGGACTAGATGCTGCTCAAGGTAATCTTAAGCTAGCTGCTTAATATACATATAGGAGCGCCGCGCGCCTTTAACAGCGGCAGGTATTAAAATGATAGTTTATACTAAAAATTCTACATATGAGATCTCTAATGGTATGATTCGTGCAGTTAAAACGAAACATACTGAAAGATATACAGGTATTACAGATAATTTTCAGAAATTTTCTGATATTTTTGGACCAACAATTGGTCGTTCTATGATTATCTTTTGGCCTATTAAAGGAGGTGATGTATATCCATTAAGGACAACCACATCTAAAGTTATTGAGATAGATGAAGATTTAAATCTAGGATGGACAAAATGAAAAGGTCATGGGTACTAGTTGAAGTTGTCGAATCTGCCGGAGATAAAACTTTTAAACCTTTAGCAGGTACAGAAGATAAAAAATGCGCAATTCGTGCTTTGGAATCTATGAAACTTTATAGGGATGAAATTCTAAAGACTGGTAAGGATGATTTAACTCTAATACATTCATCTATTGTAGATGATATAGAGTATAATTCTACATTAAATAAGATTCTAGAACCTGATCAAGAAGATGAGGTTGAGAGAATTTTCAGCTTAGTAGATTCTAAGTGATAACTCCCCGACTTAAAAGTCGGGGCTTCTTGATACTTCAATAAGCTCTTCTTGAAATTTTGCTGCAAGCTTAAATATTTTCTTCATAACTTAATGATAAACTATTCAGAAGTAATATGTGGTGGAAAAATTCTTTAAATTTATTAATTAATGAACCCAGCTTAGAGTTTATAAGAGATTGGTCTGTAGCTTATGAAGCTGAGACAGGTGATACGACATTAAGATATTTAAATAATAAATATATATTAATCTTATTATTTGGTTTCACTAAGAATTATAACTATGTTGATTATGTTAGCGCTAACGAGTTTTCTATGTCATTAACATATACTGGTATGTACTCTGTATCGTACTCTAAGGCTAGAATGAAAACATTTTATACTACGATGGTTAGTAGTTATAAACCTGCCTTCGGACCTTTTTCAGAATCAACAAGTGCAAGTGGGCCAAATGTGTCATCTTTTTCTGGTTCTTTTAGAGGTAAAAATTAAAAGGAGTAAAAATATTTATGAATTTATACCCCCAAAACAGCTTGGATATCAAGCTAATGACAGATGATGAAGCAGAGGATTATCTAAAAAGACTTGCCAAGTATCATGTTGTGCGTTATGCTAATGAACGTGATGCAGATAGTTTAGAGATTGACGCAATTATATTGGCAGAATATGCCGTGGATAGTATGCATGAAGACGATGGTCTTCCAGATATTGTTTATGATTGGATCTCTGACGAGAACCATTGGATTTGGAATATTGCAAATAAAGTCGCAAGAGACTTCGAAAGGAATATATAATGAGACCATATAGAACATTTACAAAAAATAAACTTGGATCAATAGCCTATGTACGTGGAGCTACAGGAAAGGTGACTGCCCATCTAACTGAATGTGGTACAAAAGGCAAGCTAATTAGAGGTAAGAATGCAAACTCTCTTTATACTAGATCTTTTGTACGTGGTAAGTCTGCTAATACCAAATCAGAAGCTCTCAAAAATCTAGATGTTCGTCTAGCACAAATCGCAAACTCAATTCTTTCTAAGAGGACAGATAAAGAACTTTTAGCTTACCTGCGAAGGGTTAACTTTGTGGTAGTATTTGGAGAACTATATCATGTTAATAGTGATAAGCTACATGATCCTGCTAGTGCATATAATATTGCTAGTGGCGGACTTGATAAGTTTAGATTCTACGCCAGACGTGTCCTTAATGTACAAGAGGTAGTAAAAGAGCAACCAGTAACAGAAACACAAAAAGCTGCATAAATCATATACTGGGCAGGGTATAACCCTGCCCAGGTAATTAAAATGTTAAAGCTAGGAGTACTAACATCTGGAACAGGTACAAACCTTCAAGCAATTATTGACGCTATAGAAAGTGGTGAGCTTAACGCAGAAATTAAACTTGTTATATCAAATAAAAAATCTATGTCTTTAATTCGTGCGTCTAATCACGGTATAAAGAATCTGCATATTTCATATAAAAAGTTTGACAGTAGGGTTAATTTTGATAGAGCTTTACAGTACGCTTTAGAACAAGCTAATATTGATATTGTTGTATTAGCTGGGTTTATGAAGATATTATCGTCTGAATTTGTTAATGCTTTTAAAAATAAAATTATTAACATTCATCCGTCATTACTACCTTCATTTCCTGGTGTAAATGCACAAGATAAAGCTTTTGATTATGGTGTTAAGATAACTGGATGTACCGTTCATTTTGTTGATGAAGGTTTAGATTCTGGTCCAATTTTAATGCAAAGGCATTTATATATTAAAGAGGAATGGGATAAGGAACAATTAAAGAAAAACTTATTAGCTATAGAGCACCAGACTTTAATTGGTGCTCTAAATATTATAGCAAATAATCAATATAAACTATCACATAGAGAATATAGGACAATCGTTACAACTCATGATTGAGGATTCAAAGCTACAGAAGGTAGTTTGGTTTATTGTTTTATCAGTAATATCTGGGGCTTTTTTTGCTGAGGTGGCATTAAGATGATTAAACATCAAGGAATTATGTTTGCAAGTGATGCTAGAAATGAGGTAGGGAAACAAGTATGGTTTAAATCGGGAGCTAATCAAGCTGTTCTTGATGCTGTCACAGCTCTTAAAACTAAATGTATTCTAGAGTTATATGATAAATCATTATCTAGGACCATAATTAAATTCGGTCAAGAGGTTTTAGGATTTAAAATTAAAAGAGAGAACTCTGATAACGGTATTACAATATTAACTATTAGTTGGGATTCAAACGGTATTAGTACCAATCATATTTAAAGGATTAAAAAAATGAGCAATACAAATAACGAAGAGACAAAGAGAAAAGGCCGTAGTAAGAAGTCACCACAAGAGATTCGTGATGCTTTTGATAAGCTTGTCGAGACAATAGGTCTAGAAGGTTTACAGCTATTTATCACAGATTCTGTACCAAAGACAGATCCATCATTTGGTCGTTCAATTATTATGGGTCCAAATGGAGTTGTTATTAATGGTATCTCTGGTACAGAGCTTGTATCTGTTTGTGAAAGAACTTGTACCTTTTGGCCATTTGCTACCAAGCTAAATGTCATAACACCTGACGATCTTGTTTTGGATGAGTCTGAGGAGGATCCCTCAGACGAAACTGTAGCAGCATAGCTAATTATTGAAAAATCAAGAAGCCACGACTTTTAAGTCGGGGAGTTATCACAAACGGCCCTCTAGTCAACTACCACTTCCTAAAGGAAGGGGCTTGGAGAAGTAGGTGTCTTGCCAATACTAAAACAAAAAGTTAAACGGGAGACTAGAGTGTCCAAGATCTCTTCCAATCCTTGTAAGATAGTTGGAAGAGGTTGTTTGAAGGAAACTGAACTATCTACTTGTGGCAAAATGAGGGCCGTTCAATAAAATGTTTAAAAAACTATTTGTTATTCTTTATCATAATAAACATGGTATAGATTTAGGATTTCACTTTGGAGAGAAGGAAGAGATCCCATCAGATGATATACTAATTGTTAAAAAATTTTGCGAATTAGATCTGGATAAAATAGATAAGGTTGATTTATTTAATGGTGTAGATTATATAGAAATACGAGGGCCTTTTGATATTAACAACTACCAACCCTGCAAATATTAAGTAATGGATGCAACAGAAAAATATGCCATATTGATATTGGAAGTAATATTTAAGTCAACACATTTACTTAATAAAATTAGTATTAACGAACCTGGTTCAGAAGAAAGAAAACAATACGAGCTAGAGCTTGAAGCTATAAAAGATTATTTTTCATCATATATTGATGAATGTCATGATGAGGTTACAGAGGCTTTTAGAAAAAATAAAGCTGCTCAAATCCTATTAGGAATTAGAAAAGGAAAATTATAATGACAAAGTATATCTATGTTAGAGATGAAGTTAAACATGTAAAGATGGATCAATATAATACCGGTACCAAAAGAGGTTTCCCAGTTGGTTGTTTTGCTTATGATCTCAATCCTATAATAAAAGGTGGTCAAATAATTGCATATAATATTAGATATGGATACTCTATTTACAACTCTAAAGATAAGTTTAGTAAGCACACAGCGCGAGTTGTAGCAGAGTATCGTAAAATTATGCATCCACAATATTTTTATACTTTTTCTCATATTAATAAAGCTATTTCTGAGCTAATGTTTCATGTGTCTACACTTAATACTAGCCCTTGGAGTAATGATAACGGTAAGTCATATAATGTACCACTACGTTTTAGAAGAGCATGTGCTAGAATGTCAACATATTTGGATTTAATTTCTAAACTATCAAATAATAAGGAAGCAGCATGAAAGTAACATACATTTGCGGACAAACTGGACTGAAGGTTGTATCATCTGAAGGACTACCAAAAGGTTGGGTGGTTCCTCAATATTCTCTGATAACTGAAGGTGGTGAGGCCAAACCACCACCTCCAAAGTATTCTATTGTAGCTTTTTCAAGTAAAGGTGCTATGGATCAATATATCAAATCCATCATAACAGAAAAATTCTAAAGGATGCCAAAGAGAAAGAGATATACTCTTATTGTTATTGATATGCAGCCACATTTTGTGGCTGCATGCAATAATAGAATACTCATTAATAATATCAAAAAAGAAATTTACCTAGCTAAAAATAATAATAATCATATCATTTTTTTAAGGTATTATAGCTGTGGAAGTATAACCAAATCATTAAGAGATGCTACGGCTCATTATAAAAATATATCTATTATAACAAAGAATGATATGGATGGAGGTAAATTAGTTCTTAATGAGCTTTCTAATATAGGAAAGAGTAATCTCAGAATTTGTGGTATAAATACAGAGCAGTGTGTTTTAGAAACTGCTGCTACTATATCAGAATCTTATCCAAAGAAATTTAAGATTGAAATTATTGCTAGGTGTTGTGCAACTGCCACAAGTGTTAAAAGACATGAACAAGCACTTAGCATAATGGCTAAAGAATTTAATATTATTATCGACAATGAATGATTTTAATTATAAAAAAGCATGGAGAGATCTATCAGTTCCGGCTTATTTAGAGCTACCCAAAGAGGTGCATGATCTTATATCGTATATGCGAACATATACAAAACATATTAATCAAAATGAAGATTTCTCATTACCATGGCCAGAGAATACTCAATTAAAAAAATCTTTTGAGAATATACCCGCTGAAGATTTAGCAAAAGCAGCAAGAGTTGTTTGGTCTACAGGTCATTGGAATCCATATAATAGCAATTATATCTTTAAGAAAGATAGAGGTACATATTGGAAGTTTGCTATGTATGCTGACCAAATTTTAAGGGAAAAATGTGATCTTACTCATTCTAAACATTGTATTATAAATTTTGAGATTTTGGAAGGTTTTATTCGTGCCTGTATATTTTTTGAAGACATATGGGAATGGCATGAGGTAGCTCTAGCTACACCTGACAACCTTAATAGGTTGCAAAAAATAGCAAATCGTAATATAAATTCATGGGATAAAATTGAAGCTGCAATTGAAGAGATGAAGCTGTTAAGACCAATACAGTATGAAATAAAGGCGTATCCTTATCATCATCTTGTAGAGAATAAAATTGCATGCTTTTTTGATTTAGAGGAATATTGCGAATGAGTGATATAATCATTGACTATACAATTATTCGTAACGATAAAGAGATTGATCTTGAGATTTGTGGATATTATAATCCATACATTCCAGCTAATCTATCAGGTCATCCTGATTATTGGTATCCAGATGAAGGGGGAGAAATAGAAATAGAATCTATTACAGATGATAACGGACCTTGGAATGGTTTATTATCGAGCAAAGAGGTATATGAGATTGAACGTTGTTTAATAAAACAATTCTATAGAAATTTTTAAATATTAAAATGCGAAAAATTATAACATCATTTAATGATAATGAAGCGATTGTTGAATATCATATCTCTTCAGAGGAATTAGAACATCTCTTTTGGAGCTGTTTAGAAACCGCTGGCTATATTGATGGTATAGGTGGTTACGAGTGGTGCTCTAAACATAAGTATGACGAGCTATCATCTAAAGAGTGGATAGATAAAAACCATAGTCTTAGATATGATATATCTGATTTTTCAGATGCAATTGAGGATTGTTTAAAAAATATTTAGTATTCGATCAATATTGATCAATTTAACATTAGGAGATTACCATGAACGAAAATAATACTGTAACTAATAATGACACCGTAACTGACAAGAAGAATCCTGGGCCCAGCAAAAAGACTCGCGAAGAATGTTTGGATGCTTTTGAAGAGTTTACTACTGCTCTAGAGCTTACCAACCTACGTATGTCAACAGATCATAAAGGGAGACATTCTATAATTAAGGATGTTGATGGTGTACAAACTGCACATGTTGTTGGACCACTTGCTGGGAATTCATTCGTTAAGCTTCTAAGAAGCGCTAAGGATCTTGTAGTTGCTTGTAAAGTTGCGTAACTAAAACTTATTTTTGCAGCCGGGTTAAACCCGGCTGCAAGTTTTTTATCATTTAAAATGAGACTACCTAATTCTAATATTTCAACTGAAACTGCTAACACACTTAGCTCATCATCATTCGGTATTGGAGATGCTGGTGTTATTCTAGAAATTCTGCGTACTAAAATTTATAAGAACCCTATTTTAGCAATTTGTAGAGAAATTACATGTAATGCACGTGATGCTCATAGAGAGGTAGGAACTCCTAATAAACCGATCGAAATTCATCTACCACATCATTGGTCTACAAATTTAATTATTAAAGATTATGGACCTGGTATATCTCCAGATCGTATGGAGAATATTTTTGTTAATTTTGGTTCATCAACTAAGCGTTTGGATAATGTTCAAACTGGTGGGTTTGGTCTTGGTGCTAAGACACCATTTGCATACAGTGATATATTTACAATTCGAACTGTTTTTAATGGTGTGAAATATGTATATAGTGCATATATAGATGAATCAAAAGTCGGCAAGATGACACTTTTACATCAGGATAAAACTGATGAACCTAATAGTACAGCAATTGAGATTCCTGTGCTTAAGAATGATTATGAGACCTTTGCAAAGCAGATTGTAAATGTAACTCAACACTGGGATGTAAAACCTAACATTCACGGAGATACTATACCAGCTTGGAAATTATATACCTATAACTATTCTGGTGATGGATGGAAGTATCCACAACCAGAAAAGTATATATATTATTATAATTCGCCGAAACCACTAGCTATTGTTGATGGTATTCCATACTCTATTGATCCGTATAATGGCATATCACAAGCTAATGACCAGCAAAAGACAGTACTAAATATTGGTTTTCATATTTGGTTTAATGTTGGAGAGCTAAGCTTAGCAGCAAGTCGTGATAATATTCATTATGATGATAATACACAAAAAATTATTCTTGAAAGAGCTAATGGTATTATAAAAGATCTTAATAATATTATCTCTAACGAGATTGAAAATGCCAATTCATATACTGAAGCTTGCAATACTTATGCTAAGTTTATAAATAATTTTAATAAAGATAATATCTGTAACATTGCAAATCTTAAATGGAAGGGGCATCCTGTAAAAAGGTTAGTAGATAGTTCGCATATTGGAGAATGGGCAAGGCTGTTAACGTATACATATAATAAATATAAAAAAAAGGTTAGTTGTAGTAGTAAAGATTCTAAAATATTGTTCAGAGATTCTAGCAATCTACTGTTTCATTTTGATTTAGATAGAAAATCTATTCCAAGTAATTTTATTAAGCGTCTATTTAACACAACAGATTGTACATCTATTCAGGTCCTTTGGACTGAGGATAATCCTTCATCTACAAAGTATCAGTTTGCAAAAAATCGAGCAGAGTTTAAGAAAGATCCAGCACCAAAGGTTGAATATAATAAAGACTTTATGAAAGTCTTAGGTTTTAAATCTTTACAAGAAGCTTTTGATAAAGCACCTAAGGAGCAAAAAGCAAGAAGGCAAACGCGCAAGAAGGCTGAAGATGGTAAGGTTATGGGTTACAACCTTACTGTTAGGTATAATAAAATAATAGCTGAGCCGTCTGCTCATGATAATAAGCAGGGTGGTATTTATATTACCGTTGATCGTAAAGATAAAACATACCTATCTGGTGATGAACAATTAACAACAAATATGGTCTATGGGTATAAAAACTATCTAGATAAACCTATTATAGGTTTCACGAAGTTTAAGGAAAAGAAGCTTGAATCTAACTGGGTAAAACTTTTAGATGCTGTTAAAGCTAAAGTTGAAAAAGATATTTTTGGAACATCTATTGAGGAGATAAACAAAGCAAATATAGCATCAAATTATATATTTCGTCATACATATCCTTATATTACTTCTTTGTTAGCTTATCCTGATAAGCTAAATGATAATTCAATTCTTAAAGAATATATCGAGGAATCATTAATTGTAGAGGATATAAACATATTATATAAAAATATAATTCCTGTACTTGAAAAGTTGGGATACTCTATTACTTCGCCAGTTTTTTCTGAATATTCAGTAGACTTAAAAATAGATACTAATTGTAAATTAGCCAAGCTAAGAAAGAAAGTATTGGAAAGATATCCATTATTAAGTTGTATTAGATATGTAGACGATTATGAACCAGCTATTGATTATATCAATATGATTGACGAAAAGGTAGGGCAAGAATCAAATTTTTTAAAGCTAACCGCTTAATGGAGACAGACAATGACATTAACAAGTAAAGATTTTCCACGTATCGTTACAAAGCAATCTATTGTAGTTATGTACGACAGCAAGCATAATACAATAAAAAGTGATCATCCAAATTATCAAAAGCTTATTGAAGCTTTCAGAGAAGAACGATGGGATGATGTACCAAACCTAGTATCTCCACAGCAGGCTGTTATTGATCTTTCAGATGGCAGGTTGCGCGTTGAAGATGGTGTAGTATATCTTACCAATGATGATGGTGATGAATTTACCGTATCCAATAGTTTAAATGATAATATTATGCTTCATATTGAGCAAAATCTTGATATGACTCCATTGGTTAATTTTGCTATCAATCTACAAAAAAACCCTTCACACCGTTCTGTTACTCAGTTATTTAATTGGATTCAGAATACGAATCTTACAATTACTGATGATGGATGCTTTATTGCATACAAGGGAGTTAGATCAGATTTTAAAGACTCTCATACAGGTACTATGGATAACTCACCAGGAACCATTGTAAAGATGCCAAGAAATAGAGTAGATGATGATCCAACACGTACATGTTCTAATGGTTTACATGTAGCAACGTTTGATTTCGCAAGCACTTGGTCGCAAACTACAGTATCAGTAAAGGTAAATCCTGCTGATGTTGTGGCAGTACCTATAGACTATAAAAAAACGAAAATGAGGGCTTGTCAGTATGAAGTACTAGAGGAGATAGAAAGGCCAATTACTGAGCCGGTATATCATTCGCCAAGCGAATCATATGATGATGCATACCAATATGACGACGAAGAAGATGAGTATGATGATGACGAATATGATGAAGAAGAGTATTAGGATTAATTAGTTTTATATTTTAAATTCATGGCCTGGGAATATTCCTAGGCCATACTATCTATATTTTAAATTCAGAAAAAAAATGAAACAATCTACTTTTAAGTTATGGGAAGGTAATTCACCTTATGATGGTTCTGAAATTGTAGCCATAATATCAAATTTAGTTCGACCATCTAAGAATATAAAGACTGGACCAATGAGTCAGCTTTGGATATTACCGAAGAATGAAGCTCCATGGGAAGCTATTAAACGTGAAGGTGGTGATAACTGTGTTTGTGGAGATTGTATTTATACACCTTTAAGAGCTAAGCGTGCTCGTAAGAATGGACATAAGATCCCTTCTTGTTATGTAGGTAGAGTTGCTTTTAGAGCACCTTCTCGTGTTTGGAGCGGTATCAATAAGTCTAAAGTACAATTAGAAGAAGGTTTAAAAGCTATTAAAGAATCTGGGTTTCCAGTTAGATATGGAGCTTATGGCGATCCTGCAATGCTACCATTATGGCTTATAAAGCTTGTTGGTAAATCGGCGTTAGAAGCAACAAATGGTAAGCGAATTCACACAGCTTATACTCACCAACCGCATAGAGTGTGGGCTTCACATCTTAAAAGTACAGCTATGGCTTCTGTAAATAGTGGTTATGATGGTAAAGTTTACAGAGAATTTGGTTGGAGAACTTTTAGAGTTACTGAAAAGCCTGAAGTTGATGATGGGGAGATTATCTGTCCAAACTTCACGCATGGCGTTCAGTGTATTGCCTGTGGTTTATGTGATGGTGTACGTGGGCCACATGATAAACGTAAGAGTATAACTATTCCTAAGCATTAAGAGTAAATCTTCCCCTGCATTTTTATGCAGGGGAAGATCAAAAGGTATAAATATGAGTCACTTTACAGTATTAGTTTGTATTTCTAAAGAGCGATTGACATCTCATAATAATGATATTAATAGTGCAATCTCAGAGATGATGGAACCGTATCAAGAAAATAATTCAGGTACATGCCCTGAAAAATATCTTACGTTTGATGATAGTGAAGATTATTACACACAAGAATACGAGAGTGGTACATCTCTAATGTACAAACTACCATCTGGTAGATTAATATGTAAGTATGATAGTAATATTAAAAATATTGATTCATTAGAAGCTAGTGAAATTGAAATTTCTCATAGGAAAAGATATCTAACATTCGAAAATTTCATGTACGATTATTGCGGGAATAAGGAGAGAGATAAAGAAACTGGCCGTTATGGTTCTTGGGTAAACGAGAATGCTAAGTGGGATTATTGGAGAATTGGTGGTAGATGGAACGGAAAACTTTATGTAAAACCTGGTACGGAAGTTACTATTAATACAGGGTGGGATTCTCTTGAAGATATAGAGAGTAATACTTCTGATGTATGTAAGATTTCGGATCTTGATCTTGATAAAGTTCAAGAAGAAACGGTTAGAAGAGCTAAAGAGTTTTGGAGTGAATACACTCAGTTATTAAAAAATGGCAATAGTGATAATCATGATCCTTTTGATGGACCTAGGTATACGGCTTTAGATATTGGATTATGTAAAGTTGTAAAAGATCCTACAGAGGGAAAGGAGCTTGGAGGTTTTAGGTGGGGTGATATCTATTCAAATAAGGATAATGATGATCGAAGAGATTGGTATGATGTTTACAATAGGGATATTTCGAAAGAAGAGTTTTTAAAAAATTACTGTCAGTATTTTAACCCTATTAAGACATATGTAGCATTAGATGATGATGGTTGGTGTGAATCTGGTGAGATGGGTTGGTTTGGTGTTGATAATTCAACACCAGATTCAAAGATGAAATATTCTAATAATTTCATGCAGAAATTTATTTTAAATAAAGATCCTGATACTACACTTGTTGTTTGTGATTGTCATATTTAAGGATTAAAATATGAATTTATGTAATTTAACTCACCTTAAATACCAGTTAAAACCTAATTTGATTATCGAAGAATGTTTAAAATCCGACGATCCAACTGAGGAAGTTAAGGATTGTTTAATGGCTTTAAATGTTTTTGGTTTATCATTTTTAGCTAATAAAGTAATCGATTTATTATCGAGTTATGGTTTAAAGATTGATTGTATTGTTATGGATACTTATTTTTAAAGAAGATTAAATGCAAGAAATAATTAAAAATATAGCAAAAGAATTTAATATATCAATTAGGTTTTACAAAGGAAAATTAACTAAAAAATCTAAAAAAGAATTTCAGGATAAGGTTAGTTGGTGTTCTATATCTCTCGCCTTAAATCAAATATTATCAGAAGATTTTATTAGAGAATTTCAAGATAAGGTTAGTTGGTGTTCTATATCTATAAACCAAATATTATCAGAAGACTTTATAAGAGAATTTCAAGATAAGGTTAGTTGGTGTTCTATATCTATAAACCAAATATTATCAGAAGACTTTATAAGAGAATTTCAAGATAAGGTTAGTTGGGATTCTATATCTATAAACCAAATATTATCAGAAGACTTTATAAGAGAATTTCAAGA